>Ga0079224_100000697_pt1 | contig 34788 bp, 37 predicted proteins | sample Stecom2015_FD_80414 | JGI IMG/M metagenome (GOLD analysis project Ga0079224, IMG submission 80414) | Agricultural soil microbial communities from Utah to study Nitrogen management - Steer compost 2015 | ecosystem: Environmental > Terrestrial > Soil > Agricultural land | place: USA: Utah... | reverse complement strand
GCGGCCTCGGCTGCGGCGACGTCATCGAACACCTCGACCTCGTAGCGGTCGGCTTCGTCGGGATCCTCCGCCTCTTGGAGCGCCATGGCGTCGGCGGTCTCCACTATCTCGGCTCCCCCTTCCCCGACCACACCGATGGTGTAGGTGGTCGGCCCCCCGCCGATCATGCGAGGCACGACGATCGCCCCGGCGAGAAGGATCAAGGTGAAGATCGTCGAGAAGATGTAGGCACGGGACCGTCCCCGCTCTCTGATCTCGCGGAGCGCGACGAGGCCCACGGCGCGGAATCCATTCATGCCACTGCCTCCCGGAACAAATCGGTGAGAGAGGGGGTGCTGTACACGAAGTGCCGGACGACGCCGCTGCGCTCCGCCTCGGCGAGCACGCGGCGCACGTCGGTGGTGGCTTCGACGACGAGGACGTGGCGTCCGTCGATCACCTCCGAGGACCGGACCCCGTCGAGCGTCGTCAGCACCTCGTCGACCGGTCCGTCCATCTCGAGCTCGAGATGACGGATGGGGGCGGCGTCCTTGAGTTGTTTGACGTTGCCGGACAACACGATGCGCCCGTGGTTGATGATCGCCACGTCGTCGCAGAGGTCCTCCACCAGATCCAGTTGGTGGGAGGAGAAGACGACTGCCTTCCCGGCGCGCGCCTGGGCGCGGAGGATCTCGGCCATCGTGTCCACGCCGATCGGGTCGAGGCCCGACAGCGGCTCGTCGAGGACCATGAGCTCCGGGTCGTGCACGAGTGCCGCCGCCAGCTGGACTCGTTGCTGGTTGCCGTGGGAGAGGGTTTCTGTGGGCGAGTCACGGCGGTCGGCCAAGCCGAGAGCCTCCAGCCAATGGTCGGCGGCGGCTACCGCATCGCTCTTCGACATGCCGTGGATCCGTCCCATGTAGACGAGTTGGTCGTGGGCCTTCATCTTCGGGTAGAGGCCGCGCTGTTCGGGCATGTATCCGAATCGGAGTCGGGTGTCGGCCGTGACGGGCTCGCCCTTCCACCTGACCTCGCCCTCGTCGGGGCGGACGAGGCCGAAGACGGAGCGCATCGCCGTCGTCTTGCCCGCTCCGTTGGGGCCCAGGAAGCCGAGCATGCGCCCGGGGCGAACCTCGAACGAACATCCGTCGAGAGCCACCACGTCGCCATAGCGCTTGTGGAGGTCGATGATCTCGAGCATGGGCGAAAGGTTACGTGCTCGAAAGAGGCGTGCCGTCCCTCCCATGTCGGATACGCAGATCCGTCCCGCGGATGAGGCGCATCCTCGGCCACGGTCATAACCTGGCCGCCGTGAGCGCCGAACGGCAACCACTTGGCCTCTCCGACATAGTCCCGGCGGCCGTCCTCTTCGTGTTCGCCTGGTTGGCCGATTCCGTGAATCGGGCGGCCCTGCCTGAGCTGTCCGACGGACTCCCGGTGTCGGATCTGGTGGTCCTCGGCGCGACTGTGCTTCCCATCGCGTTGCGGAGGCGGTTCCCCTTGTCAGTTCTGACGGTGGTGACGGCGGCGTTCCTGGTCTGCCGCTTCGAAGATGTGCCCGAATTCACCGCGACGTCTCTCGCCCTGTTCATCGCCCTGTTCGCCGCCGGGGCCTACAGCCGTCATCGGATGCGCGATGTCGTGAGAGGAGCGGCGATCGCCGTCTCGATGGGGACGGTCGTGTGGGGAGTCTTCACCTCTCAGGGTGAGCTCCCGGGCAACGTCGTCCTCTTCAACGTCTTCTCGGTTCTGATCAACTCCGCCTTCTTCGTCGTGGGCTGGCTGATGGGGGACCTGTGGCGCAAGAGGAGCGAGGACCAGGCGGAGCTGGCGCGGAGAGCTGAGATCCTGGAGCGGCAAGCCAGCCAGCTCGCCGAGCAGGCGGTCGCCAGCGAGCGACTGCGAATCGCCCAGGAGTTGCACGACGTCGTTGCTCACCACGTGAGCCTGATGGGAGTGCAGGCCGCGGCCGCGCGCCGTTCCCTTCCGCCCGGCGCCGACACGGCCGCATCGCTGCTCGAGAGCATCGAAGAAGGGGGAAGACAGGCGGTGACGGAGATGGGACGGCTCGTCGGGTTCCTCCGGTCTTCCGAGAACGAGTCCACCCATCCCCAGCCCACCCTGGGTCGAGTCGACGATCTGGTGGAGTCGATGCGTGCCTCCGGGCTCGATGTGGATCTGCACCGCATCGGCCGGCCACGGCGGCTCGACACCGCAGCCGACCTGGCCGCCTACCGCGTCATCCAGGAGGCGCTCACCAACGCCCTGAAACACGGATCCCGTCCCGAGGCGGTCGTGGAGATCGCCTACCTGGTCGACCAGCTGGCGATCCGGGTCAGGAACCCGGTGAGTGCCCACCGCCAGAACGGCAACGGACGGCTCGCCGGAAACGGAAGCGGACTGGTGGGGATGCGGGAGCGCGTTTCGCTCTCCGGGGGCGAGTTGGAAGTGGGACACCGCCACGACGGCTGGTTCGAAGTCTCGGTTGCTCTTCCGTACGGGGAGGGGGGATGATCCGCGTCGTGCTCGCTGACGACCAGGACATGGTTCGGGCCGGGATACGGATGATCCTGGAGAGCGAGCCGGACATCACCGTGGTGGGTGAAGCGGCGAACGGCAAGGAAGCTTTGAGAGTCGCCGACCTCGAACAGCCGGACGTGATCTTGGTGGACATCCAGATGCCCGTGATGGACGGATTGGAGGCGACGGCGCTGCTCGCCGAACGGTGCCCGTCGTCACGGGTGGTGATCCTCACGACGTTCGAGCGCGACGAGTACGTCTTCACGGCCCTGCGGGAGGGAGCGGCAGGGTTCATGCTGAAGAACGCTCCGCCTGAGACCCTCATCGAAGGGGTGCGGGTCGTCGCCGCCGGGGAGTCACTCCTGGCACCTTCTGTCACACGCCGAATCATCGAAGAGTTCGCCTCTCACCTTCCCGTCACTCCGTCTCCGGAGCTGGAGCGGCTGACGGAACGGGAGTTGGAAGTGCTGGAACTGGTGGGACGCGGAATGTCCAACCCCGAGATCGCCGAGGCCCTGGTCGTGGGCGAGGCGACCGTCAAGACCCACGTCTCTGCGGTCCTCTCCAAGCTCGGTCTCCGGGACAGGGTCCAGGCCGTCGTCTTCGCCTACGAATCGGGTCTCATACGACCGGGGGTTTGAATGCGTAGATACACAACGTTGCTCGTCGCTGTCCTCGTCACCGTGCTCGTCGCAGCCTGCTCGGGTGCCGGGTCGACGACCACCACGACCGAAGCGGCCGAGCCGACGACGTCGTCGACGTCGGTCTCGGGTTCGACCACGCCCGCGACAACGGGTGACTCGTCACCGCTCGATTCGCGACTCCAGTGGTTTGCGGAGGCGCTCAGTCGGGGAGAGGTGTCGGAGAGCGAGTACGAGGCGTCGTTCACCAGGGATTTCCTGGACGCGGTTCCCTACGACGAGTTCGTCGCCGGGCTGTCTCAGCTGGGGGGTGGCGGGCAGCTCGCGTGGCGCGTGGGCGAATTCGAGGAGCGTCAGGACGTCTCGGCGGTCGTGCTCATGGTTTCCGACGCCGGGGACGCCCTTCGCGCCCACATGAACATCGAGAACGTCGCCCCCTATCGCATCTCGGGCCTCCTGCTCCAACCCGCCGAGCCGCCGACGCTCGAGGATCCGCCCACGACGCTGGATGAGGCCGCCGACCGCCTTGCCGGGCTGGGCACGTCGCAGCTCGCGGTCTACGAGGTCACGGACGGCCAGTGCTCACCGGTGTTCGAGTCGGGCACGGGCGAGCCGATGCCCATCGGCTCCGCTTTCAAGCTGTATGTGCTGGGGGCCCTGTCCGACGCGGTCGCCGCCGGGGACCTGGCGTGGGACAACGAGATTCCCATCACCGAGGAGCACCGCTCCATTCCGACCGGAGTGCTCCAGGACGAGGAAGCAGGCGCCACCTTCTCCGTGCGGCAGGTGGCGGAAACCATGATCGCCTTCTCGGACAACACCGGGACCGACCACCTGATCGCCCTCGTCGGGAGGGAGCAGGTCGAGGCAGCCTTCGAGCGCTACGGCATGGAGGACCCTTCCCTGAACATCCCCCTCATGGACACGATGGACCTCACGGCGCTGAAGCTGGGGCCGGCCTCGGGCCTCGCCGAGCAGTGGATCGCAGCCGACGAAGACGGGCGGCGCCAGATCCTCGAGCAGATCTCCGACATCCATCCCGACGACATCCCCCTCGGCGAGTGGGATCGGCCGATCCACATCGACACGATCGAATGGTTCGCCACGACCGCGGACATGTGCCGGGTGCTCGTCGCCCTCCATGAGCACGGCGAGCCGGTCACCAACATCCTCTCCATCAATCCCGGGACGCCCGACGAGGACGAGAAGTACGAAGCGATCTACTTCAAGGGCGGATCGGAAGTGGGGCTGACCGCGATGAACTGGCTCGTGGAACGCCCCGACGGCCGCCGTTTCGTCGTCTCCGGATCGGTGTACGACACCGAGGCAGATATCGATCAACTCGAAGCGACGCTCTTGTTCGGAGCAGTGAGGGATCTGGTCGCCGATCTGTGAGTGGCGGCCCCTACGCTGCGGCAGATGGACCTGTTCGAAGCTCTCTACACCACCCGGGCGATGCGGCGGGTGTCGCCGGATCCGGTGCCGGACGAGGTGATCGCGGCGATGCTCGATGCCGCCGTGCGGGCGCCTTCGGGAGGCAACAGCCAGAACTGGCGGTTCGTCGTGGTGACCGACTCGGACGTGAGGGCCGAGCTCGGCCCCCTCTACCGGAGGGCGTGGGACCAGCTCCGAGCCACCGTCTATAGGGGCCGGTGGGAGCAGGCCCAGGAACGCGGCGACGAGTCGGCGCTGCGCGTGATGCGCTCTTCGCAGTGGCTCGCCGACAACTTCGAAACGGTGCCGATGTGGCTGATGGCCTTCCACCGCAACGACACCACCGGTGCCTCCATCTTCCCGGCAGTGTGGAGCGCCATGTTGGCGGCGCGGGCCCACGGTGTGGGGACCTGCCTCACCACGATCCTCGCTTTGTTCGAGCAAGAGTCGGTGTGCGACATCCTCGGCGTCCCCACCGATCGCGGCTGGCAGCTGGCTGCCGCCGTCTCGTGTGGGTATCCGCTCGGACGGTGGGGGCTGGCGCAGCGGGAATCGGCTGAGAAGGTGGCGTTCCAGGATGGCTGGGGGCGTCCCCTCCCGTTCGCCATCGCCAACCCCGCCTGGCGGCCCTGACTCAGAACAGGGTGGGACGGAACAGGCGGTCGTGGGTGCGGAGGGCGTACCGGTCGGTCATTCCCGCCACGTAGTCGATCGCCCGGGTTAGGGGGTCGGCCTCGGGAACGGTGTACGAGTCGGGCACCTCGCCCGGGTGGGCAGCGAAATACTCGACGAGATCGCGGATCACCTTTATCGCCCGCTCCTTCTCGGCGCTCATGGAGGGCGACAAGTACACCCGCTCGAACATGAAGTCCCGGAGGTCGTTCATCACCTCCAGGTCTTCGGGATCCATCGTCACCGTACCCTCGCGGGCGGACGTCTCTATTACCGATGTGATCATCGAGTCGATCCACTCCCGCGCCGTCGCCCCGAAGTGAGTCAGGGCTCGAGTCGGTATCTCGTGGTACTCGAGGACACCGGCCCGGAGGGCGTCGGCCACGTCGTGGGTCAGATAGGCGATGCGGTCGGCGAATCGGCACAACATGCCCTCCGGCGTCTCGGGTGGGGGGTCGATCCGCCAAGAATGGGCCCGGATGCCGTCCAGCACCTCGGCGGTGAGGTTCAGCGGCTCCAACAACGACAGGGTTCTCACTCCATGGCTGGCGTGTAGCCAGTCGCCTTCGACGTAAGGGCTCAACGCGTCCTCGCCGGTGTGGCCGAACGGCGAGTGGCCGACGTCGTGGGCGAGACAGATCGCTTCGGTGAGAGTGTGGTTGAGGCCCAGGGCGACCGCCATGGCTCGGCCCACTTGCGTCACCTGCAGGGTGTGGGTGAGGCGAGTGACGTAGTGGTCGCCCTCGGGGTTCAGGAAGACCTGCGTCTTGTGCTTCAGCCGCCGAAACGCCTTGGAGTGGATGATCCGGTCGCGGTCCCTTTCGAAGGCAGTGCGGTACTCGTCGGGCTCCTCGTCCTCTTCCCGGCCCTTGCTCTGGTCGGCCTTGGTGGCCGCGGGGGATAGGAGCTCGTGCTCCAATCTCTCGCGTTCTTCCCGTTTGCGGAGGCGGAGTTCGCTCATTCTCAGACGTATCGCTCGCGGAGTCGGGAAGACGCCCAGTCCATCGTCGCCACCACGATGGCGATGGCGAGCATCTGGACGGCGGCTGCCCGGTACTGCAGGAGGTTGATGTTCTGCTGGAGGATCGAGCCGATGCCGCCGCCACCGACGAAACCGAGGATCGTCGACATGCGCACGTTGATGTCCCAGCGATACATCGTGAACGAGATGTACGGCGGCACGATCTGCGGCACGACCGAGTAGACGATCGTCTGCAGCCGGTTGGCGCCGGTGGCACGCACCGCTTCGATCGGCCCGGCCGAGATCGACTCGACCTGTTCCGAATAGAGCTTGGCGAGAGCGGCCGCCGTGTGCAGAGCGAGGGCGAGCGACCCGGCGAATGGTCCTGCTCCCACCCAGACGACGAAGACGATGGCCATCACGAGCGGCTCGATCGAGCGCAGGGTGTTGAACACGGTCCGGGCGGCGTAGTAGATCGACAGCCCGATCTCCACCTCGCCCTTGTGCATGCCTCGCAAAGCGATGAGCACGCCGATGACGGCACCGACGATCGCCGGGATCAACACCACGGTGCGGAACTCGCCGATCTGATAGAACCAGTCGATGATCCGACCGACGAGGACCGCCCACAAGGCGCCCGCCAATGCACCGAGCACGAGGTCGAGCGTCCGGACGATCGGCCGTGAGGCCCGCCGGCGGATGGCGTAGCCGAGCTTCGAGGCGAGTTGGGCGAACACGCCGGCGGCGGCCAGGGCCGCGACGATGACGAAGGCGACGTCGAAGATCTCGCCCAGGGCCGTGAAGAACGCTCCGACGAAACCGAACCAGCCGAGGGCGCTGCGAGCCGCGGTCCCCATCACCTGGAACAACTCCGACAGGACGAGCAGCCCGACCAACGCCAGCGCCCCGGCGATGATCAAGAGGACGGCGCGACGGAGCCGCTCTGTCCGGGTGGGGACGTGGTCCTCCACAGTCGGGAGCGCGGCCCGAGCGGCCGAGTAGGCGAGGACGCCAGCCACAGCCAGTGCCCCGACGAGGGCGAGGGAATTGTCGGAGATCGGAGTGACGAGTCCCCGGGCCGCCCGGGCGGCGAATACGCCGAGCCCGGCACCGAGGGGCACGGCGATGAGGACCAAGACGAGGTTCGTGACCGTTATCGAGATGTCCCGCATGATGTTGCGGGCGGCGATGAAGCTCAGGGGCACCGCCACGAGGAGGCCGGCGGTCGTCGCCACGAGCGCCAGGAACACCGTCTCGAGGATCTTGTCGACGGTGATGCGGGCCGTCTCGGAGATGCGGGGCGAGAGGCGGATCGTGTCGGATATGTACGTCGTGGCGCCGGGCTCGCCGGTGGTGCCGTCATAGGCCGCAGCCCGCCAGTTCGACATGTCGAACCCCGGCGGGCCTTCGACTGTCACCGTCAGGGCGCCGCCGACGGTCTCGATCCCGGTGATGCGGAGCCCGGTCTCGGGCCGTTCCTCGTCGATGGGGATGGCCACCTGGCCGCGGGCGACGCCCGCCACGGCTTCGAAGGACTCCCCGGTTGTCACGAAATCGGTCGTCTCCCCGGCGGGGTTGATCAGCGCCACCGACGGGACGTCCGGCGCTCCCGCCACCTCGAACGTGTGGACGCCTTCCTCTCCCAGGTTGGGATCGTCTTCGACCCCGTTCTCGTTGGCGTCGGTGAAGACCTCTACCCGGCTCCGCCAGGTTCCGATCGGCTCGTTGGTGACCGCCCGCAAGGCTTGCACCTCGCCGGACGTGCGGTCCGGCAGGACGATGTCGACCTCGAACCGGCCGTCGGAGTCGGCGTTGACCGATGCCAGGCGCAGGGTGATGTCGAATTCGGTGTCGGGGACGAACCGGAGCTCGACGAACTCCCGCGGGTCGAATCCGATGCCGGTGACCGTGACCGTGTCACCCGGCTCCCCGCACGACGGTTCGATCGCGAGCGAGGGATGGGGCGTGACCTCGGGGCCGCACGGGATGGCGATCTCTACCTCGGTGATCTCCTCGCGGGTGTCGTAGGTGACGAGGTCGGGTTGGGCGAGTGCCCGCAGGATGCGCTGCAGTGATGCCTGGCGTGTTTCAGAGGTGATCTGGGTGAGATCGACCTGGGTGTGCTCGAAGGCCAAGGCGTAGACCACGACGGCCACGACGATCCCGAGGGCGATGAGGAAGGGTCGGCGTCGGCGCGTGTCCGCAGGACGCTCCGGCGGAGCGCCGTCGTCGTGCTCGGGCCCGGACGCGTCGACGTCGGTGCGTTCCCGGATGTCAGCCAACGCGCTCAGCCTCCTGTCCGTAGATCTCCTTGAACTTCACGTCGTCGATCTCGGAAGGAGGGCCGTCGAAGACCAGCTTCCCTTCGTTGAGAGCGATGGCGCGGTCCGAGTACTTGTGGACCAGGTCGAGGAAATGGAGCGAGCACAGCACGGTCACCCCGTCCTCCTCGTTGATCTCCTCCAGGTAGCGCATGATCGAATGGGCGAGCACCGGGTCCAGGCTGGCCACCGGCTCGTCAGCCAGGATCATCTCCGGGTTCTGCATCAGTGCCCGGGCGATGCCCACCCGTTGCTGCTGGCCGCCGGAGAGCTCGTCGGCCCGGGCGTAGGCCTTGTCCTGGAGGCCGACGCGTTCGAGCTGGGCCAGAGCGGTGACCACGTCCTCTTTCGAGAAGCGGTTGACGAGCGACATCGCCGGGTTGGTGTATCCCAGTCGGCCGGCGAGGACGTTCGTCAGAACTTTGGACCGGTGGACGAGATTGAAGTGCTGGAACACCATTCCCACGCGCCGCCGGAACCGCCGGAGATCCTCTTGGGAAGCGGCCGTGATGTCCTCACCGTTCCACAGGATGCGTCCCTCGGTGGGCTCGATGAGTCGATTGACGCATCGGAGCAACGTGGACTTGCCCGATCCGGACAATCCGATGATGGCGAGGAATTGGCCATCCGGCACCGTGAAGCTCACGTCTTCGAGCGCGACTGTCCCGTTCTCGTAGACCTTGGTGAGGTGTTCTACCTGGAGCATCCGTTCTTGAACGGTAGCGACGTCACCGGAAGGTGAGGGAAAGTCCCGGACGTGACGCAGGCCCCGCACCGGTGGCGGGGCCCGCGTAGTCCGTGGTGGAGGCCCGTCTCAGGGCCACACGCGGTCTCAGCCGAGGTCGTCGATCGTGATACCCAGCGTCTGGATGATCGCCCGGACGGAGTCGTAGTCGGCGTCGCTCGTCTCGGCCAGTGCGTCCCAGCTGTAGGCGTCGAATGCGGTGGCGAAGCCTTCGGGGTCGTTCTGGGCGTAGTCGAGCAGCGCCTGGGTGATCTGCTCCTGCAGATCGTCGGGGAAGTCGGGACCGAACACCACCCCGTCGTTGGGGATGGGATCGGACACGGCGAGGATCCGTACCTGCTGGACGACGTCGGGGAACTCCTCGCGCAGGTTGCGCCGGGCGTCCTGGACGACGTAGTCCCCGCACTGGATCTCGCCGTCGTCGTTGATGGCGCAGGAGTCGGGGTCCGGCACGTCGGCGTTGTTCACGTCGCCGTCCCAGGCACCGTTGCCCTCGAGGTCGGTGTAGGGGGAGTAGAAGGCGGTCCCGAAGTCGGTCTCGCCCTGGTAGACGGCCCGCACGGCGCCGTCGTGGCTGCCGGCCTCGAGCTCCTCACCCCACTCGATGCCCAGGTTCTGTAGCTGACCCGAGGGGAACAGGTAGCCGGAGGTCGAACCCGGATCCGGGAACGCCCAGGAGGCGCCGGCGAGATCCTCGAGCGTCTGGAAATCCGAGTCGCGGGCGACCATGTACTGCGCCCAGTACTCGGTGTAGCCGAAGCGCTCCGCCTTGAGGGCTGCCTCCATGCCGCACAGTTCGTTGCCGAGGATGTAGGCCTGGGCGGGGATCATGCCGATGCTCGCCTCGGGATTGGCGCAGATCTCCTCCACGGTGGCGGCATACGAAGACGGCACCTGGACCTCGAACTCGAGGCCCGTGGCGGTCTTCAGGGTCTCCGCCAGGATCTCGCCACCGGCGACGATCTCGTCTGCCGAGACGGACGGCACGAACAACACCTGGATCGGGTTGTCGGCCGTGCCGATCGACGACTCGCCACCCGCGGTGTCCGTGACCGTCGTCTCGGTCGGCGTCGTGGTGTCCGGAGCTGCGGTGGTGTCGGCCGGTGCAGTCGTGTCCGCCCCGGCGGTGGTGGTTGCTTCCTCGTCCCCGCCGCCGCAAGCGGCGAGCACGAGAGCCAGGGCCCCCAGGAGGGCTGTCCAACGGGTTCGTTTCACTGCGAGTCTCCTTGATCTCTTCGATCGGGGGGTGGCACCGCCGCCCCCGGTGGCATCAGAGTACGGGCGCAGATTCTCCGTCGCCAACCGCCAGGACCAGTTGCTTGAAGTCTTCCCAGCTGGCGACGTCTACAGCTCCTTCGACCGGGTCGTTCCAAGGGCGGACGTAGCGGGCGACCACCCGGCTCGGGCGGCGACGGACGAGCTCCTCCAGGTTGTGCGGGGCGTCCTCGAGGTAGACGTCGCAGTCGACCTCCCATTTGCGGTCGAGGATGTGCACCTCCCGGGTCGGGAGTCGATGCTCGGCGATCCACTCGAAAGTGTCGTGGATCGCCCAATGCGGCTTGGTGGTGAGGATCACGATGTGGTTGCCGCGGCGGGCGAGCCACCAGAGAGCCTCGACCGCCCCGGGGTAGGGCTCCAAGTGGCGGAACATCGAGCGGCCGTCGTGGTCCTGGGCCCACTTCCAGAACTCGCCCATGTGGCGGAAATGCGTGAGAGAGGGGATGGCATCCCACGACTGCACCGCGTCGAACGGGATGTCAGTCCCGAACTCCGCGTTGTAGCGGCTGATCCAACCCGTATTGAAGTCGGCGACGACGCCGTCGAGGTCGATCCCTAGGCGCATCGGATGCAGCGTAGGAGGTGCGCTCAGTAGACCTGCACCCAGCCGACGACTTCCGGCACCCGGCGGTGGAGGAGCCAGCCGGACACGCCGAGGGACAGGCCGTACCAGAACGCTCCCCATCCGACGGCGAAGGCCCCGGCGATCCAAGGCGAGACGACCTGGCCGAAATCCACGGTGAGCACCGTGACAGAGGCGGGGAGGACGAGCAGGAGGCCGATGGTGAAGAAGGAGACGACCTGGCTGACCAGCGCCAAGAGCCCCTGCTCGGTCGCTTGGGCGAACATGTCGGTTCCTTCCCGAGGCAGCCGCAGCGGCGCGAGGATCGAGACGATGTTGCCGACGGCCAGCAGGCAGCCGATCGCGCCGATCGCCACCGGCAGCAACAGCGGCATCCATCGCCAGCTCGACGAGAACCAGGAGAGCAGGCTGCCGAGGAACAGGGTCTCGAGCAACAGACCCGTCGTGGCGGCCAGGTTCTTGCCCATGATCACGGCCCGTGGCCGGGCGGGGAGGGCGAAGAGATAGGAAGCGGCGTTCCTCTCCCATCCGAACTGGTTCAGGGCGATGGGCAGGCCGACCATCAGAACCAAGACCGGGGCGACCATCGGGAGCCAGTGCCGGTCCTGGAACCTGGCGAGCCCGGCGGAGCCGACGACGATGGCTGCGATCGCCAGGCCCACGAATATCACGGTGCCCGTCCAGACCAGGCGCTGACGGGGGTCGCGCAGATAGAAGCGGAGCTCCTTGCGGGCGACGATGAACGGCACCTCCCAGCGGCCGCGGGAGAACCCGACCTTGCGCCGCGCCGAAGCGGGGGCCGATTCCTGGCGAGGAGTGACGAGCAGCCAGCGGAGCACCCGCTCCCATCCGGCCACGATGAGGAGTGTCCAGATCGCGGCGACGACCAGGGCGACGACGGCCGTCACCCATCTCCCGTCCCACGCGGCGCTGATCGCATGGGCGGGGGCGACAGGTGGGACGAGCCACCACAGGCTGTCGAGGGGATGAGCCACCGCCGCGGCGGCCACGCCCATCTCCGCGACCGTGGTGCGGACCAGCTGGTAGCCGCTGAAGCTGGCCAGGCCGATGCCCATGATCACAAACACTGCCAGGTCACGACCGCGGCGCGAGTGGAGAACCGCCGACATGACCGTCGTGAACCCCTGCGAGCCGGCGATCGCCATCACCACGAAGACGGCTCCGGCAGGGAGAGACACGAGCAGAGCGGAGGGCCGGTAGGCGACGGTCGTTCCCACGAGGGCGACGAGGGCGATTATCGGGACCGAGATCACGGCGGCCGCGATCAACCCGGCGACGAGACGCGGCCGGGGGATCGGCAAGGTGGCGAGCTGCTGGGCATCGAGGTTCTCGTCCAGTGGGAAGACGACGACCGGCAGAGCGACCCATGCCACGAAGACGATCAGGGCCGCCCACGCCAGGTACTCGCTGCGGGCGGCACCCGAGAGGGTCGACAAATGGTCGGCGTGGCGGGTGGCGAGGGTCCAGGAGAGCCAGCCGACGAGAGCGGCGATGAGCGGCAGGCCGATACGACGCTGTCGGTCGGCCCGGATCCCGTTCCAGAACAGGCGGGCCTTCAGGCTGGCGAGCTCTCGAACCATGGCAGGCTCTTCTTCTCCTCGTCCTCACCGCCGACGGCGGCGATGAAAGCATCCTCGACGGTCTCCACACCCATCCTCCGGCACAGGCCGGCGGGCGTGTCTTCCACGAGGAGCTTGCCGTGGCTCATGATCCCGATGCGCGTGCACAGCTTCTCCACCAGGTGCATCTCGTGGGACGAGAACACGATGGTGGCGCCCAGCTCCGTGTAGCGAGACAGGAGGCGGCGGATCAGCCGCGCTGAGACCGCGTCCACTCCTTCGAAGGGCTCGTCGAGGAACAGCACCGGAGGCCGGGCGATGATGGCGGCGGCGAGTGCCACCTTCTTCCGCATGCCCCGCGAGTAGTCCCCAACCAGCTTCCCGGCGTCTGCCTCCAGGTCGAGCATGGCGAGCAGGTCGTCCCGCCGGGCCACCGCCTCCTTCTTGGGAACGTCGTGCATGGCGGCGGTGAAGTCCAACAACTCGGCTCCGGTGAGCCGCTCGTAGAGGTTGAACTCCTCGGGGAGGACTCCGATTCGTTTCTTCACCTCGAGGGGCGACTTCCAGGTGTCGAACTCTCCGATCCCCGTCGATCCCGACGTCGGCCGGAGCAGGCCCACGATCATGCGGATGGTCGTGGTCTTGCCGGCGCCGTTCTGGCCGAGGAGGCCGTAGAACTCGCCGGGGCGGATGCTGAGGTCGAGACCGTCGACGGCGTTCTTCTTGCCGAACTTCCGGACCAGGTCACGCGTCCAGACTGCGGGGGTGACGTCGTCGAACGGGTGGTCGATCGAGGTGATCACCACTCCAGTATCGACGGCCGATGCCGGGAACGTGAGCGCGGCCTGGGAATTTCCGCGGGTCGCGAAAACGGGCCGCGTCGTTCTCCCATCTCTCTTCCCGATCGCCGGTCCGGGCCGGTACCGTCGTGGGTGCATGGAGTACCAGGCGCTCTACCGCAAGTACCGCCCCCAGACCTTCGACGACGTCGTCGGTCAGAGCCACGTCACCTCGACACTCGCCCGAGAGGTGGCCGAGGGCCGCGTCGCCCACGCCTACCTGTTCGCCGGTCCTCGCGGCACCGGCAAGACAACGACCGCCCGGATCCTCGCCAAGGCGCTGAACTGCGCCGACCGCAACCCGGACGGGTCCCCATGCAACGAGTGCGAGACCTGCGTCGCCATCACCGACGGGTCCTCACTCGACGTGATGGAGCTCGACGCTGCCAGCCACAACTCCGTCGAGGACATCCGCGACATCCGCGTCTCGGTCACCACCGTGGCGTCGCAGGCCGGCTCGAAGCGGGTGTTCATCCTCGACGAGGCTCACATGCTCTCGAAAGCAGCCGGCAATGCCCTCTTGAAGACGCTGGAGGAGCCGCCCGAGCACGTGCATTTCGTGCTCGCAACCACCGAGCCGTACAAGCTGCTCGACACGATCCGCTCCCGTAGCCAACGTTTCGACTTCCACCCGATCCCGATCGAGGCGCTGGCGGCCCATCTCGGCCGTATCGCCGACCTCGAGGGTTACAAGACCGACCCCAACGCCCTGGTGGCCATCGCCCGCCATGCCGCCGGCTCGGCGCGGGACTCGCTGAGCCTCTTGGAGCAGGTAGCGGCTCTGGGCAACCGCACTGTGGACGTCGCTTCGGTGCGCCGGGCGCTGGGTCTCGCCGACTCGGAGGCCTACGGCCGGCTGGTCGACGCAGTGGCGAGTCACGACGCCACCTCCGCCCTCCATCTCGTCGCCGAACTGGCGAGCGACGGCGTCGACTTGCGACGATTCGTGGCCGAGGGAGTCGGCTTCTTCCGCGGGGTGTTTCTCGCCCACTACGCGCCCAACCTCGAGGAGATCGCCGATGAGCCGTCCGATGTGCTCGACATGTGGCGCAAGGCCTCGGCGACCCTCCCGGCCGTCGAGGTGCTGAGGGCCGTCGACGTCCTGGGTGAGGCGTTGATCCGCCTGCGAGAGGGCCGCGAGGAGCGGCTGATGACCGAGCTGGCCCTGATCAAGCTGACTCGCCCCGAGGTGACCTCCGACCCCGACGCTCTCGCCGCCCGCATCGGGCGTCTGGAGAAACGGGTGGAGAGCTTGGCGGCGGGGGCCCCGGCCGAGTCGCCGTCCGCCACCGAGCGACCGGCCCCCACTCCGCCGCAGCAGCCCGTGGAACAGCCGGCCGAGCAGGACGCCGAGCAGCCGCAGGAGCCCCCGAGCGAACCGGACGCAGAGTCCCAGCGGGAAGTGCCGTCACCTGCCGCGACGAAAGAGGGGAGCGAGGCCGCGCCTCCGCTCCAGTTCTCTCAGCTGCAGGAAGTCTGGCCCAGCCTCTTCGGCAGTCTCCGCGATGTGCTCGGTGCTCGTCGGTGGGCGTTGTTCCGGGAGGTCGTGCCGGGCGGGACCGAAGACTCGACGATCGTCCTCCATGTCCCCCATGAGTTCCATCGGGTCCAGCTCCAAGAGGATCCGGCGGTGGCGAAGGTCGTGGCCACGCGGGCGAGCGACCTCCTCGGGCGACCTGTGACCGTGCGGTTCGCGGCTCCCGGTGGCTCCGGTGCCGTCCCCGCGGCCGACGACGTCGAGGAGATCGACCTCGCCTCCGAGCAACTGTTCGAAGGCCCGGCCACCGAGATCGACCCCACCAAGCTCCTCGAGCAGGAGCTGGGGGCCGAGGTGGTCGAAGAAGACGACGTCGACTGAGTCGATCCAACCGCGCTCGGGGGTGGCGAGGGGAACCCGGCGGCGGCCACTAGCCTGGGTGCCCTCAAGGTTCTCTCGACGCGGGATGTCCACATGAATCGCCAGCCCGACATGCGCCAGCTGATGAAGCAGGCCCAGAAGATGCAAGAACAGCTCGCCGCCGCACAGGAGGAGCTCGCAGCCCGGCGGTTCGAGGGATCGGCCGGCGGCGGGGTGGTGACCGCGGTCGTGTCAGGGGCGCAGGAGCTGCTGGAAGTGACGATCGACCCGTCGGTGGTCGACCCCGACGACGTCGAGATGCTCCAGGATCTGATCGTTGCCGCCGTGAACCAGGCGATGAAGACGGCGGCGGAGGCCGCCGGCGACCAGCTCGGCGGGCTCACCGGCGGACTCGACCTGGGCGGCCTGTTCGGCTGATGTTCGAAGGACCCGTCCAGCGAGTCGTCGACGAACTGTCGAGGCTTCCGGGAGTCGGGCGGAAGACGGCTCAGCGCCTCGCCTTCCATCTGCTGGCGGTCGACGAGGTCGACGCCCGGCGGCTGGCCGAGGCGATCGTCCAACTGCGCGAGCAGGTGCGCCCGTGCCGGCGCTGCTTCAACATGACGGGCGGGGACGAGTGCGCCATCTGTCTGGATCCCCGGCGCGATCCCCACGTCGTGTGTGTCGTCGAACGGCCCCAGGACATCCCGGTCGTGGAGCGCACCCAGGAATTCCGGGGCCGCTACCACGTCCTGGGCGGGGCGATATCCCCGATCAACGGTGTCGGGCCCGACCAGCTCCGGTTCGCCGAGCTGAAGGACCGGGTCGCCGACGAACAGATCACCGAGCTCATCGCCGCCACCAACCCGACGATGGAGGGGGATGCCACCGCCATGTACCTGGCGAGGGAGTTCAAACCACTCGGCGTCCGGGTGACCCGCCTAGCCTCGGGACTTCCCGTCGGCGGTGACCTCGACTACGCCGACGAGCTGACACTCGGCCGCGCATTGGCCGGACGCATGGAGTTGTGACCCGGCCCGGCTCGGTGCTCGTCGTCGAGCCCTACTTCGGAGGATCGCATCGGGCCTGGGCCGAGGGGATCCGCGACCACCTGGGCCTCCCCGTCGAGCTGCTCACTCTCCCCGCCCGGTGGTGGAAGTGGCGGATGCGGGGAGCGGCGGTGACGCTGGCCGAGCTCTGTGCCGATCTGCGGTCCCGGCCCGACGTGGTCGTGGTCTCCGACATGCTCGATGTGGCAGCGTTCCGCACCTTCGCTCGACCCCACCTCGGTGCCGTCCCCGTGGCTCTGTATCTCCACGAGACCCAGCTCACCTACCCGGACTCGCCGCAGATGGCGCCAGACCTCCACTTCGCCTTCACCAACTGGACCTCTGCTCTCGCCGCCGACCGGGTCTTCTTCAACTCCGAATACCACTACGACGTCTTCTTCGCCGAGATCCGAAAGCTCCTCCGCCGCTTTCCCGACTTCAGCCACGAGCATCTCGTGGAGGGTGTCCGGGACAAGAGCGAGGTGCTGGAAGTCGGAGTGGACATGTCGTGGGTTCCCGCCGACCCTCCGAATCGGGAGGGGACGGTTCGCCTCCTCTGGAACCACCGGTGGGAGCACGACAAGAACCCCGTCGCCTTCTTCGATGCGGTCGACCGCCTCGCCGCGGAAGGACTCGAATTCGAGGTGGTCGTGTGCGGGGAGAACTTCCGTCAACGACCCGACGAGTTCGCCGATGCCGTCCGCCGCCACCCGGACCGGATCGTCCACATGGGCTACTTGGACCGCGACCACTACCGACGGCACCTGCTCGCGGCGGGCGTGGTGGTGTCCACGGCGCGGCAGGAGTTCTTCGGTATCTCGGTCGTGGAGGCCACCGCCGCCGGCTGCTTCCCTGTGCTGCCGCGCCGGCTCTCCTACCCGAGGCTCTTGCCACCCGACTTCCACGACGTGTGCCTGTACGGGCCCGGCGAGCTGGTGGACAGGCTGCGATGGGTGATCGAGCATCCAGGGGAGGCGAGAGAGGCCGCTCGACGGCTCGCACCGGCGATGCGAAGGTACTCGTGGGAGGAGCTGGCGCCGCGTTATCGGGAGGCGCTGGCGTCGCTCGCCGGTCAGGGCTCGATGGCGTAGGCGGCCAGCCGCTGGTACAGGGGTTGGGCCTGGGTCAGCAGCGGGATCAGGTGTTCGGGGACCGCTTCGTCCTTGGCCCGGTAGGGGGCGAACCCCGTGGACCGGCGGACGCTCTCGTACCAGAAGGGGGCCCATACGCCGTCTTCGGGCTTTGGTCCGGCGGGCCAGGTCAACATCGCCTCCTCGAAGGGGATCCCGATCCGGTCGCACAGCTTCGAGAGGACCGAGCGGGGATCGGTGAGCAAGAGGCGGGAGTCGAGGACTAGCGGGTCCTGGCCCTCGTCGAGGATCGCGTCCAAGAGGCGCACCTGCATCGGGAGCCCCGTGCCGTCGAGTGTCGGGTTGGGCACCTGCTTGATGTAGGAGGTGAGCATCTCCGCCGGGTCGCGGGTGAGGATCACGTTGCGGAGCTCGGCGAGGAATGCCCAATCGAGCCCGATCAAGTGGTGGGCCATGTTCTTCAGGAACAGAACGGGCCGGGCCGCCGGCCCGAGGACGACGTCGCGCACCACCCGCTCGCCGTCGTTGTCCTGAGCGGCGAGCACTTCGTCTCGGCCGGGATGTTCGACCCCGGTGGTGGACAGATAGTGGGCGTACAGCGGCTCGTCCACGACTGCGGTGTCGGATCGCTGGCGGAACGAGTACATGAGTGCCGTCGAGACGTTCCTCGGGCCCGACCACAACGAGATGCGGGTGACTCTCACGCCGTCACCGACCTCTCGACGGCGGCGTAGTACAGCTCGCGCAGCCTGTGTGTCAGAGGTCCTTCCGCCCCGGTGCCGATGGTTCGGCCGTCAACGGAGCGGACCGGGGTGAGCCCCCCGAAGGTCCCGGTGACGAAGGCCTCTTCGGCGGAGTACACGTCCGTGAGGGAAAAGGGCGCCTCGTGGGTGGGGATGCCGGCGGCCCGCGCCTCTTCCAAGACGACGCCGCGGGTGATCCCGTTGAGGTTGTAGTGGCCCGTCGACGTCCACAACTCGCCCTTCGAGACCATGAAGAAGTTCGTGGCATTGCAGGTGGCTACTGCCCCGGTGGGGTCGAGCATCAACGCCTCGTCGGCTCCGGCCTCGTTGGCCTGGATGAGCGCGATCACCTCGTGGAGCTTGGAATGGGAGTTGAGCCGCTGGTCGAGGGTGTCGGGCGGCGGCCGGCGGATCGTCGCCGTGAAGAGTGAGACGCCTCTCCGGATCACCTCTGGGTCGGGCTGCTTGTGTTCGGCGATGATCACCACCGTCGGCCCCGAGACGAGGTTGGAGGGGTGCTGGGAAGGCGTGGACTTGAGTCCCCGGCTCACCATCAGGCGCACATGCACGTCCGTGTGCATCCGGTTGCGCTCTACCGTCGCGTAGAGAGCCTGGGTCACCTCTTCCCGGGTCATCCCGATGTCGATCCGGGTGGCGGCCGCCGCCTGGAACAGACGGTCCAGGTGGCGGTCGAGGAATGCGAACCGCCCTTGGTGGAGACGGATCCCTTCCCAGATGCCGTCGCCCACCAGGAAGGCGCTGTCGAAGACCGAGACCTTCGCCTCGGCTCGCGGATAGAACTCGCCGTCGATGTAGATCTCGATGTCGGCGTTGCGCGCGTCGGGCACGGCGGCGTGGGTACCGGCTCGCATGGGGAGCGACGTTAGCCGTCGGCTGTTCCCCGGCGGCTCGCCCACGCGGGCTTTTCAGTCGATGACCGCAGCGGAGATCCGCCGGAGCTTCTCCAGGTTGTGGAAGGCGTCCATGTATCGGATGGACCCGGTGCGGGAACGCATGATCACGGAGTGAGTGGCACAGCCGCCGCCGTAGAAATCCACACCACGGAGGAACTCGCCCCCGGTGACGCCGGTGGCGGCGAAGAAGACGTTGTCGGAGGAGACGAGGTCCTTCGTCGTGAGGACAGCGTCCAGATCGAGCCCTTCCTGGCGGGCGAACTCGCGTTCGCGGTCATCCCGCGGCCACAATCTGCACTGGATCTCACCGTCCATGCAACGGAGAGCCGCCGCCGACAGCACCGCTTCGGGGGACCCGCCGATCCCGAGGAGCATGTCGATGTCCGTGTCGGGACGGGCGACGGAGATGGAGGCGGCGACGTCGCCGTCGCCGATCAGCTTGATGCGGGCGCCGGCGGCACGTACGGCGTCGATGTAGTGCTGGTTGCGAGGACGGTCGAGGATGACGACCCGAAGGTCGGCGACCTTGTGGCCCCGCGCCTTGGCGACCTTGGCGAGGTTGTCGGCCACCGGCGCCTCGATGTCGATGGTGCCCGCCGCTTCCGGCCCCACCGCGATCTTGTCCATGTAGACCAGGCTTCCGGGTGCGTACATGGTCCCGTGGCCTTCGGCGAGCGCGATGACGGAGATGGCGCCCGGCATCCCCGAGGCGGTGAGCCGGGTCCCGTCGACCGGATCGACGGCGACGTCGACCTGCATCCCTGTCCCGGTCCCGACGCGCTCGCCGTTGAACAGCATCGGGGCGTTGTCCTTCTCGCCCTCGCCGATCACGACGATGCCGTCGATCTCGAGGGTGGACAGGTGGAGCCGCATTCCGTCGACTGCGGCCTTGTCGGCAGCGTCTTTGTCGCCACGGCCCTGCCAGCGGGCGGCCGCCATCGCCGCCGTCTCGGTCACCCGAACCAGGTCGAGACCCAAGTTCCTCTCGATCGGACGAGGCCCATTCCCGTCCGTGGACCCGCCGGGGAGGTCGCCCGCCTGGCTGATTCGACCCATCCGTTCCATCTCCTTGCGCGACAGTGGCCCGGTTCGGGGGGCTTCCGAGTATCGGTCGGTCATCTCGAAGTTCCCTCAGCCCACGCGCACTATCAGGGCATCGCCTTGGCCGCCACCTCCACAGAGGGCGGCAGCACCGACTCCACCGCCCCGTCGCATGAGCTCGGCTACGAGCGACACCACCACCCGGGCGCCAGACGCCCCGATGGGATGACCCAAGGCGACCGCGCCACCGTTGACGTTCACCTTCTCCGTTGGGAGGTCGAGCATCCGCGCCGACCACAGGGCGACCGCGGCGAAAGCCTCGTTGATCTCGATCAGGTCGAGGTCGCTCGCGGACAGACCGGCGTTCTTGAGTGCCACCCGTATGGCCTCCGCCGGCCGCTCGTGGAGGGTGGCGTCGGTGCCTCCGATCTGGCCGTAGGCGAGGACCTCCGCCAGGATCGGCATCCCGGCGGCTTCCGCAACGGCTCGATCAGCGAGGACCACGGCTGCCGCTCCGTCGGAGATCTGGGAGGCGTTTCCCGCGGTGATCGTCCCGTCCTCCACGAAGGCGGGGCGAAGTCGCGCCAGAGACTCAGGGGTCGAGTCGGGGCGAATCCCCTCGTCGGCGTCGACCACCTTCGGGTCGCCCTTCTTCTGGGGCACCGGCACCGGGACGATCTCGGTGGCGAACCGGCCGCTCTGGGTCGCTTCGTGCGCTCGCTGGTGAGACATCGCCGCCCATTCGTCCTGGGCGCGGCGGTCGATGCCGAGTTCTCGGTTCTTGTGGTCCGACGACTCGCCCATCGTGCAGTGGTCGAAGGCGCAGAACAGGCCGTCGTGCTGCATGACGTCGACCAGCTCGGCGTTGCCGATCCGAACACCCCACCGCAGACCATGGACGACGTGGGGAGCGTTGGACATCGACTCCATGCCCCCCGCCACTCCGAGGCGGATGTCGCCGGCGCGGATGCCCCGGTCGACGATGGCGATGGCGCTCATCCCCGAGAGGCACACCTTGTTCACGGTCAGACAAGGCACCTCCATCGGCAGGCCGGCGCGAACCGCCGCCTGCCGGGACGTGATCTGGCCCTCGCCTGCCTGGAGCACATGTCCGAAGACCACCTCTTCGATCGAGCTCGCCTCGACTCCCGACCGTTCGACGGCGGCGGCGATCGCTCCGGCACCCAGTTCCGCCGCCCGCAACGACGACAGGGCGCCGCCGTAGCGGCCGATGGGAGTGCGGGCCATCCCGGTGATGACGGTGCTCATGGCGCCAAGGGTATCCCGACGTGGTCCGGGGCGGGACCGGGCCTGCGAAAATGTGCGATGTGAAACTCCTCAACCTCGACCACGTCGCCATCGCCGTCCGCGACCTCGACCAGGCTGTCGATTCGTATCGCCAGCGCTACGGCGTGGAGCCCCTCTACCGGGAGGTGGTGGAATCCCAAGGCGTCGAAGAGGCGATGATCCCGGTTGGCGGCTCGTTCATCCAGTTCCTCGAGCCGCTCGGCGACGACACGCCGGTGGGGAAGTTCCTCGCTCGCCACGGTGAAGGACTCCACCACGTCGCTTACGCGGTGGCGGACATAGAGGCGGCACTCACCCATCTGAAGTCCGTCGGCGCTCGCCTCATCGACGAGACGCCGCGGATCGGGGGCCGGGGAGCGAGGATCGCTTTCGTCCATCCCGCCGATGCGGCGGGTACTCTGGTGGAACTGGTGGAGTTGGAGACATGAGCAACGGGTCCATGGGCAGCGGCCTGGAGATCCGCGGAGGAGCGGGACCATTCGAAGCGGCGGCGGTGGCCGCCGTGGTCCAACACGTCCTCGAGACGGAGAGGGCTCTTCGCCAACGCCCACCGGCAGTTTCCAATGGCCTCCCGGCCTGGGTGCGGGCGGCCCTCCCCCGCAACCCCGAAGACCCGGTCCAGTGGGTCTACCCGGATCACCGCGGCGACCCCCTCTGACGGCGGCGGCGCAACACCGCCTCCAGTTCGGGTGATCCGAGCATCTTCAGCACCGCCCAATAGACGGCCGCGGCCAACGCTCCGCCTACGACCAGGACGACGATTCCGATCAGCGTGTCGGGCGGTTCCCTACCGGCGAGAGCGCGTGACGCGGCCCAGGCCGCCGCTCCGGCGGGCACTCCGGCGACGAAGGCCTGCCATCCGGATCTGGTGACCTCCTTCGCCGACGCCTCCCGATGCCACAGCCAACCCATGATCAGCGCGTAGGCGCTCATCACGGCCGTGCTGGTGGCGGCCACGCCGACGGCGGCGAAGTTCGTGGCGGAGAAGTAGTAGGCGGGCAAGGCGACGACTGTGATGGCGGTGCCGACCACGACCGGCAGCCACATTCGACGCTGGGCGTAGAAGGCTCGTGTGTACACCTGGTGCGCGGTCCACATCGGAATGGCGATCCCGTAGATGGCGAGGAGCGGGGCGGTCGCCAGTGTGTCGGCGGCGTCGAACGAGCCACGCTGGTAGGCGACGGCCACGAGTGGAACGGCCAGGGCGATGACCGCCGCGGCCGCCAACCCCGACACCACCAAGCCGGATCGCACCGCCTGGTTCACTTGGGCCTCCATCTCTTTGCGTCGACCCTCGGCGAACAGGCGGGCGAGGAACGGGTAGGAGGCCACACCGGCTGCCTGGGCGATGACGCCGACCGGGACCATCTGGAGACGGCGGGCATAGTTGAGGGCGGCGATGTCGCCCAGCGGGGCGAATTGGCCGAAATAGCGGAAGAACACCTCGTCGAGGCCGACGGCCGACTGGCCGATCATCAGCGGGAGGGCGAGAGCGAAGTACTCGGCTACCGAGGGGTGACGAAGGGGGGTGCCTCGACGCCACCGCAACCCGAGCCGACGCGCGCCCCACCACTGGAGGCCGAAGTTGCCCACGATGGCGCCGGTGAGTGCGCCGAGGACGAAACCTTCCGGGCCGGTCTCCCCGAGGAGGTAGCTGATCGTGCCCCCGCCGATGATGGCGATGTTGTAGACGATCGGCGCCAGCGTGGGGATCAAGAAGCGCCGGTGGGCGTACTGCACCGCGGTGTACAGGGATCCGAGAACGAAGAAGAACTGCGCGGGCAGGACGATGCGAACGAGGCCGACCAACTGCGGTAACCGCTCGGCGGGGATGTCGGAGAACACTCGCTCGGTGAGCGGGCGGGCCCAGATCATCGTCACCGCGGTGGCGATCAGCATCAGCCCGCCGACGACGCGGGCGATGGCAGTGAAGGACCGGTTGGCTTCGTCCTCCTCACCGGCGGCGAGATGGCGACTGACGATGGGGACGAACGTGAGCGTGAGATAGCCCCCCGCCATGAGAAAGAAGAGGAAGTCGGGGATCGTGAACGCCGCCTGGTAGAGGTCGGCGTCGATGGACCGCCCGAGCAGCGCGGCCAGGACCATCTCCCTCGCGAAACCGAGGATCCGTGAGAGGAGGATGCCGCCGGAGACGACGAGGGCGGCCCTCCCCATCGTGCTGCTCATAGGACTGCTCTCTGCGCCCGCAGCCCTTCGAGGAACTCGTCGGGCACGTGGAGGTCCCCGCATCCGACCCCGATGTGGATCCCCGGTTTGTATGTGCCGTGGAAGTCGGATCCTCCCGATGGCACCAGCCCGACCCGATCGGCCATGCGGCGGAGGATGCGCCGCCGGCCGGGCTCCGCCGCGGAGTGGTGCGTCTCGACCCCGATCAGCCCGGTCGAGTGCAGGTGGCGGAGGAGGGACTCGAGCCTCGAGTCGTCTTCGAAGCCGAGGGTGTGGGGATGGGCGAGCACGGGGACGCCGCCGGATGCCCGGGCCAAAGAGATCGCCTCTTCGACAGTGAGGCGCTTGCGGCTGACGTAGGCGGGCGCGCCGTGGCCGAGGTAGAGGTCGAAGGCCGCGGCGATGTCGGGTACGTAGCCCCGATCCACCATCACCGCGGCGATGTGCGGTCGCCCCACCGAGCCGTCTCCGGCACGGGCGAGGACCTCCTCCATGGGGACGTCGATCCCGAGACTGGCGAGACGTTCGAGGATGGTGTGGTTTCGCCTCTCGCGGCCCAGCCGCAGATCAGCCAGCCGATCCTGCAAGGGACCCGCCTGGTTCTCGATCCACAAGACGACCATGTGCATGCCGCCGCGCTGGTCGGCGTCGGGGGCGAGGCTTCGCCAGTCCAGGGAGAGCTCCACGCCCGGAATGAACTCGATGTCGTGCCGCTCGGCAGCAGCACGGGCGTCGTCCAGCCCGGCGAGTATGTCGTGGTCCGTCAGCGCAACTGCCCGCAACCCGGCGTTCGCCGCCAGCCGGATCACCTCGGAGGGTGTCTCCGACCCATCGGACACGTTGGAATGTGTATGCAGGTCGACGGCCATCTTCGGCTGCCAGGTTAAGGCGGCGCCGATCAGCCGACTTCGATCTCGATCGACTCGATGTACACCGTTTGGAGGGGGAGGCTCTTCTCTCGCGCCCCCGTCCGCGTGGCAGTCGGGACCGCGGCGATCGCCTCGAGCGTCTCTCGACCGGAGACGACCCGCCCCAAGATGTTGAATTGGGGATTCAGCACCCGGGCGTTCTCCCCGATGACGATGAAGAACTGACTGCCCGTGGTGTTGCGGCCCGAGTTGGCCATCGCCACCACCCCGGGCTCGAACACGAAATCGTCTGCGGGCCACTCGTCGGGAATCCGGTAACCCGGCCCGCCCGTGCCCACCGCCTGGGGATCACCCCCTTGGATCACGAAGTCCTCGACGATGCGGTGGAAGACCGTGCCGTCGTAGAAGCCCTGCCGGGCGAGGAAGACGAAGGACTGCACGGTCTCGGGGAAGCCGGCCGGGCCCAGCTCGACGACGATGTCACCGCAAGAGGTGGCGATCGTCGCCGTCACCCTCGCATCGGGGGTGACGTCGGATTGCGGCTCGTAGCCGGAGAACGTCATCATCCGCTCCTCGGGAGGCGCGTCGGCCCCGCAGGCCGTCTCCTGTTCCCGATAGCCCTGGTAGTTGCCCGGGAGCGACTCCGTGCGTTGTCCCAGCAGGTTGACGACCGTGAAGACCACGACGACGAGGGCACCCATTCCGAGCGCGAACCCGAATCGGCGCAGGAGTTCGCGGCGGCTCTCGGCCTTGCGCTCGGCTTCCCGGCGCTGGGCCCGCTGCTCCTTGCGCTGGCGTCTTCTGTCGGTCATGGGGCCACGAGGTTAACGGTCCCGGTCTGGTCCCCGGTTTGAGGCCATGCGGTCACGCGCGCGGGGCCGTCCCGGAGAGCGCCTAACGTTTCTTCGGACATGCCCATCGTGGTCCAGAAGTACGGCGGCACCTCGGTCGCGGACCCGGAACGCATCAGCCGGGTCGCCGACCGGATCGTCGCGACCCGCCGCGCCGGAAACGACGTGGTCGTGGTCGTCTCCGCCATGGGGCACACCACCGACGAGCTGATCGAACTGGCCCACGCCGTGAACCCGGACCCTCCCGGCCGGGAGATGGACATGCTGCTCACGGCGGGAGAACGGATCTCCATGGCCCTGATGGCGATGGCGATCCAGGCACGCGGTGTGGAAGCGGTGAGCTTCACCGGATCGCAGGCGGGAATCCTCACCGATGCTTCCCACGGGTCGGCCAAGATCCAGGAGATCCGCGGCACGAGGGTCACCGACTCGTTGAGGGCGGGGAAGGTGGTGATCGTCGCCGGCTTCCAGGGCGTGGACCCCGAAGGCAAGGAGGTGACCACGCTCGGCCGGGGAGGGAGCGATGCCACCGCCGTCGCCCTCGCCGCGGCACTGCGAGCCTCGGTGTGCGAGATCTACACCGACGTCGAGGGTGTGTACACCGCCGATCCACGAATCGTGGCGGATGCCCGCAAGCTGTCCGAGATCTCCTTCGACGAGATGCTGGAGCTGGCCGCCTCCGGGGCGGGCGTCTTGATGTCACGGTCCGTCGAGTTCGGGCGGCGGTTCAATATCCCCATCCACGTCAGGTCGTCCTTCAACGACAATTCGGGCACCTGGGTCAAGGAGCAAACCATGGAACAGGCCATCATCTCGGGCGTCGCTCACGATCGGTCGGAGGCCAAGGTCACGGTCCGTCACGTCCCCGACCGCCCGGGCGTGGCGGCTGCCCTGTTCAACCCGCTCGCCGAAGCCGACATCGACGTCGACATGATCGTCCAGAACGTCTCCCGCGATGGCTACACGGACATCTCGTTCACCGTCGCCAAAGACGCCGTCGACCGCGCCCGCACGATCGCCGAGAAGATGGCATCCGAACTCGAGGCCGGTGCCGTGGACGTCGACGAGCACATCGCCAAGGTCTCCCTCGTGGGGGCGGGGATGAAGTCGCATCCGGGTGTGGCCGCAACCGTGTTCTCGGCGCTCGCCGGAGCGGGAATCAACGTCGAGATGATCTCCACGTCCACGATTCGGATCTCCTGCGTGGTCAAGGAAGAACACGTGGAGGACGCGGTGCGTGTTCTCCATGCAGCATTCGAGTTGGGGGAGGTGTCCGCATGACCAACGTCGCCATCGTCGGGGCCACCGGTGTGGTCGGCCGCACGATGCTTTCGATCCTCGAGCAACGAGACTTCCCGGTAGCGGAACTGCGCCTGATGGCGTCGAGCCGCTCAGCCGGCACGAAGGTCGCGACTCGCTGGGGCGAAGTCGAAGTCGAAGACCTGGAGAAGGCGGATCCGGCGGGCGTCGACATCGCCCTCTTCTCGGCCGGCGCCTCTCGGTCCCGGGCCCATGCCCAGAGGTTCGTCGATGCCGGCGCGGTGGTGATCGACAACTCGTCGGCATTCCGTCAGGATCCTCAGATCCCTCTCGTCGTGGCCGGCGTCAACGACCACCACCTGTCGTCCCATCGAGGCATCATCGCCAACCCCAACTGCACGACGATGGCGCTGATGGTCGCGGCCGGCCCACTCCACCGGACGGCCGGGTTGCGCTCGATCGTCGCCAGCTCCTATCAGGCGGTGTCCGGATCGGGCGCCAAGGGCGTCGACGAGCTGCTCCGCCAGACCCAGGAACTGCTCGCCGACCCCGAAGCGCTGCGTACCGGCGAGTGGAAGGACCCGGGCTCGGAGGTGTATGCCCGTCCCATCGCGTTCAACGCCTTGCCGTACGCGGGCACCGAGACCGAACTGGGCTACACCGACGAGGAGTGGAAGCTCGTCAATGAGAGCCGCAAGATCCTCGAAGCCCCCGCCTTGGACGTCGAACCCACTTGCGTCCGGGTCCCGGCTGTGGCCGGTCACGGCATCGCGGCCACTCTCCGCTTCGAGCGCCCGGTGACCCTCGACGAGGCTATGGAGGTGCTCTCCGACGCTCCTGGCGGAGAGCTGTGGAAGGGTACGGTCCCCACCGCCCTCGATGCCGCCGGCAGGGACGAGGTGCTGATCGGTCGCGTCCGACCGACCCTGGGTGAGCCGGGTGGCATCAACCTCTGGGTAGTGGGTGACAACCTCCGCAAGGGAGCGGCTCTCAACACGGTGGAGATCGCCGAGAGGCTCTGACTCAGAGGAAGCGAGCCGAGCGGATTCACCGCCCGGCTCGCTTCCGAGCCGGTCCCACAGGCCCGTTCGTGGGCGTCACCGTCGCCGCCGCTGCGCAGCCGGCGGTGCGCCATCCGCCTAGAGGCGGGGTGGCCTCGTCCCGGCCCTCGCGACCTGAGATTCCGCACATCCCCTGATCGCTGTGGTCGGTCACGACCGTGCCTCCATGATGCCGGGGAGCGCCGATTGCGGGTAGGGTCGAAAGTCCCCGGGGTCGGAGGCCGTGACCAAATCCTCTAGCCGAGGAGGCCGTCCGACCGACAGGCTCGCGAGTGATGAGATTCGAGGAACCGCCGACGGTGGCCCAGCGCCAGTTCGACGAGTCGGGGATGGAGATCCTCGGAGAGAAGACGTGTCTCCGTCTCCTCCACGACCAGTCGCTCGGGCGTGTCGCCTTCATCGACGACGCCGGCGATCCGGTGGTGTTGCCGGTCGCCTACCGGTTCCGGCGCAGACGGGTCTACTTCTTCTCTTCCGAGGGAGCCAAGCTGCGCGCCGCTACCCGGGGCGCTCGAGTGGCTTTCGAGGTGGACGGCTGGAACCCGGCAACCGGCGACGGCTGGAGCGTGCTCGTCAAGGGCGTCTGTCGACCGGTCGATGCCGGCGAGATGGATCCCGAGCTCGGCCTCAAGCCGTGGCTGCGCACCGCCCTGCGGCCGATGAAGCTCATCGAGATCGTCCCGGAGGAGATCACTGGTCGGAGGCTTCCAACCGGGCCCGTCGCTCCGGAGTGGGATTGACAGCCAGGAACTGAGATCATGGAACCGATGAACCGTCCCACCGACCACCGCGGGCTGGAAGTGCTCACGTCCGAAGAATGCGATCGGCTCCTCCGCGAGGCGCCGGTAGGCAGAGTGGCGTTCCTCCATTCCGGCGAACCCCACATCCTCCCCGTCAACTATCGCTACGTCGAAGGATCGATCGTGATCCGCACGGCGGTCGGTTCGAAGATGGACGCCGCAGAGATGGAGAGCCGGTTCGCATTCGAGATCGACGACTGGGATCCCGCGACCCGCACCGGGTGGAGCATTCTCGCCGACGGCGTCGCCACCGTGGTGACCGGTGAGGAAGAGATCGCCCGCCTGGAGGAGTCGGGTCTCGACCCCTGGATCGAGGGGACGGCGGGCGACCTCTGGATTCGGATCATCCTCGACGACGTGACCGGGCGGCGGATCGGCTGACTACTCGGCGGTGATCAGGCCGTAGTGACCGTCATAACGCCGGTAGACGACCGCACCGCGTCCCGAATCGGCGTCCTCGAACAGCAGGTACGGGAGTCCCAGCGTGTCCATCTGCTCGACGGCTTCCTCGGGCGTCAACCGAGCAGGGCGGGCGTCGGAGACGACGATGTCGAAGGCGCTCGGGCCCGGATCGGCGTTTCCGTCGCCGAGTCGCATCAGGAGATAGCTGCCGTCGTCTTGACGGGCGACCAGGGCGTCACTGTCGTTGGTCACGTCCTGGAACAGGTAGAAGTCGTGGTCCAACTGCTCCATGTCGAAGATCGCCTCGTCCGGGGACATGGCGTCCAGGGCGTACGTCTTGCGACGGACGATCTCGCGTTCTTCCGGCGGCCGGTCGTAGAAGGCGGGACGGGGAACGGCTCGCACCCCTCGACGCCACTGTCCCGGCTCGGCCGTCTCGGGGAGACGCCGGCGGTACTTGCGGCGCTCGGCGCGATGGTCGAGCCGATCTACGAGGCGATCTTTGAGCCGGTCGATCGCTTCCGACATCGTCTCGGCCGCCACGTGGGCCCGGACGAGGTCGCCATGGACATCGACGAGCACTTGGGCAGTCGCCCGCAGGGGTCGGCCGATCTCCGCCATCCCCAACTTCACTCGCACCAGGTGGATCGGCTCGTCCAGCTTCTCCACGACGGGGAGCAGTCGACGCCACACGTAGTCGACGTCGGCGTCCAGCACGTCGCCATCGGTGATCAACTGGGTCGGGAATTCGAGATCGGACGTTACGGGCGTGGCCCTATCGGTCACAGGAGCTCCTCTCTAGATGAGTACGGATCGGGAGTCAGGTGTCCTGCCCTGACGTCTTGACTACCAGCACGTCGCAATGGGCGTCGTGGATCACGGCCTGGCTGGTCGAGCCGAGCACGAGGGAGGCGAAGCCGCCCCGGCCCCGGGTTCCGATGACGATCAGCTCGGCGTCGGTGGACTCGGCGTAGTCGACTATCGCCGAAGCGGGATAACCGCGCAGCTCGACACGGCGGACGGGATGCTCGTCCAAGAGGTCGTCCAACTGGTTCCAGACGAGCTCGTGTTCGGCCTTTTCCATCTCCTCGTCGTCGATCAAGTACATGCCTTGCATCGGGTACACGGTCGACGGCGGCTGGAAGACGTGCACCACGTGCAGTTCTGCGTTCAGCTTCCGTGCCATCTCGATGGCCCGTTCCACCACCCGGTGGGCGGCGGGAGATGGGTCCACGGCTGCAACGATCGTCATCCCTCGGCTCCTTGTCACCAGTTCGGGCGGGGGGCGCCCGCGACCCAAGTGTCCTCGGCGGGCTTGGTGTCGTCGACGAGGTACCGCAGATTGGCGTCGACTCCGAGCACCCCGTCGACCCGGCTCGCCAACTCTTCCAGCAACTGCGACTCGGTCTTGGCCTGCAAGGTGCCTTCCAACCGGACCCGTCCGTCCTCCACTGTCACGGTCACCCTGTCCGGCTCGATGGCGAGGACCTGGCCGATCAGGCGCTCACGGATCTCGCGTTCGATGTCCACGTCCGGACGGGTGAATACTCCGAGGATGTCCGCCCGGCTGACGATTCCGATCAGTCGGCCGTCGTCGTCGACCACCGGGAGGCGCTTGACGCGCTTGCGGCGCATCAGGCGAGCGGCATCGGCGTGGTTGGCGTCGGGCCCGATCGTGACCACGTCTCGGGTCATGACCTCTCCCACCGTATCCGCCTCTCGGCGGCGCTCACCGCGGCTGAACAGCAACTCGACCAGGCTGGCCCGGCTACGCGTGGAGCTGCGTTCGACGAAGTCCGCCTCGCTGACGACACCCACGACCTTTCCTTCGGACACGACGGGAAGGCCGCTCACACCATGGCTAGCCATCAACTGGGCGGCTTCTTTGAGAGAGGTGCTCTCACTGACGGAGACCACTTCGGTGGTCATGAGGTCCCGGACCTTCATGTCTCGTCACTCCTTTCGTCGCTTCCAGCCTTTTGCAGTCGGTCGCGACATGCCAGGGCCTTTTCTCCCTTACCCCTCCGGTACTTCGTCCAAAGCTCGATCCTGAGGCTATCTCACGGTGACGACCGTGCACGGGGCGAGGTGGGTGACCTTCTGGGACGTGCTGCCCAACAGGAGTGATCCGATGTTGCCGAGGCCTCGGGAGCCGAGGACGATCATGTCTGCTTCGATCTCTTCGGCGACATCGACGATCTTTGTCGCTGGCTGTCCGATCTCCACGCGGGTGGTGGCCGTGTAGATCCCGTGCTTCTCTGCTCGGTGGGCGGCGTCGTCGAGTATGCGCCCGGCGGCGCTCATCATCAGGTCGTGTTGGGTGATGTGGGCCTTCTCCAACCGGGTGTACTCCTCGAGGCCGGTCGGAACGGCATAGATGCTGGGGTCGGGGACGACGTGGAGCAGTACCAGATCGGCGTCCTCGTGGGTCGCCAGATCGGCGGCGAACTCGACTGCCTTGTTGGAATGCTCGGAGCCGTCCACCGCCACCAGGATCGTCCGTGGACTCATGAGACTCTCCTTCCTGGGGTGGAACTCACGCCCCTCCTGTGGGGGCCTCTCGCTCCTTTGTATTGCAAGACAGCGCCGGGCGATAGGGGACAAGGTCCCGCTCGGAGGGACCGGAGGCGGAATGTCCGACTCCGTGTGTCGTTAGGCCCTAGCAGCCGGGGCTTCTGGGACAGATGCTCGATGTGTGATCGAAGTCGTCGTCGTCGCCAGCCGCGATGTCCGCAACGGCATCCGCAGGCTCCTCGAGTTCGAAGGGGACATCCGCGTCGTCGCCCTGGCCGACTCCCTGGAGAAGAGCGGCAAACCTCGCGGCGACGCGATCGTCGTCGGGCCGGGAGTGGAGCTCGGGCCCCGAGAGTGGGCGCTACTCGCCGAACGCGGCTGGTCGCTCGTGGTGGTGCTGGCGCCGCTGCCCGGCTGGCGCCGACACCCGTCGTCGGCCGTCCAGGTTCCCGTCGAGCTCACCGGACGTCCGCTGCGGGGGGCAGTGCGAGAGTCGGTCGCCTCCCCGTCTGCCCGGCGGTCGTAGCGCAGAAGACAGGCTCAAACGGCTTCCGACCAATCCGAGGGCGGGAACTGCAGCTCTTGTGATGCTCGGAGACGCACGAGATGCGCCGCAGCCGCGGCCCGGTGGCGGACCCCCATCTTGGTCAGCAGGTTGGACACGTAGTTCTTTATGGTCTTCTCCGCCAGGCACAGCTCGTCGGCGATCTCCCGGTTGGTGAGACCTTCGGCGATCAGCTCGAGGATCGAGATCTCCCGAGGCGTCAGCTTCGACATGAGCGGGTCCTCGGGCTGTTCCCGGGGCCCGTCGTCGAATGCCTTCTCCCCGGAGGCCACCCGACGGATCTCCTCCAACAGTTTGAAGTCGCGGGTCCGCTTGAGCACGTATCCGTCGGCGCCCTCGGCTCGAGCCCGGTCGAAGGTCTTCGGGTCGGCGTAAGCCGTGAGGATGAGGATCTTCGTCCGGGGCGAGATCGCCCGGATGGCGGCGCAGGCTTCCACCCCCGAGCCGTCGGGCAAGTCCACGTCGAGGGTCACGACGTCCGGTTCCTCGAACGCCACTCGACGCACCGCCTCGGAGACACTGTCGGCCTCCCCGACGACTTCCATGTCGGGCTCCCGTTCGAGCAAGGCACGCAGTCCATCCCGCACGAGGGGATGGTCGTCGACCACCACGACCCGGATCGGATCGTCGACCTGGGTCGTGGCGGTGGCGGTCATGGTCACGGTTCCTCCCGGCCCCGCGTCTCCTCGGTGAGAGCCCAGACCAGGTCCTTGATGCTGACCATCCCGGCCAACTTCCCTTGCTTGACCACCGGCAGATGGCGATAGCCGGCGGCCATCATCCACTCCGCCGCCTCGCGGACGGCGACGTCGCTCTCGAGGAGATCCGGCTCGGGCGTCATGATCGTCTTGACGATCCCGTGCGTCGCCTGCTGGGCCACGGCCCGCAAGATGTCCCGTTCGGTGACGATGCCGACGATGTCGAGGTCGTCCATGACCAGGAGCGAGCCGACGTCGTCAGCGATCATGCGTTTCGCGGCGTCGACGATCGGGGTGTCGGCGCTGCAGGTGCCCACTTCGCCGGCCACCAGTTCTTCGACGATCATGGTTTGGCTCCTTTCGCCCGTCTGGCTCCATCGTCGCGGCCTCGGCTCGGCCGTGTCGGGGGGACAAGGTCCCCAGCGCAAGGGTAGAAAGGCCGCTCGTGCCGGTGAGTCAGCGCCGTTGCGTCCCGCCGGTGAGGATGTCTTCGACCTTGCGGAGCTCCGGCTGGTCGGCGAGAACGGTCAGGCGGTCGCCCGCTTCGATGACGGTCGGGCCCTGCGGGACCAGGTAGTCCTCGCCGCGATTGAGGAGCACCACCCACACTCCTTCGGGGAGGTCCAGTTCGACGACCCGCTTTCCGACCACCCAGGAACCGTTGTGGATCTCGATCTCGTGGAGTCTCCGCCCGGTCGTGGCACCGCCGACGATCTCTTCACGGTCGTCGGAGACGTCCGGTTCCGGAGCGTCGAGCTTCAGCCATCTGGCCACCACGGAGAGGGTCGTGCCCTGTAGGGCCACCGACAGGATCACCACGAAGAACACGGCGTTGAAGATCACGCCGGCGTGCTCGACACCCGACGCCAGCGGGAAGGTGGCGAGGATGATCGGTACCGCCCCCCGCAGGCCCACCCACGAGACGAAGGCGCGTTCGCGGTTGTTCCACCTCCTTCCCGAGAGGGAGAGCCACACCGACACCGGGCGGGCGACGAGCATCAACGCCGCCGACAGCGCCAGCCCGGGGACGACCACTTTCACTACCTGGGTCGGGTAGACCAGGAGACCCAGCATGAGGAACATCGTGATCTGCATCAGCCAGCTGACCCCGTCGTGGAAGCGGGAGAGCGTGCGCTTGTGCAGCAGGCGGTGCCGGGCCATGGTTATCCCCGCCAGGTAGACGGCGAGGAAGCCGCTGCCTCCGAGGACCGCGGTCAGGGCGTAGATCAGCAGGACCAGGGCCAGCGACAACACCGGGTAGAGCCCTTCGTACTCCAGCTTGATCTTGTTGATCATCCAGACGGCGACGCGCCCCGTCAGGATCCCCAACGCCGTCCCGACCACCAGTTGCTGGACCAGGAGCACGATCAGTTCCCCGGCCGTCGATTCGGGCATGAGGATCAGCGTGGTGAACCCGACCGTGAGGAACACGGCGGTGGGATCGTTCGAGGCCGACTCGAACTCCAACAGCGGGCGCAGAGGGGGGCGGAGGCTGATTCCCCGAGAGCGCAGGATCGAGAAGACGGCGGCGGCATCGGTCGAGGACACGATCGAGCCGACGAGCAGGCCCAGAGGCCAAGAGATGTCGAAGATGAACACGGCGGCGGCCCCGGAGATGATGGCGGTGACCGTGGTGCCGAACGTCGCCAGGACCATGCCCGGGGTCAGGATGGGCCGGACCGCACTCCAACTCGTGTGCAGCCCGCCCGAGAAGAGGATCAGGGCCAGCGCCACAGAGCCGATGGCACTGGCGAGCGGGGCGTCGTTGAAATCGATCCCTCCGGGGCCGTCGGCTCCGGCGAGCATTCCGATGCAGAGGAAGAGGAGCAGCGCCGGGATGCCCAGCCGCGCCGACACCTTTCCCGCGATGACGCCGGCCATCAGCAGAATCGCTCCTACGAGGATCGGTTCGGCTGGAGGCACGTGTGTTCCCTCGGGACAGTCGGTCGGTGGCCCGCATCGTACCCAACAACCCGAAGCACCCGACCGGTCGTCCGTCCGATCGTCGGATCACTGCGGCGGTGGTTGGCGGCGGGCCGGCTCGC
>Ga0079224_100000694_pt1 | contig 34815 bp, 44 predicted proteins | sample Stecom2015_FD_80414 | JGI IMG/M metagenome (GOLD analysis project Ga0079224, IMG submission 80414) | Agricultural soil microbial communities from Utah to study Nitrogen management - Steer compost 2015 | ecosystem: Environmental > Terrestrial > Soil > Agricultural land | place: USA: Utah... | reverse complement strand
GTCAGAAAGGATGCTACAATGAAGTTCTCAGTCAACTGGATCTTCGAGGCGATCACCGGCAAGCGGAAGACCGACAAGGCGAGCGGCATCAAGATCGAGTTCTCGCAGGCGGACGAGGATTTGACGTCCGAAACCGAGAAGGCCGCGACACGCCGCGAGCGGTTCGCTACACTCACCATCGGCGGCAAGGTCGGCCTGACTGCCGACGGCAAGCTGCTCGAGTCGGTGTCGTATGCCGAAGCGAGCGACGAGAGCGGCAGTCACAAGTACCAGTTCGTGCCGGCGCGCAGGCTCACGCCGGACGAGTTCACGGCGCTGTTCATGGCCATCGAGGAGTCGGTTGGCATCGAGTTCGCCGACTCGCAGAAGGACATGGCGTTCGAAGACGAGAATGTCGAAGTGGAGGCGTAAGCCATGGCCAAGCAAGGGAAGCTCCGCCGGCTCAAGTCGGCCGATGATCTGCAGCCGGCGCCGTACAATCCTCGAGAAATCGACCCGGCAGCCAAGCATGGCCTGACGCGGTCGGTCGAGGAGTTCGGCGACCTCTCGGGCATCGTCTGGAACAGCAGGACGGGGCACCTTGTCGCAGGCCACCAGCGGGTAGACGTTCTCAAGGAATCAGGGGCGGTGTTCCTCACGGACCCGCCCCGGTTCGTCCACGGTGATGACGAGTTTCCGGTTCGTGTCGTCGATTGGGACGCCGACACCGAGCGAGCCGCGAACCTCACAGCCAACAACCCCGGGATACAAGGCCATTTCACCGCGGACGTCGATGCGATCGTCGCCGAGATCGAGTCGGCAATGCCGGACCTGTACGAGTCGCTCCGGCTCGATGAAATCGCCGCGCAAGATGGCGACGCCGCCGGCGGTGCGGGCCTGGCGCAGAATGACGCCGGCGGTCCACCCGAAATGGAGCTGCAGCCCTTCGAGCATTACGATTACATCGTCGTGCTCGCGCGCAACACGATGGATTGGGAGTGGCTCTGCGAGAAGTTCGGCATCGAGAAGCGCAACGTGTCGCCGCTTGTCGGCCGGCGGAAGATCGGGCTCGGCCGCGCGGTCGATGCGAAGAAGGTGATAGCGGTGATCAATGGCGAGTGACCTCACAGTCGTAGTCCCCTCGAGGGCGCGAGCCGGCAACATGGAGCGGCTTCTTTCGCTGCTGCCGACGGCCACAATCTGCGTAGACGAGTCGGAGCGGGACCAGTACGCGAAGGCCATCGCCGGCACTGGCGCCAAGCTCGCGCTACATCCGCCGCTCAAGAACATCGCCCACATCCGCAACTGGATTCTCGACAACATCGAAGGCGACGTCTGCATGATCGACGATGACCTCAGCGGCGTGAACTGCTTGGTTGGCCGCAAGGTTCGACGCATCACAGAGTCCGACGCAATCGACCGCATCATCCGCAACGCGTGGAACGTTGCGCGCGACCTCGAGCTCGCAGTGTTCTGCTGGCAGCGCAACCCGAACCCGATGTACTTGAACACAGGTGACCCGCTCGGGCTCGTGATCCCGTCGGCCGGCGCCTTCGGCGTCATCGGCCGCACGGTCAGGTTCGACGCGCGCCTCGAGCGGGGCGAGGATATCGACCTCACCATGCAGAGTTTGCTAAACGAGCGCATCACGCTATGCGATCGGCGCTTCTATTTCGACTTCGGGGCGGTGTTCACTGGCAAGGGCGGCAATCAAGGAATCCGCACGGGCGCCACCAACGAGGCTTGCACGGCACTGCTTCGCAAGAAATGGGGCCAGTACCTCAGCGTAGACAAGGCGAAGGAGCGCGGCAGCTTGAACATGGCAATCCGCGTCAAACGCCGCTCGGATATCGCCTCAACTCGTTAGAAGGAAAGACTTTACACGCTCCCGCCGGCGTGGTAGTGAGAGTTACGGACGCATCACCGCAAACAACAGGAGAAGCCCATGGGCGACACCACGATTTCCGGTTACAACGTGTGGGAAGTGCAGTCGGCTTTCCAGAAGGCGATCCGCCGCAATCAACCGCGGCTCGCGCTTCGATGGGCTTTCGAAATGGAAACCGCCGGCTGGTTCGCAGCGATGGTCACGCGGACCAAAGTGATCTGTTTCGAGGACGTCGGCATCGGCGACCCGGTCGCGGTCCAGCACGCGCTGTCAGCGATCAACTTCGCGGCCGAACTCTACGCCAAGAAAAACCACGGATGGCGCCTCGGGGTCAGTAACGCGGTCCTTGCGCTGTGCAAGGCGCAGAAGTCCCGTTCGGGCGACGAAATCATCGCGGTCGTGATTGACGATATCGAGAAGAAGGTGCGCCCGCCGATTCCCGACGAGGCGCTCGACAAGCACACCCACCGCGGGAAGAAGATGGGCCGCGGCTACGCTCATTTCGTCGACGAGGGCAGCAAGCTCGAGCCGGCTCCTACTCATACTGAGTTCAAGGCCGAGGCCGAGGCGGTGTGGCGTTCGTGGGACAACAAACACCCCGCCGGCGGCTCGGATAATGAGCCCCCGCCGCAGACGAAAATGTTCTGATTGCCGTGGAGAGCGCACTTCTACGCTCTCGCGGGCAGCAAAAAAAAACCGGAAAAATTAGGCGGAAAAAACTGGACTGCCCGCCCGGTGTGGGTGAGAGTCTGTGCGTCGAGGGGAACGGACGCCTCTCAAACAACACAACCACAGGAGCCAGCCATGCTTACGCTTACCAAAGTCAGCGCTTCCACCGAAGGCAAGACCCGCACCGTGCAGTATGTCGCCGCCGGCATGTTCGGCAACGTCGGGGTCGGGGTACCCGCCACCATCACCAGCGACGGGCGCAAGTGGCGGGCCGAAATCGGCGCGTACAACTACAAGAAAGAAGCCGGCACCCAGAAGGAAGCGCTCGCGGCTCTCGAGCAGTACGCCGCCGGCGTCAAGAACACGCCGGCGCGCACCAAGTTCGCGAACATCCTGAGCGCGGCACAGTGGGAAGTCGACTACATCGAGGACAGGGTTCAGCGCTACATTGACGGGCTCGTCAAGGGCGCCACCGACAGCTTTGCCGACGCCATCAAGAACCCGGGATACGCCAACGCCGAAAGGCTCGCGGCTCGCGGCCGGGAAATCCGACAGGCCGGCATCGTGAAGTCGTTCGTCGACTACTACTACCGCCGCGCTGCCGAGCTGATGGAAACGACGAGCGAACTCGCAGCCGCCTGCAAGCTGCAGGCGTGGGACGAAACGTTCGAACAGCTCGAGCGCAAGGCGACCGAGCTTGCCCGCGGCGCTGTCCGCGAAATGCGGATGTACCAGATCGAAGAAGCGGCCTGCTGGGAAGGTGTGCGCCACGATCTCGAGTGGAAGATCGGAGTTGGTGGCCGCACTCTCGGCACCCTGCGCGATGCCCACGCGGCTCTCAAGGCTTGCGGGCCGCAGAACGCCTAACTCTCACGGACGCCACCAACCACAGGAGCCAGCCATGATTTCCGAAGTGAAGATCGAGAACCCGGGAAGCCTGCAGTACCGCGACAGCCGGGGCATGTTGTGCCGAGCCGAGTTCAGGCTCATGTTGATCAGGGCCGCTTTCGAATCCGGCACCAGCTTCGAAGACTTGGCCGATGGATTTGGCCGCGGGCTCGGGACGTGCGGCGGAGATTGGTCGGGAATCCGCGACAGCAGCGACGGGGCGCTCGACCTGATGTTCGCCCGGGCGTGGAGCAGCATGATCGAAAGGAGCCGGTAGCCATGGCGAAGTACAGCAGGCGCGACGCGGTAGTCGTCACCTACCTTGGCGCCGATCACCACGGAGAGAAGTTCCGGGGCCAGATTGTCTCAGTCGACGATGATGACGAGTTCGAGACGTTCTACTGCGTGCTTGTTGGCGCGAGCAACGCCGGCGACACCGGGCACGACCTGATCGGCGACGAGGTCACGGTTCGCGAAACTCAACTTGAGCCGCCGCCGGCGATGCCCAGCGTGTTCAATCACAGCGACCTAGTCAGGCTTGGCCACTGGATTCAACGGGTCTGCGACCGGAGCGAGTTCGACGAAATGCGGTGGTTGGCCGAGCCGCACAGGTACCGGCTCGACGCATGGGTTGGCGGAGCGTTCCCATCCAGTAAGGTCGGTGCGTCATGAGCGAGCCGCTCCGATCATGGCTCGAGGCGAAGGATAAGTACGACGGCGCGCTGCTGCTGTTCCAGATCGGCGACCGCTACGAGTGCTACGCCGCCGACGCTGTCACGGTCGCGCACGCGTGCCGGCTCGAGCTCGGTGAAACGCCGGCCGGAACCAAGAAGTGCTCATTCCCGACGCGGGAACTCGACGTCCACCTGCAGCTGCTTGTGGATGGACACCGCATCGTAATCTGCGAAAGGATAGAAGATGGCGACCAGCAATGACGCGCTCGCGGCGATCCTGCAATCGGCAGTTGAAGATGGCGGGGAGGTCAGAATCACGCGCGAGGACTTCCACGTCCTACGGTTGTACGCGCAAGCAAAATGGCCCGGCCGGCAGACAGACAGAGACTGCCCCTACGAACACCGCCACCAGCTCGAGAAGTATGTGCGCGAGCGGGTCGCCCCGGGCGAGTTCCTGCTTCGCGTGCTCGAGAACGACGTCCACGCGGCGCTGCGAGTCGCCGGCCGGGATGACGCGTTCTACCTGCAGGCAGTCGTCGCCTACATCACCCGCCACCTTCCGGGCTCGACGTTCGGGACACCTGCCATTGTCGAGAACCACCTCAAACGGGGCAATCGGGCCGACTGGACGCCGCCGGAATAGGCGCCACGCCGCACCACGCCCCGCCGGGCGCCACGGCCGCAACCAGAGCTACCCGAACTACCACCGAGAGGCTTCAAGAAGCCTATAAAGGCAACCACGCAGCCGAAAAAATACCTCACAAAAAAGGGGGTTTTGATTCGACTGCCCGGCCGGTGCGGGTGAGAGTGAGTTCATCGCGGGACGGACGCCCGCCAACCACAGGGGCCAGCCATGAAGATTGAGATTCACTTCGAAGTAGCAGAGGAGCTCGGGTACCGCCGAGAAATGATCGAAGACAATGACGACTGGTCGGAAGAAGAAAAGCGGGACGCGGTCACGGCCATCGACCTTTTGCTAGATGGCCGGCACGATGAACTCACGCCGGCGCAACGGGATGCACTTGACCAAGAGCTGACCATGATCGTCGATACCGATTGGATTCAAGGAAGCGGCGCGCGCCGCAAGCGGTGGCTCGAGCTCATGGCGCGGCTCGGGATGCTCGAGAAGTTCAACCCAAACGCGCTGTACTCACGCAAGCCGAGAACCATCACCGTCGATGGTGTCAAGTACGAGTGCTAGGCAACCACAGGAGAAGTCATGAACGAGCACCTGCAGTACGAAGCCAAGATCGAGTTCCGAGGCGTTGTAGCTGAAGACTTGTGGAGCAGCCCCGCGATCTGGCAGAACGCGAAGTTCATCGCCGAGGAGCACGGCTACCGGCTCCATCGTCTCGACAGCGAGCAGACGAACGAGCTCGATCACATCGTCCTGCGCCTCGAGCACGCCGGCAAAAAGGCGAAGACGCCGGCCGCCACCGCCCGCGCCATCGCAGTAGGGGCCAGACTCAAATAAAAAACCGGGAAATGATTGGACAGCGAGAAATCCGCCATAGAGTGTGTGCGAGTCGGGAACGGACGCCCGGCTCACACAACCACAGGAGAGGCCAGTGCTTACGCTTGAACAGATGGAAAAGATTACCAGCGAGTGCCGCCGCTATCTCGCCATTGCCAACGACGAGCTGCTTCCCCCGGACAGGAAGATTCCCGTCGGGACAGTCAAGATCAAGTTCACCAAGAAGGGCAGAGCTGCAGCGACCGCAACGACGCTCATCCAGCTCGGGCTGTTCGAGCTCAACTTCAACCCGGTGCTCTGCGGCGAAAACTTCGAAGACGCCATCACGCAGACTGTGCCGCACGAGGTCGCGCATATCGTCGCCAACCACAAGTACCGCAAGCAGTGCGGGCACGGGCCGCTCTGGAAGGGCGTCATGCGCGCGTTCGGGAAGGCGCCCGAAAGGTTCCACACCTACGACACCCTCAACGCGATGCCGAAGGGCCAGCTTGCTCACAAGGTAGTATGCGGCTGCGGGAAGGACTTCACGCTCACGCAGCGCGTAGTCCAGCGCTCGACCGACGGCAGCTCGAGGTTCCTGACGCGACACTGCAAGTCGTGCAAGGGCCGGCTCGTCGTCTGGAAAACGTTCCGCCACAACGGCAAGGAGTTTGTTGAAATCGAGCGGCGCGACGATGCTCATTTCGTCGCGACCACCGACCAGCGCTGCAGGATGGTCCGACTTCCGGCTCCCGAAAAGCAGCCCGCTACGAAGGTCGCGGCACAAGGCGAGCCGGCGCCGACACCTTCACCCAAGCCGGAGAAGCCCACGAAGGCAACCGGCGGCTTTCAAGTGCAGTACGACGCCGCTCGGGCGCTTGTCGAGGCCGGCAATTTCGACGCGGCGCTCGAGACGCTCTGCAAGGGCAGCAAGGGCCACCGCGAGGTTGCGCTCCGGGTCGCCAAGCTGGTTGCAACGCTGTACGAGGCGGAGCGCCAGTCGATGATCAAGTACCTTCACGGCGCCGGCGTGATGTAAACCGGCAGATTGACCAACACAGGAGAAAAGGCATGCAGGCGACAAAGCAAGTCCCAGACAACGTGCTCGCGATCCTCTCGAGCATGACGCAAGAAGGGAGCCGGCTGTTGAAGTACGACCGCCAGCTCGACCGCTCGGAGTACAAGCAGCTCAACGACGTGCTGACCGCCATGGGCGGGAAGTGGAAGGGCGGGAAGGTGCAGGCGCACCTATTCGACCTCACGCCTACCGAGCTGCGCGACCGCATCGACAACATCATCAACACGGGCCAGTACACGAACGAGAAGAAGCTGATCGAGTTCTACGAGACGCCGCCGGATGTAGCCGAGAAGATGGTCACACTTGCGTCCCTGACCGCCGGCGACTTCGTTCTTGAACCGTCCGCCGGCCGCGGCGCGCTGGCCATCGCGATCAAGGCCAGAGCCCGCGACCTCGGCTTCAACCTCGGCGACCTGATTGTCGTCGAGCCGAACGAGGTGAACGCGGCGCGCATCCTGCGCCTGATGATCAACTGCGCGGTGATGACGTTCGAGAGCTGGCTCGCCGCGGCACCGGAGCAGAATGTGCACAAGGTGATCATGAATCCGCCGTTCCGTCTCGCCTGCGAGCATGTGTCGGCGGCATACGACCGGCTTTTCCCGGGTGGCAAGCTTGTCGCGGTGATGCCCTCGAGCATCAAGTTCAGGAATGACCGGAAGTACCGCGAGCTGCGCGAGCGAATCGAGTCGTGCGGCTACATCGAAGACTTGCCGGCCGGCTCGTTCTCGAGCTCCGGCACGAACGTCAACACCTGTCTCGTAGTCATGACGGCATGAAGCACGCGGGGCGAGCACGCCCCAACTGCCTTGTTTCGTCAACGGAAAGATTAGCCATGGAAAAGCGACAGGTCAGTCTTGCCAGTTTAGAGGTCCAGATCACTGAAATCCTCGAGGCGGTCAACGAAGAAGTGCGCCGGCACACAAGGCGGAAGATCGAGCTCTATGCCGAGCGGAAGCGCTTGTTCCACGAAAGGGCGGCGCTACTCGCGGGGCTTGACGTCGAGCGCATCAACCGGGCGCGGCGGTTCATCGCGGTCTACGGGAACTACGACGCCTGTTTCGGCGAGCGCGACCGCGTCATCGACGCCGCGGCCGACGATATCGCCCACGGCCTGAAGAACCTTCGCGCAAGGCGCCCCTTCATCAAGGATTACGGCAGCTTTGTTGGCCAGTTCGGATGGCTCGAGTACGGGTACAAGCCGAGCCATGGCCACGTCGTGTTTGAGATCGGGCTCGACCGCGACTTCACCGACGGGTCAAAGGAGCCAGAAGCCCGGAACCACCAATTCACGGAAGACGAGATCGAGGACATGCTGTACTACGTCCGAACCATTCCCACCTACCACGCAGCACGACCCAAGGGGAGCTAGTCATGGCAACGCACGCGGAAATGCGCGACGAGCGCAAGAAGATAGCCGACTACGTTCGGAAAACGGGCTGCACCATCGCCGAGGCCGGGGTGCATTTCAGGGTATCGTACAGCCGAGTTCACGCCGCCTGCATCGAGAACGGGCTCATCGTCGGGCACGAGAAGAAACGCCGGCAGAGCCAAGCGATCGTCGAGTTCATCGACCGCGGGCACACTCACTCGGAAGCCTGCAAGGAGTTCGGGGTCAGCCCCCGGGTTGTTGAGCTGGCAATCGTCCGCGAGAACTACCGGATGCCGGCCGGCGGGAAGCCCAACAATCGGACGCTCGCGATCCTCGCGGAGCTGCTTAACACCTCGGATACCTACCGGGCCATCGCAGAGCGTCTCAAGTGCTCCAAAAGCGCCGTCGGGCACGTTGTCAAGCTCGCCAGAAAGGCCGGGATCAAAATACCGGGCCGGGACGCCGAGCGCGCCCGCGTCGAAGCCATGACGCCGGCAAACGGGGAGGCGCAATCGTGAAAGAGACGGAAGGGGAGCGGGCGATTCGGCGCATCCGCGACTGGCCTCGGAAGCAATGCGGGGTCAGGCGAAAGTTCGAGAACGCCGATCAGCGGCGCGAGTTCATGCGGCTCGTTGGCCGGCTGTTCAAGAACTACCCTCAGTCAGTCGTCAACGCGGCGAGGGATGCCGATATCGAAAGGACCACCCTGTACCACTGGCGCCACGAGGCCATCGCGACCGGAGTCATGAAGCCGGAGGAAATGGCCATGGTGTCGGTGAAGTCAACCCCGCTCAGGATAGCCAACGACGTCGAGAACGGGCTAGGCTGCGTTGAGATCATGGCGAAGTACCGCATCGCGCACGCCACGGCGAGAAAGCGAATCATAGAAGCGGTGAAGGCCGGGCACCTCAGCGCGCATCAGGCGAAGCTCGCCTACTTGCCGAGAAAGTTCAGGGTTCCCAAGCCCCTCGGAACCCCGCCGGCGGATTGCCTGTTGGACACGGTCACGCACAATCTGATATGCTGCCGGACGGGTACGGTAGTCGTCGCGCCAACCATCATCGAGATCAACACGAAATTCGATGACAGATTGCACGCAATGACCACTGAGAAGCTCAGGTTCGTACCCCTCTGGTACAAGGAGCAAAAAGGCAATGGGAAGCCCAAAGCCAAAACGTAAGCGCGGACGTCCAACCGGCGCAAACAGCGTGTTCACGGACGCGAAGAAGGCAGAGTTCATCGGGGCGCTGACAGTCTCGGGCTTCATCGCCACAGCTTGCGCCTACATCGGAATCAGCGAGTCGGGTGTCAGATCGGCAGCCAACCGCGACCCGGCTTTTCGCGCAGCCATAGAAAAGGCGCTCGCGACGCGCAAGATGCTCAGCATCCGGCGAATCACGAACGCGCAGGCATGGCAGGCTCATGCTTGGTGGCTCGAGCGGACTGACCCGCAGACGTTCGGGCGCAAGGTCGCGCTCGAGCACTCGGGGCCGGAAGGTGGTCCGATTCAGCAGCAGACGACAGTAACGCGACAGGACTTCGAGGGGCTCAGCGTGTCGGAGCTTCTCGACCTTCGCGATGAAGCACGCCGGCGGCTCGCAGCCAAGGCCGGCGCCTAAACGGACGCGTGGGGCGGCCCGCACAACAGGAGATCGTCATGGACAGCGAGTACGAGCGTATCATCGACGTGCACGGCTACACGGTCAGCTTTGACCGGCTGTACCTGACCCAATGGGAAAGCCCCGGGCTCGGGACGTTGCGGACCACGGACACCAAGAAAGAGCGGGCCCTGTCTGAGCTGGTTCGCTACCTGACCACTGGCGTCTGTGATGCCGGCATCAGGATCGAGTACGCCGGCGAACCTCGCACGGGCGAGTTCGAGGCGGGGCAGGAGTGGAGAACCAAAGGCGGCGACGCCATCGAAGTTGTCGGTGTCACCGGGTACTTCATCGAGTACAAGTACAAGCGCTGGAAGCGGACGCGCACGATGCACGCGCGCCAGTTCCGCAACCTCGTATCCGGCGGCACTCTCGAGGTGACGGCATGAACGTCACCTTTTCGTACCACGCGCTCGAGCGTTGTGCCGAACGCGGCATCACCCAGCAGCAGGCTCTTGAAGTCATCGAGGCGCAACTCTCGCGGCGCGGCGATTTCGAACGTTGGCCGGCGGTCACTTACAAGCTGACCCTGAACGGCATCCACGTCGTGTACGACCACAAGTCGAGAACAGTCGTCACGGTCGAGCCGCGCAAGAAGCCTCGCGATACCATCCACGGCCGGGGCAACAAGACCAACCGGATCAAGGAACTCGAGGCCAAAGGCAAGCGCATCTACAAGACCAAGGGGGGAAGGTGAAGCTCTCAATCGCACAGCAGCGCGCCCTATACTCGCCGGTCAGCCGGCGGGCCGACGTCAGGAACATCCACCACCACCAGTACAAGGACGTCCACGGCCGAGTTGTCAGCGTGACGGTCTACATCGCGCGCTACGATTCGATCATGTTTGGCCGGCCGGTGTGGGAGTGCCGCGTTTCGCTCGGGAACGGCAAGGCGTTCTACCGGCTCACGAACGACAGGCTGTTCGACGCCTACGCAGGCGCGGTGCTCACGCTCATGGGGGTTGGTGAAGACGTCGAGTACATCAACGTCTCGAGTGATCAGACGGTGCTCTGCTTGCGGGTCACGGTCACCGACGCAGAACGAGAACTTGTCCGCAACATCGCCGGCGAGCCGGACGTCTACGCTTTCGACCTACCGCCGGAGAGAGAGCAGCCCCGGCCGGTCGAACACCGCACGCGGCACGAGTGGATGGACAAGGCTCGCGGCACGGTGTTCGAACAGACTGAGGTCACCGACCCGCAGAAGCAGATCATCAAAGGCCCCGGGGCGGCATGAACCAGCCAGTAGCCGACTACATGGACGCACTTGACGCCGCGATTGCACACGAATCGCTGTACGAGTTCGTTAGGCAGGGGTGGCCGATCCTCGAGCCAGAAACCGAGTTCGTAGACAACTGGCATATCCGCGTCATCTGCGATCACCTCGAGGCGGCCTACCGCGGCGAAATCAAGCGGCTTGTCGTCAACATCCCGCCACGGTGCATGAAGTCGCTTCTAGTCTCGGTGTTCTATCCTGCTTGGGTATGGGCGAAGTCGCCGGGCCACCAGTTCCTGTGCGTGTCGCACGGCGAAGACCTCGCCACCCGCGACAACCTCAAGATGAGGCAGCTCATCACCTCGGACTGGTACAGGCGCCACTGGCCGCACGTCCAGCTCGCGCCGGACCAGAACAAGAAGACGGAGTTCCAGAACACCGCCCGCGGTCACCGCATCGCGGCCGGCATCGGCGGCAACGTCACGGGCTACGGCTGCCACACGCTGCTGATAGATGACCCGCACAACGCGGACGCATCGAGGTCCGACGCCGCACGGCTAAGAGGCATCCACGCCTACCGGGAGTCGCTCTATTCGCGACTCAACGACCGAGCGACGGGCGTCATCATCATCATCATGCAAAGACTTCACGAGGCCGACCTCTCGGGCATCGTACTCGGTGAAGTCGAGTCGGAGCCGGCGGTCGAGGAGTGGGATCACCTCATGATCCCGATGGAGTACGACCCGGACAGAGAGAAGCCCTCAAAGCTCGGGTATTACGACAACCGCACCACCGCCGGCGAGCTGCTGTGGCCGGACAAGTTCGACGCCGGAGAAGTCTCGAAACTCAGGCAGACGCTCGGGGCCTACGGCGCCAGCGGCCAGCTCGACCAAAGCCCCGCACCGCCAGAAGGCGGCATGTTCAAACGCGACTGGTTCCGCGAATACACCGAGAAGGTTGTCAACGGCAAGCTGCTGCTCGTTACAGATGACGGCTACGAGATCGAAGCCGACAAGCTGTTCAAGTTCGGCGCCGGCGACTTGGCGTTCACCAAGGAGAAGCGATCGGACTACACGGTGCTTGGTGCGGCGGCTGGCGACAAGTCGACCGGCTACCTGTTTGTCTACGAGTGGAACCGCACGAAGATCGACCTGCTAGAGCGGGTCAACGAAGACGGCGCGCACGAGGACGAGATCAGAAAGTTCAACCGCAACACCGGGATCAACTGGATTGCGGTCGAGAAGGCGTTCCTCTCGAGCCGCGTGATCAAGAATCTTCAATCGAAGAACGAGGCGGTCAGGCCAATCGACGCGGACAAGGACAAGGACTTGCGCTTCTACGGAGTCGAGGACTTCCTCAGCTCGCGCCGGCTGTTCGTCAAGAAGGGCGCCCCATGGGTGTCGGCTCTTGTCCGCGAGTGCACCAAGTACCCGAACGCCGGGCACGATGACCAGTTCGACGTGATCGTCTACCTCGCGCTTCTTTGGAAGCGGATCGGGGTGGACAGCGGAAACAAAATCGGGAGAATCAAAGCGAAAGGGGCGTACTGATGCAAAAGCTCATGAGAAGGCCAGTTCGACGCTACCGGCGCGGCCGGCCTGTAGTCCAGCAGCGCGACGCATGGAAGTCGGTCCCGCTACTCGTTCGCCTGTTCGTCTGGTTCATGTGCCTCAGCGCGCTCGGCGCCGCGGCGGTACTTGTTGGCGTGTTCTTGATTGGTGTCGTGCAACTAAGCTAGTATCGGGCAACCCGAGGGGAGCCCATGGCGACGCTAACGATCAACCCGCACCTCAGTCACACCAGCTACGGCATGAGGTGGCGCCAGTGGCAGAGAATCCGCGACTTCCGCGAAGGCGCAGATCAGGTCAAGTTGCACGGCACGCTCTACCTACCCGCCCCTTCCGGCATGGACTTGAAAACCGAAGAAGGCCGCTCGGAGTACGATGCGTACAAGGAGCGAGCCAGCTTTTACCCGGTGATCGACCGAACCATCGAAGGGATCACCGGCGTTGCGTTCCTGCAGAACCCGACCTACAAGCTTCCCGAGAAAATGATCGACGCCGGCATGGTCGATGCGCTCACGGTCGACGGGGAGCCCGCGGATATCCTCGCACACGCCATCGTTGACGAGGTGATCAGTGTCGGCAGGATGGGGCTGCTTGTTGATATGCCGGCGAACGAGTCGCCAGACCAGCGGGCTTACGTCAGCAAGTACTACGCCGAGCACATCTACGACTGGCGCCGCGAGTTCATCAACGGCCGGCGCATCCTCACGATGGTGTTGCTCGAGGAGGGGCACGAGAAGGTCAACGACAAGGACGCGATACGCTTCTTGCGCCTCGCGCTCAAGAACCCCGACACCAACCCGGTCTACGCTGTTGAGGAGTGGACCTTCTTCAAAGACGACGTGTACTCCGGCGCGGCGGTCAACCCATACACCAAGCCCGCGCGCCCGCCGGTCGAGCGCATCCCGCTTGTCCGCGGCAAGCCGATCGACTTCATCCCGTTCGTGTTCGTGAACCCGAAGTCGCTGCAGCCGGAAATCGAACGGCCGCCGATGCTCGACCTCGTTGACGTCAACCGCGGGCATTACGTGAACAGCGCGGACTACGAGCATTGCCTGTACGCCGGCGCGCACGACACCTTTTACATCATCGGCGCGATCAACGACCAAGAGAAGCCGCGCGAGATCGGCGGCGGCATCATCTGGACCCTGCCCGAGACGGTGAAGGAAGTCGGCACGCTGTCGGCTTCCGGGACGTCCATGGACTCGCTACTCGAGGCCATCGTCTCGAAAGAGGAGAGAATGGCGGCGCTTGGCGCCCGACTCATCCACCACCAGAAGGGCGGCGAGGCAGAGACGGCCGAAGCGGTCAGGCTCCGCACGCGCGAGAACGCCAGTGTCATGATGAAAGTCGTAGACAACACCGAAGCCGCCATGAACAAGGTGTTCGACTACGCCGCGATCATGATGGACCTCGATCCCGAAGATTGCGAAGTCACCTTCAACCGCGACTTTGTCGAGGCGCGGCTCGGGTGGGATGACGCACTCAAGCTCATGCAGGCTTGGCAGCAGGGCGGCGTCGACACCGAGTCGTACTTCGAACGCGCCAAGGCAGGCGGTCTGCTACCCGCGGGGCTCACGTTCGACGAGTGGAAAGAGCGCATCGAGCGGGACAATGCGGCGAAGGCCGCAAAGGCACCGCCGGCACCGCCGACCGATGAAAGCGACCCGAACGCCACGGGCGACGAGGAAGAAGACGACGAGGGCGGCGAAGACGACCCCGATGATGACGGCGAAGTCGTGCAGGACGGCAACCCCTACCGCATCGAAAAGCGGGGCGGGAAGTACGCGGTCGTGAAGGTCGCCGACGGGAAGGTCATGGGCACGCATGAAACGCTCGAGGAAGCACAGGCGCAGCTCGCGGCTCTCGAGTCGGACGAGTAGTGATATCCACGTCATCCCTTGCGCCGGCTACCCGCACCGGGAAAGCCGGCGCTGTTGGTGTGAGCCGCTCATCCAGTGGCCATGCCTAGACTGCTACTGCGAGACGGACGTCGGCGCCACCGACCCGGCCTGCCCCGCCTGTTCTGGCACCGGGCTTGTTGGCCGGGACGTCGGCACGCCGGCAATCGTCATCCACGAAACCGGCGACGGGCCGGAAATAAATCTAGGCAGTTGACGCAACGGTAGCACGGCGCTACGGTTAGCCACGTGGGAAACCCACGGCGGGGAGCCCGTCTTACTGGACGACTATCATGTTCTTGACTTGGCGCAATATTCTGCGCTCGCCGGAACCCGGCGGGGGTGGAGGCGGGGGCGGAAGCGGAGGCTCCGACCCGCAAGGTGGCGCACCTGACGTAGCGAAACTCGTTGAGGCGGAAGTGGCCAAGGCCACGGCCGGCTTGAAGAAGAACAACGGGGAGCTGCTCGCGGACAGGCGGAAGTGGAAGGAGCGGGCCACCGGACTCGAGGGCGAGCTTTCTGAAATCAAGAAGGCGCTCGGAGCCGGCGGCTCAACGGACCTCAAGAGCGTTGGCGAAATGCTCAAGAAGGCCCGAGACGACGAGGAACGGCAGCTTCTGCAATCTGGCAACATCGAGGGGCTGATTGAGCGCCGGCTGAAAGTCGAACGCGGCAATCACCACTCGCAGCTCGAGGCGGTCAGCAAGGAACGCGACGAGTACAAGCAGAAGTTCGAGTCGATCGTCAGCACTAACCACAAGCTTGTCATCGGTGGAGCGATCCGCCGGCACGCAGAGAAAGCGGGTGTTCTGCCGGATGCCATCGACTACGTTGTTCGCGACGGCATGGAAATCTTCGGCCTTGACGGCGAGGAAATCGTCGCGAAGAACAAAGACGGCACCACGCGCTACACGAAGGACTCCAAGGGGCCCTACAACCCCGAGGCGTTCATCAACGAGCTCAAGACGGAAAAGCCGTTCATGTTCCTGCCCAGCAGTGGCGCCGGCGCTGGCGGGCACACCAACCCGAAGAAGCCCGGCGCGAAAGAAAAGTACACTCTTGCCGAGTGGCAGGAGAAAACGGGGCGGGCGAACGATGCAGACCGCAAGGCGCTCGTAGCTCGCAAGGCACGCGGTGAAATCGAGGTTGAAGGCGAGTAGCCCTCAGCAATCGTAGGCCGCGAGGAGAAAACGAAAGATGGCTAACACTCTCACCGACCTCATGAGCACGATGATCCTGCCGCTCGCGCTGCCTGTGCTTCGCGAAAACGCAGTGATGGCGGCGCTCGTGAACCGCGACCTCGACGGTATCGCGGCCAGCAAGAACCAGACGATCCGCGTCCCCCTGCCGCAGTCCATGGGCACGGCCGACACGCTCGACCCGGCGACGGGCATGAGCAGCACCGACCTTGACGACCCCAAGGTCGACGTGGTGCTCGACCAGTGGAAGTACAAGAAGTTCCAGATGACGGACAAGGAAATGTTCGACACCGTCACTCAGGGCGTGCTTCCCAGCGCGGCCGAGGCGGCGGTGAAGTCCATCGCCAACGCCATCGACCTCTCGCTCATCGAGCTGTACAAGGACGTGTACAGTCACAGCGGCACGGCCGGCACCACGCCGAACAGCATCGCCGCGCTGCTGGCAGGCCGCAAGAAGCTCAACGAGCGCGGCGTGCCGATGCAGAATCGCCGGCACGTCATCGACGTTGAGGCCGAGGAAGCGCTGCTGAACATCGACAACATCCGCAAGGTGAACGAGTCGGCGAGCACCGAGGCGCTGCGCGAGGGCATGCTCGGCCGCATCGTCGGCATCGACCACTTCCTCGACCAGAACATGCCGGCGCACACGCAGAGCGATATCACCGCCCTGCAGACGAACGGCGCGGTCGCGGCCGGCGCCAAGACCATGAACGTCGACACCGGCACGCCCCTCGGCGGCACGCTCTACAAGGGCGACCTGTTCACCGTCGCCGGTGTTGACGGCCAGTTCGTCATCACCAACGACCCAAGCATTTCGCTCGCCGGTGGCGCGGTCGCCGGCGTCACCTTCGAACCGGCAGCGCCCACCGGCGGCTTCGCGGACAACGCGGCGATCACGGTAATCCGTGACGCGGCTGCGTCGACGTACATGAACAACCTCATGTTCCACCGCGACGCGTTCGTGTTCGTGCAGCGCCCGCTGGCGGACGGCGAAACGGGCCAGAGCGAAAGCTCCACCATCGCGCAGCAGACCGACCCGATCAGCGGGATCAGCCTGCGGATGGAAACGTGGCGCGACCCGAACAAGAAGACCCGCTATTGGGCCTTCGACGTTCTCTACGGCGTGAAGACGCTGCGCGCCGAACTCGCCAACCGCGTCCTCGGTTGATCGAGGCTCTTGAAGTGAACTACCCGGCGGGCTACATTGCCGCCGGGTTTTCATTTCACAGGAGAAAGTTATGGCGCAGGTCATCAAAACGGTCACACTCACGAACGGCAAGAACGAGGTAATCGTCAACGTCGGCAGCGAAGCCGAGAAAACGTGGCGCGCGGCCGGCTACAGCGAACCGAAGGCCCGGGCGACACAAACCACCAACCCGGCACCGAAGAAGCAACCGGAGGCCAACGGCGACGTCTCGCAGCCGGTTTCCGGCGACGCGACACCGCCGGCCGACACCGGCGACGGCGAGTCCGCGCCGGCAGCTCCGCCGGCAACCGACCCGGACGGCCGCGAGGAAGCGCCGGACGCCAAGAGCGGGCCCAGCAAGTCGGAAATGGTCGCGTTCATCGAAGCGGCTGGCGAGAAAGTCCACCCGACGCTCGGAATCAAAAAGATCGAGGCGCTTTACCGCAAGCACGGCGGCAAGTAGCATCGAGTCATTCACGTAGCAGGAGCCGGCCATGACCGACCCTCGAGAGAACTCAGACAACCGCCGCAACGCATGGGCGCCCGCCAACGAAGGCGGCGCTGTCACGCCGAGCGACACTGTCGATCTTCCGGTGCTGACGCGCGGCATTTACGTCGGCGGCGCTGGCGACGTGGTTGTCGTGTTCAAGAACGACGCCACGGCCACCTTCACGGCGGTCCCGGCCGGCACCCTGCTTCCTGTCGCGGCACGCCGCATCAATTCCACCGGCACCACGGCGACGAACCTTACTTGGGTAGCATGAGCGAGTCCCGCGCACTCTACTATCCGGCCGGCGAGAGCATCGTCGAGGAAGTCGTCGTCAAGAAGGCCAACGGCGACGTAGTCAACCTCACCGGCGCCACCTCGAGCTTCAAGGTCTACAAGCAGCAATCCGGCGCGGCGATCTTCGAGAAAACGGTAGGCGACGGCGTCACGCTCGACTCACCGACCGACGGCGAAGCATCAGTCGAGACAGACCCAGCAGACACCGCGGACCTGCGCCCCGGCTGGTACTGGTACGAGTGGAACTTCACGGTGTCCGGCGTCGTTTACATCGCACTGTGGGGCCAGCTCCAACTTGGCCGAGTCGCAAGCTCACCCAACCCGCAGCCGCAACCCGAAGAAGGCGGCGGGGAATCTAGCTAACCACGGCCGCACCCTGTAAGCTGACCGCATGTTGACGGTCACGAAACAGTCGTTCCGCTCGCTTGTCATCCGCGGCATCCGCCCCGGGAGCGGCATCACCGAGAAGCTGATCGACTCGTTCATCCGCGAGCTTGTGCAGGACGATATCGCACAGGCGTTCCTCGCAGAGCGCACCAACCTCGGGCCGCTCAAGCCCCCGCGGTCAGCAGCGTACCGAAGGTGGAAGGCCCGCCAGTCGCTGCCATTCGGAAACCGCAAGGGCCACCTTTTTGGCAAGACCCAGCGCACGCTTGACCGCTCGAAACTGTGGTACATCAACTACCAGCGCCCGACAGCCGACAGGGACGGCCGGGCGACGGTGATCCTAGACCGCGCGAAGTTCCACCGGCTCGTTCCGTACATGAAGTACTACGAGAAGGGCTACACCCAGCAGGGCGCCGGCATCCTGATCGTCAACAAGCGGCACGTCGACGCGCTGCAGAAGGCTCTGCGCGAAGCGGAAACGAAGGTAGACAAGAAGGGCGCGGTCAAGAAGGCAAAGCAGCAGCTCATCCAAAAGGCGAAGTCAGTCGGGCGAAACAACCCGCGGCGACGCGTAAGAAGGAAGGCGGGGTAAATGGCGTCAGGAGTCGTGAACATCGAGAAGGTGTCGCACCGCCAGCTCAGCGGCGACGTGCTCGTTCGAAACGTCGATATCACCGGGTGGTGCGGGCCGGGCGTCAGGCTCGGCGAGAAAACACACAACGGCCGGCTCTGGGGCGAGGTGTCGGGCACAACGGTCACCCTGTACCGCTCCATCAACACGGACGGAACGTTCACCGCCGGCGAGGCTGTCCTCACGGGCACCGGGGCCGAGAACGCGCTCATCACGCTCGGGGAGGCGAACGGCTCGGGGCTCTCTGGCCACCTGAGATACACCGGGAGCGGCAAATTCGACGTCATCATCAGCTACGCAGACGAGGATGACGTGCTCGAGAAGATTCCCGGCGAGAACCAGCAGCTTGTTTGGCAGGTCATCAAGAACGCGCTCGCTGGCCCGCGCCGGCTGCAACCGCTACTCGAGGAAGCGAAGATCAAGATCGACGAGCGGCTCATCCGCGACGCGCAGGATACCGGCCGCGGCACGTTTGTCCGCGCATCCGATGGCACGGTCGAGGCGTCACCTTTCACGGTCGACTTGCTCGGTCGCTACCAGCTTGCGATCATCGCGGCGCCCGAACAGCTCAAGGAGCTGCAGGTCTGGACGCTGCTGAAAGAAGCCTGCGAGAAGCTCATCGGGTCGAACGAGTTCGCGAAGACGGTGTCGGATCGGTACACGGAAATCTGGCATGAGCACTGGACGAATCTTAGGCTGTGGATTGACGCCGACGCCAACCTGCAACAAGATGGAAACCGCAGGGTAAGCCCGGTTACCTACAAGCCGAATCGGAGATAGCAGATGACCGCTCTTGTCGACGCACTCGCGGACCTTCGCAACGCCAAGGAAGTCTACAAGCAGGCGTCGCAATGCTACGACCTCATCCGGCAGCGGGCGGACAAACTCGCGAAGCTCACGAAGGACGAGTACGACGCGGTCCCGGCACTTGCCAATTCGTTCACGGGCGCCTACGAGGCGCCGGCAAACGACTTCGCGGCGCTACTCGTTTCGGTGCTGCAGGAGTTCGGAGAAACCATCCGCAGCGAAGCCTCGAGCGTAGCCGAGCTCGCGTTCGACCTCGACCTCTACATGCGGCGCCAGTCGCCTCGGCTCGCGTTCAAGAAGCGCGGCACAATCATCGACGCCGCGGCCGACGATGCAGGCAACGCCGGCACGCAGACGCTGGTGATCAACTCAAAGCTGCCCGACGGCACGGTGAACGAGTCGGCGAACATCGACAACCTTGAATTCACCCTGCAGTCGCGCGCCCAATCCCTCGCCCTACTTGGCCAAGACGTTTGGAACGTCAAGGGCAGTGCCCGCTCCCAAGTAAGCGAGTTCGACGGTCCCGGCATCGGTGTCAGTGAAGGGAGCCTCACGAGCATCGGGCCGGGCCGCACCAACTTCTTCCGCAACCCGAGCTTTGACCAGAGTTTCGTGTCAGGCGGCGCTGGCACGACCAAAATCCCGGGCTGCGTCATCACCGCCGGCGATGCGAACGTCGCGCTCGACAGGACGGTGTACGCCGAGAACCGCGGCGGCAATCCCGCAAGTCTCAAGATCACCGGGGCTTGCACCATCACCATTGATTTCGTCGCGAACGGAATCGCACTGTCCGAGGTGCTGCCATACGTTCTCGGCATCCGAGCCAAGACGGACGCGAACGCGACCTTCACGATGAGCCTCGCGTCAGCAGGCGCCGCAAGCCCGCTCACCGGCACGTTCGTTATTGTCGGCGCGGTAGACTGGACCGAGTACGTTGTCGACCCGGACACTGAGACGGCGTGGCGCGAGACGTTCGACGAAACCGGCCGGCCGATCCTCACGATCACGATCAGCTCAGTCAGTGGCAACCTGTGGCTCGACGATTTGATCTGTGACACCCTGCCGACAGTCGGCGGCTTGCCGTCGGGTATCATCGCCGGCATCACGGCGCCCGGGCTCAACGACAAGCACACCCACACGCGCCGGCTCACAGTTGCCTCTGGCGTTCAGGCGTTCAGCGGTGGAGCCGCCGGCGACCAGATTTCCAGCATCCTAGTCGGCGGCGTCGAGCTGCTCCGCGAGGCGATCGACTTCGACACCGACCTCGCCACCACAGTTGCAGCTGCAGCCGCGGCGATCAACGCCATCCCCACGGGGCCGGACTACGAAGCCGAGTCGTCATCCGGCAACCTCACCATCAAGCAGCGCAAGCCGGTCGAGGGCACCATCGCGGTTGTCGTCACGGTAGTTGACAACGGCGGCGGGCTCGCGGTCGTTGATGCGGACCTCACTGGCGCCAGCATCGGTGATATCTGCGATATGTTCGCGCGGCACGTCGGTTTCGTGCCTTCGCATGACACGGCTGCGTCGAGCGGCTGGGAGGACTAGTCCATGGCGTTCACGCGGTCTGAAATCAAAACGTCCCGGGGAGAGCTGATCTGGAAGTCGCTCTCGCTCGACGGCTCGGTTACGCCGGCCAACGAGTACCCGCTCGGTTTCACGGACTCGGGCATCGAGATCGACCGCGGCGAGTGGGCTTTCCTCGACCCGAACGAGGAGAGCGGGCGCGGGCCGGGCGTCGCGTTCTTTGCCGGGCAGGATATCCGGCTTCGGACGGTGCTCAGGCAGTGGAATGAGAAGAACCTCGAGGTCGCGTTCCCGGGCCAGTTTGACGACACCGGAACGGGCCGCGTAGAAATCCCCGGCGACCTCACGCCGGGCGATGATCTGCTGTCCTACGGCCAGCGCCTGCTGCTCAGGCCGACCGACCCGACGAAGGACCCCTACATCCTCGCGATGAAGGCAGTTCTTGTCGCCTCGCGGATCATCGAGTTCGGCACACTCCGAATCCGCAAGCTCGCGCTCGAGTTCCAGCTGTACCCTGACGACACGCTTGTTGGTGGCGCGCAGGAAACCTACCGGACGCTCGGCATCGGCGACTCGACACGCATCACGCACCCATGATCACAGCATTCCGAGAATGGCGCCGGCACAGGCGGCTCAAGCAACGGCCGCCGGCACAGCAGATTCTCATTCTGCTTTGCGCCATCATCGAGAACCCGGAAGTACTCGACAGGATGGAGCCGCAGGCAGCCGCCGCGGCTCTGTTCTCGTTCGTAGAGGGCCACTTCCGGCAGCTCATCGAGGCCGGCATCGACGTCACGGGCGACGAGTGGCGGCGCTGGGGGCGCTACGAAGGCGGGCGACTGCTGCAGAAGTGGTGGATTCACTCGCGGACGATGGTCGACGATTTGCGGATTGCCAAGCTCGCGAAGCTGATCCATGATACCCTGTGCGGGAAGGGGAAGGCCGAGCGCATCGCGCTCGAGGCGTTGCCCTCGGAGCAGCAAGACGTACTCTTGCGGCGAATCCTCTCAGGAGTAAGCGGTGGCCGGACCCTCGTTGATTGACAAGATCGTCGCCGACCTGACGGCGTTCCAGTACAAGAACAAGCCGCTGTTCCGCGTCGCCGAGCCCGGCTCGGGGCTGATCGACGATACCAAGCACTTCAAGGAAACGCCGCACGCGCAAGTCAGATTCGGCGCGAAGAACTCAGACGGCGAGGAGCCGCACCTCGGAACCAAGGACGTCGTAATCAAGATCATGCTCCGGGACCACTCCGGCGGCATGGACGGCGTCACCCAGCAGTCGGCCGACAGCCCGCGCGGCTACTACGCTCAGATTGCCGAGTACCTGAACGACAACTACGAGTACCGGGCTGGCGACGTCTACGGCGCCGCGTTCTACCTCGAGTCAATCGACGAGCTCACGCCGGAAGGCGACGGGCTTTACAGCTTTGAGGCCCGCTACAAGGCGCTGTTGGGGTAATCCATGGCCGAGATAGACGAGCTCAATCTTCGCGTTCGGATCGTCAACGAGGACGAGGCCGCGAGCGAGCTTGACCGGCTCACGCGCGACCGGGACGTGAAACATGGCGGCGGCGGTGGTGGTGGTGGGCTCGGTTCTGCCTTGCTCACGGGCGCCGCAACCGCGCTGTTCAATCGGTTCGCCGACGCACTGAAAAGCCTCGAGACTTCAATCGGTTCGGCGTTCGACGCGAGCACTTCCGCGGCCGAACAACAGGCGGCGGTACTCGAGGGGCTCGCCGGCACACTCAGCCCGGCACTCGCGGCGGCGGTGAAGGGCGCACTCGGGCCGCAGGTCGAAACCGAGCAACAGACGATTCAGCGGGTGCTCACGCAGCTGCAGTCCGCGGCCGAAGCAATCGCGCTGGCTCAGGGGCCCAACGCCGACACGGCGAGCATCCGCGAGGCGGTGAACGAGCGCCTCGGCACGCAGATCAACGCGCTCACCGATATCGAACGCCGGCGGGCGCAAGGCTCGGTCGCGCTGCAGCAGATTCTTGCGTCACGGTCGAAGGGTGTCGACGCAGGCGCGGCACTCGAGCAGGCGGCAGACCAAGTCGCGCGCATCGGCGGTCAGGTGGGCGACCGCATCCCGGGCATCGGGCCGCTACTCGAGGCGCTTGGGCTTGCGGCCGAGAAGCAGGACGAGGCGGCAGAAAAGCAACTGCAGGCCGCGTCAATTCTCGTGGCCGCGCTTCGCGGCGCTGGGGCGAGCGGCGCAGCAGCCGCCGGCCGCACGCTGCTTGGTGATGTTGGGAGCTGATCATGGCGACGGTCATCTACAACGGGTACACCCTGCCGTCGCAACACGGCAAGATCACGTTCGAAACCGAAGGCAACGTCAGAATCCGGTTCACCACGAACTTTTCGATTCTTGCCAGCTCGCTCGATTCAGTGCTCAACACGCTCGAGAAGCCGGACAAGGACTTGCAGGTGTTCGGCATCACCTACTCGGTGACCGGCAGCGCGACCCGCATCGTCAGCCGGGTCAGCAAGCGAGGGCTCGACGCGGACGGCGCCCGGCAGTACCTGACGCTCGTTGTCGAAGTGGTCCTCAAAGACGACAAAGCCGGCGACAATGGCCTTCGCGACTGGACAGCGGACCTCACCACCGACGAGCAGGGGATGAAGACCATAACGCTCTCGGGCCGGTACACCGGCACGTCGGGCGGCTCTGGCGCGCTTGCCAATTTCGACGCCAACATCGCGACGCTCGAGTCGGCTGTCCGCAGCCTGTACGGTGGCGGCACCTACTTCCCGGCAAGGCGAGAAATCGCGGAGCATGACCGATTCGACAACGAGCTGCGCTTCCAGAGCATCCAAGTTGAGAGTCTCGAAACGGTCACCGCGTACTCAGGCGCCGGCGAGGTACTCGACACCGGCATCATGTTCAGCAAGTGGGCGCACGCGCGCCGGCGCAACCTTGTCCGCGGCCACAGCGACACTCCGGCCGAGTTCGTGACGGTCAGTTTTGAGTGTCTGTTCCACCGGAGTTTCGCCACCTCGCGGGCCGACCTCGAGACACGCATCGCGGCGCTGGTGATCAAGCGACTCAAGGACCAGTTCGGTTGCGACGGCGTCGTGCTCGAGTCGGATGACGAGTCTTTCAGCAGCACCAACCAAAGTGCCCGGGCGACGTGGACGTTCCGGTGCGACAACGGGCCGCAGTACATCACCTACGACGAGACGGTAGACGACAGGCTTGTGTACGGCAGCGTCGAGAAGATCACCGACGGGAAGCCGCTCACGATGGTTGCGTTCTCACCGGGCGCCATCATGACGCTCACGCAGCGAGTCGTTGCCGAGTACGCGCAGGCAGCCCCGGGCGATCCGCCACCGCCCAGCATCGCCGGCATCGCCGGCGCGGTCCTGATTCCTTCCCAGCGGGTACGGTCGCGCGGCATCACCAATCACGGCACCGCGGATATCGGCATCGGTGACCAGATCGGGACTCAGGAGCAAAGGTACTCGCTAAACTACACGAAGGATTGGTATGTTGTCATTCCGTCGCCGGACGATCCCGACAATACGTTGGTGAAACCGGCTCAACCGGGGTAGACAATGCCGACTCTTGAAGCAGAGGGTGGACCGAGGGAGCCCGCGCCGATTCCCGTTCTCGGTGACCTCGCGCTTGAAATGAGCAAGGCGGCCGGCATCAACGCGCTGCTGCTCAACGGCAAGGCGTTCCCGATTCAGGGCAGTCTGTCATGGGGTTTCGTGTCCGGCACGTCGCCGCAATCCGTGGCGATCAACATGACGCCCCGGTTCGCAGATTGGTACGCCAAGAACTCAGAAAAGGGCAAGGCGACGCTGCAGTACATCATCGGCGAGATCACCGGCGGGGCCGGCGAAACCGTCACGTCGCGCCAGAACACCATCAAGTTCAAGAAGCTCAACGTCCAGCTCAACCTGCCCAGCGACTACGCGCACCAAACGATCACGCTCGAGGATGACCGCTACCGCTGGAACCGAGTGAAGGTGTTCCGCGACTTCAACCACACGCGGAAGTCGAACGACGTGCTCATCTTCAAGCAGCTGCCGACCAGTCGGCAGAATCTTCTGCGAGAGGCCAAGATTCTGTACCGCGAGCGCACCCTCAAGGATGACGGCACCCCATGGACGGCGCTCGAGATCATCCAGTACATCCTGACCGACCTTCTTGGCTACAACGGCGTGGACGTCGACACCTCGCGCGCCAACAAGAGCGCCTACATCCCGCAGAACGAAGCGATCGACGGGGAAGATGCCGACGCGGTTATCAACCGGATGCTTGCGTTCGAAGGAAACGACCTCTACATCGACGAGGACGGCAAGATCGTCATCTACGACCGCACGGAGCCGCTTGTCGAGCGGGACTTCAACCGGCTGTTCCCAAATGGCATCACGGGGCGGCTCGACGGGGACATGAGATTGATCGACTACAAGGCCATCCGGCCGGCAGCGATCGAGCACCTTGTCACCCCGCGAATTGAAATGCTGTTCACCTTCCGGCAGCAGTCAGTCGGCGCCACCACGCGCGACCCGGTCGCGACGTCGTTCGACGATGCGGCGGCTCAGTTGAAGGCCGGCATCGTCTACGTTCGGAACGTCACCCGCACCGTGATCGACAGCCAGACCACGGACGAGAAGGGCAACCCGGTCCCCCGAGGGACAGTCGTCAGCATCGACAAGGCACTCGAGGGCTTCGGCACGCTGTACGGCATGGCCGGGATCACCACGGATGACCTGCTTCGCTACTACGGCGCCGACGCGTTCATGATCACCGGCGCGGCGCTCATGCAGAAGGGATCGGCGGCGGCCGCAGGGCTTGTGAAGTACGCGATTGACCCGACGGCCGCCATCGTCAAGGACGCCATCGAGAAGGACTTCCGCACACTGTTCGAGGTTCCGAGGTACGTGATCGAGCAGATTCGCGAGCTCGAGGCGCTGCACGCGGATATGCTCGACGAAGTCACGCGCACGCGGGCGCCGAGCTCGGTGTTCTCGACTGTTTCGTGGCTCGTCCCCTCGAGCGTGATGCTTCCGCAGGAAATGCCCGATGGCGTCGTACTCGACTCGTTCACGGAGCTCGAGCAGAGCACGGGAAACAGGGTGCGCCGGCAGAAGTACGTACCGATCAGCGGCGCGCGGGTCACCATCGAGGACGCGGACCTCGGGCTCATCCGCGTTGATTGGGGGCAGGATTACGACCGGCCGGGCGCGGTCAAGTCGGTCGTGCCGGGCGAGGCAGCGGACGAAGGCTACTACATCCGGCAGGACACCAACTACAGCTACAACGACCGCGAGTCGTTCTCAGGCACGGGCTTGAAAGTCGATTGGGAGTGCACGTTCGTTCTGTCGGTCGTGCCGGACCTGTACCGTGACAAGCGGCGCATGTACCGCGAAATGCGAAGCCCGCCGGCGATGAAGAAGCAGGACGGCTCGGTTGTTGCAGTCGTCGGCAATGGCCCGCTCGTCCAGCGCCGCATCAGGCTCGAGGACGCGCGGTTCACTCACGGCATCGCGCCCTACGAGCTCGGGGAGTACAGGCCCACGCAGAACCCGGCAGCGCAGGCTGTCGGCGCCCGGGGCAGGTTCGTCAACGAAGCGGTGATTTCAGCGATCATCACCGCGGAGAACGAGCGAATCTACAAGACGTACAACGACCAGTTCGAGGGCGATATGGTCATCTACCCGGGCAAGATCAACGCCAGAATCCGCCCCACTGGCTCGCTCCGGTCCATCATCTACACCTACGCTCAAGGCGGCAGGGTCACAATCAGCCTGCGAGCCGAGAGGTACAGGACGCCCGACAACCTTCTCTCGAGGTTGCCCGCCGACGTGCTGCGCGCTACCGTAAGGCAGCTACCAGCACAAGGCGGAGCGACCGGACTATGAGACAGACGAGAGACAGCCGGCAGGAAGAACTAGGCAACAACACAGTTCAGCCGGCGCTCGAGCCCGGCAGTCGCGGCCTGCCCATCGCCCGCGGCGTCGACACGATCAACCAGTTCGGCTATCCACGGGTCAGCGAGGAAGGGCGCGTTCGGCGCAACCTCGTGATGACAGAAGGCAACAGTCCCCAGCCGGGCCTGTGGTCGTTCGCTCTCCCCGGCATCATCCAAGCCAGCACGGCGGCGCCTGAGCTCCATGCACTTGACAACAACGGCCGAGCCGACCCGAATCACAAGCCATTTCCGCGCTGGCAGCTTCCTGACGGAACAAAGGACGTCGCCCCGGGGACAACCGGCATCATTGTCGCCGGCACCGATCTAGACGAAGACCGCGTCATCTTCCACCCGGACGCCGCTGTTGGTCTGCGCGTCAACCACCTCGGAACGAAGCGGCCGGCCGGCGAAAGCATAGTGTTCGGCACGGACGAGTTCGACCAGCTTGACGGCGACGGCGGGCTCAGCAGCGCGTTCTACGTGGTCGCGCTCCCGCCTCAGATGGGCAGTCGGTACGTTATCAGCCTGAACGCCATGAGCCTCGAGGACAAGAACCTCGACGGCAATATGGCGTTCGTGTTCAACAAGGTTGGCCAGTACGCGGGCCAGCTCGGCGAGCGCATCGTCGGCATGGGCGTCTGGAACCGCAACGGGCCATTTGCGGCCGATCCAACGAACGCCACGGAGCTCGGGCGCAACAACCGGCAGATTCCGTTTCGAGCAATCATGCTCGACTACCGGACAGCGAAGTTTGGCAACCCGGAGCAGCAGACCGACGCCCCGGCGCCGCTCGACTTCGACGATTCGAGGTACGCGTTCGACACGGTTCCTGTCGGCTGGCGGGTGTCGGGCGGGCACCTCGGGGCCGGCGGCGGTGTAGTTGGTGGCGTCCACCTGCAGCCGCCATTTTTCGGCAAGGGCCGGCTGTTCCTCAACCCCAACCGGAGAAACACGCAGTTCGACGTAAACGGCCAGCCGACACAGGGCTACGGCGTTTGGGAGATCGAAGTCGAGGAGCACATGATTGCGCCTCAGACTTCGGGCGGATCACCCCAAGGGCAGTTCGGCGGCGGTGGCGCACCGTCGGCCGGCGGCGGCGGCGGTGGCGGCGGTGGTGGCCGAGGCGGCGGTGGTGGCCCCGGCGGCGGCGGTGGTGGCCCCGGCGGACGAGGCGGTGACAAGAAGGGCGACCCGGACCCCGACAACAAGGAGCCGAGGCCGAAGCCTCGCGGCGACCACGACGATCTAGACGACAACCGGCGCAAGAAGAAGTGCCGGCAGCAGCCCGGGCGCGACGGTCCCCGCATCGCCGGCGGCGGCAACCGGGACGAGGCGCCGGATATCGGACCGCGCCCCGACGGCGTGTCGCCTTCCGTCTGGCGGCGGATTCAATCGCTGCTCGAGCGGCTTGCCAAAGCGAAGCGCCGCGGACAGCCGAAACGGGCGGCGCGACTCGCAGAGGCTCTCGCGAAGCTCAAAGAGAAGGCGCAACGGCAGGCCAAAGATGCACAAGAGCGCGCTAACAAGCGGGCGAGGCTGAAAGAATACGGACACACCAACCCGGGCGCGCAAGCGCGCATCGCAGCACGTCGCGCGGTGGCGGCCGAAATCGCCAGAAGGCGCGCAGCCTGCGAGCCCCGCATGGGCGTCAAGGAACGGCAGGACTTGCGGCGTCAGGCCGAAGAAGAAGCCCGCGACGCGATTTCCGGCGGATCGGCCGGCGGCGGTGGCGGCGGTGGCGCTGCGAAGAAGCCCGGCGTCGGACGTCCCGAGGACGCTCCGAAAGGCACGGCATCATCGAAGGTCGACGCCGGCTTGCTCGAGAAGGTGAAGGACTCGGTCAAGAAGGAGCTCGACCGGCGCGAGGCGGCAGAGAAGCGCGAGGCGGAAGCGAAGGCCGGCTCGAGCAAGGCGAAGCGGCTCAAGGAAATCGAGGACGAGTACCGCCGCCGGCGCAAGGCCATTGACGACGCCAAGACGGCTGAGGAGCTCCGCGGCGCGCTCGCGAAGCAGACAGAGGAAGCGGCACGTCGGAAGGCCAACCAGTCAACCGACGGGCCGATCACCGGCGCCAGAGCCGAGAGGGATTCGCATGCGCGGCGCTCAGCACCCGCCGGCTCCATCCTTCCGGCGATGATGCTCGACAAGCTCATGCTTCCGGCGCTCGACTTCTACGCGGTCACAGACAAGCATCGCCGCGAGAACACTCTTGCGGCGGCCGACAGCCGGACGATTCAGGAGTACATCGAGCAAGGCAAGGCGCCGGCGTCCATCTGCATCACGCCCATGGCCGGCATTGCGATCGAGCCGCGCCAGATCAAGAACATCGCGGTCGTGTCGTCGTTCGTGTTCCACGGGCCGGATGTAGACCCGGCGAGCGAAGACGCCAGCAACGTCACCGCCGGCGTTGTGCTCAGGCCGGAGTCCCCGCTCTACATTGGCGCGCGGCCGGTTGAAGGGCAGGACGCCGACAACTACGGGCCAGCAGTTGACGGCTGGCGCCTGAAACGCGGGACAAACTCGGTAGACGCCAGCGACGCGCTCGAGGTCGAGTGTCTTGACGACACAGGGGCCCATGACGACGCGAAGACGGTCGAGTTCAAGAACACGGTTTACGCGCCCAACGGTCAGGTCTACCCGGAAGGCCCGCACTGGAAGAAGGCGACGGTTTCGTACACGGATATCAACGACCCGGGGACGTTGCTCGATTACGACGTCGCGGTAGTGCCGGCCGGCTACGAGATCATCGCGTTCATCGCGAAGGCGACGCTCGAGTGGGACGGCATGGCGTCGCTCACTGTGCAGGTTGGCAAGAGCGGCGGTGGCGCCGACGATTTCGTTGAGGAGCTCGAGCTCATCGGCACGCCGCTTCCGCTCTCGCGCTACGCCCCGCTCGCGGCTCCTGTGCTTGACCTCGAGGCGACTACGGGCATCGTAGCCAGATTCACCGCGAGCGACTCTATGGACGGGCTCATCAGTGGCGAGCTCGAGGTCTGGTACAAGATTCAGAAGGTGGTGGCGCAATGACTCAGACCCGCAACCCGAAGATCGTCACGCCGGATGGATCGTCGCTCAACCTTCGCGACCTCACGGCGGGCCAGTACCTCAAGCGTGTCGGTTCGGACGTCGAGTCGGCGCAGGTGCAGACGAGCGAAATCGGCATCCCGGTCATTGGTGCGCCGGCGCTGAATCAGCTGCAAGAGAAGCTCGACGCCATGCTGTCGAGCGGCGTCATTTCCGGCGGTGGCATCACCGACGCCGGCGGCGGCAATATCGACATTGCGGCCGGAGCTGGCTTCATCCGCGCGACGGACTCTGACACGGCTGAAGTGCTGTCGTTCGAATGGTCGGCGGTCACGGGCTACACGCCGACGGACGCTGCGATCAGCTACATCTACGTCGAGTACAACGGTGGCGCCCCGCAGATCGTAGTGACCACGGCGGAACGCACCGACCACAACACCAACCTGTTCCTCGGCACGGTGTACCGCAGCGGGCTTGTCGTCCACCCGACGCCGCGGCGCGAGTTCGTTGCCAACGCGCTTCACATGCTCAGCGAGCGGCTGTACCGCACGTTCGGGCTCACGCGGGAGTCTGGCGGAGTCGTCGGGGAAACAGGCACGCGCAACATCACGGTCACCGAGTTCACCGGCTGGATTTCGCTCAACCAGATCACCACGCTCGCCGGCGGATTCAACAGTTCAGGCGCCGACAGGTTCACCTACTTCTACCGCGACGGCGGCGGCGGATGGACGGCGGTAGCTTCGCAGGCGCAGATCGACAATACGCAGTACGACGATGGCAGCGGCGCGCTTGCGACGCTCGGCAGCAACAAGTACGGCGTGCATTGGGTCTACATCGGCGTCGACGATCACGTGTACGTAGTCTACGGCCGCGACGACTACACGCTCAAGGACGCGCAGGACGCCACTCCGCCCAGCGATATCCCGCCCCACTTCCAACTCGGGCACGGCGTGCTTGCGGCGAAGATCATCATCCAGAAAAGCGCGGCGAGCTTCGAGTCGCTGCAGTCGGCTTTCGTGCAGCAGTTCACGGCAACCGGAGCGACGTCGCACAGCGACCTTTCCAACCTGTCGAGCGACGATCACCCGCAGTACCTGCTGATTGACGGCACGCGGGCAATGACGGGCAACCTCGACGCCAACGGCAACGACGTCAACAACGTCAAGTACCAGACGCACAGCGAGCAAGCGACACCGCCGGCATCGACGGCCGCGAAGTACAAGACCTACGCCAAGAACGACACCCCAAACAACTACCGCGGCGTAGACGATGGCGGCGGCGAGGTCTACATCGGCGTTCGGCACAACATCGTCCGTGCCTACCAAGGCAGTGATCAGGACTTCGCTCAGGCCACGTGGACGAAGCTGGTGCTCGACACCGAGAGCTTCGACCTCGAGAGCACGTTCGACGCGGCGACCCTGTACCGCTTCACGCCGAACGTGGCGGGCTACTACCAGATCAATTGGAACGTCGAGTTTGCGCTGTATGACGCCGTTGGCGAGGCCGAGTCGATTCCGTTCAACACCGCCAAGTTCTACGCGTTCAAAACGGCCATCTACAAGAACGGAGTGATCCACTCGGGCGGCTCGACAGACAGCGGAGTCGGCGCGGGTGAAACGGTCACGAAGGACACCTACCCGGAAAGCCACGGCTCGGACGTCGTGTATCTGAACGGCGCGACCGACTACATCGAGCTCTACGCGTTTGGCGTCGACGGTAGCGGGACGCTCAGCGTCCGCGTGAAGGCTGGTGCACCCAAGACCTACCTGAGCGCCAGCCTGTTGAACATCAAGTAGCCGTTAGACTTGAAAGTCGGCGGGCTCCGGCTACGCTGTCATCATGAGCGGACTCATCATCGGACCAGCTGTAGCGGTTGGGGCGGCGAACAAGGCCGCGGGCGGCGGCGGATCGTCTCTGCTCGACCTGCTGACGGCAGCCGCAGGCGCCGCGCCGACGGCGCTGTTCGTTGTAGAGACTGACGCGCTGAAATTCGACCCACAGGTAGAACCAGTTGCGCTGTCGGCGATCAACAACATCGGCGGGTATGACGACGTCTCTACTAGCATCGTCGTTGACGACGGTTCCGTCTTTCGTATCGGTGACACCATCCAGCCGGAAGGATCGACCGAAGTCCTCAAGATTTCGGGGATCACTGCGAACACGCTGACGGTCGCTCGTGGTTTTGGAGGCACGACGGCTCAAAGTATTTCCGACAACGCTGGCGTCTACTTGGTTACCCACACGGTTGCCGCAGACACAGAGCGTGCGTTCCGGCTGCTTGATCAGGTTGGCGACCGCGTCTACATGGACGAAGGCGCGACCAACAAGGGCGGCGTTGTCGAGGCGGCAGCGATAGGAACGAAGCCCGCGCTCGTGATGGATGATGCCAACAGCGAGTACTACAGGGCGCTAAGGAACCTCGCGGAATACGGATGGTACGGCGACGGGAACGCGCACACGTTCGCCATGCTCTGCCTGCTCGACGCACCCGTGCTCAACAACTCGAGCGCGTACATCAACGACGGCATCGTTGGCCACAGCGCGGGTGACTCTACGCGGCCATACGTGACGCACCGCAACTTGGCGAGCGACACCATCTACAACGTTGCCGGCGCGAGTGGCGGCACAGGCGGGATTGTCTCGGCGTTCTTGCAGAGCAACCCGGGCGTCCTTGCCGGGCGTCACGACTCGACGGCCGGCTACTGCGCGTCCATCGACAAGGCGTCCGAGGCCCGCACCGGATCGGGAACCACGGCTACCAACAAGCTGCTCCAGCTGTTCAAGCACCTCACCTATGCTGGCGGCAAGTTCGCGGTGTTCGTCACGTGGGCGGTCAACCTCAGCGACGCGCAGTATGCGGCTGTCGTAGACGTTCTCAGGTCGTGGGCCGACATCGAAGACGTGACGCCCGACGGCTACGATGAGATTGGCGCGTTCCGGTTCGCGAACAACTACGCCGACAGCGCCACCAGCGGCGACATAGCGGACAAGACCGCCCAGCCGGTCCTGAACGACTACGCCATCAACCGCGACACCGGCGAGATCATCAAGTTCACGTTCGTCAGCGGAAACATTGTCAGCATGAGTCGAGCGCAGCTTGGAACGACAGCCGCTGCGATATCGTCCGCCTCATGGTGGACGTTCTTCAGGGCATAGGTAGGAGCCACCATGGCAAGAATCAGCACGGACAAGTTGACCCCGGAACAGCGCGAGGAAATCGACAACGACGATGCGGTCGACCTCGAGAAGCTCATGCCCGCCAGCAACGCGGAGATCGTGAAGGCGTTCATCGAAAAGGCGAAGGGCAACCCGTTCGTACTCGCGCTGCTGTCAATCGCCGGCGGGTTCGGCGGTCAGGAGGGCTTGCAGATTCTTGGCCAGCAGATTCCGTGGTACTACATCGCGCTCGCAGTCGTCGGCCTTGGTGTGCTGCAATACTTCGCTGACAGCAAGAAGCGCCAGACGCGGCTGATCGAGGAGATCATCAACATCAAGGACCAGCTGAAAGTTGGCGCGAAGATGATGAGCGACACGGCGCTCGCGGCGCAGATTGCCGCCGACCTCGCGCGGGACGGGCACCGGCGCATCGACGAGCTCGAGAAACTCAACGGCCGGCCGCCGGCAAATGGCACTTGCGCCGAAAGCTAGGCCGGGTTACGCTCCGGCGAAGGAGCGACCCATGAAGACGTTCGTACTCATGCTTATCACACTGGCCGCGCTCGCGGCCGGCTGTGTTTCCATCAACGAGGACACCGCGAAGGCGTACGTCCTGCAGACGGACTCAGTCGTCGAGGAGTGGAACGAAATGGTTCCCAACGCCTACCGCAAGACTGACGACGGCCAGTTCGTGCCGTGGTTCCTTGACGACTCAACCGGAACGCGCGAGGAGAAGCTCGAGCGCCGGGAGCGGAAGTACAAGTCGGCGAACATCCTTGCCGACGAGCTCGCCAAGGAAATTGGGCACACCAGAGCGAAGGATCAGCCATGAGCGACAGCATCGGCGACAAGGCGAAGGAGCTCGCGGAATCGCTCGAGGAGCTCGCCAAGAAGGAAGGGCTCGAGCTGCTCGAGAAGGCGAAGGCGGTCGGCAAGGACGCGTTCAACAAGCTCACCGGCGACGGGCTCGAACTTGTAAAGGGCGCGCTCACAGACCTCGCGCGGCTCAAGATCAAGCAGGCGGCGGGCCAGCACGTCGGCCGCGAGGTCGCGATTGTCGAGTCGACGCTGTACGACCTCAAGACAGTCGTCAGCATCGAAGCGATGCGGGCGATTCGCGACGTCGTGATGGCAAGCGCGGGCCACGCGACCAACATCTTTGCCGGCCTGTTCGGCCGCGTCATGAAAGTGTTCGGAGCCTGATGCGGTACTACGGCGCGCGAGAGATGGCGGACGAGAACGGCAAGGGGCTCGGGACGTTCCGGTTTACCGTCATGCAGGACCGCTCCATCCGAACGCACGGCGCCTGCCGGGACGGATGCAGAGGGCACGCGACGCCAGCCGAAGCCTGCGATCACATCAAGGACGGCGAAACGGGGCACCTCGTTCTTGTTCCAGTCGGCGACGAGTACCCGCACTACAAGTGCGAAGCGCCGGGCTGCAAAGCCCGGGCGACACTCCGGGCAGGGCCGGCGTTCCTGATTCTCGCGCAACCCTTCCTCTGTGGCGAACACGCCACGCGCGAACATGTCAGGGAAATGTGGGGCCGCGGCGTCGAGTTCACGGCCATGGCTTCCTGAATTGCGAACCAGCAACAAGCAACCGGCCGCCGAGTGCGGCCGGTTTTGCGTAAATAAATCCGCGAAATCCCGGGTTTTGGCTGGACTGCGGGCCACCCGGGCGTGAGTGTGTGTGCACGGACGCGAACCACAGGAGAGCAAGATGCACCTTGGACCAACCTACTGCCCCGACGAGCACAACCTCACGTTCACGCTGAACCTGAAAATCGGGACCACGAACCACGTCATCGAAGTCAGCAGCAAGCGCAACGCCGACAGGCGGTACGACCTCGGG
>Ga0079224_100000693_pt1 | contig 34824 bp, 27 predicted proteins | sample Stecom2015_FD_80414 | JGI IMG/M metagenome (GOLD analysis project Ga0079224, IMG submission 80414) | Agricultural soil microbial communities from Utah to study Nitrogen management - Steer compost 2015 | ecosystem: Environmental > Terrestrial > Soil > Agricultural land | place: USA: Utah... | reverse complement strand
GGGCTCGAGCGGCATGCGCGAGCATCTGCGGCAGGTTCGGCTCGCCGCCGGTCGCGCATGCGCCGAGGAGCACGCCCGAAGCGAGCACTGCGAAGCAGCCGCGCGCCGCGCCTCTTCGGAGCCGACGAGCGCGACGCGGCATAACCGGGCTGCATCCCTTCCCGATCATGGAATCAAAATCTACCGCGGCCTTTGAGGGACGACAAGGGGCAACCCGCGCGCAGGTCCATGTTCGCGCGCCCGCGTCATTCCGTCTCGCCCTTCCATCACGGAAGCGTCAGCAAAACGTCAGCCCTCCGTCAGGACTCGCCGGCCGCGCCGCCCCGACACTATGCCCTACACGCTCCGGCGGCTGCCACGAGCCGGCGAGAGCGCCCCCCAAACACGGAGGACAGAGCCATGTTGACGCGTACGACCTGCAGAGCGACACAGATCCTGATCATCGGCGCCGTCGTCGTGGGCTATATCACGCCGATCGCACGGCTCGTCAGGATCACGATCTGACCGCCGCAGCGGACGCGCGGATACCGGCGGGCGAGCGCCCCGGGCTCGCCTCGCCGGAGCTGCGCTTCGCGTCGGCCTTCTGTCCGACTCGGACATCGGCGAACGACGTCGACGGCGAGCAGCAAAAATCGCGACGGCTCTATGCTAGGCTGATCACGGAGTGCTCGATAGCCGATGTATCGCGCGTTCGTTCTTCTCAATGCCGTGGTGGCGGCTCTCTTGGTGCTTGCAGGCCTGAGAGTGGTCGCGTCGATTTCGTCGCCCTTCCCGACGGGGTTCCTTTGGTATTACCCCGTGGCGTTCGGATTCTTCGGCGTAATCGGTCTGTGTCGTGTCGCAAGGCGGCCGTCGCCGCAGCCGGGCACGCCGGCGCGCCATGACATCATCTTCCTGAGCGCCGGCGTTCTCGGCGCCGCGTTGCTGATTCTTGCTTTGCGACGCCACGCGTCGCCCCTTCCGGCCGACGCGTGGATATGGCCCGCCCTGATCCTGTCCGGCCCGGTCGTCGTCGGGATCCTCGAGATCGTTCGGCGCACGCCTGCAATGTCGCGGAGCAGAGGAAGCGCGCACGTTGCAGCGACGATCGTCGCCGTGATCCTCCTCTTGCCGATCGCCATGGCCGTGAGCAGGGTGGCCTTGAAGCAAGCCTTGACCTCATGGTATGGACGCGAGTTCCCTGCGAATGCGGCGGCATCCGCCGAGCGCATTGCCGCGGGGAAGCCGTACCGGCTCCATGTTCCCGGCTACCCGCCGAACGCAACGTTCAGCGATCTCGACAAGGGCGAGCTGCTCGACAGAGCCTTCGAGAACCACTTCAAGATCGGCGGGCCGAACGGCTCTTGGATAGAGCCGCACATGACCCTTCACGTCGGCGACGACAGCTACTTCTGGAGCTTTCGCGCCGGGGAGTTCTACAGGTAGCGGCCCGTCATCCAATCGCGGCGCCCCGATGGCCGCGTTGCGATACTGGTAACCGGCTCGCCTCGCCGCGAACCGGCGAGCGTTCGGAATCGAACGCCGCGTTCGGTTGCGAACGCGCGAGCAGCGAGACCGAGGCCCGAAGGATCCGTGACCGGCCGGCGTAAGTTCTCGACTCGCAGGGACGCCGGCCTCGAGACCTGCGCGGGTCGCCGATCTCCGGGCCCGGAACATCGCGCTCGAGATCGTCGCCGACCCCGACGTCCCGCTCCTCTGGATGGACCGCAACCAGATGGATCAGGTGCTGATGAACGTCATCAAGAACGCCGCGGAGGCGATCGAGCGGGACGGCACGATCGAGATCGCGGTGCGGCGAGACGACGAGCGGGTGACACTGGTCGTCAGCGATACGGGCTGCGGGCTCGACGAGCACGTGAGGGGGAATCTGTTCAAGCCGTTCTTCACGACGAAACGGCGCGGGCAGGGGCTCGGTTTGATGCTCGTCAAAGAGATCCTGAGTCAGCACGGGTTCGCCTACTCGCTCGAGCCTGCCGCCGCCGGCGCGCGCTTTCGGATCGAGATTCCCGTCGGAAACGCGTCGTCGCTGGCGGAGCGGCGTGCGCTAGGCAAACGATCTCTCCCGGCGCTAGGATAGCCGTCGGCCCGGCGGTGCTCGCGAGTGCCGTACGGTCCCGGCGAGTACCGCAGCCTGGCTGCGGAAGCCCCCTCCGGACCATCGAGAAGTCAGCACGAGCCCGACATGCAAGCTCCAGTGACGAAGACCTTTCTGCTCGCGGCAGCGGCCGCAAGCTCCTTTCTTGCCGCCGCAGGCGCGCCCGCGGCAGGGGATGCCGATCGAGGCAAGGCGCTCTACGCGGTTTGCTCCACGTGCCACGGGCCGAACGGCGAGGGCATGCGCGAGATGAATGCGCCCGCCCTCGCCGGCCGCGAGGAATGGTATCTGGTTCGGCAGCTCGAGAACTTCAAGTCCGGTGTCCGCGGCAAGGATCCCCGCGATATCTACGGGCTGCAGATGGCGCCGATGGCGCAGTTGCTCGCGGACAGGCAGGCGATGGAGGACGTCGCCGCCTATCTCTCCGGCCTCGAACGATAAAGACGCAGGCTATTGCGGCGGCCGGATCGAGTTCGCCCGATCGATGATATAGGCCCGGATCGCCTCGGCCTCGTCGGAATCGAGGGCGTCGGCAAACGCGGCCATGCCGTTCGCCGCGCGTGCGCCGTCCAGCACGATCGCCGCGAAAAGCTCGGGGCTCGACAGCGCCGGCGAGTACGCGAGATCCGGAAACAGGCCCCGCCGGAACATTCCGCCCGCGTTGCCCGGGTCCTCGTGGCAGAGCCAGCACGCAGACTGATACAGCTGCTCGCCGCGGGCGATGTCCTCGGCGGACGCCGTCGATGGCGGCGGGTTCAGCGGCGGCGGCGTGAACTCGGCCGGCGGCGGCAGCTCGGCGTCCCCGCCGCGCTTGAACACGAGCAGCCGAGAGTAATTCGGCGCGTAGTAGTTTCCTGCCGCGCGGCCTGCGACGACCGCGATGTGCTGCACGCCGTCGAGCTCGAAGCTGATCGGCCCGGCAACGACGCCGGTGTGCACGTCCTGAGATGTCCAGAGCTCCGCGCCATCGCGGGCCGAGCGCGCGGTGAGCCCGTTCCCGGTACCGTGGAATACGAGCCCGCCGGCCGTCGCCAGCATGCCGGCCGAGCCGCCCGGCACGCGCCACGCCTCCCGTTGCGCGACGGGATCCCAGGCAAGCACGTAAGCGCCGCGCGGCAGCTCGGCCAGCGCGGCGGCGGCTTCCGGGGAACGCGCCGCAAGATCGATGCCGAGGTTCGAGACGCGCGGATCCGGGTTGAAGTCGCGGGCGGGCGCGTAGATCAGCGCGTTGTCGCTCGCCGAGAAATACGCGAGGCCCGTCTGCGGGCTGAACGCCATCGGGTGCCAGTTATGCGCTCCGGCCGACGAAGGCTGAACGGCGACCGGCTGGCCGGTGCGGTCGTAGCGCGCGGCCGGATTCTCGATCGGCCGGCCCGTCTCGAGATCGATGCCGGTCGCCCAGTTCACCGCAGCGAACTTCTCCGCCGAGATCAGCTCGCCGGTCCTCGCGTCGAGCACGTAGAAGAACCCGTTCTTCGGCGCCTGCATCACGACGCGGCGCTCGACCCCGTCGATGGTCAAATCGGCGACGATGATCGGCTGCGTGGCGGTGTAATCCCACGTCTCGCCGGGCGTCGTCTGATAGTGCCAGACGTAGGAGCCGTCGTCGGGACGAAGCGCGACGATCGATGACAGGAACAGGTTATCCCCTCCGCCGGGGCTGCGCAGCGCCTGATTCCACGGCGAGCCGTTGCCCGTGCCGATATAGAGGAGATCGAGCTCCGGATCGTACGCCATCGAGTCCCATACGGTGCCGCCCCCGCCGAGCCGCCACCACTCGCCGCTCCAGGTCTCGGCCACCATCGCCATCGTCTCGCTCTCGAAACCGTCCGCCGGATTGCCGGGAACGGTGAAGAACCGCCACGCGAGCTCGCCGGTCTCCGCGTCGTAGGCGGAGACGTAGCCGCGCACGCCGTACTCGGCGCCGCCGTTGCCGATGATCACCCGCCCCTTCACGACGCGCGGCGCGCCCGTGATCGTATACGCGAGGTCCCGCGACACGAGCGTATCCGCCTCCCAGACGAGCGTGCCGGACGCCGCGTCGATTGCGAGCAGGCGGCCGTCGATGGTGCCGACGTAGATCTTGCCGTTCCACGCCGCGGCGCCGCGATTCACGACGTCGCAGCAGGCGCGGCTGCCCCACTCGCGCGGCACCTCGGCATCGAACGACCAGAGCCGTTCGCCGCTGCGGGCAGCGTAGGCCTGCACGTTGCTCCACGCGGTGGTCACGTAGAGCACGCCGTCGATGTATAGCGGCGTGGATTCCTGCGTACGGCCGATGCCGAGATCGCCGTACCACGCAAGGCCGAGCTCGCCGACGTTCTCGGGCGTGATCTCCGCGAGCGGGCTGTAGCGCTGCTCGCCGTACGTCCGGCCCGTCGACATCCACTGGCCCGGCTCCTCGTCCGCGCTCACGAGCCGCGCCGCGTCGACCCGCGCCGCGACGGAAGCCGGCGTCGCCTGCGCCCCGCCGAAAGCCGGCTCCGAGGCCGCCGCGGTGCCGCCCGCCGCGGGCTCCGAAGGGTCACCCGATGGCTCGCAGGCGGCAACGACGAGTGTACCGAGGATCGACAGAGCGGCGGCGCGTGCAGTCATCGGCGAGGCATCCTGGATGGGAACGGGCGACAGCATCGAACAGATGCCTCCGCTCCGCAAGCCGGCCCCGGGCCGCGGGCCCGGCATGCCGGCCCGGCACGGCACCGCGGCGCGGATCTCGACGCCTCCGTTCACGCCTCCGGCCGCCCCGCCGCGACGAGCCGATTTCGTGACCCGTGTCGCACCCGCCCGCGGCCGAACTACGCATCCTGACGAGCCGATCCGACACACCGGCTTCCGTCGATGCGCATCCGCCCGCTCGTCATTACCCTGCTCGCCGCCCTTGCCGCCGGCTGCGGCGACGCGGCGCCGCAGCGTGCGAGCCCGCGCTTCTCAGCGCCTGCGGGCGCGGCGCCGGACGTCTACCAGGGCCTCTTTCCGTGCGAAGACTGTCTGGGCATCGAGACGACCTTGTGGCTGCGCCCGGATAACACCTTCTTCTGGCGGCAGAGATACCTCGACGACGCGGGCGAGCCGACCCTGACTGCGCACAACCTCGGCCGTTGGCAAGTCGACGACGAAGGCCGCGTGGTGCTCCTCGGCTCGGGTCCGCCGCGTCGCCTCGAGCCCGCCGGCGCGGGCACGTTGCTGCTCCTGACGCCGTCCGCGTCGGAGCATCGGCTGTCCCGCGAATCGGCGGCCGCGCCGTTCACGGACCGCATCCGAATCGAAGCGCTCGCCGCGGTCGAGCGCGGCGCCACGCGGATCTCCGAATGCCTGACGGGCCTCGGCGCCCCGGCCCGCGGCGAGGACTTGCGCAGGTTCGAACGCCAGTACCGAAGCCTCGGCTACCGCGGCAGGCCGGCGTTCGTCGAGATCGAGGCCAGGCTCGAATGGTCGGACGACGGCTCACTGCGCGCCTTCGCCGTCGATCGTTTCCTGACGATCCGACCGAACCGCACCTGTTGAGCTGCCGGGCGGATTCGCCGAAGGCGCGAGCGCTTCTCATCATCATCTCGCTCGCGCGACTTGCTCGCCGCCGCAATAAGCGCCGAACTAGGCTTCGGCGGTCAGCGCTGCAGGGGGAGAAGCGGCATGAATCACGTCACACACTCGGTTTTCACTGCGGGCAGTCCCGCCCGCAAGAGACGGCGCCCGGTTCAGGCGGGCCTCGGCATTGCCGTTCTCGGGCTGCCGCTCGTCGGGCACGCACAGCTCGAGGAAATCGTCGTCACGGCGGAAAGGCGCGAGACGTCGCTGCAGCAGACCCCGATCTCCGTCGTCGCGTTCAGCGCGGACACCATCGAGGCCAAGGGCATCGAGACGATCGAGGACATTGCGACGTTCACGCCCAACCTCGACATCAAGGGCTCCCGCGGCACCGGCAACACGAGCCCGACGTATCAGATCCGGGGTTTGTCCGGCGGAGGCGGCGCCACCGGCGAGCGCGCGGCGGCGCTCTACGTCGACGGCGTGTTCGTGCCGCGGACGACGGGACCGTTCATGAGCATGCTCGATGTCGAGCGCATCGAGGTGCTGCGCGGCCCTCAGGGGACGCTGTTCGGACGCAACAGCACCGGCGGTGCGATCCGCGTCTTCACCCGGCAGCCCGGGCCGGAGCCCGAGGCGTCCGTCGCGCTCGGGCTCGGCAACTTCGACCGGCAAGAGATCAACGCGATGGTCAACGTGCCGCTCGGCGACACCGTGTTTCTGCGCGTCCAGGGCGGCTATTTCGAGCAGGACGGCTACGTCCGGCGCGGCACGCAGAACCTCGGCGGCAGCGAGGACACGATCGGCCGGCTGCAGCTCGCTTTCGAGCCGCACGACAGCCTCTCGGTGCGTTTCTCATACAGCTCGTCCGAGGCGGAGTCGGACGGCAACCCGCAGGATCTCGCGACGTTCGACATGCGGCCGCACCTCGACTTCGAAGGCAACCGCGCCGATTGGATCTCGGACTTCCTCGAGGCCTCCGGGCAGCCGCGAATCGACCCCGACAACGATCCGAGGATCGTGCTCGACGACTATACGATGCCGAGCTGGTGCTTCCTCGACGACATCGATCCCGACTGGGACCCGATGTGCGAGCAGACGAACGAGTCGGACTACGATCAGCTCGACGTCAACGTCGAATGGCGGCTCAGCGACACGCTGACGCTGAGCTCGATCACGGGCTTCTCCGACTTCTCGAGCCGCGGCATTACCGACTGGGTGCAGCTCGGGACGGAGATGCGCCTCTCCGTCGTCGAGTCCGACGTCTTCTATCAGGAGCTGCAGCTGAACTTCGGCCTCGCGGACGGGCGGATAGAGCTCGTGACGGGCCTCTCCTACTTCCAGGAAGACTCGGCGTCCTTCGGCGTGAACCTCGAGCGGCGAGGCACGAGCGCCTATCCGCCGCAGCTCGCGCTCGGCAACGGCGACGCGGGCATCTTTCGAACCGGCGACGCGATCATCGACCAGGACGCAACGGCCTACGGCCTCTTCGCGAACGCGACCTGGCAAATCACCGACCGCTTCGCGCTGACCCCCGGAATTCGCTTCGGACGCGACGAGAAAGAGGTAACGCAGACCGAGCTCGCGTCGGACGACTTCACGCCCGCTCCCGGCACCGGCTCGACGACCGTGTTCGCCGAGGACGACTGGAGCGAGACGGACTGGCGGTTGACGGCCGACTTCGACGTCACGGACAGCGTGATGGTGTACGCGACGGCGTCGAAAGCCTTCCGCGCCGGCGCCTACAGCTACGCGATCGCCGACGGGATACCGGGCGAGGCACAGACCGAGGCCCTCGCGGCGTCGCCGCCGTTCGTGCCCCCGGAGTCCGTCGAGAACGCGGAGATCGGCGTACGCACGGAGCTGCTCGACGGCCGGCTGCGCTTCAACTTCACGTACTACGACATGACCTACGGCGACCGCCAGGCAGCGGTGCAGGTCGACGATCCGAACTCGCCGACCGGCTTCCGGATCGCGCTGACGAGCGCCGGCGACGTCGAGCTCGACGGAATCGAGCTCGACGGCCAGCTCGCGGTGACCGACACGCTCGCGATCGATTTCGCCGCGGGCATCGTGGACTCGCATCTGCTCGACGTCTGCGCGAACAACGGCGACTTCCTGTTTCCGGGTCCCGTCGAGGAGAGCTACTCGATCGGCTTGCGCTGGGCGAAGGGGCTTCGCAACGGCGCCAATCTCGGCTGGTCGTTGAGCTACGCGCACATCGGCAAGCAGCAGACGCATCCGGGCGGCACCCACGACGCCGTCGAGAAGTGCGGCAGCCCGACTCCGGGCTGGTTTCTCGACTCGCGTTACGAGCTGCCCGACTACGCCCTCGTCAATGCGCGCGTGCGCTACGGCAGCGCCGACGGCCGCTGGGCGGTGACCCTGTTCGCGAACAATCTGACGGACGAGAACTACGCGACGTACGCGACCCGCTTCGGCGGAGGCTTCTGGGACTTCGTGAATCCGCTCACGGCCGGCGGGATCGGCATCCCGGAGCGCTCGGCCCTCGGCCGAACCATGGGCCGGCCGCGGGAGGTCGGCCTCTCGGTGCAGTACGCGTTCGGCGGGCGGGAGTAGAGCCGCGGCGGCCGGCGCCGGCTTGGCGCGCGGCGGGCGGTGTCAGGCACCATGAGGCGCTGACACCGCTTTCCCCGCTTGCCGCGGTCAGCGCATCAGCACGCCGCCGTCCGCGATCAGCGTTGCGCCGTGCACGAACTCCGCGGCGGGCGAGACGAGCCAGGCGCAGCATTCGGCAATCTGCTCGGCCGTGCCGACCTTCCCCACGGCCGCGACGACCTCCCTGCGTCTTACGGGGTCGCTCATCGCGGACGCGACGAACGGCGTATCGATGAACCCCGGCGCGACGGCGTTCACGGCGATGCCGCGATCACCGAGCGCGCGGGCACAGCTCTTCATCATCGTCAGCACCGCGCCCTTGCTCGTCGCGTACGCTCCGCCCGCGACGTAGCCGCCGCCCGTGTAGCTCGAGATGCTGGCGACGAGGCAGACTCGCGCGCCGCGCTCCATGAGCTTCGCCGCCTCGCGCACGCTGAGGAAGGAGCCGATGACGTTCACGTCGAAGAGCCGCCGGAACTGGGCCGGCGTGGTCTCGAGGAAAGGCGCCGTCTCGATCACGCCGGCGGCCGTCACGAGCGCGTCGAGGCCGCCCCATTCGGCGCGGATGCGCGCGAAAGCGTCGATGGTGGCCTGCTCGTCGGCCACGTCGACCTCGATCGCAAGGCCCGACGCGCCCGCCGTCTCCCGCGCCCCTTCCAGATTGCGGTCGAGGCACGCGACGCGCCAGCCGTCCGCCATGAGCCTGCGTGCCGTCGCGGCGCCGATCCCGCTCGCGGCGCCTGTTACCGCGGCGCGCCGCCCGCCGTTCGTATCGCGGATCATGCCTTTCCTTTCAGCCTCCGCCGGACAAAGCCCATATCGTACCCGCGGCCGCGCGCGTTCGGGTCACGCGCACGGAGTAGCCGGCGGCGCGGCGGCCGGCCGGGCTTGCACCGCCGCCGCCACGAATGCCCAATATAGACGCGATGACGAAGCGCACGCACACCGACGACCTGCACCTGCTGCTCGACGCTCTGCCGGAACCTCTGCGCCGCGCGTTGCCGCCGGAGGATGCCGAAGGCCTGCTCGAGATCGTCATGGATCTGGGACGACCGGCCCAGGCGCGCTTTCCCGGACGCGCCATCAACCTTTCGGACGAGCCGGTGACCCGCGAGCAGATCGACCACGTCATCGACGCGGTCGGTGAGTTCGGCCCCGACAACCGGGCCGGCATCGAGGGCACGCTGCACCGCATCTCGGCGATACGCAACCGCAAAGGCGACATCGTCGGCCTGACACTGCGAGTCGGCCGCGCCGTCTTCGGCACGATCGACCTGATCCAGGACCTCGTCGAGAGCGGGCGGAGCATCCTGCTCCTCGGCCGCCCGGGCGTCGGCAAGACCACGAAGCTGCGGGAGACGGCGCGGCTTCTGGCGGACGACCTCGGCAAGCGCGTCGTCGTCATCGACACCTCGAACGAGATCGGCGGCGACGGCGACATCCCGCATCCCGCGATAGGCGGCGCGAGGCGCATGCAGGTGCCGTTCGACAGCACGCAGCAGCGCGTGATGATCGAGGCGGTGGAGAACCACATGCCGGAGGTGATCGTCGTCGACGAGATCGGAACCGAGGCGGAAGCGCAGGCCGCGCGGACGATCGCCGAGCGGGGCGTGCAGCTCATCGGCACCGCGCACGGCACGACGCTCGAGAGCCTGCTCGCGAACCCGACGCTGTCCGACCTCGTCGGCGGCGTGCAGACCGTCATCCTCGGCGACGAGGAGGCCCGGATGCGCGGCACGCGGAAGACGATCAGCGAGCGCAAGGCGGCGCCGAGCTTCGATGCGGTCGTCGAGATCAGGGAGTACGACCGGCTGATCGTGCACCCGGACACGGCCGAGGCCGTCGACCGGCTCCTGCGCGGCCAGTCGCCCCGAGCAATCGAGCGCACGCCGGCGGGCGACGCCGTCCGGCCTTCCGCGCCGCTGCCGACGAAGGCGGTCCCGGAGCTCGACCGGGCGCCGATCGAGCGGCCGAAGCGGCTCTACCCGTACGCCGTCAGCCGCGACGTGATCGACAAGGTGCTCAGGGAGCTGTCGGTCGACGCGCGCACCGTCGACCGGCCCGATCGCGCGGACGCGGTCATCGCGCTGCGCTCGCGCGCGGACGACGGCCGCCTTCGGCGCATCGTCGAGGCAACCGGCCTGCCGGTGTATCTCGTCAGGAAGAACACCGCGGCGCAGATGCGCCGCCTCCTGCAGGACGTCTTTGCGCTCCTGCCCGGCAGCGAGTCGGACGAGGTCGAGGACGCGCTCGGCGAGGCGGAGGCCGGCGCCGATCGGGCGATCAGCGAAGGGGTCCCGGTCGCGCTATCGCCGCGCCCCCCGCGGCTGCGCCGTCTGCAGCATCGCCTGATCCTGCGCCGTCAGCTGCTCGCCGAAAGCATCGGCAGTGAGCCGGAACGGCATCTGGTGATCCATCCGCGCGCCGGAGACGCCGGCTGAAACGCCGATTCGAGCCGGGTGTCAGACACCTTCCGGCCGAAGGTGTCTGACACCGACCGGTGCTATCTGCCCATCGCCGCCATCACGTCCGCCTTCGTCTGCGGCTCGGCGGACGCGTGGACGTTGATGTAGCGCTCGTAGTCGATGCCGAGCTTGTCGAGCGCCGCGACCAGTGCCCGCACGTGATCGTTCGCGGGCTGGCCCGGGTTCACCGAGAAGTCGCCCTGGAACAGGATCTTCTCCTCGGGGAAGTACGCGACGATCAGGCTGTCCGAATGCGGCGCCGGGAAGATGTGATAGAACTCGACCGTGCGCGTGCCGTCGGAGAAGGAGCGCATGTCGTGGACCGGCTCGACCACGGCGCGCCGCGGCGTTCGCGCGAGCGCGTCGTCGAGCAGCGTGCGCGGCGTGTTCAGCGCCCGCTCGAGGAACTCGCGCGCGTTCGCATGGGCGATGATCGTCGCGCCCTCGGCCACGAGCACGGGCAGCCCGCCCGTATGGTCGGAGTGCGGGTGCGTGACCATCACGTAGCGGATCGGCTTGCCCGGGAACTGGCGCTTGATCTCGTCGACGTAGGCCTGCGCCCGCGCCTGGCTCTGGCCGGCCTCGAGCATCATGATGTGTTCGCTGAACTCGACCACGAGCGAGTCGTAGCTGCCCTGGCCCGTCGTGTACCGGTACAGCCCCCGGCCGAGCTCCTCCTTCGTGATGTTGAACTGCTGGGCCTGACCGCCGCCGAAGAAGCCGCCGGGACGATCGGGCGCCGGAGCGAGCGACGCGAGATCGGACGGGTTCGCGACCGCCGCCGTAACGTCGACCTCGAAGAACGGCCATCCGCCGCGCGTCTGCACGATGCGCGTCGGCGCGATCGCGCCTTCGAAATCCCTCCAGCCGGAGTACGTCGTGACGATGTGCATGTCCCCCATGATGTTCTCGCCGAGCCAGGTCTCGACGCGCTCGATGAGGTACTCGTCGTTCAGATACGCGTTCACGCGGTAGGACGCGCCCGACGGGGCCTTCACCTCGGGGCTCCAGCTGAGGATCGTGTAGTCCTTGCCGTGGATGCGCGCGCGATTCACGACCGCGTCGTTCTCGGCGGCGCCCTTCAGGAACCCCCACGGCGTGACGTAGAAATCGAGCGACTGCGCCCACGGCTGCGAGACGTCGGCCTGCTCGGGCGTGACCTCCTGGAAGAACGTCCCCGGCGAGACCGTCGTCGACCCGCCGGGCCCGATGTTCATCGTGTTGCCCCTGTGACGCGTCGTCGGCGCGGCGAGATCGATCACGCGGACGTATTCCGTGATCGGCCGCATCGGGTCGTGCGTGCCGTAGCAGATCAGCTGAGCGGCATTCGCCCCGCACTGCTGGAACGCGACGTCCCGCGCCGAGCCCGAGTACGTGATGGATTGCACATTGCCCAAGGCCCGCCGCGCGTTCTCGATGACCGTGGCCGCATCCTGCGCCGCGGCGATCCCGCACAGGGACGTCGCGCAGAGCGCGGCCAGCGCCAATCTCTTCACCATGTGTCGTTCCCCCTTCCCTCGGTGTTATCGGTTTTTCCGGAAATTGCAAGGACGAGGCATGATTCTATATGCGGCACAACCCCGGTGTCTCGCTCGTGGACGCGACTCCCGGGGCTTCAAGCCGCCCGCAGCCGGCCGTAACATAGGCGGTCAGGCAGCCCTCACCGCTCGGAGAACAACATGAAGAAAGCCCTGCTCGCGCTCGGCGCCGCCGCGCTCGCCGCACCTGCCCTCGCTGAGCCCGAATACGTGACGATCGAGATGGAGATCGACGTGGCGAAACCGGCCGACGCGGTCTGGGCCGCCGTCGGCGGCTACTGCGACATCGGCGAGTGGCTGAACATCGACTGCGAGATCACCTCGGGCGACGGCGGCATGGGCACGGTGCGCGTGCTCGCGGGCGGGCGCGTCACGGAAGTCCTCGTCGCGCAGACCGATCTGTCCTACGGATACACTCAACCGCCGCGGGAAGGGCAGTTCTACGACCTCTACCACGGCTTCATGGAGGCGAAGCCGGTCGGCCCGGACTCGTCGAAGATCGTCTACACGCTCGTCTACGACATCTCCGACAAGCCGGACCAGGCCGCCAAGGACGCCGACATCGAGCGCCGGCGCAGCATGTTCCGGACGGCGCTCGAGAACATGAAGCGCATCGCCGAGGCGCAGTAGCCGCGCCGATTCGCCGGCGCCGTCGACGACGAGCGCCGAACCTGGGCGCGCGCTACTGCTGCGCGCCCCGGCCGCCTCCGCGGAAATTCGCCTGGAGCAGATGCGTGAGCGTGTGCACGTAACGCAGCTTGCCCTTCTCCACGCGGAACAGATGCGTGTCGGGCGCGCCGCTTCCGCCCTCCGGACCGCCGGCACCGAACGTGCAGAACGCGACGACGGCGCCGAGCACCTCGTCGACGACGAAGCGGCGGTTCGCGATGTTCACGCCGCTCGGCACGCCGACCTCGCAGCTGTCGTCCGGCGATCCTCTGCCCGTGTATGCGCCGCCCTCGATGCGCACGCACGGAAAGCCCCACGGCACGAGATCGATCTTGCCTTCCAGGAACGCGTCGAGGTAGGCATTGGCGGCCGAAACGAGCGTGCCGCGGGTGTCACGATCCTCCGGCGGGATCGGGTCCCAGTTCTCCGCCGACGAGTAGCGCAGGTAGGCGTCCGCATCGAACAGCCAGTAGCCCGTCGTCGTCCACAGGATCTCGAGCTCGGCGATCTTGTCGTGATTGACGCGCAGGCGCGTGCCGAGCACGTAAGGATTCGCCTCGTCCGTGACGATCACCTCGGTGAACGTCTGGCAGGAATACTCGTCGAGCAGGCTGCGATGGTGGTCGATCTCCATCGCCGTGTTGATCAGGCCCTGGTTGATGTCTGCCGGGGCCATGTTCTCGATGTAGGCGGCGCCGGCGGCAAGCGGCAGCCCGGAGATGTCGCCCTTCGTCTGGGCGTCGACATACAAATCGACTGCCCGCTGCAATCCGCCGCGCGTGCAGGATATTTCCCCCTGTGCGAAACCGATCGCGGGCGCGAGCATAGCGCCGGAAAGCGCGATCAAAGTGAAAGCCGTGCGTCTCATCGAGCTCCCTCCCCGCGTTGTTGTTCTGGCCGGATTATAGACGGCGGGACCCGCGGGCGGAGGGGTTCTTTTTCCTGCACGCATGGTAAGGTTGCAGGATCGAGGGAGAGGCACGGGATGCGGTTGCTCACACTCATCATGGCAGCACTCGGTCTCGGCGCAGCGGTCCTGCCATGCGCCGCGGGCGCGCAGGGCGAGCGGGACTTCGTGTTCACCGACGAGGAGGGTCACATGGTCCTCCGCTTCGCCGGCTCCGGATCGGGCGGTCTCGACGCGGACCAGATGCACGAGATCATCAATGTCTCGCTGTCGACGATGGTCCACGACAAGCTGCAGGCCGACATCGCGTTCGAGGCCGAGCCGGCGGACCCGGCCTGGGCCGACGCCATGGTGCCGCGCATCGAAAGGCACGTTCTCGACGGGAGGCTCGAGCTTTCGGCCCTCGACGTCGAGTGTCGGTCCCTCTCCTGCCGGCTGATCCTCGAGCACTCCTCGACGCCGAGCGTCGCGCAGCACCAGGCGCTGATGGGAGACGTTCAACGGCTGATCCGCGCGTTCGTCGACTCCGACGGGAGCTTCGCGCCGGTCTTCCTGATCGCCGCCTACTACCAGGAGCCCGCGCCGCCTCTGCTGAAGGTCTATCTGCGCAGGACCTCGCCGGCGGCCGCCGGGAGCTGAGACGTGCGGGCGAGCCTCGTTCCCGGCCCGGTATACCCGCTCAGCCGGCGACCCTGACCCTGTTGCGGCCCTGGCGCTTCGCCGCATACATGGCCTCGTCGGCGCGCTGCAGCCAGGCCTCGTGAGATTCCCGCTCGCGGATCTCGGCGACGCCGACGGACACGGTGATCGAGACGCCGGGCAGCACGTCGGTCGCCTCGATGCGCTCCCGCAGCTCCTCGGCCAGCCGCGCCGCCGTCTCGATCCCTTGCCCGTCGATCACGACGACGAACTCCTCGCCGCCGATGCGGTACAGCCCGTCGGTGAGCCGGATGCGCGACTCGACGCGCTGCGCGCATCTTCTCAGGATCTCGTCGCCCGCGCGATGCCCGTGGGCGTCGTTGATCTGCTTGAAGTGATCGATATCGAACAGCACGAGCGACGACGGCCTGCGCGACCGTTCGAACGCGGCGATGGCCTGGGAGAGCTTGCTCAGGAACGCCCGGCGGTTGCCGGCGCCGGTGAGCGGGTCGCGCGTCGCCAGCCGAAGCAGCTGCTCGTGCTGGCGGTTGTTGAGCACCGCGAACGACGCGGCGAACGCACCGGTCACGAGAAGCGTGACGAGAATCGCCCCGACGCGGAAGAAATTCACCTCGCCGACCAGCTGCACGAACAGCACCGCCGCCATCGTCAGCGTGAGCGCGATGGCCTCGCGCGTCTTGAGGAGATAGAAGCACGTCATCAGCGCAGGGTAGGCCCAGTAGACCTGATGAGGTCCGCGCATCTGCACGGTGATCAGCGTGCCGGTGACGCACAGCACGGCGATCAGCAGGCTCGCGCCCCGCACCTTTCGCGTGCGATAGATGTACGTGCCGAGAACGGCGAACGCCGCGACGATGATGGTATCGATGATCGCGATCGGCCAATCGCCGGCCAGCCAACGCGTCACGGCAAAGGGCGCAACCCCGAGCGCTCCCGCCGCGCTCAAGATGAGCGGCATGTGGCGAGCGATCGGAGATTGCGCCCATGCCTGGTCGCCTGCCCCGATCCAGGCGTCGAGGATGGACCGATGCCGAGACAAGACCTGTCCTTTCGAGAAAGAGGAAATTCTCGCTCGGCGCGGATTCTAACCCGCATCCTCGAGGACGGCACGCCGCCCGGATCACCCTCCCAGATCGAGACGGAAGCCGAGCGTATAGCGGCGGCCGCGCAGGTCCCCGGTCACGCCAAGGCCCGTTCCGGTCGAGAATCCGGAGTTGAACGCGCCGGTCAGCAGCTCTTCCGGATCCCGGTCGAACAGGTTGTTGATGTTGAGGAACATACTTATGTTACCTCCGCGCGTGTCGAAGCTGTACGAGAAGCGCGCATCCACCAGGATCTCCGACGCGACCTCGTTGTCGAACACGTCCCATTGGGTGCTCGAGCCGTTGAAGTTCCAGTTGCGGTTGATCAGCATCGAATCCGTGTACCGCGCCATCATCATGATCGACAGCGGGCCGCGGGCGTAGTTGCCCGACAGCAAGGCCGTCCACTCCGGCGACCCGAGCCCGCCCTGCAGCTCGGTCTTCACGCCGACGCTGTTCGTGTTGGATCGCTCCTTCAGATGGCTGCCCAACAGGCGCAGGCCGACGAGCTCCCCGCCGCCGAACCAGTCGACGCTCCTGCGGTAGCCGACCTCGAAGTCGACGCCGACGGCCTTGACCGATTCCTGATTGAAGTACGGCACACCCACCAGGGAGATATAGTTGACGCTCGGATTCTCGATGCTCGGCTCGCCTCCGCGCGTAATGAATCGGCACAGGTCGACGTCGCCGTCCTGGTAGCAGCCGCTGACCACCTGCCCCGCCGTGATCTGATTGATGTTGTCCGTGACCTCTACCGAATACCAGTCGAGTGAGACGCTGAGGCCCTCGGCCCACGCCGGCCGATAGACGCCGCCGAAGGTCATCGTCGTGGCTTTCTCGGGCTGGATGTCCGGCGTGCCGTTCGAGAACGTCGTGATGCCGTACGACACCGTGCCTGCCGGATCGATCAGGTAGTCCGTCACGTTACCGATGCCGCCCGTGCGGTCGAACTTCTCGCCCATCGTCGCGGCGCGCACGTCCTGCGACACCGTCGTGCGCAGGCGCAGCTGGTCGTTGATCGACCAGTCGAAGCCGCCCTTCCAGGACCATACGTCTCCGGAGCCCGAGTACTTCGCCCAGCGGCCGGCCGCCGAGAGATTGAGCTGCCGCGCGAGGCGGGCGCCGCTGACGAGGGGCACGAGGAACTCGGTGAACGCCTCCCGCACGTCCTGCTCGCCGCGCGCGAACGGCACGTTCGAGAACTGGATCTCGACGGAGTTGCCCGAGGCGGCGTTGCCGCCCGGCACGCCGCGAATGCCGAGCGCGGGATCGTTGGCCATGACGGGGCGATAGGTCGGGTCCGCGTTGACGTTGCCTCCCGGACCGACCTCGACGACCTGCACGAACGACTCCTCGCGGTACCCATAGCCGAGGGCCATCGTGATCGGTCCCGCGCCCCAGCCGTCCGCGATCTCCCCGTCCGCCGACACCTCCCAGACGCTCTGCTCGATGTCGATGATGCGCTGCTTGTTTTCTCCGGAAACGTAGCTGTGCGGCACCGTTTCGGTAGCGGACAGGAAACCTTGCGCCTGCATCGGCACGCCCGGCTCGAAGCCCGTCACCCAGTCGATCGCCTCCGCGGACGCGTTGCCGCGGCCGAAGAGGTTCAACGGCACGCAGTCCGGATAGAGGCCGGAGACGACGGTGACGTTACACGCCGGCTCGTTCGTGACCGGGTCGATGACGACGTCGGCCGCGAGATAGACGCGGTCCAGGCGGATGCCGCCGCGCTGAATGGCCTTCACGTCCGTCTCGCCCTTCTGGTAATAGCCCCGGGCCTGCCAGCCGTTGAAGAAGCCTTGGCGAATCTCGTACTCGAAGCCGCCCGTCAGGGACGTCGTTTTCGTCGCTTGGGTCGTGTACGCGCCGAACGCGATATCCTCGGGCGCGCCGATGCGGCTGAACTGCACGGACTCGATGCCGTTGTCCGTCATCGCCTGCTGAATGGCAGGAGGCAGGAACGGGTTGCCGCTGTAGATCGTGAACGCGCGGTCGAAGAACAGGCCCGGCGGATTCGGGAACAGACCGCCGAGGTTCTTCTGCGTGTACTCCGCCTCGCCGTGCAGAACCTGGCCATACAGGGTGAGACTGTCGCCGAAGTCCCGCTCGATGTAGCCGAAGTAGTTCTCTCTGCCGGAGTCGGGCGTGATCTCGTAGGTGTGTATTCCGCTCTCGACCCCGGAGCCGCCGTTGACCGTCGAGCAGCCGTGGTCGTTGCAAAGATCGCCGAGGATGAACGGTGACGGATTGCCGTCGGCGTCGAGAATCTGCGAGCCGCCTGCCGAGTCGGGCAGGTGAAAGATGCCGTCCAGCGAGTAATTTCTGCTGTACACGCGATCCGCCGGCAGGAAGAAGGGATTGTCGGGCGTCGTGCCGCGATTGACCGTATCCGGGTTCTCGAGCAGCGAGCGCGCCTTGTACCAGTCGTACTCGAGAATGTCCTCGCCCCAGATCGGGTCCTGCTCGCTCTTCTCGGCCGACAACAGCACGTGCGTGCGTTGGCCTATCGCGAAGCCCGCGCCGAAGGAGATCTCGAAGTTCTCGTTGTGACCTTTGTCGGTCTGCCCGGCCTGTGCGCTGCCTCGAATGCCTTCGAAATCGGTATCGAGGATGAAGTTGACGACGCCGGCGACGGCATCCGTGCCGTAAGCTGCGGTCGCACCGCCCGTCACCGTCTCGACGGTCCGTATCACGTTCTCCGGGAACAGGTTGATGTCCGGGCCGCCGAAGATCGTCGATTGAACGACGCGCCGTCCGTCGAGCAGCTGCAGCGTGCGCTTGCCTTGCAGCCCGCGCAGATTGAGCGTTCCCGCGCCCGTGGTCGTGAAGAACCCGCCCGGGTTCTGAGTGGTATTCGACCCGTAGAACTGCGGCAGCTCGGCGAGCCCCTCGATCAGCGTCGTCGGCGCGATGAGGTCGATTTCCTCTCGGATCACGACCGTGACGGGGTTGGGCGTGTCCATCCCGCTGGTGCGGATGCGCGATCCCGTGCTGATGACCTCTTCCAGCGCCTGCCCCTGCTCGTCCTGTGCGTGAGCCGCCGTCCCGGCGCCGAGCGCAAGCACGATCGCGACGGCCAAGCGCGACTTGCGGCCCGTGCGGATTCCCGCTGCATGCTGCCTGTTCATGAACCCTCCCCGATGTCGTTCTGCTTGATTGGCTATTGAAGGATTGGCGGCAACGGCCGGACCGTTGCCGAGATCATCCGGCGAGGGCGATGAGTCGAACGCCCGCTCACGGCCCCTCCTCCTCCCTGCCGCGAAGCGGACCGCCGGCGTGCTAGCCGGGACTTTCCGTTGCGGCGGTCCGATGCACGCGTTCCGACCCGTGAAAGCGAGCGATGCGCGACGCGCTCTCGTCGTTCTGCTCTTCGGACGTGAACGCAATCGCGCCCGCGCTCCCGAGTCGCGGCAAAGCCCGGGAGCGCCGCGGCGACGTCTGAGCGGCACCACTAACCGTAACCAGAATACTTATTCGCATTTTTTTCGTCAAGATCATCCTTCATGTAGTACCAAACCGTCACGCGCCGTCCGAGCGCCGCGTGCCGGGCACCGACCCCCGTGCCGGGACCGGGCGCGCCGAGGCAGCAGGCACGCGGCGGACGGCCCTACTTCCCGATTCGAGAAATGAGGCATCATTGCCGGTACCTGGTGCAGAGCTCATGAGGGAGCGGCAATGCGATTCGCCATGTGGACTTCGCTCGGAGCTGCCGGCGTGCTCGCCGCGGCTGCGGCGGCGCACGCGCATCACGCGTTCGCGACCGAGTTTTCCGTGGACCATCCGGTCGCGCTGCAAGGCAAAGTCACGAAGGTCGAGCTGATCAATCCCCACTCGTGGATACACCTCGAGGTCGAGGCGGAGGACGGCAGCACGGTGACGTGGATGATCGAGGGGGGCAGCCCGAATGCGCTCGTCCGGCGCGGGATCACGAAAGCGTCGATCCCGATCGGCTCGGAGCTGACCGTCACCGGCTACCAGGCGCGCGACGGGTCCCATCGCGCGGTCGGCCGCAACGTCACGTTCGCGGACGGCCGGGCGCTGTTCTTCCAGGGCACGCCGACGCCCGAGGGCGGCGAATGATGGCGAAGCGCGCGTTCCTTGCGGCGCTCGCGCTCGCCGCTTCCGCGGGCGCCGCAGCGCAGGGGCTCCTGACCGAGATCCCGAGGATGCCCGACGGACGCCCGGACCTGAGCGGCGCGTGGCAGACGCTGAACACCGCGCACTGGAACCTCGAGCCGCACGTCTCGGACTACCCGGTGCTGCTCGAGCTCGGCGCTCATTTCGCCGTGCCGCCCGGTCAAGGGGTCGTCGTGGGCGGCAAGATCCCGTATCTGCCCGAGGCGCTGGCGGAGCGCGACCGGCGCTACGCGAACCGTCTCGACGAGGATCCGGAAGGCAAGTGCTATCTCGGCGGCGTGCCGCGATCGACCTACATGCCGTATCCGCTGCAGATCTTCCAGAACGAGCGCGACGTGGTGATCGTCTATCAGTTCGCGACCGGGTTCAGGCGAATCTTCGTCGACGGCGAGAGCGACGCGCCGCTCGACAGCTGGATGGGCTGGTCGAACGGGCGGTGGGAGGACGACACGTTCGTCGTGGAAGTGACCGGCCTGAACGGCCTCACGTGGCTCGACCGCGCGGGCAACTACGCGAGCGAGAACGCGCGGGTCATCGAGCGGTACACCCCGCTCGGGCCGAACCACCTGCAGTACGAAGCGACGATCGAGGATCCGACGGTGTTCTCACGCCCGTGGACGATCCGGATGCCGCTCTACCGGATCATCGACGAGGATTTCCGGATGCTCGAGTTCAAGTGCGAGCCGTACGCGGAAGAGAAGATCTACGGGCACCTGCGCAAGCCGGGCACGCAACCCCCTCGAGGAGCATCGAGCCGATGAAGCAGCAAGCGCATACCGTCACGACGGCCGGGATCGCGGCCGTCCTTGCCGTCTCCGCGGGCGCCGAGGCGCAGGATCGCTTCCGCACCGCCTGGGGCGAGCCGGACATCTCGGGCGTCTACAGCGAATACACGACGGCGCCGCTCGAGCGCGATCCCGCGCTCGGCGAGAAGGAGTTCTTCACGCCCGAGGAGCATGAGGCTTTCGTGCAGCAGCGCCTGTCGCAGCAGTTCGCCGCGGACGACACGGAGCCGGGCACGCAGGCGGACGTGCACTACAGCATGGAGCTCTTCTCCCTCAGCGAGTACGAGGGCGTCACGACGCCGAACCTGCGCACGTCGATCGTGACGACCCCTTCGAACGGCCGCATCCCGCCGCTGCTCCCCGAGGCCGAGGCGCGGGCGGAGGCGCGCGCCGCGGCCCGGCGCGGGCGCGAGTTCGACGGGCCGGAGTTCCGCTCGCTGACCGAGCGCTGCATCGTCTGGCCGAGCACGCTGCCGCCGATCCTGCCTCGGGGCTACAACAGCAACCTGCAGATCTTCCAGAGCCCGGGCCACGTCGTGATCCAGGGCGAGATGGGCGACCCGCGCATGATCCCGACCGACGGCCGCGAGCTGCCCGACGATCTGCTTCCGCAGTGGAACGGCACGTCGGTCGGGCGCTGGGAAGGCGAGACGCTGGTGATCGAGACGGCCGGCTTTCACCCGGAGACTGCATGGCGCAACGCGAGCGAGCATATGCGCGTCACGGAACGCATCACGCGCATCGACGAGAACACGCTCGAGTACGCCTTCATGGTCGTGGATCCGCACACGTGGGCGAAGCCCTGGGGCGGCGTCTATCCGCTGACGAGGATGGACACGGTGCTGTTCGAGTATGCGTGCACCGAAGGCAACTACGGCATGGCGAACATCCTCTCCGGCGCCCGGGCCGCCGAGCGGGAAGCCGCCGAGACGGAAACCGCCGCGGAGGCGGCAGGCTCCGCCGTCCGCTAGAGCGCCGGGCCGGCTGCGGCGGCCGGCCCGCCCTCCTCCACCGGCATCCTGAGCGCGAGCCGCGTGACGTTGCCGAGCGACACCAGGTGCGCATAGATGCAACCGAGGTAGCCGGCACGATGCAGCTCGCCGAGCACGCCGTCATCGAGGGCCTTGAGCCTGCTCTCGTCGATCATGCGGAAGTCGCGCAGCGCGTAAGTCCTGCCCGCGGGATCCTTCACCTGCATGCTCTGCACGGTCAGCAGGTCGAGCTCCTTGAGACGCTCCACGAACCGGCGCGTGCGCTCGCTCTCCGTCAACGCGTCGCGCAGCAGGCCGACCGCCCGCGTCACGAGCTCGCTCTCCTTGCCGTCGTCGTCGAAGAGCGGCAGGCCCTCCGTCTGCGACCACCCGTCGAAGCCCTCGTCGATGCACAGGACGAAGTCGGTCGACTCGGGCCCCGTGCCGGACAGGATGAACGGATAGCGGCGGACGAATACGGGCACATAGGCGCCCCTGGACCAGCGCCCGTCCGCATCGATGAACAGGTTCTCGCCGGCCCGAAGCCCGAGGACAGCGACCGGATTCGCGTCCTCGCCTCCCGCGAATACGATCGGGTAGTCCCTCGCGGCCTCGTACAGCTCGACGGCGGCCAGCGGCACGAAGTGCACGCCCGCGGCGAAGGTCATTCGCCCGTCCGTCCGCAGCCGCAACGCCCGGTGGCTTTCACGGTTCAACGGTACGACGTTCTTGTAGAAGGGCGAACCGGACATGCTGGCGCTCTCTATCCGCTGAGAATGGCCGCTATGCTACCACCGCGTCCCGCAGCGCCCCATTCGCGATGCGAAGGAGGCTGCCGGGCACCGACCGTCGGCGCGGGCGGATCCGCTCGCCGGCCGGCGGCCCCGCACGTCCCGGCCAGATCAATTATGATTTCCGGAGCTGCTCGCCTCGGGGGAGGATCGGGCTCACCGGCTTCTAGGAGGAGACAACAACATGAAGCGGATCAGCAGGCGAAGGTTCATGGCGTCGACGGGCGCTTTGGCGGCGGCTCCGGCGCTCGCGGCCGTATCGGTCGAAGCGCAGGCGCAGCAGCAGGATGCGGGCGAGCTCCGGGTGGAGCGCGACATCGTGTTCGGCAAAGGCGGCGACAAGGATCTCTTGCTCGACGTCTATCATCCGCCCGAAGGCGTCACGCCGAAGCGGATGGCGATCGTGCATCTTTTCGGCGGCGGCTTCTTCGTCGGCAACAAGAACGCCGGCTACATCGTCAATGACGTTCGCGCGCTCGGACGGCTCGGCTATACGAACGTCTCGGCAACCTATCGCCTGCAGAGCGAAGGCTCGTGGCCCGCACAGATCCACGACACGAAGGCCGCGATCCGCTGGACGCGCGCGAACGCCGACCGGCTCGGCATCGACGCCGACAGAATCGCCGTGGCCGGGTACTCGGCCGGCGGCATGCTCGCGCTGATGGCGGCCGGCACCAATGGCATGGAGGAGTTCGAGGGCGACGGCGGCAACGCCGGCGTCAGCTCCGACGTGCAGGCCTGCATCGGCGTGTATCCGCTCGCGAGCGCACAAACCGCCCGGGGCCTGTTTCCCGAAGGCGAGGCCACGCCGGAGAACATCGCGGCGGCATCGCCGACGAGCTACATCTCCGCCAGCTTCGCGCCGACGATCTTCATCCACGGCACGGCCGACAACACGGTGCCGATGTCGTCGAGCATCGATTTCTTCACGAAGCTGCACGAGCTCGGTGTGCCGACCGCGCTGACGCTGATCCAGGGCGCGGATCACGCCTTCGACAACTCCGCACTGGATGCGATCGAGGTCATGGCGAAGTCGATCGATTTGTTCCTCGATCGCCTGATCGTGAATCCGCAGCCGTACCCGAGCTTCGGCGCGGGCGGGGGCGGACGCCGGCCGGGCGGCGGGCGCGGCCCCGGCGGATAGGGGTTACTTCGGCGCCGCAGCGGTCCCGGCGGCCCCGCCGGGACCGCTGCGGCTACCCACGGCCCGCTACTCCGGCACGTACGCGATCAGCATGCTTCGGTACGCGCCGTAGAGAAACTCGGACGGATCGCCGAGCTCGGCCTCGTAGGCCGCGAGCGGGTTGTGCTCGACGGCGTCTTCGGGCCCGAAGCCCATATTCATGTAGCCGATCATCGTCACGAACAGCGTCTGGTAGATGTCCCGCTGCCGCACGATGTCGCGGCCCGTGAGGAGCCGTCCGTGGGCCGGGACGATCCGCGTATCGGGCCCGACCAGGTCCGCGAGCCGCTCGAGCGCGCGGACTCGCCCGCCGAGCCAGGCGCCGTTGCGGTAATCGAGGAGCGGCCAGCGCTCCGCCGAGACGACGCCGCCCGCAACGAGCACGTCCAGCTCCGGGAAGTGAACGAACAGATCACCGTCGGTGTGCGCGGCGGGCAGGTAGCCGTAGTCGATACGGCGCCCGGCGAGCTCGAGCGAGCCTTCGCCGCGCGTGACCGCGTTCGGCCTCGCCGCCTCGGGCAGCGGCTCGATCCGCTCGTACGTGGCCGAGTACCGCGGATGGCTGAGGTACAGCCGAGTCTTCTCGTGGGCGAAGATCACGCCTCCGGAGCGGCCGACGATCTCGTTCGCGCCGGTCTGCTCGGGATGCCAGTGGGTGTTGATCAGCGTATGGATCCGATCGTTGCCGGTCGCATCGAGCACGGCGCGGACCAGCGCCTCGGCGTTGGCCGCAAGACCGCCGTCGATCATCAGCGCGCCGTCGTCCCCCGGCATTGCGATCACGTTGCAGCCCGCGCCCTGCAGGAGCATGAGACCGCCGAGGTCGCTCGTCGTGATGCGCGCCGCGGTTTGCGCCCGCCCCGCGGGCGAACCGAGCAGCGCGCCGAGCGAGGCGAGACCCGCGGCCGGCATGGCCGCGGCGGCCGCGCGGAGGAAGCGCCGCCGCGAGAGGGCGCGGCTATTCATTCCGGGAGTGCGTATAGACGGGCTCGTGGACCCGCGGCTCGCCCAGCGGCCAGATGTCCACCCAGATTCCCTGGGGCGGGCCGAGGACGGGCCACACCGGCTCCTCGCTCACCTCGAGCGTCGCGCCGAGCTCGCGCAGCAGGGCGGCCTCCTCCTCGTAGATCGGCGTCTGCAGCGCCATGAACGGCATGAAGCCGCGGGACTGCGTGTAGTCGAGGGCCGTCAGGCCGTCCTGATCCCTCGCGTCCATGTCGATGCCGTACGCGGCGAGCTGCTTGATGACCTCCTTGTAGCGCTTGCGGACCGCGTAGTGCAGCGCGGAGCCGCCGCGGACCTCCTGCATGTGGTGGACCAGCGCGACCACGTTCACGTCCGTCCCGGCCTCGTAGAAGACGCGGATCAGCTCGAGGGCCTGCCGCTCGGGGGCACGGCCCGCCAGCACCGCGTGGATCGGCGTCTGGCGATCGGCCATGTAGAGCGTCGGGTCGGCGCCGTGCTCGAGCAGCAGCTTGACGACCTCGAGATCGCCGTTGTTCGCCGCGCGGATCAGCGGCGTCGACCCGCGAGTGTTGGTGGATCCGCGCACGTTCGCCGGGCGGAAGAACAGCTGCATGTTCGGATCCGCGCCGCGCTCGAGCAGCATACGCAAGACCTCGATGCCCTTCGTCTCGTTCGGCGGATCGATCGACGCGCGGCCCCCGTCGGCCCGCGTGTACAGGCCGACCGCCGCGAACAGCGGGGCCTGGCCGAAGATGTCCCATTGATTGACGTTCGCGCCCGCCTCGATCAGGCGCTTCGCCAGATCCCAGTTCGCGTTCATGATGGCGAGAAGCAGCGGCGAGACGCCGTCCGGGTCCGGCAGATCGATGTCCGCGCCGTTCGCGAGCAGCACGTCCACGCACGCGATGCAGTTCTCCCGCGCCGCGTAGAGAAGCGGCGTGAAGCCGCCGCTGTCGAGGCTCTTCGGCCGGCCCTCGGCCGTGACGTGGCGCTGGTAGTCGCGATGGATCGAGCGCGCATCGACATCGGCGCCGCGTGAGATCAGGAGCGCCATCATCTGCGGATGGCGCCGCGCCGACGCCCACATCAGCGCAGTCTGCCCGCCCCAGCGCTCCCGCGCATCGACGGCCGCGCCGCGATCGAGCAACAGGCGCGCAGCCTCGACGTTACCGGTCCTCGCCACGGCCATCAGCGCCGTTTGTCCTTCGGGATTCGGCGAGTCGACGTCCGCGCCCGCGTCGAGCAGGAGCTCGAGCAGCTCGGTATGCCCGACCTCCGCGGCGAGCCCCATGGCCGTCGCGCCGTAGTCGTTCGCGGCGGAGACGTCGGCCCCGGCCTCGATCAGGCGGCGAGCCTCTTCGACGTCGCCTTCGTACACCGCCCACTGCAGCGGCGTGCTGCCGTCCGAGAAGCGGTGGTTGACGTCGGCGGCCTTCGGCGCGGCGAGCGCACCGCCGCCCGCGAGGGCGGCCAGCAGCGCGATCGGGACGGCCGTGCGGAGCGTCTTGCCGAGCATCTCAGACCTCGGAGAAAGGCCCGGTGCTGTCCGCGAAATTCTCGAACTCCTCGGGAGGGACGCCCGCGCGGTCCAGGATCGTCACCAGCAGGTTCGCGTGCGGCGTGTCCTGCGGGTAGCGCAGGTGCTGGCCGCCGCGAATGCCTCCGCCGCGGCCGATCAGCGCCTGCGGCAGCGGATCGTTGTTGTGCGCGTCGCTGTTGGCCATGTTGCTGCCGAACAGGATGATCGCCTGGTCGAGCAGCGAGCCGTCGCCGTTCGGCGTGTCCTTGAGCCGCTGCGCGAACTTCGCGAACACCGCCGTGTGGTAGTTCTGGATCAGCCGGAGGTTCGCGACCCGCTCCGGGTAGCCGCCCCAGTGAGAAGTCGGATGGAAGGCCTCGAACACGCCGAGATTCGGATACGTGCGCATGCTCGCTTCCTTGACCATGCGCATCGACGCGACGCGCGTGCGGTCCGTCTGCCACGCGAGCGCGATCATCTCGAACTGAACGTCGAGCAGCTCGCCGAAATCGTCGGGCGCGCCGAGCGGCGCCTCCGGGAGGTCCTCGAGCGATGCGGCGTTCTCCGCGAGCTTCTGCACGCGCAGCTCGACTGCGCGGACCGAGTCGAGGTAGTCGCTGACCTTCGCCCTGTCTGCGGCGTCGAGCTTCCGGTACAAGCTCGCCGTCGATTCCTTCACGTAATCGAGCAGGCTGTTCGTCGTCGTCAGGATGGCGCGGCGCTCTTCGTTGGTCTGGCCCTGGCCGAACATCGAGAAGAAGACCTTGCGGGGATTGCCCTCCATCGGCAGCGGCTGCTCCGGCGTGCGGAACGAGATGATGCCGCCCGGCTCGCCGCACAGCTCCATCGACGGCAGCGGCGTGTCATTGCCGAGATGCCGCGCCGCGATCTGGTCGACCGTGACGCCAACGCCCGTCGCCGAGCTGCGCAGCCGCGGGCTCACGGCGTTGAGCCAGGTCTCCTCGATGATCCCGTGCGGGTTCGAGCTCTCGCCCCCCTTGTTGCGCAGGCCGCTGACGACCGTGACGTGCTCGCGGAGCGGCGCGAGGGGCTCGAGGATGAACGGGAACTCGAAGTCCCTGCCGACCTGGGCCGGCTCCCACTCTTCCTGCAGCGCCCCGTGCGGAAAGTACACGAAGCCGAGGTAAGGGCGCGGTGCCGCGGCGGTATTCGCGAGCGCCGTGCCCGCCGGCACCATCGCATCGAGCAACGGCAGGGCGATCGAAGCGCCCGCGCCCTGCAACAGCGTGCGTCGTGACAAGTGCTTCCGCGTCAGGAACATAGCCAGCCCTCCAGTATCTCCGCTAGCGCGCAGCCGCCTGGATCAGGTCCGCGGGTTCGCGCTTGCGGAAAGCGTCGCTCATGACGATGCCGACCACTATCGACTCGAAGCTGTAGTCGTCGTCCTCGGCCTGCCGGACGATGTCGCGGACCGTCGGCATGTCGCGGTAGTCGAGGCTGCGGCCCAGCGCATACTCGAACAGGTTCTCCGTGAGCGTCCGCACGAACCGGTCCGGCTCCTTGACGAGCGCCCGGCGCAGGTCGTCGGGCCCGGCGACCGCCGTGCCGTCGGGCAGCACGCCCGACGCGTCGATCGGCGTCCGCGTGTCCGGATCGTGGCTGCGAAACTGGCCGACGGCGTTGAAGTTCTCGAGCGCGAAGCCGAGCGGATCCATGACGCCGTGGCACGAGAAACAGGCGGGACTCTCGCGGTGCTGCTCGAGTCTCGCACGCAGCGTTTGCGGCCGGTCGCGCGTGTTGCGGGGCAGCTCGGGGACGTCCGGCGGCGGCTCGGGCGGCTCCGCGCCGAGAAGGCGCTCGAGGATCCACGCGCCCCGCAGCACGGGCGACGTGCGATTCGGGTACGCGGTCATCATCAAGATCGCCCCCTTCCCGAGCAGCCCGTGGCGCCGGCTGTCCTCGAGCGTCACGCGCCGGAAGCGCGCGCCCTTCACGGTCTCGATGCCGTAATGCATCGCGAGACGCTCGTTGAGGAAGGTGTGGTCGGCCGTGAGAAGATCGACGACGCTGCGATCGCTGCGCAGCACGCTGTCGATGAACAGCGAAAGCTCCTTCTTCAGCAGGTCCCGCGGATCCAGCAGGCCGCTCGCGTGCGGGAACTCACCGCGATCGGGCGTGATCTCGTCGAGCTTGGCGACCCCGAGCCACTGAAACGCGAAATCGTCGACGAGAGACTTCGCGCGCGGGTCCGCGAGCATCCGGCTCACCTGCCCCTTCAGCACGGCCGGATCGCCGAGGCGCGATGCTGTCGCGAGCTCGAGCAGCTCGTCGTCCGGCAGGCTGCTCCACAGGAAGAACGACAAACGGGAGGCGAGCTCCAGGTCGTTCAGCGCGACGACGCCGCCCGCTCCCGCCTCGGCCCGATACAGGAAGTGCGGGCTGGCGAGAATCGCGCTCAGCGCGTCGCGAACGCCGGCCTCGAAGCCGCCTTCCCTGAAGCCCGCGTCGTAGAACGCCATCAGGCCGTCGACGTCTTCGTTCGTCACGGGGCGGCGGAACGCCCGCTCGGCAAGATTCGCGACGATGTCGAGCGCGCAGCGTCGCTCCTCGCCGGCCTCGCTCGGCTCGCAGATAAAGATCTTCTCGCGGCTCGGCGACCGGCTCAGCCCGGTGACCGACAACGGACCGCGGATCTGCAGCGCGTGCGCCGCCTGGATGCGCTCCTGCCCGCCCTCGAGCGCAATGGTGCGGATGCGCCCGTCGCTCTCGGCGAAGCTGCGATGCACGAACGTGACGGCGAGCTTGTGCTGCCCGGCCGTCGCGCGGAAGCGGATCTTGCGCAGCCGGTTGTTGATCTCCTCGACGGCCGGATCGAGGCGCTGGTCGATCGCCTTGTGATCGGCCTCGCCGCCGATGTTCGTGCGATAGAGCTCCTCGCCGTCGAGCAGGGCGACGACGGTGTTCTCGAACTCCATCCGCGGCACTTCCCGCGCGAGCGCCATGTCGCCGATCGTGAGCTCGTACTCGCCGTCCGCCGGGAAGTTGTGCGTGACGATGAAGCCGCCGCGCGTACCGAACGGCATGCCCTCGATGTGATGCTGCTGACGGCCGGTGCCGGGCGCGCCTTGCGGCGGCAGCGAGATCACCATGTTCGCGACATCGCCGTAGGTGACCGTCTCCGGAAGCGCGTCGAGGTCACCGACCGCTTCGAGCGCGATGTGCCGCGCGGCGTTGACGTACTGGTCGATGAACGCGGGCGACACCTGCAGCGCGTCGGCGTTGTTGTCGAAGTAGCCCTCTACGTTGTCGTCCGGCAGCAGCGCCGCCGGATCGATCTCGAGCGCAAGAAGGTCGCGTATGGCATGGGCGTACTCGCGGCGGTTCAGCCGGCGCAGCGACACGCGGCCGGGACCGGCCTTGCCGGCGGCCGTATCGAGCTCGTGCTCGAGCCAGGAAACGAGCCTCGTGACCGTCTTCGCGTCGGGGCGCGGCGCGCCGGCCGGCGGCATGAGGCCGCTCCTCAGCTTGCGGATCGCGGCCTCCCACGTCTCGGCGTCGTCCCCGATGCGGTCCGGAGACAGCGCGTCGAAGGCAAGGCCCGCGGTCCGGTCCGTGCGGTTGTGGCAGTCGAGACAATAGCTCTCGACCACGGCCCACGACTCCTTGCCGGGACGCACCGCGAGCATCGCCGCGCCGGCGGCGACCGCGGCGATGCCGAGGGCGGCTACTGCGGTGCTGCGCTTGACAAAAATCGCCCCTCTCCCCGCCCGAGGCGCGGCGCCGGATGCGCGCCGTGCTGCCCCCGGGGCATAGCTTTCGCCATTATCCGAAGGGGGGACCGGTTCGTCCAGCGTGCCCGACGTTCCAGCGGATGGGAAATCGGCGCGAAAGCCGCTCGTCTCGGCTTCAGCCGAACAGGCTCCGCGTGCCGCCTGGGATGACGCCCTCGAGCTCGAGCAGCTTGCGCTTGATCGGCAGCCCGCCGCCGTAGCCGGTCAGCGTGCCGTCGCTGCCGATGATGCGGTGACACGGGACGATGATCGGGATCGGGTTGCGGCCGTTCGCGAGGCCAACGGCCCGCACGGCCTTCGGCTGGCCGATCGCGCGCGCGATGTCGGCATAGGTCGCCGTCCGGCCGTAGCCCACATCGAGCAGCGCGTCCCAGACCCGCCGCTGGAACGGCGTTCCCTCGAGCGCGAGCGGCACGTCGAACTCCCGCCGCTCGCCCGCGAAGTACTCGCGAAGCTGCCGGGCGACGGCCTCGAACGGCCCGGGGTCCTCGTCCGCGTCGGCAGGCGCGGACTGCGGCCGGCTTCCGGCCGTGAAGCGGATCTCGCGCAGCGTGCCCGCTTCGCCGACCAGGATCAGGTCCCCGATCGGGCTCGGGATACGCGTCCAGCTTCGCCTGCCGCCCGCCTGCCTCGCGGCGGCGTGTGCGCTTCGCGGCCGTCTCGCGCGGGCGGCGGGCATGCTACTGCTGCGACGGCGCCGGCTCGGGGACGATCGACGCCGGCAGCGGCCAGTTGCCGTGGTACGGCGGCCAGTTCGGCACCGCGAGCTCCGGCGGCGGATAGAACATGGCCGTGTAGATCGTGCGGATCCGCGCGTCGTCGATCACGAACCACTCGCTGAAGACATTGCGCGGCGTCGGCGAGCCGGGCCGGCGAATGAAGACGCCGTACGCGAGGACGACCTGCGCCTCCTCGTCGACGAGCGGTATCCGGCGCGCGACGACCATCTGCAGGTTGAAGTTCTGCAAGCCCGAAACGCAGTCGTTGCTCGACGGCGGCGCCGACCCTTGGGCCGCGGGCGAATCGGGGCGGGCGAGCGGCGGCAGGAACTGCCCGGCCGGCGCGGGCGTGCCGTTCTCGACGCGTCCGCAGCCGGGATGCGTCAGCGCGATCGAGCCGTCGTGCGACGTGATGGCATCGAAATAGCTGTCGACGATCCTGATCAGCGTCGCGCGGTCCGCCCGCTGGGCGGGCGGCACGATCCGCTGCGGGGGCGGGTTCTCCGCGAGATACGCGGGATTGTGCAGATTGGCCGGGGGCCCGCCCGGCTGCCGCGGTCCGCCGAGGCCCGGATCGTTCTCCCGCGCGAGGTACCATTCCGCCTCCGAGAGCTCGCCGCCCTCGACCCGGACGCGAACCGTGACGATCGCCGTGCTGTCGCCTTCCTTGACCGTCCCGTAGTACGCCGCCTGGCCGGTCACGGGATCGAAGTACCGGCGCTGCACCTCGCCGAGCCCGGTCACGGATTGCCAGACCCCTGCGCCCGGCCGCACGTTGATCGCGTTCTCGGTCTGGCGGAAGCCGACCACGAGCGGAGCGGCGGCCGGATCGTTCGCGATCACGGCCTCGAGGTAGCGGTCGAGCAGCGCGCGCAAGCAATCACGATCGCAATCGGTCTCCGCGGAGACCTCCGTCATGCCCGCGCCGAGCACCAGCGCCGAGCACAGCATTCCCAGGACGAATCGCGGCATGTTTCCCCCTGCGGCGTCGGATGGCTCTTCTTTGGAGCACCACTATACAGGCCGACAGCGCCGCCGACACGCGGCGGCGCCGAGGGCCGGTCAGTACCTCACCTTGAAGCCGAGCGTGTAGCGCCGCCCGAAGACGTCGTACAGGTTCTCGTTCGTGCCGATGCCCGTGCCGCTGAACGCGGACCAGGCGGCGATCAGCGGCGGATCCCTGTCGAACAGGTTCGCGACGTGGCCGAACACCTCCCACTCGCCGCCTGCGCCGAAGGCGCCCCGATAGCCCGCCCGCAGGTTCGTGTAGAAGATCGACGGCACCGAGTTGTCGTCGATGTCGACGCCCTCGACGTAGTCGATGTCCGCGACGCCGCTGTCGATGTAGCGGCCCTGCAGGAAAAGCGTGAACGGTCCGTTCGCGTAAGTCAGGTTCGCGGTCCACTGCAGCTCTGGCACGCCGGCCGCGCCGAGCTCGCCGACGATGTCGCGCTTCGGCGCGCCCGCCTCCGTGGTCGAGTTCTCGTTGATCCGGCTCGCGATGAAGCGCAGGCGCAGGCTCTCGGGGCCGTTACCGATCAGATCGAGCTCGCGCGTGTAGGCGAGCTCGAGGTCCACGCCGCTGGCGTTGCGCTTGTCGACGTTTGCGAACGTGTTCTCGACGAGCGTGATCAGGTTCGAATCCGGGTCGCGGGTGATCCGCCCGCAGAACTCCGCGGCACCGGTCGCGTGGCACTGATCGACGATCTCCTGAACGCCGAGGAAGTCGATCGCGCCGTTGACCTCGATGTCGTACCAGTCGATCGACATCGACAGGCCCTCGACGCGCGCGGGCTGATACACGATGCCGACGGTGAGGGTATCCGCCTCCTCCGGCGAGACGTTCGGGTTGCCGCCCCGCAGCTGGAAGGTCGTGTACCGCTGATTGTCGAACAGCGGATCCTCGAGGGACGTCCCCTGCCCCTGCCGGTCGAAACGCTCCTCGAGACTCGCGGCGCGCACGTCGCGCGAAGCCGTGCCGCGCAGGCGCAGCACATCGTTGACGCGCCAGTCGAGCCCGATCTTCGACGCCCAGATGTCGCCGCTGCCCGAGTAGTCGGCCCAGCGGGCGGCGAGGCTCGCGTTGAGCTGCTGCACGAGCGGCCGCCCGGAGACCAGCGGCAGCAGCGTCTCGGCGAAGACCTCCCGCACGTCGAAGCGGCCTTCGAAGTTGTCGAGGTCGACGAACTCGAGCCGGTCGTCCGTGCCGAGGGACGCGGTGCTGATGCCGCGAATGCCGCGCGCGGGATCGTTCTGGAGCGGCGGCTGATTCACGAGGCGGCCCGGGCCGATGCGGTGCTCGATGGACTGCTCGCGCCAGGACGCGCCGAAGGCGAGAGAGACCGGACCCGCGCCCCAGCCGTCGAAGATCTCGCCGCTCGCCGACAGCTCCGCATTGTTCTGCTCGAGATCGGCCCGCACCCACATGTCGTCGTTGACCCAGGCGATGGCCTCCTGCGAGGCGCGGCCCCGGCCGAACAGGTTGATCGGCACGCAGTCGTCGAACTCGTCGGTGAAGAGCGTGACGCGGCAGACGATCTCTCCGGTCGTCGGATGACGGACCGCATCCATGGCCATCGGCAGCCTGTCGCGCCGCAGGAACTTGGAGAAGACGAGCTCGTTGTCGTTGCGCCCGCCCTGCACGTAGCCCTGGAGCTGCCAGCCGTCGAACACGCCGCCGCCGTTCAGGCCCATGTCGAAGCCGACCGTGAACGAGCGCGTGTCGTTGGTCATGATGAAGCGGTCCTGGGCGATGTCGGCCTCGGTGTGATAGCGCTGCAGCCGGAACGACGAGATGTTCTCGTCGGCCATCGCCTGGGCGATCTCGTCCGGCAGGAACGCGTTGCCCTCGAAGACGGTCATGGCCCAGATCGAATGACCGAGCGGCAGCGTGCCGGCGCTGTCGGTCTCCGTCGAGCCCCACATGCCCTCCACGTACAGCCGCGTGTCTTCGCTTGCATCGAAGGTCAGCCGCGCGAACGCCGTGCTGCGCTCGCTGTCCGGCACGAACGACCCCGTGCGGGTGCCCTGCGGGTACGCCGGCGAGCGGATCGTCGTGTCGTAGTCGGCCGGGTTGTAGCCGCTGCCGCCGACCATGTTCTGCGTGCCCGTGCCTACCGTCGCGTGCTCGCCGAACTCGAACGGCGCGAGCGAGCCGTCCGGCAGGAAATGCAGGCGATGGATCGACGTGCCCGGCGCGTCGATCATGCCGCCGTCCGTGTATTCGGTGGAGACGACGTTCTCGCGGGTCAGCAGCCGCGGGCCGCGGCCGGCGGCGAGAAACTCGGAGCTCGTCACGAGGCCGATGCCGCGATACCAGTCCCTGCCGGCGAGGTTGTCGATCCGTTCGGATTCGAAACGATCCGCGCCGCCGATCAGATGGAAGCGTTCCCCGATCGACGTGCCGCCCGCAACCGAGAGCTCGTAGTTGTCGTAGTCGTTGCGGCTGGTCTCGCCGCGCTGAAGGTGCGTCTCGAAGCCCGTGTAGTCCGGGTTGATGATGAAGTTCACCACGCCCGCGACCGCGTCCGTGCCGTAGGCCGCCGAAGCGCCGCCGGTCACGGTCTCGACGCGCTGCAGCAGCGCTTCCGGGAACAGATTGATGTCGACCACGCCGAGCCGGTTCGACGGCACGATGCGCCGGCCGTCGAGCAGCACGAGCGTCCGCTTCGAGCCAATGCCGCGCATGTTCAGGTTCGATGCGCCGGCCGCATCCGCCTTGCTCGCCGCCGTGTTCGGCCGGGCGTTGTTCAGGAACTGCGGAAGCTGATCGAGCGAATCGATCAGCTGGCCCGGCGCCATGTTCGCGAGCTCGTCCGCCTGCACGACCGTCACGGGCGTCGGCGTCGTCATGCCGCTGGTCGCCGTGATGCGCGAGCCGGTCACCGTCACCTCTTCGATCGGCCCCTGGCGCGGGCCTGCGGCGTCCTGCGCTTGCGCCGAGGCCGCCGCACCGATCCCGGCGCAGACCGCCGCAGCGACCGAGGCAAACGCGGCGAGCGGCCGACGCATCCCGCCTCGATCCGCACCGCCGCACCGATTCCGCTCGGCGATCGCACGCTTCGCTCCGCTGCTCATTATGTGTGCTCCCTGACTAAACGTTCAGACTGCGAGCACGGCCCGGCGCACATGGAAGATCGTCGATCCGCAGACGCGGTCAGTCGGACGGGCCCATGACATGTGAGGCGAGGTGCAACGCCGAGGCTCGCTTGATGCGTACCGCGCCTTATAGCACTCCCTCGACAGCGCGGCAAAAGGCGCTCTTCCCGCGTGTCCCGCAGACGAGCGCGGCGGCACAGTCCCGGCCGTGCGTGCATAGGTGCGCTCGCGGGACCGTGAGCGGCCAGGGACGGCCGCGACCGAGCGGCAGGGATGCTCTTCCCGCGTGTCCCGCGAGACGAACGCGGCGGCGCAGTCCCGGCCGTGCGTGCATAGGTGCGCT
>Ga0079224_100000692_pt1 | contig 34829 bp, 37 predicted proteins | sample Stecom2015_FD_80414 | JGI IMG/M metagenome (GOLD analysis project Ga0079224, IMG submission 80414) | Agricultural soil microbial communities from Utah to study Nitrogen management - Steer compost 2015 | ecosystem: Environmental > Terrestrial > Soil > Agricultural land | place: USA: Utah... | reverse complement strand
GCGGCGGGACACCAGGTCCAGGAAGTCATACGGCAGCTGCGCCCAGCGCGCGGTCATGAAGTCCACCGTCTCCACCGCGCGCAGCGCCACCACGTACTCATAGCGGCGGCCGTCGCCGGTGACGCCGACGCTCTTGACCGGCAGGAACACGGCGAAGGCCTGCGACACCTTGTCGTAGAGGCCGTGCCGGCGCAGCTCCTCAATGAAGATGTGATCGGCGCGGCGCAGCAGGTCGGCATGCTCCTTCCTCACCTCGCCCAGGATGCGCACGCCGAGGCCCGGCCCGGGGAAGGGGTGGCGGTAGACCATCTCGTGCGGCAGCCCAAGTTCCACGCCGATCCTGCGCACCTCGTCCTTGAACAGCTCGCGCAGCGGCTCGAGCAGCTTGAGCCGCATCCGCTCCGGCAGCCCGCCGACGTTGTGGTGCGACTTGATGACGTGCGCCTTGCCGGTCTTGGCGCCGGCGGACTCGATGACGTCCGGATAGATCGTCCCCTGTGCCAGCCACTTGACGTTGGTGAGCTTGGCGGCCTCGGCGTCGAACACCTCGATGAAGGTGCGGCCGATGATCTTGCGCTTCTCCTCGGGGTCGGTGACGCCGGCCAGGCGCTCGAGGAACAGCGACTCGGCGTCCACCCGGATCACCTTCACGCCCATGTGGCGGGCGAAGGTGTCCATGACCTGGTCTGCCTCGCCCAGGCGCAGCAGGCCGTGGTCGACGAACACGCAGGTGAGCTGGTCGCCGATGGCCTTGTGCAGCAGCGCCGCCACCACCGAGGAGTCCACCCCGCCCGACAGGCCCAGCAGGACCTGGTCGTCGCCCACCTGCTCGCGGATGCGGCGGATGCTGTCCTCGATGATGTTGTCCGGCGTCCAATCGGCGCGGCAGCCGCAGATCTCGTGGACGAAGCGGGCGAGAATCCGCTGCCCCTGCCGGGTGTGGGTCACCTCGGGATGGAACTGGATGCCGTAGTAGCCGCGCGCGTCGTCGCCCATGCCGGCGATCTCGCAGCTTTCGGTGCTGGCGATCAGCTTGAAGCCGGGCGGCAGCTGGGTGACCTTGTCGCCGTGGCTCATCCACACGTCCAGCATGCCGTAGCCTTCCGGCGTAGTGTGGTCCTCGATGTCGCGCAGCAGGCGGGAGTGACCGCGGGCCCGCACCTGGGCGTAGCCGAACTCCTTGCGCTCGCTGGTCTCCACCGCGCCGCCCAGCTGCACCGCCATGACCTGCATGCCGTAGCAAATGCCCAGCAGCGGCACGCCCAGCTCGAACACCACTTGCGGCGCGCGCGGCCCCTGCTCCAGCGTGACCGATTCCGGCCCGCCGGAGAGGATGATGCCGGCCGGGGCAAATTGGCGAATCGCCGCTTCGTCGGCATCGTAGGCGTAGATCTCGCAGTAGACGCCCGCCTCCCGGACCCGCCGCGCGATCAGCTGGGTGTATTGGGAACCGAAATCGAGAACGAGAATCCGCTGGGCGTGTATGTCTCGGGCCATAGCTGTCAGTTTCCGCGGTGGGGCGGCCGAAGGGAACGCGCGTTCCGGCGGCACCGCCGCGCCGAGCGCCTCGGCTTCGGGCCGTGGCGGGCGGCCGCCGCCGGCGCCTTAGCCGATCCAGTAGTTGGGCGCTTCCTTGGTGATGGCGACGTTGTGGACGTGGCTTTCCTGCATGCCGGCGCTGGTGATGCGCACGAACTGGGGCTTGGTCCGCATTTCCTCGATGTCGCGGCAGCCCACGTAGCCCATGGCCGCCCGCAGGCCGCCGATCATCTGATGGATGATGTTGATCACCGGCCCCTTGTAGGGCACCCGGCCCTCGATGCCTTCCGGCACCAGCTTGTCAGGCTCATGGCCGCTGCCTTCCTGGAAGTAGCGGTCGCTGGAGCCGTGCGCCTGGGCCATGGCGCCCAGCGAGCCCATGCCGCGGTAGGCCTTGTAGGAGCGGCCCTGGAACAGCTCGACTTCGCCCGGGGCTTCGTCGGTACCAGCGAACATGCTGCCGACCATCACCGAGTAGGCGCCGGCCGCGATGGCCTTGGCCATGTCGCCGGAGTAGCGGATGCCGCCGTCGGCGATGATGGGAAGCCCGCTGCCCTGCAGGGCATGGGCGACGTTGGCGATGGCGCTGATCTGCGGCACGCTAACGCCGGCGACGATGCGGGTGGTGCAGATCGAGCCGGGGCCGATGCCGACCTTGACGGCGTCCACGCCCGCTTCCTTCAGCGCCAGCGCGGCCTCGGCGGTGGCAATGTTGCCGGCGATGACCTGCACGTCCGGATAGTGCTTCTTGATCCACCGCACGCGTTCGATGACGCCGATGTGGTGGCCGTGGGCCGTATCCACGGTGATCACGTCCACCCCGGCCTCGACCAGCGCCGCGACGCGCTCTTCCGTGCCGACGCCGGCCCCGACCGCCGCACCGACGCGCAGCTGACCGTGCTCGTCCTTGCAGGCGAACGGGTAGTCCTTCGCCTTTAGCATGTCCTTGACGGTGATCATGCCGCGCAGCTGGAACTTGTCATCGACGATCAGCACCCGCTCGATGCGGTGCTGGTGCAGCAGCCGCTGGACCTCTTCCCGGCCGGTGCCTTCTGGCACCGTGATCAGGCGCTCCTTCGGCGTCATCACCACCGACACCGGCTCGCTCAGGCGGGTCTCGAAGCGCAGGTCACGGCTGGTGACGAGACCCACCAGTAGTTCGCCGTCGACCACCGGCACGCCGGAGATGCCGTGCGTGCGGGTGAGCTCGATCACCTCGGCGATCGGCGTATCGGGCGAGACGGTGATGGGCTCCTTGATGATGCCGCTCTCGAACTTCTTGACTCGGCGCACCTCGGTGGCCTGCTGCTCCACCGTCATGTTCTTGTGGATGATGCCGAACCCGCCCTGCTCGGCCAGCGCGATGGCAAGCCGGGCTTCGGTCACGGTATCCATCGCCGCCGACACCAGCGGGATGCTAAGCTGGATCTCGCGGGTCAGCTGCGTGCGCAGGTCGACATCCTTGGGCAGAACGGAAGAAGCAGCTGGAAGAAGCAATACGTCGTCGAAAGTCAGGGCGTCCTGAACGATTCGCAGCATAAATGAGACACCTATCGGCCGGCGGGAAAGAATCAAGATAGCCGGACATTATATAAAGCTGCCCCCCTCCGGTAAACCTGAAACTTGCGTCGTTGCATCCGCCACCGCTCCCCTGACCACGGCGATTGCTATCATTGGTTCCCATGCAGGATCTGTTTTTCAACGACAAGCAGAGCGACGGCCGCGCCGTCTACACCGTCTCGCGCCTCAACCAGGAAGTGCGCTTGCTGTTGGAGAACGTCTATCCACTCATCTGGGTGGAAGGCGAGATTTCCAACCTGTCGCGTCCCAGCTCGGGCCATTACTACTTCTCCCTCAAGGACCAGGAAGCGCAGGTCCGTTGCGCCATGTTCCGCAACACTGCCATCAGGCTGCGCTTTCAACCCAAGGACGGCATGCAGGTGCTGGTACGCGCCCGGGTCGGACTCTATCCCGCGCGCGGCGAGTTCCAGCTGATCATCGAGCACATGGAGGACGCCGGCGACGGCCGGCTGCGGCGCGCCTTCGAAGAGCTGAAGCACAAGCTGCAGCGCGAGGGGCTGTTCGATGCCGCCCGTAAACGGCCTCTGCCCGTGCCGCCGCGGCGGCTGGGGATTGTCACCTCGCCCACGGGCGCTGCCATCCATGACGTGCTGACGGTGCTCAGGCGGCGTTTCCCCCTGCTGCCCGTGCTCATCTACCCGGTCCAGGTGCAGGGCGAAGGCGCCGCCGAGCAAATCGCCGCCGCTATCCGGCTAGCCAACGAGAGAAAAGAGGTCGACCTGCTGCTGGTGACGCGCGGCGGCGGCTCGCTGGAGGATCTTTGGGCCTTCAACGAGGAAGTGGTGGCGCGCGCTATCTATGCCAGCGAGATCCCGGTCGTCTCCGCCGTCGGCCACGAGGTCGACGTCACCATCGCCGACCTGGTGGCCGACCAGCGCGCGCCGACGCCCTCCGCCGCCGCCGAGATGATCAGCCCCGACGCCGGCGCCTGGCTCATGCAGCTGTCGCGCCACCAGGCCTGCCTGCAGCAACAGCAGCAACGGCTGCTGCAGCGGCTGCGCGAGCGGCTGGACTGGCTGCACCGGCGGGTGCAAATGCAGCACCCGCAGCGGCGGCTGCAGGATGCCAGCCAGCGGCTGGACGGCCTGCAGCTGCGCCTGGAGCAGCGCATGCGGCAGCGCCTGCGCGAGCTGACGGTACGTCAGCAGCATGCCGCACAGCGCCTGCTGCAGCGCAGCCCAGCGGGGCAAATCAAGACCCGACAGGACCACGTCGCCGATCTGCGCCAGCGCCTGGTGCTCGCCACCCGGCACCGTTTCCAACTCTGCCGGCAGCGGCTGAGCTTCAACGCCCACCGGCTGGATACGGTCAGCCCGCTGGCCACGCTGGCGCGCGGCTACGCCGTGGTCCGGCACGGGGAGAGCGGCCGCATCCTGCGCGATGCCGGCGAGGTGTCGCCCGGCGAGCGCATCACCGCCCAGCTGGCCCAGGGCGAGCTGCACTGTTTGGTCGAAGCCACGAGTAAAAGCGAATGAACAAGCGACTGCTGTCCGCCCTGCTCCTTGCCCTGCTGCTGTGCCCACTGGCCGCGCTGGCCCTGCCCGAGGATGCTCGGGTGCCGGGTGGCGTTGCCGTCATCCCCCTTGCCGACGGCAGTGCACCGCCGCCGGTGGCGCATTTCAACGGCCGCCGCGTGCTGGTGGTGAAAGACGCGGGACAATGGAAAGCCATCGTCGGCATCCCGCTGGACACCGAGCCTGGGCCACAGCAGCTCGCCGTCGGTGCGCGCCGCATTGCCTTCGAGGTCCAGGCCAAGGCCTATCCCGAGGAACGGCTGACGGTGCAGCGTCAATACGTCGCCCCCAACGAGGAGCAGCTGGCCCGCATCCGCGCCGAGCAGCCGCGCATCCAGGCAGCGCTCGCCACCTACAGCGACGGCACGCCGCAACTGCTGCGCTTCGTCCGCCCGGTGGAGGGCCGCGAGAGCAGCCCGTTCGGCCTGCGCCGCTATTTCAACGGCGAGCCGCGCCGGCCGCACAGCGGCCTCGACATCGCCGCCCCCACCGGCACGCCGGTACGGGCGCCAGCGCCCGGGCGCGTCATCGACGCCGGCGACTTTTACTTCAACGGCAACACCGTCTTCCTCGACCATGGCGGCGGTCTGGTCACCATGTACTGCCACCTGGACCGTATCGACGTCACGCCCGGCCAGCTGGTCGAGCGCGGCGATCGGCTCGGCACTGTCGGCGCCACCGGCCGCGTCACCGGCCCGCACCTGCACTGGAGCGTGGTGCTCAACGGCACCATGGTGGACCCGAAGCTGTTCCTGCAGCCCTGAGTAGGCGCTGCCAAAGCCCGCGGCTCACGGGCGCGCCGGCGCCGCCAGCCGCGCCTCGCGCCGCCAGGCCAGCAAGCTCCAGAGCAGCAGCCCGCCGAACAGCGCGTAAATCACGGTGATGAACAGATAGGGATGGCGGGCATAAAAGCTGCCGCCGCTGCTCTCGGCATAAGGCACCGCGACCAGGTGCTCGCCGCGCACGAAAGGCCGCGACTGGAAGGCGATGCGGCCGCTGGGCAGGATCACGCCGGAGGGGCCGCCGTTGATGGCGTGCACCACCGGCACCCGGTTCTCCACTGCCCGCAGCGCCGACTGCCACAGGTGCTGATAGGGCTGGCGCGAGCGGCCAAACCAGCTGTCCTGCGACAGGATCACGATCACCTTGCCTGCCGCGTCGGCGCCGATCGCACCCGCCATGAACTCGGGGAAAGCGCTCTCGTAGCAGATCTTGGGCACGAGGCGCATGCCGGCCGCCGGCCAGACCTCGTGCCCCTCGCCCGGCGTAATGTCGGCGAGAAAATCGCCGAAATAGCCGCGCACCCACTTTCGTACCAGGGGCAGCTCGCCGACCAGCGGCGTGTACTCCCCGAAGGCGAAAAGCTTGACCTTGTGGTAGGTGCTCTGCAGGCGGCCGGTCGCATCCAGCAGCGCGGCGGCATTGTACTGCCGCCAGCGCCCCGCCTCCTGGCGCCGCTCCAGGTCGTGGAACAGCAGCGGCACGCCGTGCTTGCCGATGCTGTACTCGTAGGCGTCCCGCACCGCACGCTGGTCGAAATAGCCCTTGTAGCGCGCCTCCGGCCAGACCACCAGCTCGGCGCCGGCGGCCGCCAGCCGTCCGGTCATCTCCAGCTCCGGCGGCAACGCCCGGCTGTAGCCGGGCTCCGGCGGGGGGATGTCGATGCTGGGTGGATCATTGGGCTGGACGATGCCGATGCGCTTGTGTGGCCACTCGGCAATGGCCGCGTCCCAGCGATGTAGGGCGAGCGCGCCGTAGCCGAACCAGCCGCTGAGCAGGCCCAGCGCCAGCAGCTCCCACGGCCCGACGCCACGCCGCCGCCAGCAGAAGAACAGCACGGCGCTGGCCAGCGCCAGCATGAAGTCGATGCCGTAGGCGCCGACCAGATCGGCGCCCTGCAGCGCCAGCGGGAAGCCGGTCTGCGCCTCGCCCAGGCGAAAGCGGAATAGGACGGGATAGAGCGAGAAGCCCGCCACAAACGCCAGCGGCAGGATAAAGACCTGACCGGTCCGAAGCCACTGGCGCAGCCACTGATAGGCCAGCGCCACCAGGCCGAAGCCCTGCCCGGCGTAGACCCAGAACAGCGCCGCCAGCAACGTGCTCGGCAGGCGCGGATAGCCTTTCAGGTTGACGATGAAATCCGCCAGCCAGTAGCTTGCCGCGGCCCAGAAGACGATGCCGGTCAGCATGCCGAGCAGATAGCTCTGCCGCAGGCTGCGCCCTTCCAGGGCCAGCAGCAACGGCAAGAAGCCGATCCAGCCGGTCAGGTAAAGGCGCGAATCCAGCGTGGAGAGGCCGAGCAGCAGCCCGCTCAGCAGAGCAAGCACCGCCCTGCTCACCATGGCGTTGGAACGGTAGGCAGTCACGTCGTCATCGATGCCAGGCTAAAACCGAATCAAGAATAGCCTCACCCAGCATCGACCGGCAAAGTCGTCGCGCCCGCCTTACAGCACTCGGGTCTTCGCCTCCGTCCCCAGCTCGATCAGGCGCAGCCGGCCATCTTCGTTTCGCAGCACGGTCACCGAACAGTAATCCGGCCGGAAGCTCACCACCCTGGGATCGGCGGTCGCCGCCGACACCGCCGCGTTGATGACCATGAAATGAGTGATGAAGACGGTGTCTTGCCTGGCTTCCAGCAGCGCGGCCAGCAGCGCTTGCCGCCACTCCTGCAGCATGGGATCGAGCGCCGGCCACTCCATGGCGGCGACCTGGCGCAGCCAGGCACCGCGCTGGCCCAGCTCCAGGCCGGCCGGCGAAGGGATTTCCCGGATGCGCGTATCGATCCGCGGCTCGACCTGCCAGGCTGCGGCGAAAGGCTGCGCGGTCTCGCGGGTGCGGGCCATGGGGCTGACCACCAGCGGCAGGGGGCCGTGCGGCCTCATCGCTTCCACCGCCGCCTGAGCCTGTTGCCGCCCCTCCGGGGCCAGCCCAGGGTCCGGATCCTGATCCCAGGCCGCAGCCGCGCGGCCGTGCCGAATCAAATACAGCAGCGCCATGTTTCTTGCCTCTTGCCTGTCACTTTCTGGCTTGCCGCCGCCGGTCACGCCACTTGGGCAGCGGCGACAAGGCCCGAATCTTTGAACGACCGATCATCGACGGAGTCCAGCCCATGCATCCCGTCCTGGCAAGTGCCATTGCCAGCACCCTGGCAACCTTCCCCATGACGCTAGTTATGGAGCTCATGTACCGGAAGCTGCCGCCAGCGCAACGCCATGCGCTGCCGCCGCGCAAGCTGACCATGGCGATCGCGCGCCGGGCCCGCCTCCAGCAGCGCCTACCCGACGAAAAGAGCCGAGTGCGGGCGACCTTGGCAGCCCATTTCGCTTACGGCGCCCTCACCGGCGCCCTGTATCCGCTCGCCTGGCGGCAAGCATCGCCGCGGCTGCTGCACGGCAGCCTGTATGGGCTCGCCATCTGGGCGCTCAGCTATCTGGGCTGGATTCCCGCCCTAGGCTTGCTGCCGCCGGCGACCCGGCAGCAGCGCGGCCGCCGGCGGCTCATGCTGCTGGCCCACGTGGTTTGGGGCGCAGCGACCGCAATGACGGCGGCCCGGCTGAGCCGGGCCGGCAGGGTTCGCTCGGAAGCGCGGGGGAATGCTCCGCTGCGACTCAACGCCTTTGCCGAACGCGCCGGCGCGGTTCATTCGGCCGGCCGGCGCAGGAACATGCCGTAGCCTTCCATGCTCATGACCAGCTCGTCGTTCTGGTTGAAAACTTCCCACTTGGACTTGACGATGCCGCGGTCGGGCTTGCTCATGGAAGGCCGCGACTCCAAGACCGTCATGTGCGCCCGCAACACGTCGCCGGGCCGCACCGGCTTGACCCAGCGCAGATTGTCGACCCCCGGCGAGCCGAGGCTGGCCGAGCGCAGCAGGTAGCCATCGCACATCATCCGCATCACCATGGATGCGGTGTGCCAGCCGCTGGCAATCAGCCCGCCGAACACCGAGCGCCCGGCCGCCTCCTCGTCGATATGGAAAGGCTGCGGGTCGTAGCGCTGGGCGAATTCGATAACCTCCTCCCGTGTCACCTCATGGCTGCCCAGCTCGAAGCGCCGGCCAACCGTAAAGTCCTCCCAATAGAGTTCGATGCTCATGTCCTGGCGATCCTCATGATCCGTCGTGGCCTGGGAACCCAACAGCACCATCCTAGCCGCTGCGGATGGTCTGGCAAGCTCGGACGGGGACGTTGCGAGGAAGGATGAAGGCAAAAAAAGCCCGCCGGGGAGGCGGGCAAAAGATATCGTTGAGATATCTAAGGAGGAGGAGAGTCTTTAGTATGCCAGCTTATGTTGCAGTGCGCAATATGTTGCGATGCAAAAATTTCGCTCTCCGCCCTTCTTAATACAAGCCATTGAAACCAAAGGGGTTTAACTTGAGGCTTTGGCCCAGATCAGGATCCGGTTGTTGGCCGGCATCGGGTACAGCCCGAGCAAGGCCAGGCCGTGGCGGGCGGCGAGCGCCTTAAGATCCTCCAGATCCCGCACCCCGCTGGCCGGATCCCGCGCTCGCAGCCACTGGTCGAATCGGGCATTGCTCTCGCTGACATGATGCCCGCCTTCGCTGAAGGGTCCGTAGAGCGCAAAGCGCCCGCCCGGCGGCAGCCGCCTGCCGAGCTGCTCGAACATGGCGCAGACCGCCGGCCAGCTCATGATGTGCGCGGTGTTGGCGCTGAAGGCATGGTCGAACTCAAGGTCCGGCCACGCCCCCTGCACGTCCAGCACGATGGGCGCGCGCACGTTAGTAAGCTGCGCCTCTTGCAGCCAAGCCGCGATGCCGGCGAGGTTCTCCGGCAGGTCGCTCGGCTGCCAGACCAGCTGGGGCATGGCGCGGCCGAAGTATACCGCATGCTGTCCGGTGCCGCTGCCGATCTCCAGCACCGTGCGAGCACTGGCGAATTCCTTCAGCAGCACCTCGAGTATGGGTTGCTGATTGCGCTCGCAAGCTTCCGAATAGGGCTTCATCGCAGCATCCTCCGCTTGGCCTGCGGCGGCATTAGGCAGTCCTCACTGAGCCGAGCGCCTTACGGCGCTCCAGCGCGAACTGGAGGGCCGCCTCCCCGGCCCCCAGCCACACCTGATCGTCCTGGACGGTAACCTGCAGCCGCATGCTCCGGCGCGCAACCTGGCCCAGCGCCCGCACCGCCGGACCAGGCAGGTTGACCACCGCGAGGTTAGCGAGCGAACGCAGCCGCGGCCCGGCTTGCCGCCACCAGGCGTCGGCCGCCGCGCCGCCGTAATTGTAGACGCAGACCCGCTCGGCCCGGCCGCAGGCGCGGCGGACCAGGCGCGCGTCCGGCTGACCGACCTCGATCCAGAGCAGGATGCGGCCGTCGGCGTCCCTGTCCCACAGGGCGGGCTCGCCTTCGGTGCTAAGCCCCCTGCCGAACCGCAGCGTCGGTCCCGCGTGCAGGGCGAAGGCCAGCAGGCGCACCATCATCCGCTCCGCGCTCTCGGAGGGATGGCGGGCGATCACCAGCGCATGCCGACCGTAGTACGGCCGGTCCAGGTCGGCGATCTCAAGCTCGGCCCGATGGATGGTGGACTTGAGCGCCATGGCAGAGCCCATGAAAAAGCGCGCCGGGAGAGCCCGCTCCCGGCGCGCCGCGAAACCCGTCCGCCGCGACGGGCCTTGGCCGATACGCTCAGTCGTCGCTGGCGAAGCCGAGCAGATGCAGCAGGCTGGTGAACAGGTTGAACAGCGCCACGTACAGCGTGACGGTGGCCATGATGTAGTTGGTCTCGCCGCCGTGGATGATCTCGCTGGTCTGATACAGGATCAGGCCCGACATCAGCAGCACGAACATGGCGGAGACCGCTAGCGACAGCGCCGGCATGGAGAAGAAGATCGCCGCCACCCCGGCCAGGAAGGCGACCAGGATACCCACCATCAGGAAGCTGCCCATGTAGCTGAAATTCTTGCGGCTGGTCAGCGCATACAGGGACAGCCCCAGGAAGATGGCCGCGGTGCCGCCCATTGCCATCATCACAATGTCGGTGCCGTTGGGCAGGCCCAGATAGACGTTGATGATGGGCCCTAGGGTGTAGCCCATGAACCCGGTCAGCATAAAGACGAACAGCAGGCCGGCGGCGCTGTTACGGAATTTGGTGGTCAGGAACAGCAGCCCGAAGTAGCCGACCAGGGTCAGGACCACGCCCGGGTGCGGCAGGTTCAGCGCCGCCGAGACGCCCGCGGTGACGGCGCTGAACAGCAGCGTCATCGCCAGCAAGAGATACGTGTTGCGCAGGACCTTGTTGGTCGCCAGCACGCGCTCCTGCGCGCGGATCGTCGTCGTGTTGGTGGTATTGGTCGCCATGAATCCTCTGTCCTCGCAAATGTAATGTGCGGCCCGATATTCAGACAGTATATAGCCTCTCCTCAGAATCGACAGCCGCAACCAGCCGCCGCTCCTGCAAGGCAGGCACGCAGTCATAGACATCGAGCCGCGCGGCATGTTCCAGCTCTGCCAGCTGGCCCGCGGCCTGCATGAGGCGGCCGAGCCGGCATTGCAGCAACAGTCGCGCCAGCTGGCCCGCGTGCGCCCGGTACAACTCCCGCGCCGCCAGCGCTGCGTCGGTGAGCGCCCAGCGATCCGGCTCGCTGGAGGTCAGGTGATGGATCACGTGGCCAGCGCCGACGAAATCCTCCACATTGAAGCCGCCCCCGCTGCCGGCGCAGACCAGCAGCACGGTTTCCTCGCCGTGCCGGCTGGCGAGCCGCTCGGCCACCGCGCGACCGTTGACCAGCGCCCCAGCGTAAACCGCGGCCGCCGGCTCGGACTCCAGCAGCGCTACCGTGCCATTGGTGGTGGAATACACCAGCTGCCGGCCGGCCAGCGGCTCCCGCAGCAGCCGCAACGGCACCGCCGGCAGAAAGCCGGGGATGGCGTGCAGCCGGGACTCGCCAGCCAGCAGGTACTCGCCTTCGGCCAGGCCGGCCGCTGCCCGGCGCGCCTCGTCGGCGTCGCGGGCCGGGATCACAGCCGCGGCCCCATGGGCCAGCACCGTGGCAATGGTGGTGGTGGCGAACATCACGTCGAAGACCACCACCACCCGCCCCTGCAGCCGCGCCGGCTCCAGATCCTCCTTGCGCAGGATGACATGCACGTTCTGCATGACCTGCCCTCAGCGCTGCGGCTGCAGCTGCTGCAGATAGCGCTGCGCGTTCTCGACATAGTGCCTGGCGCTGGCCTCCAGCATGGCCTTGTCGGCATCGCTCAAGCTACGGCGAATCCGGCCCGGCGAGCCCAGCACCAGCGAGCCGTCCGGCACTTCCATGCCTTCCGGGATCAGCGCGTTGGCACCGATCAGGCAGTAGCGGCCGATCTTGGCGCCGTTGAGCACCACGGCGTTGATGCCGATCAGGCTGTAGTCGCCCACCGTGCAGCCATGCAGCATGGCCTTGTGGCCGACGGTGACGAAGCGGCCGATCTCCAGCGGATAGCCCATGTCGTTGTGCAGCACGGCCCCGTCCTGGATGTTGCTGCCCTCGCCGATGATGATGGGCTCGTTGTCGGCGCGTATGACGGCGTTGAACCAGACACTGGCATTCGGATGCAGCACCACCGAGCCGATCACGGTGGCATTGGCAGCGATGAAATGCGGCCCGCCGATGAGCTCGACCTCACGCTCGCCCAGCTTGTAAATCATCTCGCTCTCCTCTTGCTATCGCTGTTGATCGTCCCGGCGCCGCAGCCGCTTGACCACTGCGCTGCCGTTGAGAATCACCCGGCCGTCGGCGGTGGTGATGGTACCGCGGGTGAACACCAGCGAACCGCCACGGCGGATCACTTCGCCGCGGCCATAGAGCAGCGTGCCGGCGGGAGCGCCTGCGACGAACTCATTGTTGCAGGTCACGGTCACCACCTTGTCGCCAGTATCGCCTACGGCCGCCACGCACAGGGTGTAATCCATGAAAGTCATCAGCACGCCGCCATGGGCGATACCGTGCGAGTTGCAGTTGTGGGGCTGAACCCGGAACAGAGTCTCCACCCCGTTCTCGGTCAGCCGGCAATAAAAAGGACCTATGTGGTCTTCGGCCGGATCACCCTCGAAGTGGCGAAAGCCGGCGGGAATGTCGGGATCGGTCAGGTTGCGATCGGGAGCTTGCATCGTCGGTCCTGAAAAGCACAATGCCGCCGCCGCGTCGCCGACGCGGCGTCATGTCAACGAATCGGATAGCCAGCCGCAGTCACTCGACCGGCGTCAGCAGGGGTTTGCCGCTGAAATGGGCGCGCAGATTGTCGACCACCAGCTGTCCCATGGCGAGCCGAGTCTCGATGGTGGCGCTGGCGTAATGCGGCGCCAGCACCACCTGGTCCATGGCGAGCAGCTCAGGCGGCACGTGCGGCTCGTTGGCGAACACATCCAGCCCGGCTCCACGGATGCGCCCTTCCTGGAGCGCCGCCACCAGCGCCTGCTCGTCCACCGTGGAGCCACGGCCAACGTTGATCAGAATCCCTTCTGGTCCCAGCGCCTCCAGCACCTCGCGGTTGACCATCTTCTCCGTCGCCGGGCCGCCGGGCACGACCACCACCAGAAAATCGCTGAACCTGGCCAGCTCCACCAGGCTGTCGAAATAGGTGTACGGTACGTCCAGGTTGCGGTGGCGCTGGTGATAGCCGATTTCCATGTCGAAAGCCTCGGCGCGCCTGGCGATGACGCGGCCGATCCGCCCCAGCCCGAGGATGCCCAGGCGCTTGCCGCTGACGCGGTAGCCGAGTCCCATGCCCTCCAGCCAGCGGCCAGCGCGCACGTTGCGGTCGCCCTGGCAAATCTTGCGGGCGACCGCCAGCATGAGCGCGATGGCCATGTCGGCGACGTCGTCGTTCAGCACGTCCGGCGTAACCGCCACCTTGATGCCGGCCGCCCGCACCCGCTCCAGCTGCAGCGCATCGGTGCCGATGCCGGAGGAAGCGATGATCTCCAGATTGGGCAGCGCGTCGAGCAGCTCGGGCGTGACCCCCTGCACGGCGTTGGTGGCCACGCCGCGTATGCGCGGCCCGACTGCCGCCAGCAGCGCCTGCGGGTCCGCCGCGCCGTTCCAGTCGTGGACGATGAAATCCTCCTCCAGCTGCTCGATGACATTCGGCGGCATGCGGCCTGCGATCAGAATTTCAGCCTTCATCCAACACTCCGCAGCGTTCTGGCCCCGGCTCGCGCACGCGGCCCGGGCATTCCGTTGACCAGAGAGGGATAGGAGCCGCCCCTCCCACGGCAAGGCCCTTCCCCTTGCCCCGCCCGCCATTCCTCCCAATATTGGGAGCAAAGGCGATTGCCCGCACCGAGGAATGGCAGCCCCGCGGGGCTGAGGGTACAAGGAGGCACTCCCATCATGGCAAGACGACACCGCAAACCGCCGACCACGGCGCCAGAGCACCACCCCATTGCCGAAGACGACTGGGACGAGGTCGATCAGGCGTCCTGGGAAAGCTTCCCGGCCAGCGACGCGCCGGCATGGACAGTGACTCCGGGGAAGGACCGCAAGGAGCACACCCACCTCAAGCCGCCCGAAGGCGCCGAGCCGCACGACCGCCACGCCTAAGCGATCCCCCGCTGTCCGTCACGGCGGCTGCCGCGCGATCGCGACGGCCACCGACGGCCGGCGTTGCCTTGCAACATCTTGCATAAACCCAACACTAGCGACAAATCGGCGCAACTGACAAGTGTCAGCCTGCGCTATCATCGGGCCCATGCGCCGCACGAGGGCGCTTTCCGTTCGCTGTACAAAAACAAGGAGAGCAAAACATGGCCGAGGCGCTGTTCTTGCGCGAGGGGGAGTTTTTCATGCCGACCGAGCTGGCCGGCGGTCCCTGGAATCCGCAGCATCTGCACGGCGGCCCGCCCACGGGCTTGCTGGCGCACGTGCTGGAGGTCGCGACCGGCGATCCCGCCATGCGGCTGACCCGGCTGACCGTCGATCTGCTACGCCCTGTTCCGCGCGCGCCCTTGCGCGTCGTCACCGAGACCATCCGCCGCGGCCGCCGTCTGCAGCTGCTAGCGGCCTCGATCGTGGCGCAGGACAAGGAAGTCTGCCGGGCCAGCGCGCTGTTCCTGGCGCAGGAAGAGTGCACGGTTCCCGAGTTCGGCCGCTTCGAGCCGCAGCAATTGCCGCCGCGCGACGGCCTGGCGATCAGCACCATCGCGGAGCTGTCCGGCTTTCCAGGCAAGAAGCACGGCCTCATCGGCCTCCACACCACAGCCGAGGCCTGCCGCATCGACGGCATGCGCGGCCAGGGCTGGGGGCGGGCCTGGATGCGGCTGCCGGTCCCGGTGGTAGCCGATGAGCCGGCGTCGCTGACCGTCCAGGCCGCCACGCTATGCGACTTTGGCAACGGCATCGGGCAGCTGCGCCTGGACGAGCGCACCGGCACCATCAACGCCGACATCACGCTCTACCTGCACCGTCCGCCGCGCAGCGAATGGATCGGCCTGGAAGCCCGCAGCCGCATGGAAACCCACGGCAACGGACTGGTGGAAACCAGACTCTACGATCAGTACGGTCCGATCGGCGTGGTGACGCAGTCCACGCTCGCCATGCCGCAATACATTCCCCGCGCCTAAAAAAGCGAAAGCCCGCCATTCGGCGGGCTTTTCGATGAGCGGTCGCCTGTACGTCAGGCGACCCGCTGGCGCTCGCGGATCTCTTCCAGCGTCTTGCAGTCGATGCAGAGCGTCGCGGTCGGACGGGCCTCCAGACGCCGCAGCCCGATTTCGATGCCGCACTGCTCGCAGTAGCCGTAGTCTTCCCTACGGATCAGCTCCAACGTCTGGTCGATCTTGCGGATGAGCTTGCGCTCGCGGTCGCGAGTGCGCAGCTCAAGGGCGAACTCTTCCTCCATGCTGGCACGGTCAGCAGGGTCGGCGTAATTATGGGCCTCGTCCCGCAGGTTGTGCACAGTGCGCTCTACCTCTTCCTGCAGTTGCTGCTTCCAAGCCAGCAACAGCTTGGTAAAGTGCTCCAGCTGGGCCTTGTTCATGTATTTTTCGCCCTTCTTCTCTTTGTAGGGCTTGAAGCCCTTGACCGGCAGAGCGTGACTGTTGGACATTTGCCGTCTCCTCCGTCAACGGCCTCCCGCCAGGGGAGGCAGCTGCATGACCACACGGGAGATTTCCCTCTGGGTCGCTACCACACCGGCGAATGCCGCCGGCGTGACCTACGGTCTACGCCATCATGGCCGAGTTGGTGCAGCACAATCAAGAGCTTGGCTGACCAACCCGAGCGACCCGCACCGACGCAGACCAGCAATTCGCGGTAAAGTTCCATCCTGACCGCCCCGCGCATCTGCGCAGGGCGCGCTCTTATAGTCTTTTTTCCCTCAGGAAGCAAGCCTGGTCTTGAGTACGCTGCGCAACTTGATGGCCGAGTCGCGCAAGCAGGCTTCGGTGGTCTCCCAGTCGATGCAGGCATCGGTAATGGAGACACCATACTCCAGCTTGGACGGATCGCTGCACAGCTTCTGGTTGCCGGCCTTGAGATTGCTCTCCAGCATGACGCCGATGATGGACTGATTGCCGCTCAGGATCTGGTTGACGATGTCCTCCAGCACCAGCGGCTGCAGCGCCGGCTCCTTGTTGGAGTTGGCGTGGCTGCAATCAACCATGATCTTGGGCTTCATGCCGGCGGCGATGAGCTCCTGCTCCGCCAAAGAGATGCTGACGGAGTCATAGTTCGGTCGAGCACCACCCCGCAGCACGACATGACCGTAACGGTTGCCTCGGGTGCGGATGATGGCCGAACGGCCTTCCTGGTCGATGCCCAGGAAGCTGTGCGGGCTGGCGGCCGACTGCAGCGCGTTGATCGCCACCTGCAGGCTGCCGTCGGTGCCGTTCTTGAAGCCGACCGGCGTCGACAGCCCGCTGGCCATCTCGCGATGGGTCTGCGACTCGGTCGTGCGGGCGCCGATGGCGGTCCAGGTGATCAGGTCGCCGATGTACTGGGGCGTGATCGGGTCCAGCGCCTCGGTGGAGGCCGGCAGGCCCATCTCGGCGATGTCCAGCAGCAGCTCGCGGGCCAGGTACAGGCCTTCGTCGATCTTGAAGGAGTCGTCCAGATAAGGGTCGTTGATGAAGCCCTTCCAGCCGACCGTGGTGCGCGGCTTCTCAAAATAGGCCCGCATGACGATGAACAGGCTGTCGGCCAGCTCGTCGTGAAGGCGCTTGAGGCGCGTCGCGTACTCGCGCGCCGCCTTCAGGTCGTGAATGGAGCAGGGACCGACCACCACCAGCAGCCGCGGATCGCGCCCGTCGAGAATGGCCTCGACGGTGCGACGGCCACGCAGCACCGTCTGGCGCGCGGTCTCGGTCAACGGCAGCTTGGCCTTAATCTCAGCCGGGGTCGGCAGTGGCTCCTCGGCCACGACATTGATGTTGTAGACGTTATTCTGGGTCGTCATCTTCACTATCGGCGCCTCCTTGGCACCGTCCTGGTTTCCAAACCTTCGCAGCATCTTATCCCGCCCCGGCCAAGAGGCCAAGGCGCCCTGACCAGCCTACTGCGCCAGCTGCCGCGATTCCGACCCAAATTCGTAGGTAGCCGGCGCGCCGTCGAGGCAGGCGCCGTCGATCACCACCCGGCGAACGTCGCCGCGGGCTGGCACCGTGAACATCGGCTCCAGCAGCAGCTCTTCCAGCTGGGCGCGCAAACCGCGGGCGCCGGTGCCGCGCTGAAGCGCTCTCGCCGCGATGCCGCGCAGCGCATCATCGCGGATCTCCAGCTCGCAGCCGTCCAGCGAGAACAGATGCTGGTACTGGCGCACCAGGGCGTTCTTCGGCTCGGTGAGGATGCGCACCAGGGCGTTCTCGGTCAGCTGCTCCAGGACCGCCGCCACCGGCAGCCGGCCGATCAGCTCGGGGATCATTCCGTACTCGACCAAATCAGAAGCCTCGAGTTCCCGCTGCAAATCGACGGCCGTGCTCGGCGCCACCGGCGTGGCAGCGAAGCCGATGCCGCGCGGCAGCAGCCGCCGCGCCACAACCTTGTCGAGGCCGGCGAAGGCACCGCCGCAAATGAACAAAATGTCGCGGGTGTCGACCTGTAGCTGGTCCTGCTGCGCGCCGCGCCGGCTGCCGCGCGGGGCCACCGTGACCACCGTGCCTTCGATCAGCTTCAGCAGTCCCTGCTGCACGCCTTCGCCGCCAACGTCGCGGCCATGAATGGGGTTTTGCGAGCGCGAGGCCAGCTTGTCGACCTCATCGATGTAGACGATGCCGCGGGCGGCCTTCTCGACGTCGTAGTCGCACTTCTGCAGCAGCTTCTGAATGATGCTCTCGACATCCTCGCCGACGTAGCCGGCCTCGGTCAGCGTGGTGGCGTCCACCGCCACAAACGGCACCTCCAGGAAGCGCGCCAGGGTTTCCGCCAGCAGGGTCTTGCCGGAGCCGCTGGGGCCGATCAGGAGGATGTTGCTCTTGGCGATCTCGACCTTGGCGCCGCGGCGGCTGTTGTGCGCCAACCGCTTGTAGTGGTTGTAGACCGCGACGGACAGCACCTTCTTGGCGTGCTCCTGGCCGATCACGTATTCGTCCAGCTGGGCGTGGATCTCGCGCGGCGTGGGCAGATCGCGGAGGGCGTCGGCGACCGGGTCGCCGAGCTCGCGCTCCAACAGATCGGTGCAATCGTTGACGCAGTTTTCGCAGATGTAGGCGGAGGGGCCAGCGATCAATGCGGCAACGTCTTCTTCCGGCTTGCCGCAAAAGGAGCAATAGAGGGAACCGCCGTTGGGGTGCAGGCTGTCGCGGTCTTTTCTGCGGCTCATACGCTCATCTCCGGTGCCGCCACGGCGTTGCTGTCCATCACGGCCGTGTGCGGAACGCCTAGGGACTGAGCAGGATGCGCGCTCCCTGCGAGCCTGCTTGACTGATTGATCAAGGGTGCGTAATTCCTTTCGGTATCTATAACAGCGGCAGGCGACTTCTTCCACTTTAGAGAATCCGAATCTCCAGAAGCGGTGCACAGACGCCGCCGCAGCGTAGACGTCCGAGTATGGCAAGCCCAGCCGAGCGCGCAGGTGATATAGTTCGCAAAACGCAGTCAGGAGGATCAACGTGCCGATCGATCGCAAGCTGCTCGACATACTCTGCTGCCCGGTGACAGGCGTGCCGCTGGAGCCGCTGCGCAAGGACCAGCTGGCGGCCCTCAACGAACTCATCGCTGCCGGCGAGGTGCGGGACTACGGCGACAACGTCGTCACCGACCTGCTGCAGGAAGCGCTGATCACCGAGAATGGTGAGCGCATTTACCGGATCGACGACGGGATTCCCATCATGCTGGAAGAAAAGGCCATCCCCGGGCAACTCCTGCGCAAGGGGTAACCACGCCGCATGACCCTCGAAGAGTCCCTGCGGCAGGCCTCTGCCCGGCTGCAAGCCGTCTCGGACAGCCCCCGACTCGATGCCGAAGTCCTGCTGGCGCACGTGCTCGGAGTCGAGCGCACATATTTATATACCTGGCCCGAACGGCCCTTGCCGGCGGCCGCCGCGCAGCGCTTCCGCGGGCTGATCGAACGGCGGGCGACCGGGGTGCCGGTCGCCTATCTGACCGGCCGCCAGGAGTTCTGGTCGCTACCGCTGGAAGTTACGCCGGCAACGCTAATCCCGCGCCCGGAAACCGAGCTTTTGGTCGAGCAGGCCCTAGCCAGACTGCCCGCCGGCGGGTCGCGCACCGTGCTCGACCTCGGCACCGGCTCGGGTGCCATCGCCCTAGCCATCGCCAGCGAGCGCCCCATGGTGCGCGTCTGCGCGGTCGACATCAGCCCGGAGGCACTGCAGGTCGCCGCCCGTAACAGCAAGCGCCTGGGGCTTGCCATCGAGCTGCTGGAGAGCGACTGGTACGCCGCCCTGGCCGGCCGCCGCTTTGACCTCATCGTCGCCAATCCCCCCTACATTGGCCCCGAAGAGCCGGAGGCCTCCCAGGGCGGCTGCCGCTTCGAGCCCCGCTCGGCGCTGGTCGCCGCGGACGCCGGGCTGGCGGCGCTGCGGCATATCGCCCAGCACGCCCCCGCGCATCTTGAACCCGGCGGCTGGCTGCTGGTCGAACACGGTTACAGGCAGGGGCCGGCCTGCCGCGCACTGTTCGCCGCCGCCGGCCTGACCGCGGTCGAGACACTGCCGGACCTGCAGGGCCACGACCGTTTGACGCTGGGACGATATCAGCCATGAACGACGAACAACTGCTGCGCTACAGCCGCCAGATCATGCTGCCGGCGATCGACATCGAAGGCCAGGAGCGCCTACTGCGCTCCAGCGCTCTCATCGTGGGCATGGGCGGGCTGGGCTCGCCGGCGGCGCTGTACCTAGCGGCCGCCGGTGTCGGCGAGCTGGTGCTGGCCGATTTCGACACCGTCGAGCTGTCCAACCTGCAGCGCCAAATCGTCCACGACACGGCCAGCATCGGTCAGCTCAAGGTGGAATCGGCTGCGCAGCGGCTGCGCGCCATCAACCCCGACGTCCGCATCAGGCCGCTGGCCATACGCCTCGACGACGACAATCTGCCAGAGCTGACCGCCGCCGTGGACGTGGTGCTGGACGGCTGCGACAACTTCACCACCCGGCATGCGGTCAACGCCGCCTGCGTCAAAACCCGCACGCCGCTGGTCAGCGGCGCGGCAATTCGGTTCGAAGGACAGCTGGCGGTCTACCGGCTAGACCGGCCCGGCGGGCCCTGCTACAACTGCCTGTTCCCCCAGGGACCGGAGACCGCCGAGACCTGCAGCGAGACCGGCATCATCGCCCCCCTGACCGGCGTCATCGGCAGCCTGCAGGCGCTGGAGGCGATCAAGCTGCTGGCGACCGGCGCCAGCGGCCTGGATGACCAGCTGCTGCTGTTCGACGCCCAGCGCAGCGATTGGCGGCGCCTGCGCATCCCGCCCGATCCGGCCTGTCCCTGTTGCGGCACTACAAGCCGCGTCGCGTCGGCTTCGGCCTGACGAGCGCGTGGTAAAGATGTTAAACTTATACCTCTTACGCTGGTGCGGGAGGGAGAGATGTACACACGCAGGTATGAAACCGTCACCCTGAGCCGCGACTGTCCGGCCGTGCACGTGCCGTCCGGCGAGACCGGAACGCTGCCGGCGGGCCTCGAAGTCGCCATCACCCAGGATCTCGGCGGTAGCTTCACCGTCCACGCCGGCGGCAACCTGTACCGCATCGCCGGCACCGACGCCGATGCACTCGGCCGCGAGCCCCTGCCCCAGCCGGAGCTGCCCGCAAGCGCTACCGACGCCGATGTCGAGGCGCTGGTCTGGTCTCAGCTCGAGACCTGCTACGATCCCGAGATCCCCATCAACCTGGTCGAGCTGGGCTTGATCTACGACTGCCGCGTCACCAATCTCGGCGACGACAAGCGCCGGGTTGACATCCAGATGACCCTGACCGCTCCCGGCTGCGGCATGGCCGACATCATCGTCGACGACGTCCGCAGCAAGATCGAGCTCATCCCCACGGTGGTCGAGACCAATGTCGAGCTGGTGTTCGATCCGCCCTGGACCATGGACAGAATGTCGGAAGCCGCCCGGCTGGCCGCTGGCCTGATGTGAGCGGCACGCCGTCCTGCTTCATTCTACCCTGCACGCGAGGTCGTCACGCACCGCCGCAGCAGAGTCCCGTGGCTGCCTTATCACGGCATGGCAGCAATCCCCAGTGGTCCTTTTGGCGATAATCGGGCATGCTTGGCCGCGCCGCGGCAAAGCGGCAAGTTGGCGATGGCGCCTGGTGCACCGACCGTAGAAGGACGAGGCAAGGTTGTATACAAGCTGGCAGCACCGTTTGAACCGCCTGCTCGCTCAGGCTGGCAGCGCCGCCCTCGCCGGCGGCCTTAAGGGTCTGGAAAAAGAGAGCCTGCGCATCACTCTCAACGGCGACCTGGCGCAGACCCCGCATCCGCGCGCCCTGGGCTCGGCGCTGACCCACCCCAGCATCACCACCGACTACTCCGAAGCCCTGCTGGAGTTCATCACTCCGCCCAGCGCCGACGTCCGCCAGACCCTGGCCACGCTGTACGAGCTGCACGCCTTTGTCTACCGCAACATTGGCGACGAGATCCTCTGGGCCACCAGCATGCCCTGCGTGGTCGACGGCGATGCCAGCATTCCCATCGCCACCTATGGCAGCTCCAATCTCGGCCGTATGCGCTACATCTACCGGGTCGGGCTGGACTACCGCTATGGCCGCCTGATGCAGGCCATCGCCGGCGTGCACTTCAACTACTCCCTGCCGGCCGACCTCTGGCCGCTGCTGCGGGAGATCGAGCAGGACCGCCGCCCGCTCAACGATTATCAATCGGACGGTTACTTCCGCCTGATCCGCAACTTTCAGCGCTACGGCTGGCTGATCCCGTACCTGTTCGGGGCCTCGCCGGCCGTCTGCCGCTCCTTCATGGCGGGCCGGCCACACAGCTTCGAGGATTTCGACGACTGCACGCTCTACCTGCCTTACGCCACCTCGCTGCGGATGAGCGACATCGGCTACAAGAATAAGGCGCAGGCGGCGCTCAACATTTCCTACGACAATCTGGAGAGCTACGTCGCCGACCTGACTCGGGCCATCACCACGCCGGACCCGGACTACCTCGCCATCGGCGTCAAGGTCGACGGCCAATGGCGCCAGCTTAACGGCAACGTCCTGCAGATCGAGAACGAGTACTACAGCACCGTGCGGCCAAAGTGCATCGCCCGCAGCGGCGAGCGGCCCACCCTGGCGCTGCGCCAGCGCGGCGTGGAGTACGTCGAGATCCGGGCGCCCGACGTCAATGCCTACAACCCGGTCGGCGTCGACGAGAGCCAGCTGCGCTTCATGGAGGCCCTGCTGCTGTTCTGCCTGCTGGAGGACAGCCCGCGGGTCGATGCCGCCGAGCGGCAGGAGCTCGAGCACAACATGGCCCTGGTGACCCGCCGCGGCCGTGAGCCAGGACTACGCCTGCGCCACCGCGGGCGCGAGCTGTCGCTGCGGAACTGGGGGCTGGCATTGCTGGAGCCCATCGAAGCCATCGCCGAGCAGCTGGATGCCGCCAGCGGCGAGCAGGCCTACCGCGCCGCCGTCGCCGAGCAGCGCGAGGCCTTGCTCGATCCGGACCGCACGCCGTCAGCACGGATGCTGGCAGAAATGCGCGAGCGGGGCGAGTCGTTCACCGCCTTTGCCCTGCGGCTGTCGCGCCAATACGCGGAGGAGTTTCGCGCCATGCCGCTCGCCGACGAGACCGTTGCCGAGCTGCGGCGCTTGGCCAGCGAGTCGCTGGCCGAGCAAGAGCGGCTGGAACAAGCCGACACGCTGTCGTTTGAAGAGTATCTGGAGCAGTACTTCGCGCAGGCGTAGCGGGCTTGCGGTGCCCGGGCCCTGCCGCGGCGGCAGGGCGTCCCGCCGATCTGGCGCTCAAATCGCCTTGGTCTTGCTGGCGTGGCAGCGCTTGCAGCGGAACACCGTCACCAACCGCCCCTGCTTTACGTCGAAGCGCTGGGTATGCACGATCTCCCACTTGTGATGGCCGCTGCGGCACAGCGCTTTTCCCTCCTACTCGGCCGCCCGGCGCTGCCGCCGGCGAAACGGAATCACCTCGCCCATGCTGCATTCACCTCGAAAATCGAATTTCGCGCATTTGACCAATCGGTTGGCTGCCCAATCCCGATCGCGGCAAAAATCCCGACCCTGGCGCCAATCTAGCGATATGCGGCCGATTCCAAAGCGGCTAAAGCAACACGGCTGTGCAAACCGCAAAATGCCACGCTCTTGCAGGCAGACCTGGCGAATCGGCCCTGCTATTATTGGCCCCTGCCAACATTTGCCCGGGCCAGCGGTCCCGTTGTGACGAGAGCCGAAAATGACCGAAACCTCCGCCACCCCTTCCGCAGTCGACAAAAAGCGCGCCCGCGCTGCTCAGGCCCGCGCGCTCCTGGAGCGCCTCGCCGCGCGTTACCCCGACTGCTTCACACGTAACGCCGAAAAGATACGCCCTCTGGCGATCGGCATCCAACAGAAGCTGCGGGCAGAGCTGGCGGAAGATCCTGAATTCCAGGACGTGCCGGGCTGGCAAATCCGTCAGGCGCTGGCCATTTACACCCGCTCGCTGTCTTACCTCAAGGCGCTCATCGAAGGGCGCCCGCGCGTCAATCTGGACGGCAGCACCGCTGGCGAGGTGACCGCTCAGGAACAGGCCCATGCCCAGGCGCGCTTCGACGAGATCAACGCCATTCGGGCCGCCCGCCGGGTCCAGCAGCCCAAGCGCCCCGCCGCGCGCCGCAAGCCGGCCGCCAAGCGGCCTGCCCGCAAAGAGCCTAGCCAGCGCAAGCTGGAGCAGCTGGCAGCCAAGTTCTCCCGCCGCTAAAGCGGGTCGGCAACGGCCGCCGGCACCGAAATCGGCCATGGTCGTGAAACGGCGATGGTTCGCGCGGGGCCGGCGCGCTGCGGCCGGCAGAAGCGTGGAGGGGCGCCGATCGGACGGCGCTCGAGCGCGGCTCAGCTGCGCAGGTGACGCTGATTGGCCTCGCAGCCGTAGCCATAGGCGAGATCACGCAGCGCGCCGATATCCTGCAGCGCGATCTCCTTGCCCGATGCGGTGATCAGTCCCTGCTCCTGGAAGCGACGGAACAGCCGGCTCATGGTCTCCGGCGCCAGCCCCAGGTAGTTGCTCAGCTCGGCGCGAGACATCGGCAGGCGGAAACGGGTGCGGGAGAGCCCCCGACGGCCGAAACGGTTGGAGAAGCTCAGCAGCACGATGGCCAAGCGCTCGTCCGCGCAGCGCTTGGCCACCGCATACAGAAGCTCGTGATCCTTGAAGATCTCCTTGCTCATGATGCGCAGCAGGGACTGCTGCAGGCCGGGGATCTTGGTCGCCAGATATTCGAGATTATCGAAGGGAATCTCGCAAACGCTGGTGGTTTCCAGTGCCTGGGCACTGCAGGGATGGCGGCCGCTGTTGATGGCGTCCAACCCGAGGATTTCTCCCGGCAGGTGAAAGCCGGTGATCTGCTCTTCACCGTTGATGGATAGAACGGTGGTCTTTATGGCTCCGGCGCGGACGGCGTAAATGGCGCGGAACGGATCCTCGGCGCGGTAAAGGTATTCGCCGCGACGCAGCGGGCGGCGACGCTGGACGATGTCTTCCAGCTGTTCGACGTCCTCGGCATCCAGAGTGACTGGCAGGCACAGCTGGAACAGGCTGCATTCGCTGCATGCTTGCCGGATGGTGGACAGGTTAACCACCCTCTGCTTTGCAGTCACTCTTGAACCTCCATCTTGATCGACGTCAATGCATTATAAGGAAAATTTCGCATTAGGTCATAACCACTTGTTCTATCCGATAGTCCAATACAAAAAATGCAGACCGGCCAAAGCGAATAGCCCGGCCACGGCATCGTCGACCATGATGCCAAATCCGCCCTCGATATAGCGATCCAGCAGCCTGATTGGCCAGGGCTTGAGTATGTCGAACAGCCGAAACAGCAGAAAACCGGCCAGCACGGCATGCCAGCTGGGCGGGATGGCTGTCATGGTGATCAAAAAGCCAACGATCTCGTCCCAGACGATAGAAGGATGATCGTGCACCCCGGCCGCCTTTGCTGCCGCCCCACACAGATAAATTCCCAGCCCGAACAGCAGCAAAAGCAGCAGCAGATAAAGCGACAACGGCAGCCGGGCAGCGAGGAGGTAAACCGGAATTGCCGCCAGCGTGCCGAAGGTGCCAGGCATCCACGGCATCAGGCCGGAACCGCAGCCCAAGGCCAGGAACTGCACCGGATCGCGCAAGCGAAAGCGCTTCTGCCCTGCATTTTTCATGGCTGCGGCCCCGCCGGGAAGTGCTGATAGCCACCCTGCGGCAAGACCAGCGCCTGCCCCGCCCCGTCAACCAGACGCAAGCCGGCGGCTTCCTCGACGACGCCGATGGCGGTCACGGCGGTCCCGCAACGGGCTGCCGCCTGGCGCAGCCTGACCTCTTGCGACGGCGGCACGGTGAAGCAGAGCTCGTAGTCGTCCCCACCCGTCAGCGCCAGCTGCCGCGCCTCCGCCAGGGGGAACAGCTGCCGCAGCGCGGCCGATAGCGGCAAGCGCTCGATCTCGATGCGCGCGCCGACGCCACTGGCAGCCAGGATATGCCCCAGGTCAGCCGCCAGGCCGTCGGAGACATCGATTGCGGCGCTGGCCAGGCCGCCCAGGGCAGCCCCCAGGGCAAGTCGCGGCGTCGGATAATGCAGCCGCGCCAGCAGCTCGCCGACAGCGCCGGCACGGTGACGCTCGCCGGCCTGCCACAGCCGCAACCCGGCCGCCGCGTCTCCCACGGTGCCGCTGACAAAAATGCGATCGCCCGGGCGTGCTCCGCGGCGACGCAGCACCTTGTCCGCCGCCACCCGCCCCAGCAGGGTGACGCTGACGGAGCGGCGCGGCCCCCGGGTGGTGTCGCCGCCGATCAGCGCCACACCGCTGCTCTCGGCCAGGGCGCGAAACCCAGCGCTGAATCCCGCCAGCCAGGCAGAATCGGGCTGCGGCAGCGTCAATGCCAGCAGCGCCCAGGTCGGGCGCGCCGCCATCGCCGCCAGATCGCTGAGATTCACCGCCAGCGCCTTGTGACCGACAGCCTCGGCCGGCGCATCAGCCGGGAAGTGCACGTCTTCGGTGAGGGTGTCCACGCAGGCCGCCAGCAACTCGCCGCTACCGGCATCTACCAGGGCGGCATCGTCACCAACGCCTTCCACCACGTCCGAGCGGCCCGCGCTCAGGGTCGAGAAGAACTGCCGGATCAGCTCGAACTCCGACAGGGGAGCCATCGCCTACTCCGACGGCGGCCGGTACCAGGCCGGATAAAGCTCGCGCACGGCTTCACCGTCATCGCGCCAGCCATGGCAGGTGTTGAGCAGCGGCGGCCGTTTGTCCGGATTCGGCGGCCGGCGGCGGTTGCGCAACGGAAAGATGGTCTGGATGGCGACGGTGGCCAGCGGGCGCAGCAGCTCGAAAAGATGGGTGCAGCCATTGGTCAGCCCCATCTTCTCCCGCACCTCCTCGGTCCAACCCGAGCGGATGCGCATTCCTACCAGCTGCTGGTAGTTGGGCGCCGCCTGCGGACAGGACGGAAAAGGCGACAGCCGGGTGCTGGCCGCGACCTCGCGGATGGTAAGCGTATCGTCGACCGTGAGCCGCATCCACATGTCGTGGATGGGCTCGCCGACCGGGATTTGGCCACGATAGTGGTTGCTGAACTCGTAGCTCTTGGTGTCGACCAGGTGGGCTTCGATGTCCCACAGGCCGTCGTCGCGCTCGTAGCCGTTCAACTCGATGCGGCGCGTGTGCCGCAGGGTGCGTGGTTTGGGTTCGGGAAGCGGCATGCAAGCCTCGCCTTTACTTCTTGTCGGTTGTCCGGCTGGCCTCGATTTCCGCGGCCCGCAGCGGCAGGCCGCGGGCCACCTTGTCCAGTACCCCGTTGATGTAGCGGTAGCTCTGCTCAGCGCCGAACTGCTTGGCCAGTTCGACGGCCTCGTTTATAACCACCCGGCAGGGAACGTCCAGCCGCTCCTGTAGCTCGTAGGTCCCCATGCGCAGAATAGCCTTCTCGATCGGGTCGAGCTGATCCTGCGGCCGATCCAGGAACGGACCGAAGCGGGCATCCAGCTCGTCCACCCGCGCCGGCACCTCGTGCAGCAGCTCGCGGAACAGCTCCATATCCACAGCGCTCATGTCCATTTCCTGCTCGAACTGCGCTTCGATGTCGGCCAAATCCTGGCCAGCGATCTGCCACTGGTAGAGTGCCTGCAGTGCCCGCCGGCGGGCGCGGGTGCGCAGCCGGCCGATGTCATCCTTGCGCTTTTTCATCAGGCACCAAGCTTGCGCAGCAGGCTGATCATTTCAAGGGCCGACAGCGCAGCCTCGGCGCCCTTGTTGCCGGCCTTGGTGCCGGCTCGCTCGATCGCCTGCTCGATGGTGTCGACCGTCAGCACGCCGAACGCTACCGGGATCTCGTGCTTCATCATCACTGCGGCCAGCCCCTTGCTGGCCTCGCCGGCGACGTACTCGAAGTGAGCTGTGCCGCCACGGATCACCGCGCCCAGGGCGATGATGGCGTCGTAGTTGCCGCTCTGAGCCAGCTTCTTGGCCGCCAGCGGCAGCTCGAAAGCGCCGGGAACCCAGACGACGGTGAAATTGTCATCATCGACGCCGTGGCGGCGCAGGACGTCGAGCGCCCCCTCCAGCAGGCGCTCGGTGATGAAGCTGTTGAAACGAGCCACTAGCAGTGCATAGCGGCCGTCTCGACCGGTGAAGTCGCCTTCGATCACTTTCATTGGTCGAATCCTGTGCTAGACGAAGAAATCGTGTTTCATGCCACCGGCTCGACGTACTCGACCACCTCGATGCCGAAGCCAGACAGTGCATGCATGCGCTTTGGCGCTGACAGCACGCGCATCTTGCGCACGCCGAGATCGGCCAGGATTTGCGCACCCACGCCAAAGGTCCGCAGCTCCTCGCTCTTCTGGCCGCGCTGGGTCCCCTTGGCCCCAGGCTCCTCCTCGCGCTGCAGGCGATAATTGCGCAGGCGCTTGAGGATGTCGTCGACGTCGTCCTTCTGCCGCAGCACCGCCACCACGCCGCTGTCGGCCTTGGCCACCTGCTGCAGCGCCGAGCGCAGCGGCCAGCCGAAATCCGGCCCGACCGCGCCGAACACGTCCGATAGGGTGTTCTGCACATGCACCCGCACCAGCACCGGCTCATCCGGCATCACGCTGCCGCGCACCAGGGCGAAGTGCATGGCGTTGCTGACGGTGTCCTGATAGGCGTAGAGGCGGAAATTGCCGTACTCGGTCGGCAGCTCGGTTTCCGCCACCCGCTCCACCGTGCGCTCGTGCTTGATGCGGTAGGCGATGAGATCGGCCACGGTGCCGATCTTGAGGTTGTGCTCCCGGGCGAATTTGAACAAATCGTCCCGGCGCGCCATGGTGCCGTCTTCGTTGAGGATCTCGACGATCACGGCCGCCGGCTCAAACCCGGCCAGACGGGCTAGGTCACAGCCGGCCTCGGTGTGGCCGGCGCGGGTCAGCACGCCACCAGGCTGGGCCATGAGGGGGAAGATGTGGCCCGGCTGGACCAGGTCTTCCGGCCTGGCATTCGGCGCCACCGCAGCCTGGATGGTGCGGGCGCGATCGGCAGCGGAGATGCCGGTGGTCACGCCAGTCGCGGCTTCGATGGAAATCGTGAAGTTGGTCGCGTGCTTGCTGTCGGTGCTGTTGACCATCAGCGGCAGGCGCAGCTGCTCGCAGCGCTCGCGCGTAAGCGTCAAGCAGATCAACCCGCGGCCGTAGCGCGCCATGAAGTTGATGTCTTCCGGCCGAACCAGGCTGGCGACCATGACCAGATCGCCTTCGTTCTCGCGGTCCTCATCGTCCATGATGATGACCATCTTGCCGGCCCGCAGGTCTTCGATGATTTCGGGAATGCTGTTGAACTGCATGCTGTGCCTTCGGATACGCTCTGTTGATTTCCACGGCCGTGCTAGCGGCGCCCTTATTTTCCCGGCAGAAGCGAAACAATGCCAGCGAAGCGGCGCAGCGCTGGTCGGCCCGGGCCGGAGCTGGCACGGAGTTTCAGCCGCTGCTGACGACCGGGCCGGGTACCGCGGCGCTGGCCACGCTCACTCGAGGAAGCCGGCCCGCCGCAGCGTCTCCAGGCTGACGCCCCCGCCACTCTCGGCCGCCTTGTCGCCGAGCATGAGCCGCTCCAGGTAGCGGGCGATCAAATCGACCTCCAGATTGACCTTGCGCCCGGGCCGAAACTCGCCCAGCGTGGTCACGCTCAAGGTATGCGGGACGATGTTGACATCGAACACGCTGCCGTCGACCGCGTTGACCGTCAGGCTGACCCCATCGACGCAGATCGAACCTTTCTCGGCGATGTAGCGCGCCAGTCGCTCCGGCGCGTGGATGCGGAAGCGCTCCGAGCGGCCGTCAGGACGCCGCTCCAGCACTTCGCCTAGCCCGTCCACATGGCCGCTCACCAGATGCCCGCCCAGGGGCGTGGCCAGCGTCAGCGCCAGCTCGAGGTTGACCCGGTCGCCCTCCTTCAGGCTACCCAAGGTGGTGCGGGCCAGAGTTTCGCCGGAGACGTCGGCGGCAAAGGCATCCGGCTCCAATGCGACCGCCGTGAGGCACACCCCACTGACGGCGATGCTGTCGCCGATCTGGGCCTTGCCAAGATCCAGCCCGCCGGCATCGATGACCAGCCGCATGTCCTCGCCGCGCACCTCACGACTGCGTATCCGGCCGACCGCTTGAATGATTCCCGTGAACATGACCTAACTTGCCTCCGGCCGGGCGCGAATCCGCAGATCCGGCCCCACCATGCGTACCTCCAGGATGCGCAGCGGCAGCCGCTCGGCCATGGTGCTGATGCCGGCCAGCTGCAGCAGCGGGCGGCCCTCATGCCCCATCAGGTGCGGCGCCAGGTAGACCACCAGCTCGTCCACCAGCCCCGCCTGCAGGAAGGCGCCGGCCAGCGTCGGCCCCGCCTCGACCAGCGCCTCGTTGACCTCCAGCGCCGCCAGGCTGGCGAGCACCGCGCCGAGATCCAGCCCGCCCGCCGATGCGGTCGCCACGCGCTCGACCCGCGCACCGGCGGCGGCCAGCGCGGCCGCCGCCTCGGGCGCCGCCTCTACGCCATGGAACAGCACGACGCTGCCTTCGCCTCGCACCACGGCTGCCTGCGGCGACGTACGCAGCCTGCTATCCAGCACCACCCGCAGCGGCTGCCCCGGCCAGTGCGGCGGCAGCTCCACATCGCGCACCGTCAGCCCCGGATCGTCGGCCCGCACGGTGCCGCTGCCCGTGACGATGGCGCAGCTGCGCGCCCGCAGCCGGTGCACGTCGCGGCGGGCCGCAGAAGATGTAATCCATTTACTCTCGCCGCTGGCGAGCGCCGTGCGCCCATCCAGGCTCGCCGCTAGCTTGCAGCGAACATAGGGCCTGCCGCTGCGCATGCGCATGACAAAGCCGGGATTGAGCGCCTCGGCTTGCGCTGCCATCAGGCCGGCAGCGACTTCCACTCCCGCCGCCCGCAATTGGGCCAGTCCTTTTCCGGCGACGCGGGGATTGGGATCTTCCATGGCCGCCACCACGCGGCCGATACCCGCCGCCAGCAGCGCATCGACGCAAGGCGGCGTGCGGCCATGATGACTGCATGGCTCCAGCGTGACGTAGGCCGTCGCGCCCCGCGCTCGCCTGCCAGCAGCGGCCAGCGCGACCACCTCGGCGTGGGCCTCGCCGGCGCGCAAATGTGCACCCTCGCCCACGATTTGCCCGTCTCGCACGATAACGCAGCCGACCCGGGGATTTGGCCGGGTGGTCCACAATCCCCGCTCAGCGAGCTGGAGCGCGCGCGCCATGAAACGGTGATCGGCCACGCTGAAGCGGCCGTCCGGCTCTTCTGCGCGAACGGGCTTGGCACCAGTGTCCGACTCGCTCATGCGAGCTCAGTCCTCGTCGCGGGGCGCATCGTTGGATGGATTGAGCAGCGACGGCTGCCCCTCCAAGCCCTCGATGACCTCCCGAAATGCGCTGACGTCCTGGAAGCTGCGGTACACCGAGGCGAAGCGCACATAGGCCACCTGGTCCAGCTCCTTCAACTCGGCCATGACCAGCTCACCGATCGTGCGACTCGGCACCTCGCGCTCGCCGGTGGCCATCAACTGCTTCTTGATGCGGTTGATCGCCGCCTCCACCGCCTCGGTCGGCACCGGCCGCTTCTCCAGCGAGCGTTGCATGCCGGTACGCAGCTTGTTCTCATCGAATGGCTCGCGGATACCGTTGTTCTTGATCACCCGCGGCAGTTGCAGCTCGGCCGATTCGAAGGTCGTAAAGCGCTCCCCGCATGCCGTGCACTCGCGGCGACGGCGCACCATGTCACCGTCGCTGGCGAGCCTGGAGTCGATCACCCGCGTATCGTGGGTATGGCAGAACGGGCAGCGCATGGGCCTCAGACCTGCTTGTACACCGGGAAGCGCTTGCAAAGCTCCAGCACGTTCTGACGCACCCGGGCGATGGTGTCCTCGTTCTCGATGTCATCGAGCACGTCGCAGATCCAATGCGCCAGCTGCCGCACCTCGGGCTCCTTGAAACCGCGGGTGGTCACCGCTGGCGTGCCGATGCGCAGCCCTGAGGTCACGAACGGCGACTGCGGATCGTTGGGCACGGTGTTCTTGTTGACCGTAATGTTGGCGCGACCCAGCGCCGCATCCGCGTCCTTGCCGGTAATGCCCTGCTTGATTAGGGAAATCAGGAACAGGTGGTTGTCGGTGCCGCCGGAGACCACCTCGTAGCCGCGTTCCATCACCACCTCCGCCATAGCCCGGGCATTGGCCACGACTTGCCGCGCGTACTCCTTGAACTCCGGCTCCAGCGCCTCCTTCAGCGCCACCGCCTTGGCAGCGATCACATGCATCAGCGGACCGCCCTGGGTGCCCGGGAATACCAGGCTGTTGAGCTTCTTCTCGATCTCCGGGTTAGAGCGCGCCAGGATGAGGCCGCCACGGGGACCGCGCAGGGTCTTGTGGGTGGTGGTGGTGGTGACATCCGCGATCTGCACCGGGTTCGGATACAGCCCCGCCGCCACCAGACCGGCGACGTGCGCCATGTCCACGAACAGATAGGCGCCGACCGAATCGGCAATCTCCCGGAAACGCTGCCAGTCCATCACCCGCGAGTAGGCGGAGAAGCCGGCGACGATCATCTTCGGCTTGTGCTCCCTAGCCAGCCGCTCGACCTGGTCGTAATCGACTTCGCCGGTCTCGGGGTCGATCCCGTACTGCACAGCGTTGAACAGCTTGCCGGAGAAATTGACCTTAGCGCCATGGGTCAGATGGCCCCCATGGTCCAGGCTCATGCCGAGAATGGTGTCGCCCGGATTCAGCAGCGCGAAGTAAACCGCAGCGTTGGCCTGCGAGCCGGAGTGCGGCTGCACGTTGGCGTAGTCGGCCCCGAACAGCTGCTTGGCGCGGTCAATGGCGAGCTGCTCGGCAATGTCCACGTATTCGCAGCCGCCATAGTAGCGCCGGCCCGGATAGCCTTCGGCGTACTTGTTGGTGAGCACGCTGCCCTGGGCTTCCAGCACCCGCGGGCTGACGTAGTTTTCAGAAGCAATCAGCTCGATATGCTCTTCCTGCCGCCGGCGCTCTTTCTCGATCGCCTCAGCGAGTTCAGGGTCGTAGCTGGCAATGGTCATGTCACTGGAGAACATCGGCGCTCCCTACTCAGGTCGGCACGGCTTGCAGCCGGCAGTTGAAGACAATGTCTGCTAAAGGCCGAGCGCCCCGCCCCCCTGCCCTTAGCGCACACTCCTCGGAAGGGCCCGAGTATAGACGAAGCGAGGACTTGCTGCATTGCGTAAAGCACTCATTGAGCGGGCCGGGATCGCAAGAATGCCCAGAGAAGATGAGTCAGCAGCGTTGGCCCATGTAACAAGGGACTGACGCCAGCGAAATGCCAGCACGACATGAGGACGCGCAGGACCGCAGTGACAGCTTAAGCCAAAGCAGGACAACTAGTCGCGCAAAATGGGGGTGTTCAGTTGCGCTTGCCATCGTTGCAGAAGCGCTTGGCAATTCCAGCGCCGGAAAACGCCTCCCGGATCTTTGTCGAATTGGCAAAAAGCATGTGGTTGGCAAAGCGCCGCTCGGCCTTCAGCACGTCATCGCCCCGCTCCGACGAAAGCACCCGGCAAGTTCGGCATCGATGCTCTGCGGATCCTCCAATCAGTGAGAACGTTCTCGGCTTCGCGCTGCCTGCTAGACGGCTTCAGGGTCGCGCACATCGATCCCTTCACGGCGGGCAATCTCAGGACGGCGAGCAGCGCCAGTAATCGCTGAAAGCCGCTCGCCAATCTCCCGCTGCTTGCGAGCAACCAGGGCCGCCATCTGCTCGGCTTCACGAATGGCGCTATCGTCAAAACCGAACAGATCCCCCGTGGTATCGGACGGCTGCGCCCCCATCGCCTGCACGGCCTGGATCGTCGCCACGGCGCGTTGCGTGTTCGCCCCCTTGTTGACGATCTGGTCAACGCCAAGCGATTGCAGCCGCTCGTTATTTGGCGCTGCTAGCGCGATCGCTTCCGCTTGGGCGTAGGGATTCGACCGGCACGAAGCGCGGCAATGAGCGTATCGCTTCCCGAATTTGCGATTCGGTAACCCCGGCGTCCCGGAGTTCTTGCCAGAAGCCCTTTCGCTCGCGCTTGTTCTTCGGTGTAGTATCCTTCTCGGAAGAAATCGACATAATCAATAACCTTTCCTTGTCCGTCACGGATGTTTAGCTCGGCATCGAGGATGGCCGCCTGGGCCTTATCGAAGCCATCGGCTTCATTGTAGATTTGCGCCGGGATGGTTTCCTGACCGGTCCGGCGGGCCAAGTCTAGCCGGTGGCGGCCAGAGATAACCTCAAGCCTGCCGTCCAGCCGACGCCATACCTGAATCGGCGCAAGGCCACGACGATCAAACTCGCCTTCCAGCGGCTCGACAACCCCGCGCTCATCAGCTCCGGACTTGAACTGTGGAACATCCGTCGACAGTTGCAGGTCCGCTACACGGACCTCAGTAACCGGGATGCCTGAGTCCGCATGCTGGCCTAACTGAGGCTCGGGTCGTTCGGGCCGTTCGCCCGACCGATCTGTTGCAGCTTGGCTATCATCGCTTTGGCCAGCTCCAAATCCTCTACGTCTTTGGTCGGTGTCAACAAAGCCTCGCGGGCGCTCACCACGGGCAGCGCGCTCCCCGCGTCTCTCGCGGGCCTGCTTGTCTTGTGTGAGGGCGATTTCTGCATCATGAATGTTCTCCCCTATGCCATAGCTAAAACCTGCTCCAGTATAAGCATAACCCCGACCACTGATAGTTGCGGCAGCCAGATACTGACGGGCGCGCTCAAGGGCATCGCGCAGCGTTTCTATATCATCGGCTTGAGCGTAGAACTCGTCGCCGGATACGTGGTACGCATCCCGGGAGAGGCCAGCAGTTCTCAGCGCTTCGCCGGCGGCGGCAATCAGGGCATCACCTGCTTCGTGCCCCATGTTGTCATTGACGAACTTGAGGCTGTCCAAGTCGATAGATGCAACGTACCGTTTAGGCTGTCGTGTCAGCCAGGCCTTGTTTGAGCCAAGGCCGGTGCGCTCATCAATCAGCAATTCGGTGCGCAACTGCTCAAGTATGGACTTGGCTTCGTCCAGGTCTTTAATGTCCTCAAGACGAGCGTT
>Ga0079224_100000691_pt1 | contig 34844 bp, 35 predicted proteins | sample Stecom2015_FD_80414 | JGI IMG/M metagenome (GOLD analysis project Ga0079224, IMG submission 80414) | Agricultural soil microbial communities from Utah to study Nitrogen management - Steer compost 2015 | ecosystem: Environmental > Terrestrial > Soil > Agricultural land | place: USA: Utah... | reverse complement strand
ATTCCTGTTTATGATAGGCGGCGCTACTTTAACTTATGCACAGGTAGATCCTGAAGTTCAGGATTCTATCGTCGATTCAACAGAATTGGACGATGATATCTTACTTACCGAAACGGTAATCGTAGGAAAAGGTGTAATTGACTTGGAAGAAAACCGTAAGACACCGGTTGCCGTTTCTACAATTACAAAACAAGAAATTCAAGATAAATCGGTTGGGAATGTTGAATTTCCTGAGGTTATGAAACATACACCTTCGGTTTATGTATCAAATCAAGCAAGCGGATTTGGAGATGGTCAAATGTTTTTACGTGGTTTTGACCAATCAAATACTGCTTTCTTATTAAATGGTCAGCCGATCAACGGAATGGAGGACGGTAATATGTACTGGTCCAACTGGAGCTCTATGTTGGATGTTGCAAATGCAGTTCAGGTTCAAAGAGGTTTGGGATCTTCAAAATTAGCGATTTCTTCAGTGGGTGGAACGGTAAACATCGTGACCAAAGCTACAGAAAGAAATCAAGGAGGAATGGCGCGTTTCGTAATGGGGAATGACTCATATATGAAAGGAACGGTTGCTTATGATACCGGTTTAAAAGGTAAATGGGGATTCTCAATGCTATTAGATTACTGGACTGCCCATAGAAAATTTGCAAGAGGAACAAGCGGTAGTGGACAAAGTTATTTCTTTTCAGTAGGTTTCAAACCTAATGATCGTCATAATTTAAATTTAATGATTTTTGGTGCACCTCAAATTCATGGTCAGAAATGGTCAAACAGTTTAGAAGAATATGGCGAATATGGCAAAAAATATAATGAAAATTATGGCTTTTACCAAGGTGATGCTACTAACTTAGTGGAGAATTATTACCATAAACCAGTGGCAAACTTAAACTGGGACTGGAGCATCAATAGTGATTTGTCATTGTCAACCGTAGTTTACGCCTCCTTAGGTAGAGGTGGAGGAACCGGAAGTTATGGGAACGGTCCAGACTATGTTGATGGTGGAAGAACAGCAGATGGACTGATTAATTTTGATGCTATGGCTGCATATAATGCGACTGTAGAAGGTGGAATAGGAAACGCCTCTGCTTATACCGGATTTTCAAAAAGAGCTTCCGTTAATAATCACTTTTGGTATGGTGCAGTATCCAATTTGAGTTATGAATTAAATGAGAATTGGTCATTCAACATAGGTGCGGATTTGAGATTTTACAAAGGAGACCACTTCCGTCAATTGGTTGACACTTATGGGTTAAGAGGTTGGAACGAAACAAATGCAAACAGACCTGAGGATTATTTGGTAACCGAAACTTTTGATGCAAACCCTTGGGCTTCTTTGTTTAATTTTGCTGATGAAGACCAAAGAGTTGGTTATGATGATTCAGAGAAAATTAATTACCAAGGAGGATTTGGACAAATTGAATACAACATAGGTGGATTTACAATCTTCGCTCAAGGAGCTGTTTCCAATCAATCTTACCAAAAATTTAACCGATGGAATTATGAAGGAGGTGAAGCTGAATCTGAAAAAGTGAATAAAATTGGTTATAACGTAAAAGGAGGGGCGTCTTACACCTTTGCAGAAGACCATACAATTTTTGGAAACATCGGAAGATATTCCAGACAACCATTTTTAGATAATGTATTTGTGCAGGGAACAGTTGATTTAGCTGACCCTGAAGTCGATAACGAAGAGATAACCGGATATGAAGTGGGTTATAAATACCATACAAGAGCATTGAAATTAAATGTAAATCTTTATCACACAACTTGGGATAACCGCTTTGTTCCTTTATTTGTAAATGAATATATGTATGAAGGAAATGAAATTCCGGTAACTTATTTGTTAACCAATGTGACACAAGTTCACCAAGGAGTAGAAGTTGATTTTGACGTAAGAGTTTCAAGAAAATTCAATGTCAGAGGTTTCGCGTCCTATGGAGATTGGCAATATGATGGGAAAACACCTTACAACTTAAGAAATGATGATACTAGTGAAGTTATTGGAAGTGGAGAAGTTGAACTAACAGGCGTAAGGGTAGGTGATGCAGCACAGTTTACATTTGGTGCAGGAACTAAATTTGAAGTAGCCAAAGGATTGTCTTTTGATGCAGACTTGAATTATTATGCAAATCTTTACGGTACCGTGGACGTAGAAGATGTAGCAGAATCTGCGGTAAATGGAGAAGATTATCAACAATCAACTTTAAGCCCTTTTGCATAATTGGATGCAGGGGTGACTTATGAATTTAAATTTGGAAATCAGTCTATTCGATTCCGTGGAAATGTTAAAAACGTAGCGAATACTCAATATCTTTCAAGATTTGATGGATTTGGATATTATTACGGATTAGGCCGTACCTATAATGCAGGAATTCAAGTTAATTTCTAATTCATTAATACTTTAAATACAGTAGCCACTCTATCAAGAGTGGCTTTTTTTTTATAGTTTTGTGAAGCAACCAAAAAGCAAATATTATGTACAACTTTTTACAAAATTTCCACAGCGGATGGGCTTATTTAACTTTACTGTCCGGGGTTCTGTTTTTCGTGATGGTCGGCTTTTACGCCATTAATAAAAAGGCAAGAAACAACTTCATAACCAAATTAAGTTTTTTCACAACCCTTGCTTTTCATGTTCAGCTGATCGTCGGGGTTTTACTGTATTTTGTTTCTCCTTATGCAAAATGGACAGCAAATACCATGAAAGATGAAACAAACCGTCTTTATGCTATGGAACATCCATTGATGATGTTTGCAGCAGTTATCTTAATTACCGTTGCCAATTCAAAATTGAAAAAATCAGAATCCGTTCAAATGACACCTGCCATCTTGGGGCTACTTGCGTTGGCGTGTGTTATGTCGAGAATCCCTTGGGATGCTTGGTTGAACTAAACTAAACGGAACAAATCATAAAAGCCATTATTTATAGAAATAATGGCTTTTTTATTTTTAGAATTCATCTCATCACTTAGTGAAATGAAGTTTGCTTTTGGTATTTCTGTAGTCATTTAAATCGGCCTTCAATGAACCTACCGTCAATTCCGCTTTGATTTGAATCGGAATGTGGTTATCATCATCCGTTACCCACATTGTCACACTTTCAGATTCTTTGAAAATCCGCCCGGATTGCACATAAGGTCTTATTTTGAGGGTTTTAATTTTTCCGAATTTCGTATTCATCGTTTCTCTTCCCAAAATCTTTAACCTGAATTTATAAGTGTCATCGGTCATGAAAATTTTCAGATTGATATAATCCCCCGTTTTCAGTTTATCTGTGTCGTAATTTCTTAAGTAATAAAAAGCTGAAAGTAAATCCTGAATATTATTCCCTTCAAAATCCTTATAAGATATTCTCTGTTCTTTTCTGTCATGAATTTTAACGATGTTTTTATCATGATCAAAAGTAAAAATCTGATCTCTGGAATAGCCGCCTTCGCTTATGTTTCTTACAAATTTTGAAGGTTTATTGGTAGATTGATCAATATAACTTTCATACCGGTCATCTACTTTATAAAACGCTCTGACAGCCCCTGAAGAAGAGCCTTCCCCTACAACATGAAAATGAGGTCTGCCTTCATACGTAGTGTTTTTCACAGTCAAAGAGGCAAATCCGGCATTCAACAAACCATAATGAATACGGTATTGAAGATACTCGCCACTTTTATAATTCTGGGTATCGCTTGATACAAATGACAAAAGTGCAATAGAAATAAAAAATAACAAGAAACTTTTCTTCATTGATTTGGGTTTGCGCTTACTCCTTACAAACAGTTTGCCAAAGACAACGGATATAGAGGGAAGAGGTTGATAATTAACTGATTGAAGCAGTAAGGGTGTCCAGGTTAATTACCTGTGTAATTTCCGGCGCATATTTTTTGACGGTCATTTCAACTCCTGATTTTAGAGTCATTCGGTTGATGGTACAATAAGTGCAAGTCCCCGTAAGTCTGACATTTACGATGTCATTTTCAACTGAAACCAATTCAATATCACCTCCGTCATTGTTCAAAAAAGGACGGATTTCAGCCAATGCTTTTTCAATTCGCTGAATTAAAGATTCGTTTTCCATAACTACAAAGTTAATTATTTTTTAACAGCTGAACAACCCGCCATTGTGGTGATTCTCACGGCTTCAGTAGGCGGAAGTGTATCATTCCGTTCCACTAAACTCACAATCATGTTTTGGGTTATTTTTTCATAATTATCGGAAACAGGCGTATTGTCTTGCAATGCAGCCGGACGTCCTATATCGGCCGCTTCTCTTATGCTTTGTACCAATGGAATCTCGCCCAAAAACGGAACATCCAATTTCTCTGAAAGATTTTTGGCACCGTTTTGTCCGAAGATATAATATTTGTTTTCAGGTAATTCGGCAGGCGTGAAATACGACATATTTTCAATAATTCCCAAAACCGGAACATTTATAGCTTCCATTTTAAACATGGCAACTCCTTTTCTCGCATCAGCCAAAGCAATATGTTGTGGCGTACTCACAATGACCGCTCCGGTAATCGGAATTTGCTGAACGATTGACAAATGAATATCGCCCGTTCCCGGAGGAAGATCAACCAATAAAAAATCGAGTTCACCCCAATGTGCATCCCGAATCATTTGGTTGAGAGCTTTAGCGGCCATCGGACCTCTCCAGACAACGGCCTGGTCTGTTCCTGCAAAAAAACCGATGGAAAGTAATTTAATTCCATAACTTTCTATAGGTTTCATTTTGGATTTACCGTCCACTTGAATCGAATGCGGTTGCGCGCCTTCCACATCAAACATCGTCGGCATGGATGGTCCGTAAATGTCAGCATCCAAAAGTCCGACTTTAAAACCCATTTTTTGTAAACTGATCGCCAAATTGGCTGAAACCGTGGATTTTCCTACGCCTCCTTTTCCGGAAGAAATCGCCACGATATTTTTTACGCCGGGAATTTCATTTCCTTTAATTTCAGGTTTCTTTTCGGGGGTTTCCGTCAATATATTTAATTGAAGATTGGCTTGTGGAATTTGTTCCGAAAAAGCCGCTTTTAAGGCTTGTTCCAAACGTTTGCGTTCGTGCATCGCGGGTGAATAGGAAACAATGTCAAGAATGATCGTATCACCCATTACCTGAATATTTTTCATCCATTTTTCAACGCCAAGTTCTTCCAGTAAACCAATGGCTTGATTCTTCAGATTGCTCATTTCTTTTAGATTAAACTACAAATTTACGCATTAAAAGATGGTTTTGAAAATGAAGGATTATGATTTTCATTATGAAGTCGTTAGATTCTGCTGAATGTTTTTTAATTTTGAGCATTAATTGGTTAACCTATGGAAAAGCATTTTGAAGATTTAGCAAAAATCCGTCAGCATTTTATCAATTATTTACAAGATTATGATTTAAAACGCCTGACTTTTATTCCCATGGGTTATAAAAATCATGTGTTTTGGAATTGTGCACACGCTTTGGTGACCCAACAATTGATGACTTATTATCTTTCTGACAATGAAATGTTGGTAGATTCTGATTGGGTGATGCGATTCAAAAAAGGAACTTTTGGGGATCAAAATGTGACCGAAGATGATGTGCGAACGCTGATTAAACTTTTACAAACTACTCAGGTTCGTTTAAGAAAAGATTATTTCGCTGAAAATTTGTCTTATTTCCGTCCCTATGAAACCAGTTTCGGAATCAATTTGGAAACCATAGAAGATGCCATTCGATTCAACAATCTGCATGAATCCCTGCATTTGGGTTACGTGAAAGCATTGAGTAAAAATATTTTGTAAATCTTGATTGTTTCAGGTAAAAGTAAACCGGATTCAAAAAAAATTTCTTTTTTAAATGTTTGTCGATTTAAATGACAGCCTCTCAACTTCTTATATAAAATTTGTGTCAAGATTTTGTTCTGCTTCATGATAATTAATAAATTTGTGACCTACCAATTTTTAAACCAATGAATTTAACAGAAAAACTCCGAAAATACAGAGAGGAAAAGGGCTATACCCAAGAATCTATGGCGCACAACATAGGCGTCAGCTACGGAACCTACAGCAATATGGAAAACGGGAAAACCGACATTCGGTTTTCATTATTGGAAAAATGCGCAAAAACTTTAAACATATCTTTGTTTGAACTTTTGCCAGACGAATACAAAGAAGACTTATAACAGAGCTCATTCATTTTTTTTAAAAAGTAAAAAATCCTGAATTAATCAGGATTTTTATATAAACCATTAAAGTGGTTGATATTCAAATTTCGGATAGCCGCGCATATTGTTTTCGTCCAGCATACTCAAAAACCGGATTTTATACAAAATTCCGTCGGGATCTTTCAAAACATAGAAACGATCTCCATAAACGACCGGTGTAGAAGTCGTTCCGGAAACAGTGGAACGCCAATTGCTTCCTATGGCTCTTTGATCATCATATATAAACAAAGATTCGTCTACGTCATTGATAGTGAAATTGTTATAATCCGATTCGAGTGTCAAAGCATCTGTGGTGATTTGATAAGAAGCAGCACCATCCAACGTATTGCTGATGATAAAATCGGAATAAGTATAAGTCCCAAATCCTTCAATTATATTATTCCAAATTGTAAAACAAATATCCCAGTTCTTCTTTTCCGGTTGGATTTCTACCAGGTTTTCTGTGTCAAAACTAAAGAAGGTAAAATTATGCGTAGAAGTTTTTTCTACAATGAATTCCGAATGTGTGGTGGCATCTAAATCTGCATATTGGATTTTGTAAGAATTCTCTCCGTTTCTTAAAATTCTGACTTTTTTAAAGCCTCTTGCATCGCCAATTGTATAGGTTGAAAAAGGCGGAACGTCGGTTCCCTGATAGGTTTCATACCCTAATTTCACCAAATAAACTTTGTTGTGATCATCAATTGCGTGGATTTCATCGATTGCAGTTCCGTTTTCCTGAAAATAATTCCCCGCCACATTATCTAAATATTCTGCCGGCCAGCCTGCTGCCGGATTCAACAAATTCATCAAATCCGTAAAATCATTTGGATTCACCGCATCTATGTCGTTTGAATCTACAGAACCCGCAGCCATCAAAATAGAATTATTCAGAATGACCCGAAATTCTTCGCCACCATAAAAACCTAAATCCCAATCTGTGCGTAGATTTGAAGTCGAAGTATTGTCCGGATTAGACAAATCTATCCAAACCTGATTGGATTGCGTTGGGCCACCAACCTCCGGCGTCACCGTTGCGCCTTCAAGTTGTGGGATTTCAATGGCTCCGTCGTCTTCTTTCATACAACTTGTCATGATAAGAAGTCCGCTAAGCGATGCTAAAAATATATTTTTCATTTTATAAATGATTAAAATTCAAGATTATAAACTAATTTTAAAAAATAGGAACGGCCGTAAAATAATTGTACGTTTCCTCCGCCGGTATCATTGTGTCCTTGTCCCGTAAAAGCTTCGTCATTGATGGAAGTTACATCCAAAATATTGCGCGCTCCAACAGTTACTTCAAAACGATTGTCATAGAAACCTTTTCTGATAGAAGCATCTAGCATACTGAAATCATCTCTTCTGGCCAAAATGTAATAGGAATTTTCGGTTGTGCTGTTTTCTTGGTCCAAAATAAATTGAGAAGATTTTCCGGTGTATTTATAATAAACCGAAAAGGTCGTCGCCCAATTAGGAATCTGATAGTTTACAGAAGCATTTCCCTGAAAATGGTAACGGTATTCGTCTTCAATTCTTTGGTCAGTGGCATAACTCTGACTGTTTAACGATTGAGATTCTCCAAACAAAGAAGCGCCCAAGCCGATGTTTAAGTTTTTGAACATAAAACGATGGTCGGTGGAAACACCCCAGGTTTTGTATTTGTCAATATTCATAAAACGATAGTTCGCACCCCCTAAATTTACCAAATCAATTCTATCGTCAACATCCAGATAAAGTGTATTTACATTATTTTCCATTCTTAAATCCCCTAATTTATTTTTATGTGTCCATTGAATAGAAGTGGAATAACCGGTTTCAGGCTTCAAATTCTCATCTCCGCGAATGTCGTGGTTGCTGTCCACCTGAAAAGTATATAATTCTGTAAATTCCGGATAACGATTGGCGGTTCCAATTACCGCACGTATCGTCGAATGATTCGTAAGGTCATATTTAGAACTTAATGAATAACTGAACAAAGGCTTGAATTTATTACTGAAACTCGCTCTGAAACCGGGACGCACTGAAAGTCCCGAAGTAGTATGAAATTCTGCAGAAGCAAATCCGGCATAAGAACCGATTGCCTTATCCAGGTTTTCTCCAAATTCAAAAGAATCAGCAAATGCATTAGCAAAACCTTTGTTGTAATCCAATTCATACCCCAATTGAAAATCAATCTTTTTATTCTGAATAAAATTGCTGAAAGTACCTCTTGAATAATAAGCTTTGGTAGATAAATAAGTACTTTCTTCTTTTCTTAAAGTTTCTTGTCTGGCAGGAATATCATATTCATAGTCCTGAAATTTCCTTTCCTGGGTTTGATAAGAAAAATCGCCATTGTAATTAATTTGCTTAAATAATTTAGTATTAATATTCAAATGGTGTGTCCATCTTTCGGTGGTATAATCACGGTCATTGGCATAAAAAGTTCTTTCGCCACCGGGAAAAACTCTGGAATTTACAATCGAATCATATCGGTTGATTTCTTCCGACAAATAACTCAATTTATAAAAAGCGCTGAAGTTTCCTTTTTTGAAATTTACCGAACCATAGGCATTCCATTGTTCTTTTGGCAACCATTCATATCCGCGACTATTATCTTGCTCAAAGTATTTTCTCCCCCTTTTATTTCCCCAAAAACCCTGAAAATCGTTTCGGTTTACACCGGCATTGATCAGCCAATTGTTGGATATTTTCTTACTGACATCAAGTGCTTGAATATGGCGTCCTTTCCCTTTTTCAATACCACCATCTTCATACCAGTCATATTCTTTTCCAACGGTTTCTTCCTGTACCAAAAAGTTGATTTTCCAATCATATTTTGCTGATTTTTTGGTGATGATGTTGATGATTCCCGCCAGCGCATTGCTTCCGTAATCCACTCCCATCGCACCTTTCACGATTTCAATTCGCTCCACATTGTCCAAATTGATTTTGGTCAAATCTATATTATTTCCAAATCCCGAATCTGAAACAAGCGGAATATTATCAACCAAAACTTTCACATACCGGCCGTCCAAACCCATCATAGAAATTTCAGAATCACCCGAACCACTGCTGGGATTGATTTGTATATTGAGGTTTTGGTTCAATACATCTGCAATCGTGTTTCCTGCTTGATTTTTTATATCTTCTGCACTGATTACTTCCACTTGGTAAATGGATTTATCGACCGATTGCGCCGAATATTGCCCAGTAATTACAACATCAGTAAGCCCGATGATCTCGGTTGAATCAATGGGTTCATCTATTTGAGCAGACATATATTGAATGCCAAATAATACCACGGCACAAATGCCCCAAACCTTTTTCATAAATATGATTTTTGTTAGAAACCGGTGCAAAATTAATGATTAATTTAGACTTAATCCAAATTAAAATTATATTTGCAGCGTGATATTAATCAAGTAATAATTAAAAAAATAATAGAATGAAAAAAGGTTTATTGACTTTGGTTTTTGCCTTCATGGCTGTTGTTGCATCGGCTCAGTGTGATCCGGTCAGTTCAATCGATGAAAACTTTGATACTTGGGAAGGAAACCCTTTTGCCGGAGAAATGGGAATCGGTGAATGTTGGTCAACTGCCCCAAACGGTGGAATGGTGTATGGTGAACAAAATGTTACTTTCTACGGTTTTATGAGCCCGAATGTAGATATGTTTTTGATTTCACCGGAAGTTATGCCGGGTAATTATGATTTAAGTTATGATGCAGCGGTTAACGGAGACATTGTAGACGGAATCACATTAGAAATAGGAACAGTTGCTTCAAATGAGGATGTTTCCAGTTTTACACCGATTTATCCGGCAACCGATTTGTCCTCTGAAATTCTTACGATTAGTCAGGTGATTCAAATTACAGAAGAGAAAAGATATTTTGCCATCAAAATCCATACAACCGCGCCGCACAGTGCAGCTTCTATCGATAATTTGGTTTTAACTCAAAGATTGGGCGTAAATGATGTAAACGAAGTAAAAGTTTCCGCTTATCCGAACCCTGTAATTGACCAATTGAACCTAACTTCAGGTGAAAACATTCAAGAAGTTAAAATTTTCAATACGGTGGGACAATTGGTACAAACTGTAAAACCAAACAACAAATCTTCTGTTGTAAATGTGTCAGCTTTGAAAGCCGGTGTTTATGTGGTTCAGGTAGTGACAGGAAAAGACGTTCAAACATTGAAAGTTCTAAAAAAATAATTCTCCAGAAATTATATTAAAAATGAAAAACACTTTGTAGAAATGCGAAGTGTTTTTTGTTTAAATCAAATAAAAAAAGCAGAAAGTTAAACTTCCTGCTTTTAAGTGCGGGCGGGGAGACTCGAACTCCCACACCTCGCGGCACCAGATCCTAAGTCTGGCGTGTCTACCAATTCCACCACGCCCGCAAAAGGACTGCAAATATACACTAAAATAATTTTTCACAAATTTTATTTCTTAATTTTTTGCTTCACACGATTTCGAGTACTTTTGTAAAAAATGAATTAGCAATGGAAATAAGCGGAAGAATTAAGAAAATTTTTGACGAACAAACATTTGGCAGCGGATTTCGTAAAAAGGAAATCGTCATCACCACTCAGGAACAATATCCACAAGATATTTTGATAGAATTTACCCAGGACAAAATAGATTTACTCAAACCGCTATCTATCGGCGAAGAAGTGAAAATTGCAATTAATATTCGAGGGAGAGAATGGATAAATCCCGAAGGCGTTGCCAAATATTTCAACAGTATTTCAGGGTGGCGCGTGGAAAAATTAGGAGCCGAAACTCCCTCTTTGAATCAATATGCAGATTTGCCTCCGGTAACCAATGATTACTTGGATGCTTCAAACGAACCGGACGATTTGCCGTTCTAAATGAATATCTATCATCAATTAGAAAAATCACACAGCAAAGAAAATTCGCTCAAAATCATCACATTCATAGGAAAAGATGCAAATAAATTCAGCGAATTGATGAATTGTTTTTTCATGGAAACCCAAGATTACCGTGTGCCGCAAAGAGCGGCACATGTTGTTTCACTTATCTTTGACAAAAATCCGGAACTTGTCCAACCTTATGTCCCTCAGCTGATTAAATCCTTATACAATCCGGAACTCAAAAATTCGTTGAAACGAAATATTCTCCGCAATTTGCAGTTTTCTGAAATTCCCCAAGACGAAATGGGGAAATTATATGACCGTGTTTTCCAGCTTGTGACTAGCCCAAATGAAGACATCGCCATTCGGGCTTTTGCCATAACAATTCTCTATCAAATTACAGGATTTTACCCGGAATTAAAACCGGAATTGAAAAGCACTATCGAATTTATTTTGGAAGAACCCGGCTGTTCCCCGGGCGTTCGTTCTCGTGGCAGGAAAGTCTTGAATGAACTTCAAATCGAATTGAAAAACTTACCTTAAAACCCTGTACCAAATAATTTTTATAAATTGCAGAGATTTATTACTTTAACACAACCTTCAATGTTTTGGCATTGACTTTGTAAATCAAAAACTTATGTAAAATACAGCGCATGAAAAATTTAAAAATATTAATCTTATTGGTCACATTTGGAATAGGCGGATTTTCTTTTTCCCAAGATTTCCATGCTTCCAACACCAAAGTTGAATATGAAAACGGCACTTTGAAACTTACAGCAAAATTTTTTACCACCGACTTGGAAAAAGCGGTTGGGGCAAGTGTGGGTGCAAAAGATAGTTTTGATTCCAAAGCCAAAGCTTATGCGAACACCAATTTGGTTGTCCGTGTAAATGGTACACAAGTGCCGCTGGCGTATGTAGGTTCTCAAACCAATGACAAATCTACACGTCTGTATCTCAAAGCGGACAATATAAAAGACATTAAAGAAATTGAAGTCAAAAATTCGATGTTAATCAGCATTTTTGCAGATCAGCAGAACTTGGTAACTTTTGATGTGAACGGCGTAAGAAAAAGTTTTACCGCCAAAAAGGGAAGTGAAACCGGAAACGTTAGTTTTTAATAAAAGAATTATTTTATAATGAAAACCTTACGAACACTGTAAGGTTTTTTATGCAATTATAAACCCTACTGCTACCAAATCCTTCCAGAAATCCGGATAGGATTTCTCTACCACTTCAGGATTTTCAATTTCAATATTTTGAATCAAAGCAAGGGGCGCGAAACTCATCGCCATTCGGTGGTCATGGTAAGTCTTGATGGTTGGAATCTGATCGGGTTCAAAGAAATTTATAATTTCCAAAGAGTTTTTAGTGATAAGCGTTTCTACACCCAGCTTTTTTAATTCGTTTTTTAAGGCAGTGAGTCGGTCTGTTTCCTTGATTTTAAGCGTTTCCAATCCGCTGAGTTTAACTTTCAACTTCAATCCGGCACAAGTTACCGCAAGGGTCTGGGCGATGTCGGGCGTTGCATTTAAATTTAAGTTAAAAGGTTGCGCTACAAAGTCCGGATTTTTAATAAGTTGGATTTGTCCTTTTTCAAACCTTGTTTCCACACCGAAATATTTTTTATAAATATTTACCAATTCGGAATCACCTTGTACACTGTTTTCAAAAAAGGAATTAAGCCTGAGGCTCGCATTTTTTGACAGTGCAACCATGGAATAATAATAGGAAGCTGAACTCCAGTCAGATTCTACCAGAAATTCCTGTTTCTTTATTTCCGGGATTGGTTCGATTCGTATAAAATTATTTCTTTTTTCAGCCTTTATGCCCAATCGGTTCAGTATGGAAAGACTCATTTCCAAATAGGGTAAAGAAGTCGTTTTTCCGTGGAGTTTAATGTTCAATCCATGGGGTAATCTAGGCGCAATTAACAGCAGGGCTGTGATGAACTGGCTGCTGACTTCGGCACTTAATTCCACGGAATTCTTTTCGATTTTCTTTCCTTTGATTTTCAAGGGCGGAAATCCCTCTTTTTCCAAATACAAAATTTCTGCCCCCAAAGCACGAAGTGCTTCCACCAAAATACCAATCGGCCTTTCCTTCATTCGCGCTGAACCGGTCAAAGTTACTTCTCGTCCTTCCTGAACGGAAAAATAAGCGGTAAGAAAGCGCATGGCGGTTCCTGCGTGATGGATGTCGTGGGTTGCTGAATCTGAATGAATCGCTTTTTGTAAAAGCTGTGTATCTTCTGAATTTGAAATATTTTTTAAATGAATTACGTCGTCGTAAACTGCATTGAGCATTAAAAGCCGATTGGATTCACTTTTAGAGCCACTGATGGTTATTTCGCCTGAAATTTTCCTTTCTACTTTTTTTAGAAATATGGTATTTGCCATCAGGTTTAGTTTAGTTCTTTATTTTAATTTATCATTGTTTTTATGTCGGTCATGATCACGTTCTGTTTTCAAATCTAATTTTTTATAAAACGCTGATTCCAAATCCACGCCGGTTTGATTGGCAAGACAAATCACCACAAAAAGGACATCGGCTAATTCTTCTCCTAAATCTTTTTGTTTATCGGATTCTTTTTCAGATTGTTCACCGTATCGACGAGCGATGATTCTGGCCACCTCGCCGACTTCTTCCGTGAGTTGGGCCATATTGGTAAGTTCATTGAAATAGCGAACGCCGTGGTTTTGAATCCATTGGTCTACATCTTGCTGTAATTTTTGTATGCTCATGATTATATTTTTTGCAATAAAATTTTAGTATTGTCAAATGAAGAGATTTTTCTTCGAAATTCTACATAATCATTGTATTTTTCTTTGGGATATTGACCGTCTTTCACCAATAAACGTCGATGAATTTTTATATTTCCCGATGCCAATTCTTCGGCTGCCAGAAAATAAGTTCCAAAGTCATCTGCAAATAAAATCGGTTGAAATTTTTCACTCATTTTGTATCCGGCAGGCAATTTCAGCTCAAATTCGGTTTCGTTGGTATATCCAAATCTGATTTCAAATGGATGCATTCTATCATCTATTTTTTTTAAATTGGTTCTGAGTCCGCCTACGGGCAGAAGATTGACAGTCATTTCATCTCCATAAATTTTGGCAAACTGCTTAGATTCCAAGTCTACATTTAAAGTAAAAACAGCGTTGTGCCAATCATTCTCCAGAGAGTAATCATAAATGTTCAAATTGGGTAAATCACTGAAATAATCATTTAAGATTTTTTTTTGATCTTTTTCCGATTCAAACTTTAAATCATAAACCCCATCATACTCCAAGCCTGAATTGGTCATTGAAAAATGCGCTTTGAATTTTCCGTCAGGTAAAATTTCTCCCAAACCTTTCATAATGGTTTTGTTGGTATCTGCTTCAAAAGATTGGGTTTGAATCAATTTTCCGCCTTCCGGCATAATCATAAGGGCTTGACGATTTTCTGTGAAGGAACCGAGAAAATTAAAGGCGGTTCGTTGATTTGTTGTTTCCAGCCAAATGTCCTCATTTTCCAAAGGAACATATAAAATGACGTGATTTCCTTGTGCAATGCTGGCAAAGTCAGAAAAGAAGTCTTCCCGCGGCCCTGCCTGTACAATGGTGTAATAGGAAGGAATGCCCACCGCATCCAGCATAGAGTGAAGGTAATTTGCCAAGGCTTTGCAATCACCATAGCTTTTATTTTCTACATACGAAGCCGGGAAAGGTTTTAGTCCTCCGATGCCGAGTTGAATGCCGATGTAACGGGTCTTATCTTGTAAATGTTTGTAAAGAATCTCTACTTTTTCTCGTTCTGTGGTGGCATTTTTCACTAAATCACGGAAATAATTTTTTTGTTGGGGTGTGAAATCATTGGCGTCTGCCAAAAGGGTTTTGTACCATTCCCCGAGTTCTTGCCAATTGGTGAAACTTCCTTTGACGCCATCAATTACAAAGTCAGCCGCAGAAAATTCGACATACGGATAAAGATATTTCAAGCTGGGCATCAGCTCTTCTTTCTCAAACGCTTTCTGATTTTTTAATTCATATGAAATTTTTGAACTTCCGTCATTTTGTGAAGAAATATTTGGCGCGCCAAGGTTTAATTCTTTGGAAAGGATTTTAGTTCCGGTTTCATTTTCAATCAAAAGAGAAGATTTTTCAATTGCCAAATTGGGGGATTTTACCGGGACCCACGGACGGATGTAAGTGCTGGACTGGGTAGTCACGGATTTAAACGAAATTGTGTAAGGATAATATACAGGCGAATAATTCAGGTATTTCACCCGGATGTCGGTATACATCTGACCACCTGTAATGAAAGATTGGTCAATAAAATCCTTGGATTTGAATTTTTTGATTTCCTTTCCGTTTTTATCATAATAAACGGCTTCCAGTTGGTTGATTTTGGTATCGGGGTCATACATTTGGTACGCCATGGCATAATCATCTCCTGCCTTGCCCAGCACAGTGATCACATATTCTCTTGTATGCACGACTTTATTCAAAGCCATTAATTTTACCGAAATAGCTTCATTTCGGATTACGGCATAGGCATCTTCTTTTAAGTCTTCCGGGATTTCGCTTAAAGGATAATTTTGAGCAGAAAGAAAATTAGCTGCACAAAAGAAATAAATAAAAAAATAACGAATCAAAGTTCAAGTTTTAGTAATAATTATTCTTTGTTTTTAGAGTCCATACAAATGGTCACAGGACCATCATTGAGCAATTCAACTTTCATGTCAGCGCCGAATTCACCTGTTTGTACCGGACTAAAATATTTATTTTTTAATGATAAGACAAAATTTTCATATTGAATTTTTGCGGTTTCAGGTGGAGAAGAACGAATATAAGAAGGGCGGTTTCCTTTTTTGGTAGAAGCATGGAGCGTAAACTGGCTCACCACCAGGATTTCACCTTTTATATCTTGAACCGAAACGTTCATCACACCCTTATCATCGGGGAAAATCCGTAATTGAATTAATTTATTAATGATCCAATCAAAATCTTCCTGTGTGTCCGAAAGTTCAAATCCCGCCAAAACCAAAAGTCCTGTGCCGATTTGACCGATCACTTGATCCTCAACTTTTACACTTGCACGTTTTACTCTTTGTATGACAACTCTCATTTTATTATTTTGAATGCTAAATTTTATAGGAGGAATGAATTAAATTGGAACCTTAAAATGAATTGTTTAGCACTTCATCTAAAAATCCGGTATAACTCTCATATCGGCTGGGTGCAATTTCTCCGTTTTCAACTGCTTCCATTACAGCGCATTTAGGTTCATTCAGATGAAGACAATTATCGAATTTACATTCGCTCTTTAATTCGAATATTTCAGGAAAATAATGCTGGATTTCTTCTTTTTCCATTTCCACAAGACCGAATTCTTTGATGCCCGGAGTATCAATGCTGAATCCGCCAAACGGCCATTCATACATTTCGGCAAAAGTGGTGGTATGTTGTCCTTTTTGATTGAAATCCGAAACTTCTGAAGTTTTCAGGTTCAACTGAGGGTGCAAAACATTCATCAAAGTGGATTTCCCAACGCCCGAATGCCCCGAAATCAAACTGGTAATATCTTTTAGTTCTGACTTTAATTTTTCGATATTTAAGCCTGTATGCGCCGAAACTTCTAGGGTTTCATAACCGATATTTTCATAAATGAATTTATAATAATTCACTTCTTCCAACAATTTCTTACCATAACTGTCCATCTTATTGAACACCAACATAACCGGAATCTGATAAGCTTCTGCTGTAACCAAAAACCGGTCGATGAAACCAAAAGAGGTTTTGGGGTTGTCCAGGGTTACGACCAAAAAAGCTTTGTCAATATTGGAGGCAATAATGTGTGATTTTTTGGAAAGGTTGACCGAACGTCGAATGATGTAGTTCTTGCGTTCATGGATTTTATGAATGACCGCCAGCCCGTCTTTGTCCACCTCAAAGTCCACGAAATCACCCACCGCAATCGGGTTGGTATGCTGGATATTCTCCAACCGGAATTTCCCCCTGATGCGGGCTTTGAAAATTTCCCCTGCTTCATTCCGTAACAGGTACCAACTTCCGGTGGATTTTATGACCCGTCCTTTCATTCAGACTTTATAGGATTTTCTTTGTTCATAATCAGGTTTTGGTGCAATATGGATTCTTGGTGGATCGCACGTACCAATTTATCAATAAACTCAGCCGAGAGTCCTAATTTTCCCCCTTGCGTGACTGCATTTTCTCTGATTTGCTTCCAGCGTTCCGGTTGAAAAACAGCTACATTATGCTCTTTTTTTAATTCCCCGATTTGGGTGGAAATCAGCATACGCTGTGCGATATTTTCCAAAATGTTCTGGTCATTTTCATCAATTTCATTCCGCAACCTCGCTAAATTCAAATGGTACATAGCATCTTCATCATCACTTTTACGAAGTTCTAATTTTTGAAGAATTTCCAAAAGTCTTTCCGGGGTGATTTGTTGTTTGGCGTCGCTCCACGCTTCATCTGGGTTCGGGTGCGTTTCAACCATCAAACCGTCATATTCAAAATTATAGGCTTGTTGAGCCACATCAAAAAGACCTTCGCGGTTCCCGCAAATATGGGAAGGGTCACATATTATGGGGATTTCGGGCATTTTGTCCATCAAATCCAAAGCAATTTGCCACTGTGGATTGTTGCGGTATTTCGTCTTTTTATAAGTGGAAAATCCTCGGTGAATAACCCCTAGGTTTTGGATGTTTTGTTGGCGCAATCTTTCGATGGCACCTATCCATAATTCCAAATCTGGATTCACCGGATTTTTCACCAAAACCACTTTATCTGTATCTTTGAGTGCTTCCGCGATTTCCTGAACGGCAAAAGGGTTGGCCGTGGAACGAGCGCCAATCCAAAGGAAATCTACATCATATTCCAATGCGAGTTTGACATGATTGGCCGTTGCCACTTCCGTAGCGATTTTAAACTGGAATTCATCTTTGACTTTTTTCAACCAGTTTAAACCGATTGCGCCCACACCTTCAAAACAATTGGGTTTTGTTCTCGGTTTCCAGATGCCGGCACGGAATGCCTGAACGTAATTTTTGTCAATTCGTTCAGCGGTTTCCATCATTTGTTTTTCGCTTTCGGCACTGCAAGGACCGGCGATGGTCAAGGGTTTTTCAAATGATTTGATCCAGTTTAATTTCTCGTTCATCATGCTACAAATTTAAGTCTAATTTTTAAACCATTCAGAAGTTAAGTTTATTAAGATGAAGCGATCCATAACAAAAAAGCCGTACAAAAAGTACGGCGATTCTTTATAATTAAATCTAAAATTTTATTCAAATTTAAGCGAGAAAAATACTCCTCTTGTCGAAAGCGACCGTAGAGAACCAGCCCATTGCGGGTTGGTGCCCGGATTGTCCTGAACCAATTCATTGTTAAACATGAATATACCTTTCAGGGAAGGTGTAAGTTTGAATTTACTAAAATAAATTTCAACCCCCATCTCTACTTGCCAGTTGAAATTATGGGTTTTCATTCGGAACATATCATCTTGGTTGTCTTCCTCTTTCTTTTCATTGGACTGAAGATTGACCATGTACCCTATACCTCCTTGGACGTAGGGACGTGTATTTACCCAACGATCACCGTGTATCTTAACTAACAATGGAATATCAATATAAGTTGACTTTACTTCCCGTACACTGTCGGCTTCTGCGGCAATGTTCCCGAAATAAAGATTTCTTTCTGCGAAATGAACACCCGGTTCTAGTTTAAGGTCAATGAATTCATGAAGTCTCATTTTCCCCATTAGACCGACAGAAAAACCCATTTTATTTTCCTGGCGCAGATAAATCATACCTTGTTCATTTACACCGTTGTCGTTTGGTACTACTTTAAATGACATAAGGTTGGTGCCTAAATAATAACCCCAACTAAATTGTTTTTCATCAAAATCTTCTCTGTGCCACGTTTTTTCCGAATTAGGACGAAACTGGCCAAATGAATTGACTGCCAAAGAAAATAGGATAATTGCCAAAAAATTTCTCATCTGTTATTTAATATTTTTTTAAATCGGTCAGATGCAATTCGCCATTATGATTCTAAATTCAAATAATAGCTCATTTCATATACCTTTCCTTAACGAAAATTTCTGTGTTTTATTTTAAATTATTTTTTACTCTCATAAATACTTGCGATTCCAAAAGTAAGTTTTTTATCGTAAGGTTCCACAAATTTCGATTTTTTTAAAATCTTTTTCATTTTTTCTCCATAGGGAAAAGCTTTTACAGAGTCAGGTAAATAGGTATAAGCACTTTGGTCTTTTGATATTTTTTTTCCGATTTTGGGCAAAATAGCTTTTGAATAAAAAGCATAAAGTTGCTTCATGGGAAAGGATTGGGGTTGGGAAAATTCCAAAATGATGAATTTTCCGCCCGGTTTTAGGACACGGTAGATTTCATTCAATCCCTTTTCCAAGTTTTCAAAATTCCTTACGCCAAATGCGACCGTGATGACATCAAAAGAATTATCGGCAAAAGGCATATTTTCAGCATCTCCTTGAATCATTTCAATTCGGTTATTCAAATTTTGTTCGGCTATTTTCTTTTTCCCTACCTCCAACATACCTGCCGAAAGATCAAATCCGGTGATCTTTGCCTGAGTGGCTTGTGCCATGGAGATGGCAAGGTCACCGGTTCCCGTAGCAATATCCAAAATGGTAGACGGATTTTCTTTTTGAACCGATTTCACCACTTTCTTCCGCCAACTTACATCAATCCCCATTGATAAGATGCGGTTCAACAAATCATATTTCTCAGATATGTTGTCAAACATCTGTTCTACTTGTTCTTTCTTGCCTAATTCCGAATCGGAATACGGTTTTACTGTACTCATAAGTTTGCAAAGGTAATTATTTTGTTTTGAGTTTTAAGTTTTGAGTTAAGCGGGAAGAGTTCTTCGCCCGATTTCACAACTCAAAACTCTATTCGTAATTTTCAAAATAAAACTGCTTGAAATCTTCTTTTGAAAAAATTTTTGACAAATCGGTTTTGGCCCCTTTATTCAGGAAGAATTTCGGATAATCCTGGTCCAAATTATAATAAAAATCCTGAATATATAAATCATCATATCGTTTTATGTCGCCATAGTAAACTTTCTCATCGATGGTGATGGTGTGGGAGGTGAAAATGGAATCCCGGTTGCGGCCCGGACCATAAGGCCTTACAAAAACATAATATTCGGCACGCGTTGGATTGATTATCGCGTTAAAGCGGGTGATATTGATAAGCGTATCTACTTCCTCACCTTTATAGGTAAAATGTAATCGGTGTTCGCCTCCTTCCAGTTGCACAGCTGTAGTTTGTTGAGGTGCAATCGAATAAGTTTTATCGTTTAAATTAATTTTAATCAACTCGTTAGAAGGATTCGTGATGAGATAACTGTCTTTTTTTTCCAACACAAATTCATAGATTAAATAGCTGACCAAGACTACACCAAGGGTTACAAACAGGCCTATAAGCATCGGATTTTTTTTCATCATTGAATTTTTAAATGAAAGCAATTGCGTTTCATGCCGACAAATTTACCCAATCAAAAATGAATTAGGGAGAGAATTTAAACAAAGTTTTTCTACTTTCTTAAATAATTGTACATTTGCACCCGCATACATAATAATCATTTAAAACAATATTGGAATGTATTTGACAACAGAAAAAAAACAAGAAATTTTTGCAAAACACGGTAAGTCAGCTATTGATACCGGTTCTGCTGAAGGGCAAATCGCTCTTTTTACTTTTAGAATCAACCATTTGACCGGACACTTGAAAGTGAACAAAAAAGATTTTAACACGGAGAAATCATTGGTAAGATTAGTTGGTAAAAGAAAAGCTTTGTTGGATTATTTGAAAAACAAGGACATCGAAAGATATCGTGCGATCATCGCCGAACTTGGTATCCGTAAGTAATCATTCAAACCACAAAATAAAAGGGCAATTGCAAGATTGCCTTTTTTTCTTGTTTAAATTTAAGGTTGTAAGATTTGAATTTTCAATCAACTTGAAGCATTAAACTTTGAACCTGAAAGAAAAGAATTATAGAAAGACTATAAATACCCGGTGAAATAAACGGTTTCACCAAGACGAATTTAAAATTATTAGACGAATGATTCCACAAGCAATCACAGAAACGGGTACCTTGGCAGACGGCCGGGAAATCACGATTGAAACGGGAAAGCTGGCCAAACAAGCTGACGGTTCCGTTGTAGTTAAAATGGGCGGAACAATGTTGTTAGCAACCGTTGTCGCCAACAAAGAAGCAAATGAAGGAGTGGATTTTCTTCCACTTACCGTAGATTACAGAGAGAAATTTTATGCCGGCGGTCGAATTCCCGGTAACTTTTTCCGCAGAGAAGCAAGACCTTCTGACCAGGAAATTTTAACCATGCGTTTGGTGGACCGCGTTTTGCGTCCGCTTTTCCCGGAAGATTTTCATGCAGAAGTTCAAGTGATGATTTCACTTATTTCTTATGACGGACAATCCATCCCGGACGATTTGGCCGGTTTGGCAGCTTCTGCCGCAATTGCCATTACAGATATTCCTTTCAACGGACCTATGTCTGAAGTACGTGTCGTGCGCATGGATGGAGAATTAAAAATAAATCCTGCCTATAAAGATTTAGAAAAAGCAGAACTGGATATCATGGTAGGTGCGACCAAATCTTCCATTGTGATGGTTGAAGGTGAAATGAAAGAAATTTCTGAAAAAGAAATGTTGGAAGCAATTTCATTTGCACACGAAGAAATCAAAAAACAAATCGAAGCTCAGGAAAGACTGGCTGAAAAAGTCGGAAAATCTAATCCGAAAAGAGAATATTCTCATGAAATTCATGACGAAGATATCCGTGAAAAAGTATGGAAAGAGTGCTATGACAAAGTATATGAAGTAGCCAAAACACCTGCCGGAAAGGATGAAAGAAAAGAGAACTTCAAAGCAGTTTTGGAAGAATTCCTTGCGCAATACGTAGATAATCCGGAAGAGCTGGAAAGAGTAAGTCCCTTTGTAAAGGTTTATTACCATGACGTGGAAAAAGAAGCTATGCGTCAAATGATTTTAAACGAAAATGTCCGTTTGGACGGGCGTAATCCAAAAGAAATCCGACCTATCTGGTGCGAAGTGGATTATTTGCCTGGAACCCATGGTTCTGCCGTATTTACACGAGGTGAAACCCAGTCTCTTACCGCTTTGACACTTGGTTCGTCCAAAGATGCCAATATGGTGGACAGCGTCATTTCGCAACATGACGAAAAATTCTTTTTACATTATAACTTCCCGCCGTTTTCAACCGGTGAAGCGAGACCCTTGCGTGGAACTTCAAGACGTGAAGTGGGACACGGAAACTTGGCACAAAGAGCTTTGACTTATATATTGCCGGAAAATTACGGATATACCGTACGTATCGTTTCCGATATTTTGGAATCAAACGGTTCTTCTTCTATGGCAACGGTTTGCGCCGGAACTCTAGCTTTGATGGACGGTGGTGTGCCAATCAAAAAACCGGTATCCGGAATCGCGATGGGGTTAATTACCGATGAAAAATCAGGGAAATTTACCGTCCTATCAGACATTTTAGGTGATGAAGACCATTTGGGTGATATGGACTTCAAAGTAACCGGAACCAAAGAAGGAATCACGGCTTGTCAAATGGACATTAAAATCCAAGGATTGACCATGGACATTATGGAACAGGCATTGGAGCAGGCAAGAGAAGGCCGTTTACATATTTTAGGCGAAATGATGAAAGCCATTTCTGAACCTCGTCCTGAATTAAAACCAAATGCACCAAAATTGATCGTAATTGAAATTCCAAAAGAATTCATCGGTGCCGTAATCGGACCTGGCGGAAAAATCATTCAGGAATTACAAAAAGAAACCGAAACGGTTATTGCCATCGAAGAAACCGAAGAATTCGGTCGAGTGGAAATCGCAGGTGTTGACCAAGAAAAAATCAATGCTGCAATCGCAAGAATCAAACAAATCGCTTTTGTTCCGGAAGTAGGCGCAACTTACCACGCCGTTGTGAAATCCATCAAACCTTTTGGTGCTTTTGTAGAAATTTCCAAAGGAGTGGAAGGATTGGTTCATATTTCTGAAATTGAACACAGAAGATTGAACACGGTAGAAGAAGCACTTAATTTAGGTGATAAAATCGATGTGAAATTCTTGGGTTATGACGACAAAAAGAAAATGAAACTTTCCAGAAAAGCTTTATTGCCAAAACCGGAAAGAACCGAAAAACCGTCAGAAAATTAATTAATGCCAACTGTATAATTCAGTTTGTTATACTCAGAAAAACGCCTTCAAAAGAAGGCGTTTTTTGTTTTTCACAATCTATAGATTATTTCACCGGTTCAATTTCCGGGAAATCAGAAAAATTTTCTTGAACGTTTTCGGCTCTTACATAAATAGATTCATTTTCAAATAATTCAAATGGACTGTAAACGACCAATACATCCTGTTTTTCTTCATTGACCAACAAAAAGAAATCCAGCAAATCTTCATTTACATCCGAATTGTTTTTAATCAGAAAGTCTTTCAGTTTAGACGCTTCAATGGCTTGTGAAATCACCGATTCATCCACAACTTTTGTGCTGCTCAGATAATAAATTTCATCAAATTCATCCAAATAACTTTTCTCTAAAATTTCATTTAAAGACTCCAACCAAACATTCATAAAATAATTTTTTAACTATCAATCTCCTTTTTTCGATCCAAAACTTCATCTAAACTAAATTTTCCCGCCCCTTCAAAAATCAATAAAAAACTTCCGAAAAGCATGCCCAGTGCCGGCGTCATTGCTTCTAAACTCAAATGAATATCTACCAAAAAGAAAGCAACCAAAAAATTAATCATCATCAGAAAAGCCACAAACCTCGTTTGAAGCCCGATGAGAATCAATAATCCGCAAATCATTTGCGCATAAACCGACAAAGGCGCCGCCAAAGTCGGATAAGGAACATTGTATCCGGCGAGAAACTGCGCAAATTCAGCCATTTTCTCAGAACTAACCACATTGTCCCAAACGCCGAGGAAGATTCTTCCACCCATAAAAATGCGGAATAATAGTAATCCTAAACCTGTAAATGTTTTCATATAAGTTATGATTGATCGAACTAAATTAGACAAAATCAATCAATTAATTACAAATTAAATTTTTATTCCAACTGTGGAATTTCTGTAAAATATTCATCCAAATTCCCAAATCTCCTGAAACTTTTCTGTTATATTTGTGTTTGACAACACACAAATGAATTACCTTTCTGTAAACAACCTTTCCAAGTCCTATGGAATCAGGACACTTTTCAGCAATGTCAGTTTTCATGTAAATGAAGGCGACCAAATTGCGCTCGTCGCAAAAAACGGTAGCGGAAAATCCACTTTGTTGAAAATTTTGGCCGGAAAAGAAACTTCAGATTCGGGCGAAATTTTATTCAACAAAGACGTAAAAGTCTTGTTATTTGAACAAACCGATGATTTCGATGAAAATCTGAAAGCAGAAGATTATATTTTCAATCATTCCAATTCAATTCTGGATATAATCAGACAATATGAAGATTTGATGCAAAAAAATCCATCTGACCCGAAAATGATGGATTTGATGGAAAAAATGAACCAATTAGATGCTTGGAAAGTCGAATCACTAATTCAGGAAATCCTTTCAAAATTGAAAATTGACTTCCTCAGCCAGAAAATCGGAGAATTATCGGGAGGTCAGCGCAAAAGAATTTCATTGGCCAAGTTCCTGATTGACATCAGTTTAGAGTCCGGATATTTATTATTGATTTTGGATGAACCTACTAACCATTTGGACATTGAAATGGTGGAATGGCTCGAATTTTTCCTCAACAAAGAAAATAAAACCATGATGCTGGTAACGCACGACCGGTATTTTCTGGATGCGATTTGTACCAAAATCATCGAATTAGAATGCGGACAAACTTACGTTCACAATGGTGATTATGAGACTTACGTAACCAATAAAGCCATTCGGATTGAAAACCAAACAGTTGAAATCGGAAAAGCCCAAAACCTTTACCGGAAAGAACTCGATTGGATGCGTCGCCAACCCAAAGCACGCACCACCAAATCCAAAAGTAGAATTGAAGATTTCTACGAAACCAAGGAAAAAGCACATCAGAAAATTGACCGAAAAGAAGTGCAGTTGGATATGCAGATGACGCGTTTGGGAAAGAAAATCATCGAAATGAAAGAAGTTTCAAAACGATTTGGAGATAAAATCATTTTGGATGAATTTTCCCATCTTTTTGGACGGGGAAATAAAATCGGGATTATTGGTAAAAACGGCGTTGGAAAAACGACTTTTCTCAAAATAATCGAAGGAATCGAATCCATTGATTCGGGCGAAATTGAAATCGGTGAAACCTTAAAGATTGGACATTTTAAACAAGAAGGAATTCAATTCAAAGAAAATTTAAGGGCGATAGATTTTGTCAAAGAATTGGCCGAATCTTTTCCGCTTTCCAATGGGAAACAAATTTCTGCTTCCCAGTTCATGGAAATGTTTTTATTCAGCCCCGAACAGCAATATACGCCCATTGAAAAATTGAGTGGTGGCGAGAAAAAACGCCTGCAATTATTGGCGGTTTTATTTCAAAACCCCAATTTTTTAATTCTGGATGAACCTACCAATGATTTAGATTTGCCTACTCTTACTGTTTTGGAGAATTTTTTAAACGAATTCCAAGGATGTTTGCTCATCGTGAGCCATGATCGCTATTTTATGGACAAAGTGGTAGACGAAATGATGGTCTTTGAAGGCGAAGGTAAAATCAATTGGTTTTTAGGAAATTATACCGAATATTTTCTTTTGCAAAAAGAAAAAGATGAACAGAAAAAAACACAGGAAAAGCCCAAAGAAAAGCCCGTTGAAGCGCCTAAACAAAATGCCAAAAAATTAAGTTTCAAAGAAAAAAGGGAATTTGAGGAATTGGAATCTGAAATCCCCAAACTTCAAGCTTTAAAAGAGGAATTGACGATTCAAATGTCTGAGTCTGATTGGGATTTTGAATCCCTTCAAAAAATCAGTTTAAAATTGGAAGAAATCATTTCGGAAATTGACGGAAAAGAAATGCGTTGGCTTGAACTTTCTATGCAAAATGAAGAAGCATGAATTGGATTGAAATCATCGGATACTTCGGCGCACTTTTCATCGGTCTTGTAATGGGATTGACGGGGAGTGGCGGTTCCATCCTTTCCATTCCTATTCTGGCTTATTTGTTTCATTATGACGAAAAAACCGCTACGGCTTATTCGCTTTTTATTGTAGGAATCACTGCGCTTTTGGGCGCCGGACAATCATTGTACAACAGATTGGTAAACTTCAAATCGGTCTGGATTTTTGGGATTCCGGCCATTATCGGCGTATTATTGGTACGGAGGATTGTGATGCCGGTCTTACCGGAAGTTTTGTTTCACATAGCCGGATTTGAATTTACTCGTCGAATGTTCATCTTTGGTTTATTTGGCATTTTGATGTTACTTGCAGCTTACACCATGCTACACAAAGCAAAAGTAAATTTAGCCGAAATAGACAACCAAAGTTTTCAGTTCCATCCGCTCATGGTTACGGAAGGATTTTTTCTGGGTGTCTTTATGGGGTTAATCGGTGCGGGAGGCGGATTTCTGATTGTTCCCGCCCTCATGTTGATTGCGAAATTGCCTATAAAAGAAGCGATTGCAACCTCATTGGTCATCGTTTGTTTAAACTGTTTGGTCGGATTTTTTCTCGGCGATTTTTTCTATATGACCATCGATTGGAATTTTCTTTTTGTCTTTGTTGGAATCTCTTTCATTGGCATCCTCATAGGCGGAATTTTAACAAAATTGGTCAATAGTTCCAAACTCAAAAAAGTATTTGCGTACTTCATCGTTTTGATGGCTGCTTTTATTTTTTTGATGGAATTTTTTATAAAGGTCTAAATACTTATAAACCTGAAAATTATCAGTTTATAATTTTAAACCAAAGCAATTTCTTAAATTTGATATTCAAAATTCTTTCAAAATGAAAATCGAACAAATTTATACCAAATGTTTGGCGCAAGCTACTTATTATATTGAAAGTGAGGGCGAAGCCGTTGTGATTGACCCTTTGCGCGAAACGGATCAATACCTTGAAATGGCAGAAAAAAATGGTGTGAAAATCAAATATATTTTCGAAACCCATTTCCATGCGGATTTTGTTTCCGGTCATTTGGATTTGGCAAAGAAAACCGGTGCGACCATCGTTTATGGCCCTATAGCCGAGGCTAAATTTGATGTTCATGTGGCAGAAGACGGTGAAATCTTCAAGGTGGGAAACATTACTTTTGAATTATTGCACACGCCGGGGCATACGATGGAAAGTACGTGTTTTTTATTGCGCGATAAAAACGGAAAAGAGGTCGCATTATTTTCGGGAGACACACTGTTCATCGGTGATGTAGGCCGTCCGGATTTGGCGCAACGCGTTTTTTCAGATTTGACTCAAGACAAATTGGCGGGTTATATGTTTGATTCACTTCGAAATAAAATTATGCCTTTGTCTGACGAAATCATCGTTTATCCGGCACACGGCGCAGGTTCTGCTTGCGGCAAAAACATGAGCAAAGAAACTTTTGATACTTTGGGCAACCAGAAAAAAGTGAATTATGCTTTGAATCCGGAATTGACCAAAGAAGAATTCATTAAAGAATTAACCACAGGATTAACGCCTTCTCCGGCTTATTTTCCGAATAATGCTATTATGAACCGTATGGAATTTACCGGTTTTAATGAAGTATTGCAAAAAAATAAGAAACCGCTTTCGGTAACTGAATTTGAATTTCTTGCCAAAGAAAAAGATGTCTTAATTTTAGATACGCGTCATCAAAATGAATTTGTGAAAGGATTTGTTCCGAATTCTTACTTCATTGGAATTCAGGGGGATTTCGCACCTTGGGTGGGAACAGTGATTGAAAATATCGACCAAAAAATCATATTTATTTCCGAACCGGGAAAAGAAGAAGAAGTCATCACAAGACTTTCCAGAATTGGCTATGACAATGTTTTGGGTTATTTGGAAGGCGGATTTGACGCTTGGAAAAATGCCGGAAAAGAAATTGATTTTATCGAAAGCATTGACATCTCAGAATTTGAAAAAATTTATACTGAAAATCCAACAATCAATATTTTAGACGTTCGACGTGCCGGAGAATTCGACAGTGAACACGTAAAATCAGCACAAAATTTACCGGTTGATTACATCCATAAAAATTTACACGAAGCCTCTGATTCCAAAAAATATTTCGTGCATTGCGCGGGCGGTTATCGTTCGGTTATTTTCGCATCGATTGCCAAGTCAAAAGGTTACAATGATTTGGTGAACATTGAAGGCGGATTCGGGAAAATGAAAAATTCAGACGTTTTCCCAAAAACGGAATTCGTTTGTCCGACGACGATGCTTTAAAATTGTATATTGTAGAATTGTATAAAGTATAATGTCAACCTCCAAGGTTAATTTTCAGTGCGCTGAATAACCTTGGAGGTTTTTATTTGCTTGAATTATAATATTAACTGAATACGGTACGGTTGTTTTTTTTAAGGAATTTGAGTTTGATCATTTTTGTTATCTAAGCTTTTAAAAAGAATAATTAATTTTCAATTTCCCCATAAGATTATTTTTTCGGAGAAAAAGTTCGAAGAAGTTTCATCTCGATATTTTGACCGTTTAAAACTGAAATCAACCGTTCGTTGGAAAACAATTGATGGACACAATACCTACATTTATTTTTGACCAAAATTCAAAATAGATGAAGTCAATAAGTTTTTTCGTATGCATGATGATTTTCTCACTTTCATTTTCACAGACAAAAAAGACAGAGTGGTTACTGGAAAAAAGCAGAAATAATGTTAATCTAAGTTATAGATGGATCTACTTAGCCGATTCGGAGAAAATAAGAGAATTAAAAGCTGAGTTTATAATCAATGCCCAGATAGACTCAATCCTAAACCAGTTTACAAATAGTTCTAATCTTAAAAAATGGCAAAACTCGGCAGATGAATGCAAGGTAACGAAATATTCGGATACCCGATGGGAGACCTACCTGAGCTTCAGTTTGCCATGGCCATTGAAATCCAAAGATTTGGTAGTGGAGAATAAACTTACAAAATATACCGATTATACTTTGTTAAGAATGAGCAGCAGCCCTAATTCCGAACCGATTTATGAGGAAAAAGACAGAATTAATTCCTTGGAATCAGAATGGAAATTTATCCCACAAAAGAATGGGAAGACCAAAGTAATTTATACGACAATGACCTATGATAAACCGGAATTCCCGAGCGTGCTTACAGATCCAATCATCCAAAAGAAACTTTTTCAATCGATTGATTTATTAAAACAAAATGCTTCCAAATGAGAGGTTTAGCTAAAATATTCCACAACTACAAAAGGAAGATTGTCTCATTTGAAGGTGAACCTGAATTCATTGCAAAAGGATTTGCTTTAGGATCTTTTATTGGAATGCTGCCCATTCCCGGCTTTCATATCTTATCGTCAATGGCATTGGCGTTTTTGCTGAAACTCAATAAAAAGTCGGTTTTTTTGGGAGTCATTAAAACAAATCTTTTCACGGCAGGGTTAATTTTTTCTTTTAACTACTGGTTAGGAAAAAAACTGCTGGGTCTGCACTCTGATTTTAGAATTCCAGCAGAAATTGATTTTGAATTTTTCAGAATTCTTTTGGAATCCGGGATAGATGTATTTCTATGCCTTCTTGCCGGTGGCATTTTGATGGGGATAGTGTCGGCGCTGGTTACGTATTATTTGGTATTAATCGGAATTAAAAATTATCGGAATCATGCAGTCCGCTAAAAGATTTACAGTCATAACCGGAGCAAGCCAAGGTTTAGGGAGAGCATTTGCGGAACATTGTGCCAAAAAGAGAAGAAATCTCATTTTAATTTCACTTCCGCAGGAAGAACTTCAAGTCTTACAACAACGTCTGATTTTAGTGTATGGAATTGAGGTGATTGTATTTGAAGTAGATTTGACCCATTCTGAGCAGTTAAATGATTTATGTCAAAAGCTTAGACAATACCCGATTGATACATTGATTAATAATGCGGGGATGGGTGGCACAAAAGCTTTTCTGGAAGCTAGTCCGAATTATATAGACAATATTGTTCTGCTTAATATGCGTTCGGTGGTGCTGCTAACCCGTCATCTTCTACCCCAGTTGAAGCAACTACATAATGCGTATATTTTAAACATATCAAGTTTGGCTGCTTTTGTTCCGATGCCTTACAAAACGATTTACCCGGCAAGTAAAGCCTTTGTTTATTCTTTTTCAAGAGGTTTGCAAATGGAGTTGAAAAAAACCGGTGTCCACGTAGCGGTTGCTCACCCCGGTGGAATGGTTACTAATGCTGAGGTTGCCAAAAGAATTAATTCTCATAAAGGATTGGTCCGCCTTTCAATTTTGTCTCCGGAAAAAACAGCGGAAATTTGTCTTGAAAAGCTGATGAAAAAAGAGTCTATTATTATTCCTGGAAAAATCAATCGGATCAGTTCTATTTTACAAAGAATCCTCCCCGTAAGTTTTCAGTTGAATATCATCAATGCTAAAATTCAAAAAGAATTAGAAATTATAGAATGAAAAGAGAAAGAGTTTTATTAACAGGAGCAACCGGTTTTTTGGGCTACAATATTGCGCGGATTTTAAGTCGGCGCGGATTTGAAGTGACAGCTTCTGTGCGTTCCAACAATAACATCACTTTTCTGGAGGATTTGGGATGTTCTATAAAATGTGGAAGCCTGAATGATTTGGATTTTATCGAACAAATAGTTGAAAAACAAGATTATGTAATTCATTGTGCATCTATGACTGAACAATCTAATCCTGATTTTGAGGCATACAACAAGGCCAATGTGCTTAGTACGCAACTATTGGTTCGGGCTTCGAGAAAGTTTAAAATAAAACGATTTATTCTGGTCAGTACAGCAAATTGTTTTACAGGTGGAACTTTTGAAACACCTGGAAATGAGTCTTCAGGTTTTATGGATTATTTGAAAAATTCAAATTATGCTTACAGCAAATTCCAGGCACATGAATTGGTTTTAAATGAAGTAAAAAATAATAATTTTCCGGCCATAGTGGTTGCTCCCACTTTTATGATAGGAGCTCATGACCGGAAGCCCTCCAGTGGTAAATTGCTGTTGTATGTTTACAAAAACAGATTTGTTTTCTATCCGGCAAATGGTGGTAAAAATTTTGTAAATGTTATTTCTGCAGCAGAAGCTACCATTAACGCTTTGACGAAAGGAAAATTAGGAGAATCCTATTTATTGGCGGGAATAAATAGTTCCTACAAGAAATATTTTACTGAAATTCAAAAAGCTTGTGGTAAGAGACAGACCAAATACTTTATTGCGATTCCCGACGTTTTTGTTAAGGGAGTTATAGGTTTTCTGAGATTGGTACCTTCTAAAAAAAATAAAATGCTCATTGCCAACCTGAAATTATTTTTTGCAGAAAATTATTTTACAAATGACAAGGCCATTCGGGATTTAGATATGCCTGCTACTAATTTGAGAAACAGTCTTTCGGATTCTGTTGAGTGGTTTAAAAAAGAAAAGTATATTACACGATAATTGGTTCATGAATAGTAAATTCAATTTTTTTTTATTACGCCTTTTGATTATTTATTTGTGGCATCTAATGATCAAATGGGGAGACGAAACTTTTTATAGTTTTTTCGATTTTACAACGAGAGGAATTCTATTGTCTGTTTTTGTGATCTCACTCTGGATGTTTGCCGTGTATCTTTTGGACTTCATAAAATTAAAATGGTTTCACAACAAAAACTTGATTCTTTATTTGCTGTTTCACATTATTTATGGATATACTTTTGCTCTGATAACCAATGTAGTTTATCGTTTTGTGGATACTCATTATTTCCATACAGATTGGGGAAATATAGGATATTTCAATCCCACATTAACATTTGCACTCACGATTATTTTTGTAACAAATGTCAGTTTCTATGAATATTTTAAATCTGATATTACCGCAAAGGAAATCCAGATTAAAGCCGAAAAACTGCAAAAGGAAAATGCAATTGCTAATTATAAATTGCTTAAAGCCAAAATTGAGCCTCATTTTCTCTTCAATAGTTTGAGCGTTTTATCCTCACTTGTTCACAAAGACCCATATCTTGCAGAAGAATTTATCCTAAAACTCTCTAAACTGATGCGTTTTGCGATAGAACAAACCGACAAAATTTATGTTACGCTTGAAGATGAATTGAATTTTTCAATGAACTATTTTTTCCTGATTAAAACCCGATTCAGAGAAGCAGTTAAAATTCAAAATGAAATCATGACAGAAACAGACAAATTTATTCTCCCACCTTATTCATTACAGATTTTATTTGAAAATGCAGTACAACATACTAAATTTAGCGAAGAAAAGCCATTATGGATTCATTTGTATAATGATGATGAATTTATTTATGTCGAAAATAATTTCAACCAGCGTGAAAAGTCAGAACTTTCTACCGGAATTGGGCTGGATAATTTATCAAGAAGAGTCAAACATTTAGGTAAAAAAGAAATTCAATTCGAATTAGTAAATAACCGGTTCAGGGTAAAAATCCCCTTGATCTCAAACACCCAGTAAAATGAAAATCCTGATTTGTGAAGACGAAAAACCTACTGCAGAAAGACTCATCCGGTTATTGCATGAGTACGATGCTTCTATCCAGGTAGTTTCCGTATTAAGTTCTGTCGGAAAAGCATTGGAATGGTTTTCCGAAAACGAACAACCCGATTTAATTTTTCAGGACATAGAATTGAGTGATGGGAATTGTTTCCTCATTTTTGAAAAAATAGAAATTACAAGCCCAATCATTTTTACAACTGCCTACAGCGATTATGTTTTGAAATCTTTCTCTCAAAACAGCATTGACTACATTGTGAAACCTTATGATTTCCCTGACCTCCAAAAGGCAATGGAGAAATTTGAAAAAATCAAAAAGGCATTCCAATTGCCGGACAAATCAGTATTAGAAAAAATACTGAATAACACGGGAAAAAAATCTCGTTTTTTAGTCAAATTGGGAGATTTTTATAAAACCATTCAAGCTGAGGAAATTGCATGTGTAAATTCGGAAGAGGGACTTTCGGTTGCGTATCTTTTCAGTGGAGAAAAATATTTGCTCGATATCTCATTAAATGACTTAATGTCAGAACTCGAAACCCGATTATTTTTTAGAATTAACCGTTCTATGATTGTTAATTTTCAGTCAATTCAATCAATCCAACAATGGTTTACAGGAAGATTAAAATTAGAATTAAATCCAAAAATTCAAGAAATACTCTCTCAACAAAATATTATAGTCAGCAGAAGTCGTGCAGGAGAATTTAAAGAATGGCTTGGAGGTTAAATATTCCTGTCAAATCCTCATTTCTGACTCCTCAAAAACGCAATCGTCAACATCACGCCCATGCAAGCCATCCCAACCCCGACCAAAACCGGCGTATCGTAAGCAAATCCCATCGTAATCGGGATTCCGCCCAAATAAGCTCCCAGCGTATTTCCCATATTGAAACTCGCTTGTCCGGCAGAAGCTGCAAAAGTTTCGGCACCTTTGGCATTTTGAATCAACATCATCTGAATCGGCGAACCTACTGAAAACGAAATTGCCCCCGTCACAAATGCCATGATGTACGCCATAAAATGGATATGCGCCGTGAAATGAACTACCAAAAGACAAATGACCATAGAACTGAAACAAGCGATAGTCGCCTTGATCGGACTCATAGCGTCAGCTGCTTTTCCGCCGATGATATTTCCTACAAACATGCCCAATCCGACCAAAACCATGATAATCGGAACGCGGTCTTCTTGTACTCCGGAAACATGGGTCACAAGCGGCGCGATGTAACTGATCCAAGCAAAAAGTCCACCCGTTCCAATCGAAATAATCGCAATCAGAAGCCATGCCTGTCCTCTTTTGAAATAATTTAATTGATGAAATAAATTTCCTTGGGAATTAGAATTAATCTTAGGCATCCAAAACATCAGAGCTAAAAATGTAATCAGCCCTAACAAACTGATGATTCCATACGTAATTCTCCATGAAAAATGATGTCCGATGTAAGTTCCGATCGGAACGCCTATTAAATTTGCCAAAGTCATTCCGGTAAACATCGTAGCAATTGCTTGTGCTTCTTTTCCTTTTTTCGCCAAATTGGTTGCCACTACGGAACCTACTCCGAAGAATGCGCCATGCGGCAATCCGGCAGCAAATCTGGAAATTTCGAGTGTAAATGAATTCGGCGCGATGGAAAATAAGCCGTTGAACAAGACGAACATCAGCATCAAAGCCATCAATACCGTTTTGGGCGGATATTTCCCTGAAATCAAAACCAAAGTCGGCGCGCCCACCACGACGCCCAAAGCATAAAGCGCGATTAAATGTGCTGCTTGCGGAATTTCTATCTGAAGATCTTTGGCAATGTCGGGCAAAATTCCCATCATCGTAAATTCCGTCATTCCTATTGCCATCCCTCCAAAAGCGAGCGCTATCAATCCTTTGTTCATCTGAAATTTTTAAGTCCGCAAAGGTCTAGTGTTTTCTACAGCCAGAAAAGTTAAAACTTCAGTTTTTCGTTATGGCAGGATTAATTTTAAATATAGGTTTTTAGAATTGGTATGATAATGCTAAATTTCTTGAAGTTCTTTTATCATATCCCGGAACTTTGCTGCCTCAATGAAATCAAGATTGGAAGCCGCTTTTTCCATTTTTTTCT
>Ga0079224_100000690_pt1 | contig 34857 bp, 27 predicted proteins | sample Stecom2015_FD_80414 | JGI IMG/M metagenome (GOLD analysis project Ga0079224, IMG submission 80414) | Agricultural soil microbial communities from Utah to study Nitrogen management - Steer compost 2015 | ecosystem: Environmental > Terrestrial > Soil > Agricultural land | place: USA: Utah... | reverse complement strand
GGCGCGGGTCGCCGACGTGGTCGGCGACGTAGGCGCCGCGCTCGCCGAGCGGCTCGGGACGGCCGATCGTCGTGTCGCGCCGCGTCTGATGCTCCATCTCCGCGTTGATCTCGCCGCCGATCAGCATCACGAACGCCGACAGCCACAGCCACATCATCAGCACGGCGATCGCGGCGACCGAGCCGTACGTCTCGTTGTAGCTGCCGAAGCTCGACACATACCACGAGAAGAGCCCCGACACGATCAGCCAGAGCAACGTCGCAACGGCGGCGCCCCACGTCACCCACCGCCACTGGGCGCGCGTCCGGCTCGGACCGTAGCGGTAGACCATCGCGAGCGACAGCAGCGAGACCAGCGCGAGCAGGGGCCAGCGCAGCAGCCGTGCCAGCGTCTCCGCGATCGGCGGCAGAGGCAGCTGCGCGACGATGACCGGCACGAGCGCGATCGCCGCGAGCGACACCGCTACGACGACCAGCACCGTCGCGGTCAGGAGCAACGCCGTCGCGTTGAGCGCGATGAAGCCGCGCTTCTCCTCCTCGTTGTAGACGACGTTCAGCGCGGTCATCAGCGCCTTTATGCCGCGCGTGGAGCTCCAGATCGCGATCAGCAACCCGGCGATCACGCCGAAACCGAGCGCCTGATCGGCGCTGCCGCTGACGCGCCGCAGCTGCTGGTCGAGGACACCGCGTGCCTCCTCGGGCAGCACCCCCTCGAGCGCGCGCATGTGCTCCGTGACGGTCGCTGCGTCCGTGAACAGCCCGTACAGCGACACCAACGCGGCGATCGCGGGGAAGATCGCGAACAGGCCGTAGAACGCCGCGCCGGCCGCCATCATCGACAGGTTGTCCCGGCCGACCCCTCGCCTCACGCGGCTGCCGATGTCGAGCCAAGCGTCCTTCGTCAGCTCCTTCGGCCGGGTCGCCATCCGGCCGTGATCGACCTCGGTTGCGCTGCTCATCGCTCGCTCCGCTTCGTCCCGGGGGCGACGTCGTTGCAACTTCGGTGCCACGCATTGCCCGCGTCGGCGGGACCCGGTCCGCCTGCTAGCCCCGGCCCGAACCTTTCGCCTATGCTCGCGCGACCTTCCATGACGAACGCCCAGCCTCCATCCGCGCCGGCGCTTGCGGCGCTCGCGCTCGCGAGCGGCGCGGCGGCGCTCGTCTATCAGCTCGTCTGGTTCCAGCTCCTCGCGCTCGTGATCGGCGCGTCCGCGCCGTCGCTCGGGGTGCTGCTCGCGACGTTCATGGGGGGCCTCTGCATCGGGAGCCTCGCGTGCTGGCGCGTCTTGCCCGCGCGGCTCGATCCGCTCCGCGTCTACGCGACGCTCGAGATCGCGACCGGTCTCGCAGGCCTGGCGGTGCTGCTCGGGCTGCCGGCGCTCGCGAGCGCCTATGCGGCTTGGGGCGGTAACGGCGGCCTCGCCGCGCGCGCCGTCCTCGCCGCACTGTGCCTGCTGCCGCCTACCGTGCTGATGGGCGCGACGCTGCCCGCGCTCGGCCGAGTGCTCGACACGACGCCGCGCGGCGCGGCCGGTCTCGGCGCGCTCTACGCCGCGAACCTCGTCGGCGGCGTGCTCGGCTGCATCGTCGCGGGCTTCCATCTGCTGCGCGTCTACGACACGACCGTCGCGACGCTCGCCGCTGCCGCGCTCAACGGCGGAGCGGCCGTGGCCGCGTTCGCGCTCGGCCGATCGAGCCGGCGGCAGGCGACTGCGCCGACGCGAGCCGCGGCTGCCGTCGCTCGGGCCGAGCGCCATACGGCGCAGCGCGGGACGCTCTACGTCGCGATCGCGCTCTCGGGCATGACCGCGCTCGCGGCCGAGGTCGTCTGGACGCGGCAACTGTCGCTGCTCCTCGGCGGCACGGTCTACACGTTCGCGCTGATCCTCGCCGTCGTCCTCGCGGGCCTCGGCGCGGGCGCCGCGCTCGGCGCCGCGTGCGGCCGGCGGTTCGACCCGGGTGCAGCGCTCGGCGTCTGTCAGCTGCTCGCGTGCGCGGCGATCGCGTGGGCCGCATTCGCGATCGCGCGCCTCCTGCCCTACTGGCCGATCGATCCGACGCTACCGGCGGTCGCGGCCGCGGCGCTGCCGATCGATCTGATGCGGATCGCGTTCGCCGTGCTGCCCGCCGCGGTGGCTTGGGGCGCGAGCGTGCCGCTCGCGATCGCCGCGGCAGCCGCACCGGGCGGCGATCCGGCGCGGCTGACCGGGCACGTGTACGCCGCGAACACGCTCGGCGCGATCGCGGGTGCGCTCGCCGCCGGATTCGTGCTCGTCGCGCTCGCCGGCAGCCAGCTCACGCAGCAGCTGATGATCGCAGCCGCCGCCGCGGCTGGCGCCATGCTGCTCGCACGGCCCGGCTACCGAGCCGAGCCGCCGCGGCGGCGCGTCGCGCTCGCCGCCGGCGCCGTTGCCGTAGCGGCCGCGTTCGCGGCGGCCGTGCCGGCCGTTCCCGGCGAGCTGATCGCCTACGGGCGCTTCCTGCCGACGCGCGCCGAGGGCGTACGCGTGCTGTTCGCAGGCGAAGGCAGAAGCGCCTCCGTCGCAGTGACGGAAGACGCCGACGGCCGGCGCAGCTTCCACAGCGCCGGGAAGGCGCAGGCGTCGAGCTACCCGCAGGACATGCGGCTGCAACGGATGCTCGGTCACCTCGCGACACTCGCGGCCGAGGAGCCGCGCTCGGCCCTCGTGATCGGGCTCGGCGCGGGCGTCACGGCGGGCGCCGTCGCGATCGATCCAGCGGTCGAGCAGGTCGTCGTCGCGGAGCTCGAGCCGCTCGTGGTACGGGGCGTCGCGCCGCACTTCGCGGCCGAGAGCTTCGACGTGACGGCGAATCCGAAAGTGCGGATCGTGATCGACGACGGCCGCCACCTGCTCGAGACGTCGCGCGAGACGTTCGACGTGATCACCTCCGATCCGCTCGATCCGTGGGTCAGGGGCGCGGCGACGTTGTACACGCGGGAGTTCTGGCAGCTCGTGCGGTCGAGGCTCCGCCCGGGCGGCGCGGTGAGCGTGTTCGTGCAGCTCTACGAGAGCACCGAGGATGCGGTGAAGAGCGAGATTGCGACGTTCTTCGACGTGTTTCCGGGCGGGGCGGTTTTCGCGAACACGGTACGCGGCGCGGGCTACGACGTGGTGCTGCTCGCCCGCGCGGACGACGCGCCGATCGACGTCGACGTCGTCATCGGCCGGCTCGGGCGTCCCGAGTACGCCCGGGTCGCGGCGTCCTTGCGCGAGGTCGGCTTCGTTTCCGGCGCCGATCTGCTCGGCACGTATGCGGGCGGCCTCGAGGATCTGCGCGGCTGGCTCGCCGGCGCGGAGATCAACACGGACCGGAATCTGCGGCTGCAGTATCTCGCCGGGGAAGGGCTGAACGACTATCGGGCGGACGAGATTTTCAAGCGCATGACGGCTGCCGGTGCCGCGTTTCCCGGTCGGCTGTTTACCGGGTCGCCGGCTGCGCTCGAGGCGGTGCGGCGGGCCATTCGCCGGCGCTGAGACCCAAAAAAGGTGTCAGACACCTTTTCCAGGAAAATCGGTGTCTGACACCTTTTTCGGGAAAATGGTGTCTGACACCTTTTTTCGGAAAGCCGGGTGCCTGGCACCTTTCTCGTGAGAGCCGGTGCCCGGCACCCTTCTTGGGCGGCGTGCCGTCAGGTCAGGGGGGTGGGGGCGGCGTGCGGCACGGGGTCGGGTTCCACTTGTCGCCGTTCGGTTCCCGCTTGAAGTGGGTGCTCGTGTAGAACGGCTCGCTGAGGTATTGCGGGTCCTCGACGATCGTGACCACGTGCAGCCACACGTCGCCGTTCGGGTGCTCGGGCAGACGGTGGAAGTACTCCGTGATCGATGCGTCCTCGCTGTACGGGACGCCGTTCTTGCGCAGGTATCCCGAGCGGAACCGGGTCGTCACGACCTTGAGCGCGCCGCCCTCGCTGATCGAGCTCGGCGGGGGCGGCCCACCGCGCAGGCCCCGGCCGCCGCCGCCGGCGGCGACGGGCCCCGCGCTGTTGCCGATCGGCGCACGCACCGGGGTGTCGGGGCCGGCCGGCGGCCGCTCCCACTCGGCAACGGAGTAGCCCTGCCACGTGAGCTCGCTGCCGGGCGGGCTCGCGGCCGGATCGAAGTGCAGCAGGCGCGTCTGCGAGCCCGCATCGAAGTCGATCCGCAGGATGTCGTCGCTTTCCCACGTGATGTGCAGCCGGCCCGGCTGACGCATGATGCCGCCGACGCCGAAGGCCTTGCACTGGAGGCCTGCCGCGTTGTCCTGCTCGAGGTCCCACGCGTCGGCGGCAGCTCGGCCGGCGGCGTTCAGCGGGATGCTTTCGTAGTCGCCCTTGCGCGGCGTCGCCATGCGGTGACGCCAGTCCTCCGTGACGACGGATACCCAGTAGCCCGTCAGGTCGATCGGCGCGCTTTCGCGCGCCGACGGCGGCGCCGGACCTCGCTGAGCCTCGGCGGCGGGAACGAGCGACAGCGCCGCGAGCGACAGCGTCACTGCGGCAAAGGAGAACGGCCCCGGCGGGCGGCGGCTCTCGGTCATCGGCTTTCCGTCCTTCGTTGCAGGTCCCGGTACACGGCTTCGACGAAGGCCGCCGTCGTCCACGGCCCGCCCTCGTTGCCGTAGCGCGTGTCGTAGTCGAGCGCGGGACGCGCCTCGAGCACCTCCTCGAGCGACAAGCCCCGGTCGATCATGTGCCGGATCCTGTCGCGGATGATCAGCGCCATGTCGCGGTACTCGACGACGTCCGCCTCGTCCGAGATCCGGCCGTGTCCCGGAATGACGTAGGTGCCGCCCTCCTGCAGGTAGGCCGGCACCGTGAGGTCCAGGATCAGGTTGAGCCCTTCGATGAAGCCGTCGATCCCGCCGCCGGCGTCCGCATCGATGACCGGGTAGTGCGTGGTCGAGAAGAGCCCGCCGGCGACGACCACGTCCGAGCCGCGGAAGTGCACGATCACGTCGCCGTCGGTATGCGCCGCAGGCACGTGATAGAGAAAGATCGCCTCGCCGTTGAAGTAGAAGTCGCGGCGGTCCTCGAAGAACGTGTTGAGCGGCAGCGCCGTGACGGGCACGTCCGCAGCGGCCATTCGCGTCAGCACGTTCTCGTGCGCGATGATCGCGGCGGGATTGCCGTTGACGGTGATGCCGGCCTGCGAGATCGTCTCGTTGCCGCCGGTATGGTCCGCGTGCAGATGCGTGTTGATGATCCAGCGGATCGGGCCGTCGGAAAGGCGGCGGATCGCGGCGAGCACCTCGTCGCGCCGCTCCGCGACGCCCGTATCGACGACGAGCACGCCGTCGTCGCCGACCTGCACGGCGATGTTGCCGCCCGCGCCGATCAGCATGTGGACGTTGCCTTGCACGTGCACGGTCTCGACCGCGGCGTGGGCGGGCATCGGCCCCCCCGCCAGCAGCGCCGCCGCGCCCGCAACCGCTGCGGCGGCCGCGAGACCGATGCGTCGCCGCGCGCTCATTGCGCCCGCCCGCTCATCAGCGCCTCGACGGTCGGCATGTACTCGGGGTACGTCGCTTCGGCCCCGGCCCACACCGCCTCGAACGGCAGGCCGAACTTGTCCGCGAAGTCCCGAATGAACGGGTTCTCGCCGGGCAGGTAGTGCGGCACCTCATTCTTCGGCTTCGGTACCTCCATCGCGTACTCGCAGTTGTACAGCCAGTTCTGATTGCCGCGCTCCATCAGCACGAACTCCTGGCTCGTGATGTAGGGCTCCGTCAGATAGTCCGGGTCCTCCACGATGACCACGTGCGACAGCAGGTTCCCGTGGCGGATGTAGTGCTCGATCATCGTCGTGCGGTCGCTGCTCGGGATGCCGCTGCGCCTGTAGAACTCCTTCTTGATGTGCGTCGTCCTCACCGTGAGGATGTCGCCGTGCCATTCGCCAGTCGAGAAGCCCATGAACGTGTGCGGGGCATGCTCGGGCGGATGCTCGCGCCCGTCCATCCAGATCGTGCGCCACTGCTGATAGGTGCCGAGGTACTTGCGGTAGGCAATGATTTCCTGACTGGCCGGATCCTTCTCCTCCCAGATCCGGAACTGCAGCGGGCCGCGATAGATGTGCGGCGCGTTGTACGGCTGGCACTGGTGCTCGAGCACGGCGACGCGCGTCACGTCGAACGCTTCCGCGTAGCGGCGTGCCGCGTCGTTCATCGGCACGCCGGTGAAGTCGCCCTGCACGTCGCCGGGAATGCGGTCGGAGAAGTCCTCGTGATAGCGCCCGACCCATTCCCCGGAAATGCTGAGCTGGGCCGCGGCCGGCCCGGCCGCGAGCAGCAGCGTGATAGCGAGCGCGCGCATGGCTTCGCGCTCAGTCGAACGTTTCGCCGGGCCGGCGGCCCCAGTCGAAGCCGTCCGAGTTCCGGCGCAGGTACAGCATCCGGATGCGGTAGTCGTCCGCGTTGCGTCCCGGGTTCCCCGTGATGGTGACGATGTCGCCCGGCCGCAGCGTCTGGCTCGTGACGCCCTGGCCCGAGAGCTGCCCCGCGCCGCCCCATTCGACGGCCCATCGCCGCAGCTCGCCGTTCTCGTCCGGCGCTTCGACTTGCACGAACGAATGCGGGTTGCGGAACAGGAACTGCAGGAGCTTGCCCTCGATCTCGATCGTGCGATCCTCGAAATACGTCGCCGTGAACGAGTGATGGGCGTGAGCGCGAACACCCGCGAGCGCGGCAAGGACGAGCGCGGGGAACGCGATTCTGAGCGCTGAAGTCATGTGGTTGTCTCCCCGTTCGCCGCGGGTCCTCCGCGGCTCGGCTCGATTCTACACTGCCTCGTCCGCAAGGGCGACGCGAAGTCGGCCGGATTTCGCGTTGACCGCCGGGCGCGTTACTCCCTATCCTCCCCGGCTTGATTCCGCCCACCGAGCGCGGAAGATCGATCGACCAGGGACCCGGCCGTCCCGCGCGCAGCCGCGAGCTCGACGGCCCACGAGCTCGAGGATTTCCGAGTGATTCAACCAGGCGCCGATCCGAGACCCGCGGCGGAATCGCCTCAGACGCTCTTCCACGTCATCGACCCGCGCACGTTCGAGCGCCCGCTGCTCGACGAGCTGTGCGAGCTCGCCACCCGGGTGCGCCGCATCGCGAAGACGCGCGCCGGCGAGCTGTTCCTGCAGGGCCTCCTGCCGACGCGCCGCGCGATGCTCTACTTCACGCAGCCGTCGACGCGGACGTTCCTGTCGTTCAACAACGCGTGTCATATCCTCGGGATCCGGACGAGCGAGATCCGCGATCCTTCGACCTCGTCGGAGGTCAAGGGCGAGCGGTTCGAGGACAGCATCCGCACGTTCAGCTCGTACGTCGACGTGATCATCATGCGTACCCGCGAGCCCGGCCGGGCGGCGCAGGCCGCGCGGCTGATGGATTCGATTCCGCGTCCGATCCCGGTGATCAACGCCGGCAGCGGCAGCGACCAGCATCCGACTCAGGCGCTGCTCGACATCTATACGCTCGGCCGCAGCTTCGCGGAGCGGGGCGGAATCGACGGCAAGGTCATCGGGATGATGGGGGACCTGAAGCGCGGCCGCACCGTGCGCTCCCTGTGCTACCTGATGAAGAACTACTCGGGCGTTCGCATCGTGCTGATCGCGCCGTCGCAGTTCGCGATGGAGCCCGACGTCAAGCAGCACCTCGTCGACCACCGCATCGAGTTCGTCGAGACGGAGCGCCTCGAGGACGTGCTGCCGGAGCTCGACGCGCTGTACGTCACGCGGATGCAGTCGGAGTGGGACGTCAACGGCGAGTCGAGCGCCGTCGACCTCACGCGATTCAGCGTCGGTCCCAGGGAGCTGCGGCTGCTGAAGCCCGACAGCATCATCATGCACCCGCTGCCGCGCGGCCCGGAGATCGATCCCGCCGTCGACGCCGATCCGCGGGCGATGTACTGGCGGCAGGAGCGCAACGGCATGTGGATGCGGGTTGCCGTCCTGCTGAAGATCTTCAGGCTCGAGGATCAGGTGCGGGAGATCGAGGCGCCCGAGTGACTTCGGCGGGGTAGTGCGCGGCCGCGACGTCCGGGTGCGACCGCAGCCGGATCTTGAGGTAGTTGTCGCCGAAACGGGCGAAAATCGGGTCGTTCGGATCGGCGTTCTGCCCGCCCGGCGCGTGCCTCGCCAGCTCGGCGGGCAGCGGAATCGGCTCGAACACGGATTCGAGGCGCGGGTGGAAGAAGTACGCGATCGACAGCCGTGACACTCCGCCTCGCGGGCTCCTGACCCGGTGCGGCGTCGCGCGCAGGAGCCCGGAGGTCGCGGCCTGCAGCATCTCGCCGAGATTCACGACATAAGTGCCGGGGCGGGGGTCCGCGGGCAGGACCGTACCGTGCCGCTCGACCTCGAGGCCGCCGACGTCGTCCTGCAGCACGAACGACAGGAGCCCCGAGTCGTGATGCATCCCGACGCCCTGGTCCGCCCCGTCCGAACCGAGCGGCGGGTAATGGATGATCTTCAGGTGCGGATCCCCGCGCGGGGTGAAGTAGCGGTCAAAGTAGTCGGGCGGCTGGCCGAGCCCGACCGCGAGCGCGCGCAGCAGCGTGAGGCCCACCCGGTCCATCACGCGCATCCACTCGAGCACGATCGGGCGCATCTCCGGCAGCGCGGGCGGCCATTGATTCGGTCCGCGCAGCCTGCGCCACGGCGGATCGTCCGCCGCCGTCTGCTCGGCGGGCTCCTCCGCGCCGACGTCGAGCTGCTCGCGCCGGTCGGGCCTGCCCTTCGTCAGCTCGCCGCCGACCGGCGTGTAGCCGCGAAAGTGCGGCGAGGCCGCGATGTCGAGCGCGCGCTTCTCGTCCTCGGGCAGCGCGAAAAACCGCTGTGCGACGCGCATCACCGCGCGGTCGAGCTCGGGCGGCACGCCGTGTCCGGTCAAATAGAAAAGGCCGGGATCGCGGCACGCGTCGATGAGCCGGCGCACGAGCTCGCGGCCGGCCGGCGCGTCGGGCGCCGCGGCAAAAGCGGAGAGATCGAGCTGAGGAAGAACGTACGACATCGCGGACCCGTCGAGACCGGCCGGCTCGAGCCGCGCGCCCCGGCCGGTCAGGGGCGCGCAGCGCGCAGCGTGACGCGCAAGTGTACGCGGGGACGCGATCCGCACAAGCGAGGCGGGAACCGGGCACCGAGTCCATAATGTGTTCGGGTCCGGTGCGGACGAGAAGCGGGGAGGAGAGACGATGAGCGACGACGCGCGCAACGGTCATCCGGGTTTCGACGGAGCCGAGCTGTCCCGACGCTCGCTCCTTGCCGCCGGGGCCGCGCTCGCCGCGAGCGCCGGGCTGCGCGCGCAGGCCCAGTCGGACGACCCGCCCGTTGCCGGCGACGGAAGAGGGCGGCTGCTGCTTCGCGGCGGCTGCGTGCTGACGCTCGACCCGGCGCTCGGCGACTTCGACCGCGGCGACGTGCTGATCGACGGTGCGACGATCGCCGCGGTCGGCGCGAACCTCGACGTGTCGGGCGACGACGTCGAGGTGATCGACGCTTCGGGCACGATCGTGATGCCGGGCTTTGTCGATACGCATCGGCACATGTGGCAGGGCGCGCTGCGCAACGTCTCGCCGGACGGTCTGCTCTCCGACTACACGCGCGACATCACCGGCGCCGCGCGTGCCGCGTTCCGCCCGGAGGACGCCCGGATCGGCGATCTCGTCAGCGCGCTCGGCGCGCTCAACGCCGGCGTCACGACCGTGCTCGACTGGTCACACATCGGCAACAGCCCCGAGCACACGGACGCCGCGATCGCGGGGCTGCGCGAGGCGGGCATCCGCGCGGTCTACGCGTACGGCGCCGGCGCGCCGGGCCCGGGCAACCGCTGGCCGGGCGACATCCGGCGCCTGCGCGCGGAGCACTTCTCCGCGTCCGACGGCCTCCTGACCCTCGCGCTCGCGGCGGGCAGCAGTGCCGCCGACTGGCATCTCGCGCGGGAGGTCGGCGCGTTCGTCTCGGTGCACGTCGTCGGCACGCTCGGCCCCGTGGACGACGCGATGGGCCCGGACGTCACCTACATCCACTGCACGAACCTGCCGGACGAGGCGTGGCGGAAGATCGCGGACACCGGCGGCCACGTGTCGATCGCCGCGCCGATCGAGATGCAGATGAGCCACGGCGTGCCGCCCGTGCAGGCGGCGCTCGATCACGGCATCCGGCCGAGCCTTTCCGTCGACGTCGAGGCGCAGATGGCCGGCGACATGTTCACGCAGATGCGGACGGTCTTCGCGCTGCAGCGGATGCTGGCGCTCGAGCGGCGGCGGCTCGGCGACGAGCGCGCGCCGGAGCTGCTGTCCGTGCGCGACGTCGTCGAGTTCGCGACCGTGCGCGGCGCGATCGCGAATCGGCTCGACGACCGCATCGGCACGCTGACGCCCGGCAAGCAGGCGGACGTGATCATGCTGCGGGCCGACGCGATCAATGTGCTGCCCCTGAACGACGCCTACGGCGCGGTCGTGCTGTCGATGGACACGAGCAACGTCGACACGGTGCTCGTCGCGGGCCGGGTACGCAAGCGCCGCGGCGTGCTCGTCGGCGTCGATCTCGAGCGGGTCCGCCGGGATGCGGAGGCGTCGCGCGACCGGATTCACGAGGCCGTCGGCTGGCCGGTGAGCGCCGTGTAGGGCACGAGGCGGCGGAGAACCGTTTGCGCCTTCGCGCGGTTCTCGGCGCTGCGGCCGCACGGAGGCCGGCGAAAAATCGGGCCGAAGCGGGTGCCGACGCACGGCTGCACGCGGAGGGGAGGAGGCACCGCCTCGCGCGCCGGACCCGCTTCAGACGCCCGCGCTGATCACGTGCCCGCCGGCCTTGCCGTCGCTCGTGCCCGCCGCGAGACGCCGCCGGAAGCGCAGGTGCCGCCGGCGGCTCAATTCGATCAGCGGCCGCCAGACGAGCGCGGTCAGCTTGAGCCGGATCAGCCAATGCCAGATGAGATTCGACCGTTTGTACAGGTACGACATCGCGAGATAGGCCGGGACGGCCCGCCAGTCCTTCGGACGCCGCCGCCAGATCGAGCGATGCGAGAAGAGCCGCCGGTAGCACCACTCGTATCCGGCCAGCAGCTCCTCGGCGCTCATCCGCTTCGGCTCGAACACGACATGGGCCGTGTCGTACAGGCGCCAGTCCCGGTGCACGATGCGGTTCTGCCGCTCGAGCTCGGCGAACAGCGGCGTGCCGGGATAGGGCGTCAGGATGTGGAACGTCGCGCATTCGAGGCGGTTCGCCTCGATCCACTCGACCGTCTTCTCGAACACGTCCGGCCCGTCGTGATCGAAGCCGAGCACGAAGCTGCCGTTCACCTGGATGCCGTGGTCGTGCAGGATCGCGACGCGCCGCGCGTAATCCTCGGGGATCGGCGTCCGTTTGCGCGCGTCGGTCAGATTGCCGAGCTCGAGCGATTCGAAGCCGATGAACACGCCCGTGCAGCCCGACAGCGCCATCTCGCGTATCAGTGACGGGTCGTCCGTGACGTCGATCGTGACCGCGGCGCTCCAGATGATGCCGAGGGGCTCGATCGCCCGGCACAGCCTGCGCAGATAGTCGGGCCGCGAGCCGAGGTTGTTGTCGATGAAGACGACGTACGGCTGCCCGTCCGCGCGGATCTCCTCGACGATCTGCTCGACGTCGCGCATCCGGTACGGCATGTGCAGACCGCGCGTCGACAGGTAGCAGAAGCCGCAGCGATTGTGACAGCCGCGGGTGGCGATCATGCTCGACGTCGTCAGGAAGCTGTCGCGCGGCAGCAGGTCGCGGCGCGGCATCGGGTCCTCGCGGTACGGGCGCTTGTAGTCGCCGCGATAGACGGGCTCGAGCCTGCCCGCCTCGACGTCCGCGAGGATCCGCGGCCAGAGCTGCACGCCTTCGCCGATCGCGAGCGCGTCGGCGTGCGGCGCGGCCTCGTCCGGCGCGGTCAGCACGTGCAGGCCGCCGAGCACGACTTTCGCGCCCCAGCGTCGATACCACCGGGCCAGGGCATAGGCTCGCTCGGCGAACGTGAGATGCACGGTGATGCCGACGACCTCCGGGAACGGATCGAGCGGGGGCGGGCCTTGCAGCAGATTCTCGTCCCAGTAGCGCAGCTCCCAGTGTGCGGGCGTCGCGCCTGCGATCGACGTCAGCGCGAGCGTCGGCGTCAGCACGTGCTTGCCGAAGCTCGCGTGCGGGTCCTTGCGGTAAAAGGGATTGATCAGGAGCGCGTAGCGGCGGCGCATCGGCCCCGGACTCGCGTCCGGGTCGAGCGGCGGCGCCGCGGCCATCGCTTTCGGCAGCCAGGGGGCTTTTCTTCTGCGTTTGGCGTCGAGGCCTCGGATACGGCTCATCGCATCGTCTCCGTTGACCGTTCCGGCTTCGATCTTAGGGTAGTGCAGAGTACTTTGCAATGTAAAGCTCTGGAGGCCGTCCCATGGGAAGGGGCGAACGGTCGGTGTCGAGCGGGACCCGGCCCGTCGGGCGGGGAACGGGGCAGCCGTACCGTGAAGTTAAGCACGGCAGCGTGACGCCAAACGCATTACGCTGCGGGCAGCTTTCCGGCTGCCGGGGACGGCGAGGCGGGGAAGACGCAACGACTGCACACGGACCGCGCTCGGAACCGACCGGGCGCGTGCCCACGCATGGAGCGCCGTGACCGTCGCCGATGAACATGCTGCGCCGCTACTAGGAGCGGAAGCGATGCGGACTTTTGCCGAGTGAACGTGCCGCTGCGTAAGTCGATTGCGGCGCTGTGGCGCCTCGGTGCCCGCGGCCAGCCGCCGATCCGGGCACGCGAGATCACGCTGACGAATCAGATCGCTCTTCTCGGCGTCGCGGTGACGCTCCCGTATCAGGCCTTCTACCTGACGGAGATCGGCCGCTATCTCGCGGTATTCGCCGTGAACGTGCTGTTCGTCGGCACGTACCTGACGACACTGCTCCTGAATCGCGCCGGGCGCTTCAAGGCGGCGCGGGCCGCGGCGATCGGAACCGTCTGCGTCCAGCTGTTCGTGGTCACGTCGCTGATCAGCACGGCTGCCGGCGGGCATCTCTTCTACTTCTCGATCGCCGCTTGCTTCGGGATGCTGTTCACCCGCCGCGCTACGCTGTTGCTGATCGGGCTGGCGGCGGCGCTATACGTCGTGTGCCACCTCGCCTTTCCCCCGGGCACGACGCCCATCCTGATCCCCGAGCTCACGAGCCGCGTGATGTACGTGGCGAGCGCCGTCGGCACTGTGCTCGTGGCCGGATCGGCGTCGTATCTGTCCCGCCTCGAGGTCGATCGGGCGGAGGCCGCGCTGATTCGGAACAATCGCAGCCTGGAGCAGCTCACCGCCGTCGATACCGTGACGGGCCTCGCGAACCGGCGCGCGCTGGATGCATACGTGGCCGACGAATGGCGTCGGCTGGAGCGGCACGGAGGGTCGGTCTCGGTCGCGCTGGTCGACGTGGACTGCTTCAAGGCGTACAACGACCACTACGGGCATCTGGCCGGGGACCGATGCCTGCAGCGTGTGGCAGAGACGCTGAGAGCCGCGATGCGGCGGCGGGACGACCTGATCGCGCGCTACGGGGGCGAGGAATTCGTGATCGTGCTGCCCGAGACGAGCGAGGAGTGCGCTGCGGAGGTGGCGGAGCAGGCTCGTGCGCTGATCGTGAGTCTCGGCATTCCGCACGGCTGCGACAGCGTCGCGCCGGTCGTCACGGTGAGCATCGGCGTCGCCGGCGGCAGCGTCGGGGAGCTGGGCGATTTCCAGGCTCTGCTGCACCGGGCGGATACGGCGCTCTACGCCGCCAAACGCCAAGGCAAGAACTGCGTCGTCCGTTGGCAGACGCTGGCGGAAGACGCGAGCCTGACCGCGCGGCGCAGACGCCTGGCCGCGCAGCAGAGGCATATCGCTTAGCGGCCAGTCTTTGCCTCGCCGCCGGCTACTCGGGCGAGCCGCTCGAGACGGGCTGCGGCGCCTCGACCTCCGTGACGCCCGTGAACATCGGCTCCCCGTCCGCGTTCCGGATGGACCGCGCGTAAGCGATCGTCGGAAAGTGCTTCGCGCGCGCCGCGGTCACGGTGACGACGTCGCCGGGCTGCAGCGACTTGCGAGTCCACCCGCGGCGCATCAGCGTCGTCGGGCTCGGCAGCTCGAAGTTCCAGTTCTCGACCTGCCCCGCCTCGTTGACCGCGTCGACGTACAGACGCGCGTGCGGGCTTTTCCAGGACAGCTCCGTGACCGTGCCTTCGACGGTCACGATCGATCTGAAGTCGAACTCCGACTGCGAGTGATGAGCGAAAGCGACCGCCGGCAGCGCGATCGCGGCGCTTGCCGCCGCGAGCAGGAGCGCAATGCGGCTTGTGAAAGTCCTGTCGATCTTCGGCGATGTCGTCGTCATTCGGATTCGCTCGTTACGGGTCGGTGCATGTCCACGTTCTGCTCGTCGTCGAGGCAGATCTCCTCAAGCATCGCGGTGTCAGGCTGATAAGCCATCTCGATCGTGACGGACCAGGGCCGCGTGTAGGCCTTCGGATCATTCACCGAGATCTCGACCTGCATCAGGCCGAAATTCAGGCGTGTGAGCCGCTCCGTCACGAGCGCCGATTCGGTCACCGGGCTGCCCTGGATGTCGAGCCACATGTCGTCGCGGATACCGTTGGTCTCGATGACGAGCGTGTCGCCCTCCCAGTGCGCTGTGGAATAGCCGTTCCACGTCGGGTTCGGGTCCTCCGGGAGCGGCCGTCCGTCCATGAAGACCTCACGGTACGCCGCGTTGAACTCGTGCAGCAGCACCATAAGATCGCGCGTCTGCACGATCTTGATGTGCTGCGGCAGCGTCCACGCGCGCGGGAAATTCGGCGGCATGCAGTGCATGTGCGGATCGTGCAGGCCGCCGTCGGCCTGCCGCTGCACCATCTGCTCCTTCGACCACTGCGTGTAGGGCAGACCGCCCTCGAGGTTGATGCCGAGGTTGATCTGCTCGCGCGCCATGCGCTCCTCCTGGATGCAGTCTTCCTCCGGGCACATGTCCGTCGCGGGCACGTTCGCGAACCAGATGCCGGAAAAGTCCGGCTTGCCGTCCGCCGTGCGAGGGACGGGCGCTCCCATGTCGGGCTCGCCGCTTTCCGTGCGCGGGATGCCGGGCGTCGGATAGCTCAGCCATTGCGCGAGCGCCGCAGCCGGGCAGGCGCAGAGCACGAGCAGCGCGAGCTTCGCTCGCAGCGTGCGGCGCATCGCATTCCGGGATGACGGTCCTCGGCGGAGAAGCGTCGACGACGTTGGTGCAAAAGCCTGCATGCTCTCAGTCACGGTGGTGATGCCGAAGCGCGCGTCAAGCCCGCGCGCACTGCGCCCGACCCTCGATGCGCGGAGCCTGGCTGGCCAACGGCGCCGGCGTTGTCCAGACGCATTCCCCGCAGCCTGCTAGTCGATGCCGCTCGTGTCGCCGAACTTCTTGCCGTCCTTGCTGACCGCGCCGACCAGATGCCCGGCAGGCCGGCCGTCGTGGAGCGGGTTCGTTTTCACGGTGACGACGTCTCCCGGCTGCCAGAACGTCGGCGATATGCCGAGCCGCCGCAGGCGCGGCGGCGCGTCGAGCTCGAAGCCCCACTCGGTGACCGTGCCGTCGTCGTTCTCGACCTCGACGTACAGCCAGGAATGCGGGTTCAGGTAGTCGAAGCGCGTGACCGTGCCCTCGAGCGTGAGCACCACCTGGTGATTGAACATCGCGGCCGAGTGATGCGAGTGTGCCGTCGGCGCCGCGACGGTTGCGAAGACGAGCGCCGCAGCGATCAGTCCATTCGTGCGCACTACGAAGCCTCCTCTACCGATGCACGTGACTTTCGTCGAACCAGAAGTCGGGATTGGTGATGTCGGGCTTCTCGCCCGGCGCGTACTGGCTCACGACTCCGTCGTCCGTGATGTACCACTGCGAGCCCTCGACGCAGTCCCACTGATGCGGCCAGATCCGCTCCTTGGCCTCGGCCGTGCGGTCGTCCTCCTTGTAGAACGCGACGACCGTGTGCCACGGCTCGATGAAGGTCGGGTCGTACATCGTGACCTCGATCTCGAGCCGCTCGTTCGGAATGTACTCCGAGCCCAGCGTATTCGGCGTGACCTCGACGCCCGCAGCCACCGGATCGACTTTGCGCCAGCGCTCGATCACCTCCATCTCGCTCGTATGCCGCGGCATGTTGCGCTGCAGGATCCCTTCCTTGATCCCCTTCGTCCAGACGACGAGGATGTCGCCGTCCCAGAAGCCGATCGAGTAGCCGAGCCATTCGCTCGTGAGCCACTCGTCGGACGGGTGCGGCCGCCCGTCCGTATAGATGCGCCGGAACTCGTTCATCATCTCGCTGCCGAGAAGCGCCTTGTCCGGCGTCAGGAAGTGCTCGCGGAAGCCGTACTCGCTGAACCAGCGCGGGAAATTCGGCGGCAGGCAGAACGAGATCGGGTCGATCGCGTGCTCCTCCTGCCACATGCGGTAGTCGTGCAGGAACACTTCGCGCGCCTCGGGCCGCAAGCGCGCGGCCATCCCTTCTGGTATCGAGTTGATCCCCACGATCGCGATCTCGCCCGTGCTGTTGTCCGTGCCCCAGTGGCCGCTCCAGTCGGGCAGCGTCGCGAACGTGTGGCGCGTCGGGCCGCCTCGCCGCTTCGCGTCCTCGAGGAGCGCGTTGTAATGCGCTTCCGCGGACGGGTACCCGCAAGGCCCTCCGGGCAGCTCGAACGAGCCCCATACGGTCGTGAACGTCCGCCGCGCGGAGATGCTCTGCTCGGTGCCGAGGTCCGGATGCTGCTCCGCGAGCGGCACACAACCGGCGGGGTCGGCCGCGCTCGCGTCCTGTCCCCATGCCGCCGGGCCGGCGGCGATCGCGGCGAGACAGGCAAACAGCGTGAACGGCGCGGACCGCGGACTCGTGCTGGTCATCATCAGGCTCCCCACAAGCTCGAACGCTGCGAATATACCTCAGCCTCGGGCTCGAGCGACGCGGCTTGACGAATCCGGACATACCGGGCTAACGTCCCCGCCGGTCGACGGCCGAAGTCCTCGCCCTTGACGCTGCGCCGGCGGGCGGCCGCGCGGCGTCGCCCCCCGCGCGCAGTCCGTCCGGCCCTCGGACCCGGCAATCCGCATGAAGACAGTACCGACGCCGCGTGTCGGCGACGCGATCCGCGTCCGCGGGGCGCGCCAGAACAACCTGCGCAACCTCGACATCGATCTCCCGCTCGGCGAGCTGATCGTCGTGACGGGCGTCAGCGGGTCCGGGAAGTCGTCGCTCGCGTTCGATACGGTGTACTCGGAGGGGCAGCGCCGCTACGTCGAGACGTTCTCGCCGTACGCCCGCCAGTTCCTCGATCGGATGGACAAGCCGCAGGTCGACGCGATCGACGGAATCCCGCCCGCGATCGCGATCGATCAGGTCAACCCGGTCCGCACGTCGCGCTCGACGGTCGGGACGATGACCGAGCTCAACGATCACTTGAAGCTGCTGTTCGCGCGCGCCGCGACCCTGTACTGCGAGCGCTGCGGCAAGCCGGTCCGGCGCGACTCCCCGGAGACGATTCGCGAAGCGCTCGAGCGGCGCTTCATCGCGGCCGGGCAGCGGCCGCGGGTCGCGATCACGTTCCCCGTGCGCGTACCGGAGAGCTTCGGCACCCGGGAGGTCGAGGCGTATCTGGCCCGGCAGGGCTATACGCGCATCGCGGAGCGCAGCGGCGGCCGCATCGAGGTCGTGCAGGACCGGCTCGTCCTCCGCGAGGACAACCGCTCGCGGCTCGTCGAGGATCTCGAGGCCGCGCTGAAGCTCGGCGCGGGGCGCGTCTCCGTCCGGCTGCTCGACGAGCCGTCGACGGTGCTCCGGTTCTCGTCGGCGCTGCATTGTGCCGACTGCGACATCGCGTACGCCGACCCGATCCCGAACTCGTTCTCGTTCAACTCGCCGGTCGGCGCGTGCGAGACGTGCCGCGGCTTCGGGCGGACGATCGGCATCGACTACCGCCTCGCGATCCCGGATCCGGGCAAGACGCTGCGCGAGGGCGCGATCCGGCCGTTCCAGGGCAGGAGCTACGCGGAGTGCCAGGACGACCTGCTGCGCTTCGCGAAAAAGCGGGGCATTCGCGTGGACGTGCCGTGGGCCGACCTGACCGACGACGAGCGGCGCTGGGTCATCGAGGGCGAAGGCTCGTGGAGCGAGCGCAAGTGGTACGGCCTGTCGCGCTTCTTCGCGTGGCTCGAAGGCCGCGCGTACAAGATGCACATCCGCGTGCTCCTGTCGAAATACCGCTCGTACGACCTGTGCCCCGCATGCGAGGGCGCGCGGCTCAAGCCCGAGTCGCTGCTGTGGCGGATCGGCTCGCTCGAGGACGCGGCCGCCGTCATCGATCCGGCCGGGCGTTTCAGGCCGAGGAACCTGAAGGTCGACGACGCCGCCTTCGCGAGGCTGCCGGGGCTTACGATCCACGACGTGATGCTGCTGCCGCTCGATCGGGCGCTCGCGTTCTTCGAGCGGCTGCGGGGGGGCGGAAAATGGGGCGGAAAAAGATGTCAGACACCTTTTTCGGAGGGGGGCGCCGCGGGCCTCGACGCCGGGGGCCGAAAAAGGTGTCAGACACCATTTTCCGCTGAGGAAAAAGGGTGTCAGACACCGGCTTCGCTGAATGCCGCGGCGGAGCTCGTCCTCGACGAGATCCTGACCCGTCTCGGCTACCTCAACGAGGTCGGCCTCGGCTATCTGACGCTCGACCGCCAGTCCCGCACGCTGTCGGGCGGCGAGGTGCAGCGCATCAATCTGACTACCGCGCTCGGCACGTCGCTCGTCAACACGCTGTTCGTGCTCGACGAGCCGAGCATCGGCATGCATGCACGCGACATGCGCCGCGTGATCGGCGTGCTAGAGAAGCTGCGCGACGCGGGCAACACGCTGCTCGTCGTCGAGCACGACGGCGAGGTCATGCGCGCCGCGGACCGCATCGTCGATCTCGGGCCCGGCCCGGGACGCCGCGGCGGACGAATCGTCTTCGACGGGCCGCCCGACGCGCTGATACGCGAGGGCAGGACGCTGACGGCCGAGTACCTGCGGGGCGACCGTCGCATCGGCGCCGACCGCGCGCGCCGCGCCGTCGGCGACGATCACGACTGGCTCGCCGTCGAAGGGGCCGCGGAGCACAACCTCAAGACGATCGACGTGCGCATCCCGCTCGGCCGGCTCGTCTGCATCACCGGCGTCAGCGGCTCCGGCAAGTCCACGCTGGTCGAGGACGTGCTGTATCGCGGGCTCGCGAAGCTCAAGGGCCGCTCGCCGGAGCTGCCCGGCAAGCATCGGCGCATCGTCGGCGCGGACGCCGTCGACGACGTCGTGCTCGTCGATCAATCGCCGATCGGCAAGACGACCCGCTCGAACCCCGCGAGCTTCGTCGGCGCGCTCGAGCCGATCAGGAAGCTATTCGCGGCGGAGCCCCTCGCGCGGGAGCGCCGCTACACGGCCGGCACGTTCAGCTTCAACTCCGGCAACGGCCGCTGCCCGGTCTGCAGCGGCAACGGCTTCGAGCACGTCGAGATGCAGTTCCTGAGCGACGTGTATCTGCGCTGCGGCGAATGCGACGGCAAGCGCTATCGGCCCGAGGTGCTCGAGGTGAAGCTCGCGCGCCCCGGCGCGGCGGACATCGGTGCATCCGGGAAATCGATTGCGGATGTGCTCGACATGACGGTAGCCGAGGCCGTCGAGTTCTTCGCGCATGCGCCCGAGGTCGTGAAGCGGCTCGAGCCGCTCGTCGCGGTCGGTCTCGAGTACGTCGCGCTCGGCCAGCCGGTGCCGACGCTGTCGGGCGGCGAGGCGCAGCGCCTCAAGCTCGCGAGCCACCTGTCCGGCGCGCGCAGCGGCGCGCGGCGCAGCTCCCGCACGCTGTTCCTGTTCGACGAGCCGACGACCGGCCTGCACTTCGCCGACGTCGCGAAGCTCCTCGGTGCCCTCGAGCAGCTGCTCGACGAAGGCCACAGCGTCGTCGTGATCGAGCATCACCTCGATCTCATCGACGTCGCGGACTGGGTGATCGATCTCGGCCCCGAAGGCGGCGACGCCGGCGGCGAGGTCGTCGCCTGCGGCACGCCGGACGACGTCGTGCGCGCGGCCGACAGCCGCACGGGTCAGGCGCTCGCCCGATACCGGGAAGCCCGCGCCGCGACGACGGCGAAGCCGGGCTCGAAGCGCGCCGCGGCCGGTGATGCTGCGGCACCCCGCCGTGCCGATGCGGCCGACGGCGCCGACCGCGTGGCCGACGCATCCGCCCGGGACGGACGCATGCGGTCGATCGACATCGTCCACGCCCGCGAGCACAACCTGAAGAACATCGACGTCTCGATTCCCCGCGACAAGCTGACCGTGATCACCGGCGTCAGCGGCAGCGGCAAGAGCACCGTCGCGTTCGACATCCTGTTCGCCGAGGGCCAGCGCCGCTATCTCGAGTCGCTGAACGCGTATGCGCGGCAGTTCGTCGAGCCCGCGTCGCGGGCGGACGTCGACGCCGTGTACGGCATCCCGCCGACCGTCGCGATCGAGCAGCGCACGAGCCGCGGCGGGCGCAAGAGCACGGTCGCGACGCTCACCGAGATCCATCACTTCCTGCGCCTCTTGTTCGTGAAGCTCGGCGTGCAGCACTGCCCGGACTGCGACGTGCCGATCAACGCGCAAACCTCCGAGCAGATCGTCGCGCGGCTCGCGACGAAATACCGCGGGCGGCGCATCAGGCTCCTCGCGCCGCTCGTGATCGGTCGCAAGGGCTACTACACGGATCTCGCCGAATGGGCGCGCAACAAGGGGTATCCGACACTGCGCGTCGACGGCACGGATCTCCCGACCGACGCATGGCCGCGGCTCGACCGCTTCAAGGAGCACGACATCGAGCTGCCGGTCGCGGAGGTCGGCGTCTCGCCGCGAAACGAGGCGGAGCTCGAGCAGGCGGTCGAGGCTGCGCTGCGGCTCGGCCGCGGCATGGTGCGCGTCGTCGCGGCCCGCGGCGGCCGCAACGGCCGCGCCGCGGCCGGCGAGCTCTTCTCGACCGAGCGCGCATGCCCGAGCTGCGGGCGCAGCTTCGAGCCGCTCGATCCGCGCATGTTCTCGTACAACTCGCGCCGCGGCTGGTGCGACGCCTGCTACGGCACGGGCCTCGCGGCCGTCGCGGACGAGGACGAAAGCGACGAGCCGTGGCTCGGTGACGGCGCGAACGGCGGCGCGAGGCGGGGCCGCCGCCGCGCCGCCGCCCGCCGCAACGGCGACGACGGCGAGGACGGCCTCGAGCCCGCCGTGTGCGGCGTGTGCGGCGGCAGGCGCCTCAACCGTGAAGCGGAGGCCGTCTATTTCCGCGGCTTCTCGATCTCCGACTTCGGCGCCGACTCGATTCGCGAGGCGCTCGAGTACTTCCGGCGCCTGAAGCTCGAGGGACGCGAGCGCGACATCGCCCGCGACGTGCTGCCGGAGCTCGTGAGTCGGCTCGAGTTCCTGGACCTCGTCGGTCTCGGCTATCTGACGCTCGATCGCGGCGCGCCGACGCTGTCAGGCGGCGAGGCGCAGCGGATCCGCCTCGCGTCGCAGCTCGGCTCGAACCTGCGCGGCGTCTGTTACATCCTCGACGAGCCGACGATCGGCCTGCATCCGCGCGACAACGCCCTGCTGCTCGACACGATCGGCGCGCTCTCGTCGAAGGGCAACACCGTGGTCGTCGTCGAGCACGACGAGGAGACGATCCGACGCGCCGAGCACGTCGTCGACCTCGGTCCCGGCGCCGGCACCCGCGGCGGCGAGGTCGTCGCGAGCGGCACGCTCGATGCGCTGCTCGCGGCGCCCCGCTCCGTGACGGGCCGTGTGCTCGCCGAGCCGCCGCGGCATCCGATCATGCCGAGGCGGCCGACGACGATCGCAGCCGACGGCGGGAACGGCAACGCGCTCGTGATCCGCGGCGCGCGCCGCCACAACCTGAAGAGCATCGACGTCGCGGTGCCGCTCGAGCGGCTCGTCTGCGTGACCGGCGTCAGCGGCAGCGGCAAGAGCACGCTCGTCCGGCACGTGCTGCGCGATAACCTGAAGCGCCTGCTCGCGGCGCGGGGCGCGCGCGGCAAGAAGCGGGTGACGCTCGTCGGCTGCGACGCGATCGAAGGCGCCGAGCGCATCGACCGCGTGCTCGAGGTCGATCAGACGCCGATCGGCAAGACGCCGCGATCGTGCCCCGCGACCTACGTCGGCATCTGGGACGACGTCCGCCGACTCTTCGCGCAGACGACCGAGGCCGCGCTGCGCGGTTACGACGCCGGCCGCTTCTCGTTCAACGTGCCGGGCGGCCGCTGCGATGCGTGCGAAGGGCAGGGGCTCAAGAGAATCGAGATGAGCTTCCTGCCGGACGTGCGCGTGCCGTGCGAGCGGTGCAACGGCGCAAGGTTCAACGCCGAGACGCTCGACGTGACGTATCGGGGCAAGAACATCGGCGAGGTGCTCGCGATGACGGTCGACGAGGCGGCGGAGTTCTTCGATGCGCACCCGAAGGTGCGGCACGCGCTCGGGCTGCTGTCGGACGTCGGCCTCGGCTATCTGACCCTCGGCCAGCCGAGCCCGACGCTCTCCGGCGGCGAGGCTCAGCGGGTGAAGCTCGTGACGGAGCTCGCGAAGGCGCGTCCGGGCGCCGGCCGGATGCGCACGTCCGGCGAGCGCGTGCTGTACGTGCTCGACGAGCCGACGATCGGCTTGCACATCGCCGACGTCGAGAAGCTGACGCGCGTGCTGCACCGGCTCGTGGACGCCGGCCACAGCGTCGTCGTGATCGAGCACAATCTCGACGTGCTCGCCGAGGCCGACTGGCTGATCGATCTCGGCCCGGAGGGCGGCGACGGCGGCGGGCGGATCGTCGCCGCGGGGCCGCCGGAGAAGGTGGCCGGCCGGCGCACGCGGTCGCACACCGCGAAGGCGTTGCGCGCGTTCCTGGAAAGCCGCGCGGCCGCGCCGTGACGACGGCGCCGCTCGCGGGCGTCGCCGGGCTTGCGGTGAAGCGGGGCGATCGTGAATTCGTCAAGCCGGCGGGCCGCGGTTCACGTCTACCGAGGAATCCCGAGCTTCGCGGGCGGCTTTCCTCGCTCGTCCCGCTATAATCCTGCGCCGTTCGAGGGGGCGACGCGGTGCGCGCCCGGGCCCGGTTCTTGCGGCCGGAACCGGCGCTGCGCACCCGGCTCTAACGCAGTGAGCTGCATCCGAACGGTTCGCAGCGCAGCGACGGCTGGCCGGGGTCCACGGTGCGGCGGTCGCGGCGACGCGGCCGAAAAGGAGGAGGACATGCATTTCAAGTTGCTCGTCGTGTTCGTCGAGGACCGCAAGACGGACCACGTGCTGCAAGCGGCGCGCGCGAGCGGCGCGACGGGCTGCACCGTGATCCGCCACGCGCGCGGTGAGGGGCTGAAGAAGCAGACGACGTTCCTCGGGATGTCCTTGTCGGCGCAACGCGACGTGCTGCTGCTGCTCGTCGAGGAGCATCTGGCCCGCGGAATACTCGAGCACATACGCGATGTGGGCGAGTTCGACGCGAAACCGGGGACCGGCATCGCGATCCAGATAGACGTCGAGGACGCCGTCGGCGTCATGCGCCAGGCGGAGGAGCTTCAGGAGGTCGTCGAGGAGCAGCTCTGAGCCGGCGCGGCGGCCGCGGCGTCACACGGAACGTGACGCGCAGCGCCTGACGGTTTGTCTCGAGATCAGCTTTCGGGTCCGGCGAGACCCAGCAGCACGTAGGCGGCCGAGTCTGCGAGCTCGAGCGGCACGCCCGGCCGGAAGCCGAAGTAGACGTTCAGCAGCACCGCCGCCCACAGCACGGCGAGCATCCACCACGGGGCCTCCTGCCGCCGCTCGTCGGCGTCTCCGGGCAGGAACCATGCGGCCTCGACGACTCTCCAGATATAAACTGCGGCCAGCAGCGAGCTGGCGAGCGCCGGCGCGATCAGCAGCGCGCCGCGCGGACCGAGCTCGAGCGCGCCGAGAACGAGATACCACTTGCTGACGAACCCGACGGTTCCGGGCACGCCGATCAGGCTCAGGCCGGCTGCGACGAACCCGGCCATCGTGATCGGCATGCGGCGAGCGGCGCCCGCGAGCCCTTCGACGGACAGATCGGCGAACGTCATGGCGAGGCAGGCGACGGCCAGAAACAGCGCCCCCTTGGCCAGCGCATGGCTGAACATGTGCGTGACGCCGGCGGTGAGGCCGGTGACCGAGACGAGGCTCACCGCGAGCAGAATGTAGCCGACCTGCGCAATCGACGACCAGGCGAGCAGCCGCTTCAGATCCCGCTCGAACACGGCGATCGCCGACCCGAGCACGATCGCGGCGACGGCGAGAGGCAGGACATGGACGCTGAACTGCTCGATGCTCCCCGGCAGGTTGCCGCGGAACACGACGAAGTCGAAACGCACGAGCACGTACAGGGCGACTTTGGTCGAGCAGGCGGCAATGAACGCGGTGGCCGCGTGCGGCGCGAAGCGGTAGGCGTTCGGCAGCCAGCCGTGCAGCGGGAAAACGGCCGCCTTGAGCGCCAAGCCGACCGTGATGAATCCGCCGGCGATCAGCACCGGCTTCACCTCCGTCACCTCGCGGATCCGTACGGCCATGTCGGCCAGATTCAGCGTGCCCGTCATCATGTAGACGAGGCCGACGCCGATCAGATAGAACGTCGCGCCGATCGTGCCCATCATCAGGTACTTGAAGACCGCGGGCAGCGCCTGGCGCCGCGGTCCTCCGGCCACGAGAATGTAGGTCGCGAGGGACGAGATCTCGAGAAAGACGAAGATGTTGAACGCATCCCCCGCGACGACGATGCCGATCAGCCCGGCCAGAGCCAGCAGCCACGCGGTGTAGAACAGGTGCTGGCGCGCGGCCGGGATCTCGCGCTCGAGGCTGGTTCTCGCCGCGAGCAGCGCGACGGTCGACGCGCCGGTCACGATCAGCAGCAGCAACGCCGAGAACGCGTCGACCGCGAGCTCGATGCCGTACGGCGCCGGCCAGCCGCCGAGCTCGTACGACAGCGGCCCGCCGGCGCGAACCAGGCCGACAAGATTCACGGCCATTGCGAACGTGCACGCCGACGCGGCGAGCGTCGCCGCCCACGCGAGGCCGCGCTCGCGCAGCAGCACGACCAGAGGCGCCGTGAGGAGCGGCACGATCACCGGCAGCACCGGCAGATGGCTCGCAGCGGGCATGCTCATTCGCGATCCATCTCGAGCAGCTCGTCCTCTTCGATCGTGCCGTAGGCCTCATTGATGCGCACGGCGATCGCGAGGCCGAGGGCGAGCGTCGCGATGCCGACCACGATGGCGGTGAGGATCAGGACCTGCGGCAACGGGTTGGAGTAGAGCTGATTCTCCGCGTCCGCGCGCAGGATCGGCGCCGTCCCTCCGTCGACCTTGTCCATGCTGATGTACAGCAGGAACACGGCCGACTGGAATATCGAGAGCCCGATGAGCTTCTTGACCAGGTTCTCTCGGGAGATGACGACGTACAGGCCGATCATCAGCAGCAGCGCGAAGACCCAGTAGTTGTACAGCCCGAGAACCGCCATCACGCTCGCTCCCGGGCGGCGAAGGTGTGGAAGATCGTGAGCAGGACGCCGCTCACCGTCAGCCCGACGCCGATCTCGACGAGCAGGATGCCGAGGTGCTGGCCGGCCACCGCGTCCGCGGACAGCGCCGAATAGTCGAGAAAGTTTCCGCCGAGCAGCATGCATGCGCAGCCGACGCCGACGAAGAGCAGCGCACCGGCCACGGTCAGGAGCGTCAGCACGCGCTGCGGCACGAGGCGCAGCGCCGCGCGCTCGCCTTCGACGAGCGCGTACAGGATCAGTCCGGCGCTGATGAGCGCGCCCGCCTGAAACCCGCCCCCCGGCCCGAAGTCGCCGTGGAACTGGATGTACAGGCCGAACAGCACGAGAAACGGCATGAGCAGGCGGCCGACCAGGCGCGGCACGAGATGGTGGCGCAGGCCCTGGACGTCCGAGCTCGGCAGATCGGAGCGGCGCGCCGCGTCCGCCCCGTTCGCGAGAATGAACAGCACGCCGATGCCCGCCGTGAAGATGACGAACACCTCACCGAACGTGTCGTAGCCCCGGAAGCTCGCGAGGATCGCGGTGACGACGTTCGGCGTGTCGATGAGCCGCGGCGTTTCCGCGATGTACCAGGGCGCGACGTGCTGATGCACCGGCGCGGCCGGGTCTCCGAGCCGCGGATAGTCGAACGTGGCGTAGAGGATCAGCAGCGTGCCCGCGGCGACGACGACCGCCGCGAGCCGACTCGCGCGCCGGCCGCGCCGTTCCGTGTCGTCGAGCAGCGCGAGCGCGCCGAGCAGCAGCACGGTCGCGATGCCGGCGCCGACGGCCGCCTCGGTCAGCGCGACGTCGGCCGCGTCGAGGATGAAGAACACCGCCGCGATCTGCAGGCTGAATATGCCCATCAGCATGATCGCGGCGAACAGGTTCTGCGTGCGGACGATGCCGACGGTCGTGATCACCAGCAGCGTCAGTAGGAAGACGCCGAACAGCGTGATCACGACGAGTCTCCTTCGCCGGCGGCGCGCCGGACCGGCACGACGCCGGCGAGGCGGGCGGCATTGGCAAGCGCATAGGCTGCCGTGGGCGTGGTGAGCAGCAGGAAGATCATGATCGCGGCGAGCTTGATCGCCGCGAAGGACAGGCCGGCCTGCAGGATGATGCCGAGCAGCACGCAGATCGTGCCGAGCGTATCGGTGATGCTCGCCGCGTGCATGCGCGTATAGACGTCCGGCATGCGCAGCGCACCGACGCCGCCGATGAAGACCAGCGCGCCGCCGCCGATCAGCAGCGCCCAGCTGAGGATGTCGAGGATCAACGATCCGATCATGTTTCTCCGTCCGTTTGCCGATGGCGAAGCGCATGGTCCTGCACGAACTTCAGCACGGCGAGGACCGAGATGAAGTTGATCAGCGCGTACGCCAGTGCCAGGTCGAGCAGGTCCTCGCGGCCATACAGGAACGCAACGACCGCGAGCAGCAGCACGGTCTTCGTGCCGAACATGTTGGCCGCGAGCACGCGGTCATACACCGTGGAATCGAGCAACGCGCGCGCGAGCGCGAGCACCATGGTGACCAGAATGGCTGCCGCCGCCGCGTAATACATCGGCTCAGCCTTCGCACAAGCGGCGGACGCGCCGAAGCATCTCGCCTCCGCGCAGCTGGTCGGCCGTCTCGCGCGTCAGGCAATGCACCTCGATCATTCCGCGATGGATATCGGTCGCTATCGACCCCGGCGTCACGCCGATCGAGTTCGCGAGAATGACCTGGCCGACGGCCGGCAGCGCCGCGGCGTCGATCGTGATGACGGTCGGCTCGATCGGCATGCTGCGCGAGAGCACGATGCGCGCCACGCTGATGTTGCACTTCACGATCTCCTTCAGCAGCCACAGCAGATAGCTCGGCAGCCGCGGCAGCAGGTGCAGCGCGTACAGCTCGACGTCGAAGAACCCGCTGCGCCGGGCAAGAAGCATCACGAGCGCGCACGAGCCGGCGCCGAGCGTCAGCAGCAAAGGCGTATAGACGCCCGACCAGGCGAGCCAGGCGGCGGCGAACAAGATGCCGGCAGTGAGCACACGCATGATCCGGTGTCCCTTATCGATGATCGAGAAAACGAGCTCGCATACCTTCGCCGGCGCCCTCCGTTACGCGGTCAGGGAGTCGATCAGGTAATAGAGCAGCCAGCAGGCCGCGAGCAGCCCCGCGGCGAGCATCGCCGTGCGGCCGGTGCTCGCGCTCCGGGCAAGCATGCCGCCCGGAGCCAGCAGGTGGCGCGGCAGCTGCTCGGCGTAGTAAGCGGGCTGGTCGAGGAGCCCGCGGGCGTAGGCCAACGCCGCGCCGGCCGCTTGCAGGACCCTCGTCCCGAGCCCGCGGTAGATCCAGTCCGCATCGAGGTTCGTGGACCGCAGCTCGGGAGGGTAGATCCCCGTCAGCTTCAGCCAGGCGAATGCGAGCGCCGAGAACAGCAGCAGCTGCACCTGCACGATCACGTGCGGATACGTGTAGGGCGCGTAATCGGCTTGCCACGGCAGCAGCCGATAGAGCAGTTCCGGCCAGGCGCCTATGGCGACGCAAAGGCCCGCCGCGATCGCCATCGCGGCCAGCATGCTGCGGGGCGCCTCTGCGACCCGAATGCCCGAATCATGGGCAAAGAACGCGAAGAACGGGATCTTGATGCCGGCATGGTGGAACACCCCGGCCGACGCGAACAGCAGCGCCAGCCATCCCCACGTATGCCCCTGCTCGATCACGGCCGCCATGATCATCGACTTCGAGACGAAGCCGCTGAACAGCGGGAAAGCCGAAATGGAGGCGGCGCCGACGATGCAGAAGGCCGTGGTCCACGGCATCGATCTGTACAGGCCGCCGAGGTCGCTGCCGAGCGCATGGCCGACCCGGTGCAGGACGGCGCCCATGCTCATGAACAGGAGGCCCTTGAAGAACACCTCGTTGAACGCGTGCGCGACCGCGCCGTTCAACGCAAGCTCGGTGCCGACGCCGATACCGGCGACCATGAAGCCGATCTGGTTGATCATGCTGTAACCGAGCACCCGCCGCAGGTCGTTCTCGATGACCGCGTAGAAGATCGGAAACGTCGCCATGACCACGCCGACGGCGACCAGCAGCTCCGTGCCGGCAAAGCCCCGGGCGAGCGAGTAGACGGCGACCTTCGTCGTGAACATGCTGAGGAAGACCGTCCCGCCCGGCGTCGACTGAGGGTAGGCGTCGGTAATCCAGCTGTGCAGGAACGGGAAGCCGCACTTGATGCCGAACGCGAGCAGAATGAGCCAGCCGGCGGCGCCTTGCGCGCCGATCAGGTCGAACGCGATCAGCCCCGTCGTCTGATAATGCGTGATCGCGCCGGCGAGGAGCAGCAGCCCGGAGAGCAGGTGCAGCGCGAGGTAGCGAAAGCCGGCGCCGGCCGATTCCTCCGTGCGGCCCGCCCACACGAGGAACGCCGAGGAGAGGGCCATTCCCTCCCAGTAGAAGAACAGGGTGATCAGGTCTCCGGCAAAGACCGCCCCGAGGGCGCTTCCCGCGTAGACGAGCGCCGCGGCGTGCTGCGCGGTGTCGCGCACGTTCAGGGAATAGATGACGCCGAGCAGCGCGCCGGCGTGAAACAGCAGACCGAACAGCAGGCTCAGACGGTCGACGCGCAGCTGCACGAGCTCGAAATCCAGCACGTGCCACGTCCAGCTGCTGCCGGCGTCGAGCGTTGCGAGATTGACGAGACCGATCAGCGGCGTCGCGAGGAGCACGATCCGCTGGAGGCTCGGCGCCCGGTGCAGCGCGCCGAGCAGCAATGCGCCGGCGAAGAAGACGTAAGCCGGCGGCAGCGCGGGTGCGCTCGCCCAGGCGATGTGGAAGAGAAGCGGCTCGCTTACCACCACCGGCTGCTCGTGTAGTAATCCTCGCTGCGCATCACGAGGCGGCGCAGCACGATGCCGAGCAACACCAGGATGACGCAGGCGACGAACCCGAAGACGGCATAGGACGCGAAGAAATCGAGCGCTGGCACGCGCTCCACGCCGTGCGCATCCCGCGAGAGCGGGTACAGCCATTCGGCGAGCACCGCCGCGAGGGCCGCGGCATGCAGCGCGATCAGCGCGGTGCGCGCCCCGTTGCCGGTCGCGCGGAAGGCTCGCAGGACAACCGCCAGCGCGTAGGCGGGCCGGACCGGGATCGACTTGGCGTTAATGGGCCACCTCCTCAAGGAAATCGAAAATCGGCTGCGCCGCGAAGAACAGCAGCACGCAGCTCGCCGTCGTGATCGTCAAGGCGGCCAGCGAGGTCGCCGGCCCCTCCAAAGGCCGGGGAGGCGGTTCCGGCTCCGCGCCCGGCGGCGCGGCGGAGTAGAAGGCGCGTACCGCGGGCGGCAGGAGATATCCGGCCGCGAGCAGCGAGCCCGCCAGCACGACCAGCATCATCAGCGGCTTGCCGGCGTCGAGCGCGCTGCGCGCAAGGTACCACTTGCTCCAGAAGCCTCCCGTCAGCGGCAGACCGACCACGCACAGGCTCGCGATCATCCAGGCCGTCGCCGTGACGGGCATGACCCTGCCGACGCCGCGCAGCTCCTCGACGGTCGTCTTGTGCAGCGAGACCAGAAACATGCCGGCGCAGAAGAACAGCGTGATCTTCGCGAAGGCGTGGACGATGATGTGCATCCCGCCCGCGAGGATCGACAGGTGATTCGCCAGCGCGGCGGCCAGCACGATGTAGGCGAGCTGGCTGATCGTCGAATACGCGAGCCGCAGCTTCAAGTTGTTCTCGCGCAGCGCGAGGACCGCGGCGATCAGCAGCGTCGCCGCCGCCGCGTACTGGATGGCCTCCGCCGCTCCGTGCGCGCTCAGCGAGACGAGACCGAAAACGTATACGGTGACCTTGAGGATCGCAAACACGCCGAGCTTGACCACGGCGACGGCGTGCAGCAGCGCCGAAACCGGCGTCGGCGCGACCATCGCCGCCGGCAGCCAGCGATGGAACGGCATCAACGCCGCCTTGCCGGTGCCGAAAGCGAACAGCGCGAAAATCAGCGCCAGCAGCCCGGGCGAGACGCCCGGGACGAGCTCGTCTCCCTGCCGGAACACCCCGCCCTCGACAAACGACAACGACCCGGTCAGGACATAGGTCCAGCCCATCGCCGTCAGCAGAAACACGACGGACGTCCCGAGCAGTACCGTCAAGTACGTTCGTCCGGCGGCGCGGTCCCGCTCCTCCCGGCCGTGCGTGACGAGAGGGTAAGTGGCGAGCGTCAACGCCTCGTAGAAGAGATACAGCGTCAGCAGATTGCCGGCGAATGCGCCGCCGATCGTGACGGCGATCGCCAACATGAAGAAAAGATAAAAGCGTGCCAGGTGCGTTTCGCCGTGCGCGCGCAGATTGCCGATCGCGTACAGGACGGTGATGAGCCACAGAAACGCCACGACGAGTGTGAACGCCATGCCGAGCGGCTCCGCCTGGAACGACAGGCCGATGCCCGGCAGGATCTCGAAGAGCTCGATCTCCGGTCGGGCGCCGCGCATCACGGGCGGCAGCAGCATCGCCGCGAAAGTCAGCACGACCGCCGCGGCCGCGAGCGACACCGCTTCGCACAGCTGCGTCTTCCCGCGCAGCAACAGCAGGCTCACCGCGCCGACCGGCGGTGTCAGCAGCACGGCCGCCATCAGCCACGCAAGGCTCACGGCGCGCGCTCTCGGCCGTTCGTATCGCTTCCCAGGCAGCCGGGCGCGATCGGAATGCGGAGCCGGCTCGACGAAGACGGGGCGCGCCGTTCAGCGCGCGGATGATCGAGTGATGGATCCTCCGTTCCGGCAAGCTTCGCCCGCGGCCGCGGCCGAACGACGGCATGCGGCATCGGCTCGGCGAGCGGGGTCTCGTTGCGGCATGGCATCAAGCTCTGCACGGGCTTTCGTCTCGCAGCGGCTTAGCGCCGCAGCGCCGTGCGACGGTGTGGCTGTCGGCGGCAGTGTGCAGACACTGGCACGGACCTGACTGGCTCATTACTTTCATCGAAATCTCCTTCGCGCACGCCGCCGCCGACGGCATGCGTCAGCCACAACAGCGATGGGTGATCTCCGGGACGACTCCGCGGTGCCTGTTCTGTATCACATTCGCAGGAGAATCCGCAACTTCTCTAAACGAATCCGTAACTTCCGCCTACTCGCCGGCACGCGCGGGAACGCCGGATTCGGGGCGGGGAAGGGAGGCCGGGAGCGCTTTCTCGCGCGCGTGCCCTGGCGCTCGGGCATCGTTTCGGCCCGTCTATGCGACACCAGCCGGTCACGCGGAGCCGCGCCCGCCTCGCGGCGCGCGCCGCTCACGCTCACGAGCCGACGATCCCTCCGTCCGTGCGGCTGATCGCTATGGTGGCGTCGCGGGGGATCGTGATCCCGTCGAACTCGTTCGGAAAGCTCGTCTGCGCCGGGTTGCCGTTCCCCGGGTGCTGAACGTTGATGAACATCGTGCGGCGATCGGGCGTCACGGCGATTCCCGTCACCTCGCATCCCGGCACGCCCTCGAACAGACGCTTCACCTCGCCGCTCTCGGTGTCCGCCACCAGCATCTGATCATTGAGGCCGTCCGCCTGACCGTTGCCGTCGGTCTGAATGAACAGGCGGCCGTCGGGATCGGCCCAGAGGCCGTCCGGGGACGAGAACGATTCCTCCGTGCCGTGCGTCTCTTCCGCGATCAGGAAAATCTCCCACTCGAAGCGCGTGCCGATGTGACGGCGCTCGTCTCGCCAGCGGATAATGTGGCCGTGCCGATTCGGGGCGGTCGGGTTCGCGGCGTCCGGCTCGCTGCGCCGGGCGTTGTTGGTCAGCGAGCAGTACACGTGCTCGTCGGGACCGACGGTCGTCCATTCCGGCCGATCCATCGGCGTCGCACCGACGATGTCCGCGGCCCGGCGCGCGAACATCAGCACCTCGGCCTGGCTTTCGAACTCCTCCGCAAGCAACGGGTTCTCTATCGTCAGCTCGAGCCATTCGCCGCTGCCGTCGTCGTTGAACTTCGCCGCATAGAGCCTGCCGTGATCGAGCGGGCTTCGGCCCTCCGCCCGCATCGCCGTCCAGCTCTTCTCGGACACGAACTTGTAGAGGTACTCGAAACCTTCGTCGTCCCCCATGTAGCCGACGATGCGGTCATCCTCTCCGACGGCGATCGCGCAGCCCTCGTGCCTGAAGCGCCCGAGCGCGGTGCGCTTGACGGGCTTCGCCTCCGGCGCGAAAGGGTCGATCTCGACGATCCAGCCGAAGCGGTTGGTCTCGTTCGCGTAGTCCGCGTTGGTCAGGTCGAAGCGCGGATCGAAGCGGCTCCAGCCGTGAAAGGAGGTCCAGCGGGCGCTGAAGCCGTAGCGCGCCTGCCGGGCATCCGGCTCGAAGCCGTCGCCGCCGAAATAGAAGTGGACGTTCTCCTCGCACGTGAGGTACGTGCCCCACGGCGTATGGCCGTTCGCGCAGTTGTTCAGCGTGCCGGCCGGGGCATTGCCCGCGCGGTTCAGCAGCAGCGGCGAGCCGGCCGCGGGTCCGCTGAACTCGATGGGCGTGTTCACGTGGATGCGGCGCGCGTACCGGCTGTCGACGTGCCCCCAGCGGCCGTCCCGTTTCACGAGCTCCACGACGGTGATGCCGTGAGCGTGCTGGGACACCCGCACGTCGTCGAGGCTCTCGGGGGCGCGGCCGAGGATGTGATCGTTCGTGCCGTACTCGTGGTTCAGGACCAGAAGGCCCCGCTCGCTGCTGCCTTCGAACGGAAAGAACCACATGCCGTCGTGCCCGATGCCGACCTGCTGCGCCTGCGCGTCGGGGCGCGGCGGCCAGGCGAACGCGGGGCCGGACGACGGGTTGATCGGCTCGCCCCACGGAATCAGGACCTGCATTCGGTATTCCGGCGCGATCCTCGGCGTCCGGCCGCCGCCGCCCGCGACGGGCAGCGGCTCGAAGTCCATCAGGCCGGGCCGTGCCTTGCCCCGCGGCTTCGAATCGGCCGGCGCGAGCGCCGGCGTGGACGCGAAGAACGCCGCGGCCGCGGAGGCGAGCCCGCCGCGCAGCACGTCGCGCCGAGTCCGATAGGCGCGCAGGACGTCCTGAAAGGGCCGATTCGCCGACCTGTTGCTTCTGTCGCCGCCTTGATGCTTCACTCGACCCTCCCCGCCGCGCGTCGTCCGAACAACGGCCGAAGTGTACACGCCGCGCGCGGGACGCGCGTCACGCGAGCTCGAGCTGCCCCCGGCGCGCCATTCTCCGGTCGAACATCTCCCACGCGCCGTCGGGACCGTGCCAGGCGCCGCCTGTGGCGGCTTTCGCGTACTCGGTCGCGCGCGTCTCGAAGAAGTTCGCGTGCTCGACGCCGTTCAGGATCTCGGTCAGCCAGGGCAGCGGGTGCTCGGCGATGCCGTAAAGCTTCGGCAGGCCGAGCTGGCCGAGGCGCCAGTCCGCCACGTAGCGAATGTAGCGCTTGACCTCGTCCGCGCCGAGCCCCTCGACCGGCCCGAGCTCGAACGCGAGGTCGATGAAGCGGTCCTCGAGCCCGACGACGGTCCGCGCGCACTCGACGATATCTTCGCGGACGTCCGCCGTGAGCGCGCCGGTCTCGGCCGCGAAGGCGTGAAACAGGCGGATGATGCCCTCGCAATGCAGGGTCTCGTCGCGCACGGACCACGAGACGATCTGGCCCATGCCGCGCATCTTGTTGTGCCGGGGAAAGTTGAGCAGCATTGCGAAGCTTGCGAAAAGCTGCAGCCCTTCGGTGAACGCTCCGAACATCGCGAGCGTGCGCAGGATGTCGGCTTCGCTGCCGACTCCGAACCGCTGCATGTAGTCGTGCTTGTCGCGCATCTCGGCGTATTCCATGAACGCCGAGAACTCGGAATCCGGCATGCCGAGCGTCTCGAGCAGGAGGGCGTACGCGACGATGTGCACGGTTTCCATGTTCGCGAATGCGGCGAGCATCATCTTGATCTCGGTCGGCCGGAACACGCGCGCGTAGCGCTCGAGATAGTTGTCCTGAACCTCGACGTCGGACTGCGTGAAGAAGCGAAAGATCTGCGTCAGCAGGTTGCGCTCGGCGTCCGTGAGGCGAGTCGCCCAGTCCTTGCAGTCCTCGCCGAGCGGCACTTCCTCGGGCAGCCAATGGATCTGCTGTTGCCGCCGCCAGAGCTCGACGGCCCACGGGTATCGGAACGGCTTGTAGCCGACGCTCGGCGTCATCAGCCCGGGGCGTCCGAGCAGCTCGATTTGCGGGTCCAGCGTCTTCATCGCATGGCTCTCCTTCGGCTCGTGCATCCGCTATTGGCAGGCGAGGCATTCGTCGTAGCGCGCCGCGTCCACGGCGAGCGGGCGCACCG
>Ga0079224_100000689_pt1 | contig 34858 bp, 31 predicted proteins | sample Stecom2015_FD_80414 | JGI IMG/M metagenome (GOLD analysis project Ga0079224, IMG submission 80414) | Agricultural soil microbial communities from Utah to study Nitrogen management - Steer compost 2015 | ecosystem: Environmental > Terrestrial > Soil > Agricultural land | place: USA: Utah... | reverse complement strand
TGGAGGCTAGGACCGGAATCGAACCGGTGTACGCGGCTTTGCAGGCCGCTGCATCACCACTCTGCCACCTAGCCTTCGCGCGGCAGGCCGGCCGAGGACCGGCCGGCCGAACGCGCAATTTACCACAGGCCGCGTCGCGCGGCGCTGCTCGTCGTCAGTTGAGCTCTTCGACCTTCCAGAACCGCGTGCCGGAGACGTCCGCCTGGGCCATGAGCCCGCGGTCCGTGAGCTGGTAGAACGCGACGCCGTCGACGAAGCTCGACGTCACGGTGATGCCGTCCGTGCCCGCCGCGGCCTGGGCCGTCGTGCTCGCATCCCATCCGCCCCGGATGAAGCGGTCGAGGTGCGCATCGGTCTCGAACAGGATCACGAGGTCGTAGCGCTGTGCGCCGATCCCGAGCCCGATGCCGCCCGTGCCCATGCGCATGTAGGTCCGCTGACCGGAGCTCTTGTCGACCGCGACGCCGGTGCCGCCGCCGCCGGTCACGATGAAGCCCGCCTTCGTTGCCGTGAAGACGGCATAGCCGCTCGCTTTGTCGTAAAGCGACTGAGCGGCGCTCTGCGTCGCGAAAAGCTTCTCCAACGTGGCTTCGGCGCGCTGGTCGATTTCCGCGCGCCGCTCGAGCACGCTGGGGTTTACGGCCGGGGTGGTCTCCTGGGCCATCGCGGCTCCGAAGCCGAGCCAAAGGCTACCGACCGCCGCGAGAACTCTGAGCTTTTGCATCCGTCTCCCCTTTCGTCTCGTCAAGAAGCCGTAAAGAAGCCGGTCAGCTGGTGACCGATCAAGGTCATGCCCGCTGCCATCAGCACGACGTTCGCGGTGTACGCGTGGCGGACGAAGCTCCCGGCCGTCCGCCACAGCGAGAAAGCGACGAGGATCAGGCTCAGAGCCAGAAGCTGGCCGAGCTCGACGCCGATATTGAAGGAAATCATGTTCACGACGAGGCCGTCCGGCGAGATCGCCAGATCCTGCAGCTTCGTTGCGAGCCCGAAGCCATGCGCGAGCCCGAAGACGAAGACGGCGCCCTTCGTGCTCGGGTTGAACCCGAGCCGGCGAAATCCGCCGAGATTCTCGAACGCCTTGTAGACGACGGAGAACCCGATGATCGCGTCGACGATATAGGGGTTCACGTGGAGGCCGCCGAGCACGCCGAGGAGAAGCGTCGCGCTGTGTCCGACCGCGAACAGGGTGACGTACAGCGCCACGTCCTTCAGCCGGTACAGGAAGAAGATGACGCCGGCGAGAAACAGCAGATGGTCGTACCCCGTCACCATGTGCTTCGCGCCGAGGTACAAGTAAGGGCCGACATGCGCGCCGGTGGCCCGCAGGAGAAACGCCTGGTCGTCGCCGGCAATGCCGTGCGCGAGCACGCTCGGGGCGGCCGTGACACCGAAAAACAGCGCACCCGACGCGAGCTTGCGGCTGAGCGACCGGTCTTTGTCCCACATGGCGGCCGATTGTATCGCAAGGTTTGGAAGAACGCGTCCGCTTCGGGCCTTGATTCCTGGCGGCCGACCCCCAACAGTTGCTAGGCGAGCACGCTCGAGAGCGGTATGGAATACAAGGACTACTACAAGATCATGGGCGTCGCCCGGGATGCGTCGCAGGACGAGATCAAGCGAGCCTATCGGCGTCTTGCGCGCAAATACCACCCGGACGTCAGCAAGGAAGCAGACGCCGAGGAGCGCTTCAAGGAGGTCGGCGAGGCATACGAGGTGCTGAGCGACCCCGAGAAGCGGGCCGCGTACGACTCGCTCGGCTCCGACTGGAAGGCCGGTCAGCAGTTTCGGCCGCCGCCCGACTGGGAGGAGCACTTCCACTTCGGCGGGGCCGGCCCCACCGGAGGCGCCCGCAGCTTCAGCGACTTCTTCGAGACGCTGTTCGGTCAGGCCGGCTTCGGCAGGGGCGGAACGCGCTCGTACACGTTCTCGACCCGGGGCGAGGACTACCAGACCACGGTCACGCTGTCGCTCGACGAGGCGTATCGCGGCGTGACGAAGGCCCTCACGGTCCAGATCCCCGAGATCGATCCTTCGGGCCGGATTGTGCAGCGCGCGCGGACCCTCAACGTTCGTATTCCTCCCGGCGTCACCGACGGGCGCCGCATTCGCCTGCCCGCGCAGGGCGGCGCCGGCGCCGGCGGCGGCGAGCGCGGCGACCTGTACGCGATCGTGCGCCTCGCGCCGCACCCGTTCTTCAAGCCCGACGGGCGCGACATCCTGCTCGATCTGCCCGTCCTGCCATGGGAAGCGGCTCTCGGCGCGACCGTCCAGGTGCCGACGCTCGGCGGCACGGTCGAGCTGAAGATCCCGAAGGGATCACAGGGGGGGCGGCGGCTGAGGTTGCGAGGACGGGGCCTCCCCGGCTCGCCGCCCGGGGATCAGATCGTGACCCTGCAGGTGACCGCGCCTCCGGCCGATACGCCGGAAGTCGAGGGGCTCTACCGCCGGCTCGCGGCCGCCGTGCGGACGAATCCCCGCGCCCATCTCGGCGTCGGCGAGGCGGCCGAAAAAGAACCTTCGTAGTACGTTCAATGCTTTCCCCGCTTGACGTGCTTCGGATCACAAGCTAGCTTGAGCGGCCTCACCTGGAGGGAAGCATGCGACAGATCAAATCGGGCCTGATTGCGGCCCTTCTCACCTGTGTTCCGGCCGCTTCCATCGTGGCCCAGGACGAAGAGCCGCAGGACGCGGAGGCGCCACCGACTGTCGAGCAGTACGACGCGATCTGGCGCGATATCGCGGGGCTCGAGATCTACAACAGCCTGCTCGAGACGCAGATCGCGGACCAGCAGACTCAGGTCGAGCAGCTGCGCGTGGCGATCGAGCAAGTGCCCGAGCTCGAGCGCCAGATTCCGGCTCTGCTGGTTCGCATGGTGGAAGCCCTCGAGCGCTTCGTCGCGCTCGACGTGCCCTTCCAGCTCGAAGACCGCACCGAGCGGATCAACATGCTGAAGGATCTCGTGGCGCGCAGCGACGTCACGGATGGCGAGAAGTTCCGCCGCATCATGGAGGCGTGGCAGATCGAGACGGAGTACGGGCGCGACGTGTTCGCGGACCGCGGGCCGCTCGAGGTCAACGGCCAGCTCTATCCCGAAGTGGATCTTCTGCGTCTCGGCCGAGTCGGCTACTACTTCATGACCCCGGACGGGCAGCAGATGGGCGCCTGGGATCAGCGCACGCGCCAGTGGATCGCGCTCGGCAGCGAGCACCGCAACTCGCTCCGTCAGAGCATCCGCATGGCCAACAATCAGGTCGCACCGGAGATCGTGCTGCTGCCGATCATGCCTCCGCAGACGGAGTAATCTCGAATCTTCGATATCTCGGCCGTCGGCCGCGAAGAGGCCTCTGATTCGGTACGGGTCAGAGGCCTTTTTTGTTGGCTTGCCCGAGTGCTTGATCGATGCCGGTGATGATGACTGGAGGCGACGCAATCGTCGCCGCGCTCGAGACCAACGGCGTGACGACTCTGTTCGGGCTGCCGGGCGCACAGATCTATCCGCTCTTCGACGCGATCGCGCGGCGCGGTCTCACGCTGTATGTGCCCCGTCACGAGCAGGCGGCCGGATACATGGCGATGGGCTATGCGAAGTCGACGGGCCGTCCGGCGGCGTGCTGCGTCGTGCCGGGCCCGGGCGTGCTGAACGCGGCGGCCGCCCTTTGCACGGCCCTCGGCAACTGCTCGCCGGTCGTGTGCGTCACCGGACAGGTGCCTGCGGAGTATCTCGGCGCAGGACGAGGACATCTGCACGAGCTCGCGGACCAGCTCGGCACGCTGCGCGGCTTCGTCAAGCATGCCGCCCGAATCGATCGGCCCGGCGACGCGCCTCGCATCGTGAACGAAGCGCTCGCGCATGCCCTCGGCGGCCGACCGGGCCCGGTCGCGCTCGAGATGTGCTGGGACCGGATGGCCGAAAGCGAGCCCGTCGCGCTGTTGCCTCCAGCCTCTCCGCCCGCTGCGCCGGAGCCCGATCCGGACGCGCTGTCCGCGGCAGTCGAGCTGCTTGCAGCCGCGCGTCGCCCGCTCCTGATGTGCGGCGCGGGCGCACAGCACGCGGCCGACGAAGTCCGCGCGCTCGCGGAGCTGCTGAACGCGCCCGTCACCGCGTTTCGAAGCGGCCGGGGCATCGTACCAGGGATCATCCGCTCGGGATCGGCGCCGTCGCGGCCCGCGAGCTGTGGGACGACGTCGATCTGCTCGTCGGCATCGGCAGCCGGCTCGAGATGCCGTACATGCGCTGGCGGAACATGCTGCGCTACGAACCGCGTCCGCCGAGACCGAAGCTGATCCGCATCGACATCGACCCCGCGGAGATGACGCGCCTCTCCCCGGACGTCGGCCTCATCGCCGACGCGGCCGACGCGTGCCGGCAGCTCGTCGATCGACTGGCCTCCCGCGTACGCCCGAACGGCGCCCGGACGGACGAGATCGCCGCCGCGCGCGCTGCGGCGCAGCGGCTCATCGACGCGATACAGCCGCAGGCTGCGTACCTCGCCGCGATCCGCGACGTGCTGCCGCGCGACGGCTTTCTCGTGCCGGAGGTATCGCAGGTCGGCTTTGCGACCTACACCGGCGCCTGGCCGGTGCTGGCGCCGCGCACCTACGTGACTGAAGGCTTCCAGGGGACATTGGGCTTCGGCTTCCCGACCGCGCTCGGCGTGAAAGCGGCGCATCGGGATCGAGCCGTCGTCTCGATCACCGGCGACGGCGGTTTCATGTTCGGCGTGCAAGAGCTTGCGACGGCCGCCGAGCACAAGCTCGGCGTCGTCACGCTGCTCTTCAACAACGACGCTTTCGGCAACGTGCTGCGCGACCAGCAGACCCTGTTCGACGGACGAATCGCCGGCGCGAGGCTGCGCAATCCGAGCTTCGTGGCGCTGGCCGAGAGCTTCGGCGTCGCAGCGTGCCGCGTCGACAGCCCCGCGGAGCTCAGGCCCGCGCTCGAGCGGGCGCTCGCCGACGACGCCCCTGCTCTCATCGAGATCCGTACGGACCCGAGCTGCGAAGCGTCGCCGTGGCCCCTGATTCACATGAGCCGAAACCCGTCGGCGGCCGTCTGAAGCTCGGCCGTCGGCGTTCCGCCCGGGCTCAGCGGCCGACCAGCAGCTCCTCGTCCTGCTCGACGATCGTGCCCTTCGCGAGCTCGGCGCGCAGCTCATAGCGCTGATTCGGCTGCAGCGTCATCTCCGTCTCGAAAGGACGGTAACCCGGCAGCGTGACCTTGAAGCGGTAAGTGCCCGCGCGAAGCCGCATGCCGCGGCCGCCGTCGAAACGATCGACGTGTCCCGCATACCGATCGTTGACGAAGACGGCGGCGTCCTTCGGATCGATGTCGAGCACAATGCTCGCCGTCTGCTCCTTCGTCGGAAACTCGAGGGCGGCACGCTCCTGCATCGACAACCGGTATGTGTATCGCTCGCCCGGCTCGAGCGTCACCTCTCGCTGCACGTCCTCGTAGCCGACGAGCTTGAACAGCAGCTCATGGCGCCCGGGCATGAGCGTCAGACGCGACTTGCCGCGAAGCTGCCGCACGTGTCCGATGTACTGCCCGTCGACCCAGACCCCGGCGTCGCGCTCGGAGCGGCTCGCGGCGTCGATCTCGATCTCCGCGAGCATCGGGTTCTTCGCGGCAATAGCTGCAGTTGAGAGGGCGCCGACCACCAGTGCGGCGACGGCGATCAATCGATGAACGGCTCCTTTCATGTCCTTCCTCCGTAGGTGCCCTGTGCGCGGCGCGTACGGTAACGGCTCGGGACGTCAAAGAGAAGGAACGGCGGCCGAAAACGCCGACAAGTTGCGCACGCCGCCCCGTACTGTCGCTCATCGGCGACGATTGCGGTGGCACGGCTATTGCTGCACAGCTCGAATCGCGTAAGAGGACGGCAGCATGAAAAGGAAACCGGCAAACTTGCCCCGCGGACAATCGATGAATCCCGAGGAGCGGGGCGTCGAGCAGGATGCGATGCGAGAGTCGTGGGTGACGAAGCTGCTGCGTCACGCGCGCCTTGCGAAGGGCCGGCCTGCACCGGACAAAGGCTCGGCACCGCGGCGCTGAGCCGCAGCGGAAGAACGGCTGCTCCCCTCCTCGCTCGAAGGCGTGTCTACTAGAAGAGCAGCACGGCGAGCATGATGAGGATCACGATCGCCGCGCCGATCGCGACCAGCTTGCCGAGTCCGAACGGCGAGGTCTCGGGGCGGCCCGGCCGCCCGCTCATCGCCTCGCTCGCGTCGAGGCGGTGCATGCCGCGGCCGCTTTGCGCCCGCTCGATCTCGACTTCGAGATCCTCGCTTCGAGGCGGCGTTCCGGCCGCCTCATCGTCCGTTCCGAGCGGCGCCGCTGCGGGCTCGTCTGCAGTGCTGATGCCGGGTGTGCGCCCGCTTGCGCGCGCCGCACGCATCTGCGCGCCCGTCGCATCCGCCCGCGCCGCTTTCTTCGCGCCGTCGCCGCGAGGCGCGCCTTTCCTCGCCCGGTTCTTGCGCCGATACGGGTGATGACGATTACCGCGGCGGCGGCGTTCCGGTTCCTCCGGCGTCGGTGTTTGCTCTCCCTCGCTGGGTCGGCCTTCGTGCGGCGGACGATGATCTGCATCCATAGCTGCTCGCCTCGTAACGCGGCCGAAAGGCGAAGCGGTGCAATCCCCGTGCCACGCCTCGAGTGGAGGTGTGAAAAATGGTGTCAGACACCTTTTTCCATCTAGCGGCGCGTGAACTTGTTGAAGGTGCTGAGGTCGCCGTCGGCCGTTCGCTCCTGATAGAGGAACGAGAGCTTGCTCTCGTCGAACTTCTTGAAGAACTCGTCCCACTCGATGGGCTCGAGATTCTCGTCGTTCTCGTCGTCGTACCCGGGGAACGAGATCCTCAGCAGCCCGACGTCCTCGCCCTTCCCCGTAGTTTTCACGTGCGCGGGCTGGCCGCCGCGCTCCTCGACCCACTTCCGGATCTCGTCGTGGTTCGTCGTATGCTTCGATTCGCTCATCGCTTCTCTCCTGAAGCCGTTGAGGCTGACGGAGCAAGATCTATGCCGCGGAATCCCGTTTGATAGCGGTGGCCCTTTGGTCAAAGCCGCTCGAGCAGTCTCCGCTCGAGCGCGGCCTCGATATCGAGCGTGCGCTCGCCGCTTTCGTCGAACAGGATCGTGATCCGCGGACCCGCGTAGCCGATCACCATGCCGTTCCCCAGCGTCCGGTGCGCGACGCGGGCCCGTAGCGGAAACGGATGCTCGCTCCGCTCCACCGAATCGGACGGAAGGCCCGCCTCGCAATTGTCGCAGCGCCCGCAATCGTCCGAGTCCTGTCCGAAGTACTCGAGCAGGTACCGCCGCCGGCAATCGCGCATCTCGGCATAGATCCGCATCCGATCCAGCCGTTCGAGAAGCTTGCGGCGCCGCTCCTCCTGCTTCGCGTGCAATCGCTCGCGCGCATCGCCGAAGTCGGCGCCGTCGACCGCCGCGAGCCGCTCGTCCCCCGGCGTACGCGCGATCAGCCCCTGCTCCTCGAGCTCGGTCGAAGCACGCGCGATGGTCGCGGCGGAGAGATCGGTTGTCTCTCGCAGGGTCTCGGCATCCACGCGCCCCGCCTCGAGTATCGCGTCCGCGACTGTCTCGAGGTGATCGGTGCCGAGCTCCTTGCCGGATGCGAAGAACTTGTGCAGATGCAGGTCCTCGCGACGATAGAACAGCAGCGCCGTCGCCGGCCGGCCGTCGCGCCCGCCTCGTCCGATTTCCTGGTAGTACGCCTCGAGCGATGCGGTCACGTCGAAGTGGTACACGAAGCGAATATCCGGCTTGTCGATGCCCATGCCGAACGCAGGCGTCGCGACGATGACGGCGAGGCGGCCCGACAAAAACCGCTGCTCCGTCTCGGCCCGCTCCGCCCGATTCATGCCCGCGTGATAGAACGCGGCGTCGATGCCTTCCTCGGAAAGGGCGCTCGCAATCTCCTCCGCGTGCCGGCGAGTCGCCGTGTAGACGATGCCCGGCCCGGAAGCGGACGCGACCTCGGCGACGAGCGCGCGCTGCTTGCGGGCCGCGTCGCGTGCGATCCGAACGCCGAGGCGGATGTTCGGCCGGTCCATGTCGTCGACGACGATCGCCGGGGATTGCATTCCGAGCCGCTCGACGATCTCGTTGCGAACCTGCGGTGTCGCCGTCGCGGTCAGCGCAAGCACGCGCGGGCGGCCGAGGGCGTCGATTGCCGCGCCGAGCCGCAGATACTCCGGCCGGAAATCGTGACCCCATTCGCTGATGCAATGTGCCTCGTCTACGACGAAGAGCGACGGCGCCGCGTCGCGCAGCTCGCCGAGCACGTCCCTGCGATGCAGCTGCTCCGGCGCAAGGAAAATGAACTCGAGCCGCTCCCGTCCGAACTCCTCGAACGCATCGCGCTGCACGCTGGCCGCAACCTCCGAGTTCACGATGGCCGAGCCGCCTGCCTTGCGGCCGCGCAGCCGCCCGGCCTGATCGCGCTGCAGCGCGATGAGGGGCGACACGACGACCGTCGGGCCCGGCATCACCGCACCGGCGATCTGATAGATCGCGGACTTCCCGGCGCCGGTCGGCAGCACGGCCAGAACGTCCTTGCCTTCGAGCACGGCCTCGAGCGCCGGCTGCTGGCCGGATCGGAACGCGTCGAAGCCGAAGCGCGCTTTCGCGACTTCGCGCAGATTTGCTTCGATCCGTCTACGGTCGGCCCGGGCGAAAGGAGCGTTCATCAGCCGCCCATCGCAGCCGGCGCCGCACGTCGGCGCTCGTGCGCAGAGATCTCGCGCGCGAGGCTCGCGAACGCATCCTGTGCGCGCTCGAGCAGCGCGCGGCGATCCGGGGGCCACGGCGAGCGCACGACCTCGAGCGGTCCGCGCCCGCACGGCGTCCACCGCAGCGCATGGCGGCGGCCGGAGGCCTCGACGAAAAGCGAGACGGCGGGCACGCCGAGCGCGGCGGCAATGTGCTGCCCGGCCGAATCGTAGCCGATGAACGCATCCGCATGCGCGATCGAAGCGATGAACGCGTCGACGCTCGCTTCCCAAGTCAGCACGTCCGCGCGGCGGCCGGTCAGCCCTTCGAGATCGCATCCGGGCGGAAGGTGCGTGACGGCGACGCCTCGATCAGCGAGCCTGCGGCAGAGCCGGTAACTCTCGTCGATCTCGTCCGCGTTTGCGCCGCGTGCGAGCAGCACTCGACAGCCGCGCTGCACGAGCCACTCGAGCAGCTCGGTCTCGAGCTCGATACCGGCGCGCTTCTTGTCGTTGCCGCCGACGCCGAAGTGGACCGCGACGATCGGCCGCGAGTGCGCACAAAGCCCGCGCAGTGCGCGCGCCCAGGCCGCCTCGCGCTCCGCTACCCGCAAGCGGCAATCGCCGTCCGGCACCCGCTCGAAGGTTTCGCTCATCCAGCGGCAGACGAGCACGCCGAGCGGATCGGTCGCATGCACGCCATAGTGCCGGCTCGGGAAGTGGAAGTAGCGGCCGTCCTCGACGGGCCGCAGAAGGCCGAGCTGCGCGAGGCGCGAGTCGGGATCGATCAGCACGATCTCGTCCGGCGCATACGACGCGCGCACGTTGCGCACGACGCCATAGAGCGCGGGCCATGCGTTGAGCCGATCCGCGAGGAAGTCGCTTCGGCCGTACGGCACCTTGACATGCGTCACGCGCGAGAAGCTTCGCGCGATCACCTGCGCGGCGTCCGTGCCGACGAACGCGATTTCGGCATTCGGAAACGCGGCTTCGGCGTGCTGCAGCAGCGGCATCGAGATCGCGACGTCGGCGCCGAGCGTCAGGCGTGACAGCACGATCGCAACCCGCACGCGCGCCCGCTCCGCGGCGGTCGGTCGTCTCGGCGAAGGCGTGCGCAGCAGATCCCGCTCCGTGCGCAGGCCCGCGGCCTTGAGCGCGTCGTCGAGCGCCGCGCACTGGGGCTTGCGCCGGGCGACGTCGACGACCTGCGCAAACAGCCGGCGATAGGTATCGGCGCCGCGCTGCGTGAAGCCGTCGCAAAGCGGCTCGACGATGCGCTCGAACAGCACGCGCGTTCCTTCGGCCGCGACCCGCGGATCGGATGTAAGCGCGAGCTCCGCAAGCCGCTCCACGCTCGAGCGCAGCGGCGCGCGGCGCCGGGAATGGTGCCTCCAGAACGAAGCGACCGCCTCTTCGAGCGTCGGTGCGCCCGCGCTGCGGTGCGGCGGCAGGGACTGGATCCGCGGCCTCTCAAGCATGAATATCCTCCAACCGTGCCGGAGTGGACATGACACCGGCGTCGGACCGCTCGAGCAGCGCGAGCGCGGCCCGCGCCACCTCTTGCGGGGTGAACGGGAGACACTCGTGCCCGCGCGGGCACTCGAATGCGTAGCACGGCGTGCAGTCCGTCGGCTCGTTCAGCACGACGTGCGGGCCGTGCCGCGGCGACCATTGCGAAACGAGGTCCGTGCCGGAGAACGGCACGACGACCGGCACCCGAAGCGCGTCCGCGAGATGCATCACGGACGTATGGCTCGTCAGCACGATCGACGCGCGCGCGACGAGCGCGGCGAGCTCCGGCACCGTCGTATGTCCGCCGAGATCGATCGCGCGGTGCCCGATACGTGCGGCGAGCCGGCCGGAGTGCTCGGCGTCGCGCTCGTGCGCGCTGATTACGACGCGCATGTCCGTGGCTTCGGCGATCGCTCGCGCCGCTTCCGCGCCGAGCGCCGGGTCGTAGGTGCGCGCGGCCGCGCTCGCCCACGGATTCCATAGCACGTACGGCTCGGCGCGCAGGCCGCGCGCGGCGAGCTTCCCTTGGACCGCCCGGCTCGCGTCGTCGGGCACGCGGAGCTCGAGCGCGCCGTCGTCGGCAGGAAAGCCGAGCGCGGCGACGAGCGCGAGGTTACGTTCCGCCTGATGACGCTCGAACGGACCGAACGGCGTCTGATGCGTCAGCAACGCGCTCCGCTCGCGCGACGCGCCCGCGCGCAGCGGGATTCCGGCGAGCCATGCGACGAAGGCCGCGGGATGCGGGCTTTGGCTGAAGCTCGTCAGAATCAACGCGCCGTCGAATGCGCGGCCTCGCAGCTCCTCGATCAGCCCGCGCTCGCGCGACGGATCGAAGTCGAGCCGTCCGAGGTCCTGCCACAGCACTCGCCGACAGATCACGTCGTCGAGCCACGGCAGAAGCGGCGCCGCTTGCGCGCCGGCCGGGCTCGCCAGCAGCGTCAGCGTCGCGTCGGGCAGCGCGCGCCGGATCGCCCTCAGCGCGGGGCCGGTCATCACGACGTCGCCGATATTGTCTGCGCGGATCACGAGCAGCCGACGCGTGCGCAGCCACGCTTTGCTCACGACGTCACTACGATCGGCAGCGCTCGGCGTCGACGGCGGCGCCGCTTCCGGCCCGGCCGTGCGCCGGCGCGTCATGACGCGGTTCCCCAGCCGAGCACGCGCTCGGCGCCGACGTCACGCCGCGGAATCGTAGTCGGCAGCTCCTGGTGATATGCGCCGGAAGGCATCACGCCGCATCCGCCGTGGACCTTCATCAGCTCGAGCTGCGCGAGCACGTCCTCGCCGCAGTGCTCGGCAGGCAACCGCCGCCAGAACGAGAATCCGCCGACCGCGCGCAGCTTCTCCGTGTCGTAGAGCACGCACGCCGACGTCCATGCAACCTTGTAGCGCAGCGGCCGGTCCGGGGTCGCGCCGAGCCGCTGCTGCACGTGGTAGAGGTTCGCTGCGCTGTGCAGCTTCACACGGTCCCATTCGGGCGTGCCGGGAAGAACGATCTCCGGCTGTACCGGCCCGTCCCACAGCTCGAAGTTCTGCTGCTCCGGGCGAACGTCCTGTGCGTAGCTCAACCCGATCACCGAGGCGCCGACGAACCCGCAGCGCTCGCGGCGAATCACGTCGACGAGAAGCTCGATCACGTACGGCTCGAGAATCACGTCGTCGTCGAGGCAGAGGGCGTAAGGCGCTCTCGCCTGATCGAGCAGAAACTGACGCTGCTGTGCGATGCCGCGCCGCGGGAGGTTCTCGAGCAGCTCGACATCACAGCCGTGCGTCTCGAGCACGCGGGCGACGGCGGTCACCTCCGCGCTGCGAATCGCTCCGCCGCCGCCGGTCTGATCGGAGACGACGACCCTGAAGGGACGCAACGTCTGCCCGCAAAGGCCCGTCATCGTGACCGCGAGCGCGGTCGGACGCGCGTACGTCGGGATCAGCACGTCGACGATCACCTTCCGCCCTCCGCGATCGACGGGCTCGCCGGTCCCTCTGCCGCAAGACGAGAGCCGAGCGGGACGACGCTGCCGCCCCGCGGCTCGCGCCTTCGCCGCGAGCCGCGCGCGAGCTCGAGCGCGGCGTCGACGACCTGCTGCGGCGACACGCCCTCGAGGCACATGTGATGGTGCTCCGCGCAGACACTGCGATAGCACGGCGCGCACGGCACATCGTGAAAGAGCACCTTGCTCGGCACCTGCCACGGCGTGTGCTGCGGATTCGTCAGCGCATAGAGATCGACGACGGGGGTGCCGACCGCGGCCGCGACGTGAACGGGGCCGGTGTTGTTCGAGATCAGGAGCGGCGCGCGTGCGACGAGCGCCGCGAGCTCCGCGAGCGAGAGCGCGCCGCCGAGCGACACGACCTTCTCCGGCGCTTCGGTCCGCAGCCTCTCGAGCAGCGGCGTCTCCTCGGCCGAGCCCGTCAACACGAGCCGCCACCCGTGCCGCGACACGAGCGTCCGGATCACGGCGGCGAAGCGCTCCGGCGGATAGCGCCGCGACGGCGCGCTCGCGCCCGGATGCAGCACCGCCCACCGGCTCCGTCCGGCGAGTCCGAGCGCGCGCAGCCGTTGCTCGACTTCTGCCTCGGCGGCTTCCGGCACGCCGATTCGCATGCGGCGATCGTCCGACCGCCAGCCGACGGCCCCGACGAGATCGAGTTGCCGCTCGACCTCGTGACGCACTCCGTGCTCAGGCTCGCTCTCGCGAACCCAGTCGCTCAGGAGCTGGTAAGGGTTCTCCCTGCAGTGCGCGAGACGGCGCGGAATTTCCGCGAGATAGCACAGCATCGCGCCCGGCAGCGGATTCTGGCTGTACACGGTGAAGATCACCGCCGCGTCGAAGCGCCCGGCGGCGAGACGGCGGATCATCTGCCGGTCGGCTCCGGCGCCCGTTCGGCACGCCGTCGCCTTCACCCACGGCGCGTCGTAGACGATCACGTCGTCGACGTCCGGTGACAGTCGCGCGGCCTCCGCCCCGCCGGCCGACGTCAGGAGCGTAATGTGCCGCTCGGGACACGAGGCCTTCGCCGCATGCAGCGCGGGCGTCGTCATCAGCACGTCGCCGAGCGCATCGAGCCGCACCGCAAGGACCCTGCGAGCGCCTGCCCAGTTGCGAACCCTTTCGTCGTCTCCGGCCGGCGTGCTCATCGCTCAGACGCTTGCACGCTCGATCCGAGCTGCTCGAGCGGCCGGCTCGTCCATGCGGTCGAGGGCGAGGATCAGCTCCGCGGCCTCTTCGAGATCGCCGACGACGTGATGCGGCAGACGCTCGCGCGACATCCGCCACTCGGTCTCGCTGCCGACGTCGACGAGTATCGTGCGACAGCCGGCCCGGCGGCCTGCCTCGATATCGTCGAGAATGTCCCCGATCAGCCACGACGATGTGAGGTCCACGTCGAGCTCGCGCGCCGCACGCTCGAGGAGCCCCGGCGCGGGCTTGCGGCACCCGCAGGTGCGCCGATAGCGCTCGACCGCGCCCGTCGGGTCGTGGGGGCAGTAGTAGAAGCCGGCGAGCCCGACACCGAGCTTAGCGAGCTTGTCCGCGAGCGCGCGGCCGACCTCGGCGACGGCCGCCTCGTCGAACATCCCGCGCGCGACGCCCGGCTGATTCGAAACGATCGCAATCGCGAAACCCGCGCCGGCGAGCCGCGGCACGGCTTGCTCGGCACCCGCCGTAAAGCGGATGCGCTCGACGTCGATGTTGTACGGCACGTTCTCGATCAGCGTGCCGTCCTTGTCGAGGAAGACCGCGCGGCGCGGCGTGACCTGCCGGCTCACGGCCATGATGTCTCTCGCTCGGGGATGACCATGAGCTCCGGGATCACGGTGCCCGCAGGCTGCGTGAGCACGAAGCGGACGGCCGCGGCGACGCTCGCCGGATCCTGCAGCACGGTTTCATCGATGTCCGGAAAACGGTCGAGCAGGAACGGCGTCCGCATGCCGCCCGCGATCAGCGCCGTCACCTTGATGTGATGCTCGCGTCCCTCGACGTGCAGCGCGTGGCTGAGCCCGAGCAATCCCCACTTGCTTGCGTGATACGCCGCGGCGTTCGCCCACGCTCGCCGCGCCGCGGTCGAGACGATGTTGACGATGTGCCCGCCGCGGCCCTGGCGGCGCATCGTCTCGAACGCGAGCTTCGACATGACGAACGGTCCGCGCAGGTTCACCGCGACGACCCGATCCCACTCGTCGAACGACATGTCGATCACCGACTTCGTGACGTCGATCCCGGCATTGTTGACGACCGCATCGAGCCGGCCCTGCTCGGCGACCGCTGCCGCAATCGCGTCGCGCGCGTCGCCCTCGTCGGACACGTCGAGGCGCCGGCTGGTCGCGGCGCATCCGAGCTCGCGCAACGCTTCCGCCCCCGCCGCGGCGCGGCCTTCGTCGACGTCCGAGACGATCACGGCAGCACCCGCCTCGGACAGGTTGCGGCACACCGCGGCGCCGAGGCCGCTGCCGCCGCCGGTCACGAGCACGACCTTGCCCTTCAGCACGCCGAGCTCCGGCGCGGCGGATTCGTTCTGATTCTTCTGAGTGCTCTCCCGCACCATCATCTCGGCTTCCTCCTCGGATGAACGTTGAGCTTCGTGATCTGCGATCGCCTGCGCTCGCTCGGCGCCGAATCCAGCGGAGGCTTGCTTGCGCTCGACGGCGCTGCGCCGGATCCATAGGCGGCGGCGCCCGCGCCGAAACCGGCGCTCTTCGTCCCGTACGCCGCGCCGCCCGAGCCGTACGCGGCTGCTCCGGCAGACCCGACCGCCGCGCCGCTTCCGTAGCTCACTTGGGGCGCGCTCAGCATGCCGGTCAGCACGTCGTCGTAGACGGCTTCGATCGCAAGCGCGACGTCGCGCCAAGTGAAGTGCCGCAGCACGCGCGCGCGGCCCGCCCGCCCCATTGCGGCGCGCAGCTCGGCGTTCGCGTGCAGCGTTGCCAGGCACTGCGCGAGCGCTTCGGGGTCCGCGGGCGGGACGAGGCAGCCGGTCGTGCCGTCGACGACGGTGTATTTCACGCCGCCGACGCGGCTGCCGATCACCGGTACGCCGCACGCCATCGCCTCGAGCGGGGTGATGCCGAACGGCTCGTACCACGGCAGGGTCACGAAGACGTCTGCGGCGCTGTAGTAGTAGCGCAGCATTTGCCGGTCGCGGCGGCCGGTGAACACCACCTTGTCCGCAATGCGCTCTTGCTCGGCGACCCGCTTCAGGCGCGCGATCTCGGGCGTTTGCACGGCATCGGGCTCGTAGCCGTCGCCGCCTACGATCAAGAGATGCGCGTCGACGGATTTGCCGCGCAAGAAGCGCGCAAAGCCCTCGATGGCCGTCGCGATGCCTTTGCGAGGCACGAGCCGGCCGAGCTGCAGCACGATGAACGCGTTCTGCGGCAGGCCGAGCTTCGCACGCGCCGCGTCCTTCGGCATCGGCGCGAGCTCCGAAGGATCGAAGCCGCACGGCACGATGCTGATGCGCTCGGCGTCGGCTGCGTAGTGAGTCATCAGGTCCGCGCGATCCTGCGGGCATTCGGCGATGATCCGATCGGCCGAGCGCGCGATTCGCTCCTCGTGCTGGAAGCGGGAATCCGGAAAACGGTCCGCAGAGCCCTGATGAACTCGGCGAATCCGTCCGAGCGCGTGAAACGTGATCACATACGGAATATCGAGAGACAGCTTGACCTCCGCCGCGGCAAGCCCGGACATCCAGAAGTTCGCGTGCAGCAGGTCATAGCCGCGACGCCGACATGCGCGCCGCACGAAGCGCGTGAACGAGTCCATATGCGGCAGGAGCTCCTCCTTTGGGATCGGCTCGGCAGGACCTGCCGGAACGTGGATTACACGCGAGCCCGGATACCACGCAACGACCTCGGGCTGATCGGGCGCGTCCCGACGGGTGAAGACGTCGACCTGAATACCTCTGTCAGCGAGGCACCGGGTCAGGTGGGCGACGTAGACGTTTTGTCCGCCGGCATCCGCGCTTCCGAGGGCGGCCAGCGGCGACGCATGGTCGCTGATCATCGCAATCTTAAGCATGGGCGGACAGCCTCCTTGCCTCGTCTTCGCGATCCGAGACGCGCGACCGGACGCCTGCAACGGCGTCGCCGAACGCGGCATTCCAATCGCGTACGAAGCGCTGCATGTCGAAGCGGCGCCGCGCGGTGCGCCCGGCGCCGGCGCCGAGCCGCGCCGCTTCGCTCGGGTCGTCGAGCAGGCGACGCATCCGCTCGACGAGGACGTCGACGCGCGTGTCCGCATACCCCGAGACTCCGTTCTCGACGACCGTCGCCATCTCCGTAGTCGCGAGCGCGACGACCGGCATCCCGACGCTCATCGCCTCGCAGACTGCGAGCCCGAGGCTCGTGTAGCGGATCGGGTTGAAGAAGAACCGGTAGCGCGCCATAAGGCGAGGCAGCTCGTCATGCCCGATCTCACCGAGCCCTCCGGCCGCTTCGGAGCCGAGCCCGACGAGGTCGAGAGGGATCTCGCTGCGCACCCTCTCGAACACGTCCGCGCCGAGCCGGCGCCCGCGCTTCGGAAGGCCGTTCACGACCACGAGACCCTTTTCGATCTCGCCGGTGTAGCGAACGCCGTCGGGTACCATCACGCCGTGCTCGATCACGCGCGTCGGCGTGCGGTCGTTGTCCCACATCAGCTCGTTGAACGCCGTCACGTGGACGAGAAGACCGTCGGGCTCGTCGAACGGGTGTCGCGTGTCCGTCGGGCTCTCGCGGGGCGGGTCGTGCTCGAGGAAGATTTGCGGGAGGCGCCGCTGCGCGTCGGAGAGGATGTCGCGATCTTCGACGTAATTCCTCCGGGATTGAAACAGAATGAGATCGATATCGAGATCGGCGACCGCATCCGCCGGCACGTCGATGACGTTGTCGGGCCACGGCAGCCCCGGAAGCCGGCCGCCGTACCCTTCAGGCCGCCCTGCTTTCACGGGGAGATAGAAGCGGTGCGGCGCCTGCGACAGGTAATAGAGGTAGTTGCCGTGCACGTGCCACGTCAGAACGTTCAGCGGTTGCATCCGATGCTCCGATTCGTCCATGTGGAGGCCGGCGGGATGGCTGTCAGGCGCGCTTCTTCACGGCACACGAGGCCGACGGCTGCGAGCAGCGCGAGGTGCCGCTCGACGTCGTCCTGCAAATCCGCAAGGGGCAGCGCGGGGCGCAGCAAGGTGCCGCCGAACTCCGCCTCGGCCCCGGCGCGATACGCGATTCCCCCGAGGTAGCAGAGATACGCCGGGAAGTAAGGCGCGGTCCCGCGCTCGGCGAGCACGACAGCAGCGCTCGCGCCGCAGACTTCGAGCGCGCGAATCGCGTCCATAGCGCCTTCGCGCGCGGCGGCGTCCTCGACCGCGCTCGAGCCGGGCAACGGGTATTCGATCGTGCCGTCGACGTCGTCCGACTCGACTCGTGCATCGGCGGGACACAGCACCCATAGGCGAGCGGCGGGCAGCGCCTGCTTCATCGTCGTCAGTGCGTGAAGGAACGCCGGGTGGCCGCGATGAGTCCCGGCATAAGCGGCAACGACCGCGCCGACGGCATGCCACTGCCTCGATAGCTGTGGAGTGCTACCCGCCATACGCTCCCGTCATCGCGCTGAATGCCTCCTCGAGCACTTCGTCCGTGCCGGGCACGTCCTCGCGGGAGCGCCGCATTCGATCGAGGGAACGACCTCGTGTGAGCCGCCGGGCGACGACCGGCCGATGCCGCGTGCGGTCGAGCGGGGCCCATCGCTCCGGGTCCGCTGCGAGGAACACGATGACGCTCGGCGTGCCGACGGACGCTGCGAGATGCGAGATGCCGGTATCGTTCGTCACGAGCAGCGCAGCGCGCTCGAGGAGCGCCGCGGCGATCCCGAGTGGGGTTTCGCCGGCGACATTGACGGACGGACGACTCATCGCCGCGGCAACGTCATCGGCAGTCGCGCGCTCCGCAGCCGTTCCCGTCAGCACGATGCGGTAGCCTTCGGACGCGAGCGTGTCGCCGACGGCCGCGAACCGTCGCACGGGCCAGCGGCGCGCGGGATCGCGCGCACCGGTATGCAGGCAAACGAAGGGCTCGTCGACGAGAGCGCCGAGACTCGCGTGCTCGCTAAGGGCCGAGCGGTCCTCGTCGCATATCGGGAACGGGATACCGTCGTCGTTCGACGGACAGTCGAGCGCGCGCGTGAGATGCAGGCAACGATGCACCTCGGAGCCGTGCCGCGGATACGGAAAGAACCGGCCGGAGGGCGGCTTCCCCGTCGTCTCATCGTCGTAAAGTCCTGCCGCCGTGCGCGCGCCGAGCAGCACGGTGAAAGCGTTACTCACCGTGCCGCAGCCGTGCATCTGAATCGCCAAGTCAAATGGGTTTGCGCGCGCGGCGCCGATGAAGCGTGCGAGCGCTCCGGGAATCGGAGGTTGCTCCGGAATGCCGGGAAATCCCGGAAAAGGCAGCAGCGCATCGATCAGCGCGCCGAAACGTTCGAGCATCCAGCGACAGGCAGGCAAGCCGATGAGCGAAATGTGCGCGTCCGGATTCGCCCGTCTCAGCGCGGTCAGTGCAGGCACCGCGCACAGCATGTCTCCCAACCCGTGCAGGGCTCTGACGACCGCGATGCGCGTCCGTGCACTCAATCCGCTCGCACCTCGCCGCGCCGCGCCATCCTCGCTATGAGAGGCGACCGTTGCATCCGCTGCTCCTCCGTGTGCAATCGGGCCCGTGTGCCCGAAACTGCGGGTCGCTTCGATGCAAGCATCGTGCCCGGCACGGATGCGTTTTTCGCTTCGCAATCCGGGAGAAAATCCGTGTCGACACCTACCGCGCGCAGGTCGTTTTCTGTAAATGCAGCATCGAAATTGCGCGTCGCCGCGAGTGATTCGTCGTGGAAGCGTTTGCGAGGGTCGGGACGCGCGCGAACAGAGGCGAGCTCGTGTCGCCGGAGAATCTAAAGGGACGGCGTGCGGGTATCGCGCCGCTCCTCGGCTCGCGTCTGACAGTCGATGCACAACGGCGTCTCGGGGATTGCACGCAACCGCTCCACGGAGATCGGCCGGCCGCACGACTGGCAGATGCCGTAACTGCCCGCTCTGATGCGGGCGAGCGCGTACTCGATTGCGCGCAGCTCGTCGACGTCGCGGCTGATCTCCGACAGATTGAGGTCGACCAGAAGGTCCGCGACGGATCGATCGTCCGGATCAGCGCCTTGCTGGATCAAGTCCGTGAACTGCTGATCTTCGTGCTTCTCGAGCTCACGGCGAATGTCTTCCCACAGCTCGGCGCGACGCTGCCTCAATCGCGTCTCGAACTCCGAGATATCGATGTCCCGGCGCTGTGCCATCGGCCCGCTCCCGTTACGAGCGCGCCGCTGGATTCAACGACGACGCTCAGGTCCGCAACAGGCAGATTTTGCAAGTTCCATACCGGCGGGTCGGCTCGGCGGAAAATGGTGTCAGACACCCTTTTTCGCGGAAATCGGTGTCAGACACCATTTTCCTCTTTGCGGAAGAATGGTGTCAGGCACCATTTTTTCCTGAGCGCAGATCAGCGCCTCGCGAGCACGTCGAGCATCGCGCGCGCGATGATCGGCTCCTCGTCCACGCGAACGACGTAGACCTGCACGGCCGACCCTTCGGCCGAGATGCGCGCATCGGTTCCGGCGCATGCCGCGTTCGCGGCCTCGTCGAGGCCGATTCCGAGCCAGTCGAGCGGGCGCAGCACTCTCCCCCGAATCTCCGCCGAGTTCTCGCCGATGCCGCCGCCGAACGCGATCGCATCGAGCCCGCCGAGCACGGCCGCATACGCGCCGACGTATTTGCGAATCCGCGTGCAGAACACGTCGAGCGCAAGCTTCGCGCGGGCATGGCCTTCGGCCTCGCGCGCGAGCAGTTCGCGGACGTCGTCGGAGACGCCGGACAATCCGAGCAGCCCCGATCGGCGATTGAGCCCGTCCTCGAGCTCCTTCCAGCCGTGTCCCCGCCGCGCAAGGTAAAGCAGCGCGCCCGCATCGACGTCGCCGCTGCGCGTGCCCATCACGAGCCCTTCGAGAGGCGTGAACCCCATGCTCGTATCGACCGGACGGCCGTCGAGCAGCGCGGCTGCGGAGCAGCCTTGCCCGAGATGCAGCGTGACCGCCCGGCGCACTCCGCCCTTCTTCGCTAGCTCGTGCGCAAGGTGCTGATGCGCGATGCCGTGAAAGCCATAGCGCCGTATGCCATGCGCGTCGCGCCACTCCGCGGGGATCGCATAGCTTCGCGCCGCGTCGGGCAGGTCGTGGAAGAACGCGGTGTCGAAGACGGCGACGATCGGCAGCTCGGGGAAGCGCTCGCCGACCGCCTCCATCACGGCGAGTGCCTGCGGGTTGTGCAGCGGTGCGAGCGGCGCGAGCGACTTCAGCGCGTCGAATGCCGACAGCGTGACGCGTACCGGCGCGAAGAACCGGTCGCCGCCGTGCACGACGCGATGCCCGGTCGCCGCGAGCCTTTCGGGCGCGAGCTCGGCGCCTCGGCCCGGGTCGAACAGATGCGCAAGCACGACGCGCGCCGCATCGTAGACGTCCGCCACTCCATCGAGCTGCTCGCGGCGCTCGCCGCACTCGAAGCTCGGATGCTCGCGTCCGATATCCCTGACGGCGCCGCCGACGACTCGGCGGAGCCCGCCGTCCTCGGCCGCGAACACGTCGAACTTAAGCGAGGAGCTGCCGGCGTTCAGCACCAGCAGCAAGTTGTCGTCCATGCTACGCACCGGCGGCCGAAGAAAACGGTGTCATACGCCCTTTTTCGCAATGGTGTCGGACACCATTTTCGCTCCGGCGATGCTCAATTCCGTTGTTCGTTTCGCCAGCCCCACTCCTGCACTTCCGGCAGATCCTCGCCGTGGCGGTAGATGTACTGCTTGTGCTCGATGAGCTTGTCGCGCATTGCCTGCTTTGCATAGGCCGCCATCGGCCCGAGCTTCGGCACGCGGTCGATCACGTCGGACACGAGATCGAACCGATCGATGTCGTTCAGCACGCACATGTCGAACGGCGTCGTGGTCGTGCCCTCTTCCTTGTAGCCGCGCACGTGGAGGTTCGGATGGTTCGTTCGGCGATAGGTCAGGCGGTGGATCAGCCACGGATAGCCGTGATACGCGAAGATGATCGGCTTGCTGCGAGTGAAGATCGTGTCGAAGTCACGATCGGAGAGGCCGTGCGGATGCTCCGTCTCCGGTTGCAGCGTCATCAGGTCGACGACGTTGACGACGCGCACCTTGAGATCCGGGAAGAGCTCGCGCAGCAGCGATACGGCGGCGAGCGTCTCCATCGTCGGCACGTCGCCGCAGCACGCCATGACGACGTCCGGCTCCGTGCCCTGATCGTTGCTCGCCCACGGCCAGATGCCGACGCCGGCCGCGCAGTGCTTGATGGCCTGGTCCATGTCGAGATACTGCGGCTGGCGCTGCTTGCCGGCGACGATCACGTTGACGAAGTCCCGTGAGCGCAGGCACTGATCTGCGACACAGAGCAGCGTGTTCGCGTCGGGCGGCAGATACACGCGCACGATCTCGGCCTTCTTGTTCACGACGTGGTCGATGAAGCCGGGATCCTGGTGACTGAAGCCGTTATGGTCCTGCCTCCACACATGGGACGTCAGGAGGTAGTTCAGCGACGCGATCGGCCGCCGCCACGGGATCTCCTTCGCGACCTTGAGCCACTTCGCATGCTGATTGAACATCGAGTCGACGATGTGGATGAACGCTTCGTAGCATGAAAAGAAGCCGTGACGCCCCGTCAACAGATACCCTTCGAGCCAACCTTGGCACAGATGCTCGGACAGCACCTCGAATACCCGGCCGTCCGCTGCGAGGTGCATGTCGTCCGGCTCGAGCTTGCCGATATGCCGCTTCGACGTGACCTCGTAGAGCGCCTGGAGCCGGTTCGACGCCGTTTCGTCCGGGCCGAAGACGAGGAAGTTGCGGCTCTTGAGATTGCGCTTCATCACGTCGCGCAGGTATACGCCGAGCACCTGCGTCGCCTGCTCCTTCGTCTTGCCGGGCTCCGGCACTTCGATCGCGTACTCGCGAAAGTCGGGAAGGATCAGATCCTTCAGCAGCAAACCGCCGTTCGCGTGCGGATTCGCGCCCATGCGCCGCGTGCCCTCGGGAACGAGCTCGCGCAGCTCGGCCGCGGGGCAGCCTTCGTCATCGAAGAGCTCGTCGGGCCTGTAGCTGCGCATCCACGCTTCGAGCTGCTTCAGATGCTCCGGATTGTCGTGCAAGCCGGCCAGCGGCACCTGGTGCGACCGCCATGTACCCTCGACGCGCCGGCCGTCGACGGCGTCGGGACCGGTCCAGCCCTTCGGCGTGCGCAGCACGAGCATCGGCCATATCGGGCGCTCGCCGCCCCGCCCGTTGCGCGCTTCCGACTGGATCTCGGCAATGCGGTCGAACAGTCGGTCCAGGGCGTTCGCCATCTCCTCGTGCATTCGGCCGGGATCGTCCCCTTCGACGAAGCAGGGATCGTAGCCGTAGCCGCGGAACAGTTGCTCGAGCTCGCGCTGCGGCATCCGCGCGAGGAAGGTCGGGTTCGCGATCTTCCATCCGTTCAAGTGCAGGATCGGCAGCACGGCGCCGTCGATCGCCGGGTTGAGGAACTTGTTCGAGTGCCAGCTCGTCGCTAGGGCGCCCGTCTCGGCCTCGCCGTCCCCGATCACGCAGGCGGCGATCAGGCTCGGATTGTCGAACACGGCCCCGTACGCGTGCGCCAGCGAGTAGCCCAGCTCGCCGCCCTCGTTGATCGAGCCCGGCGTCTCGGGCGCGGTGTGGCTCGGGATGCCGCCCGGAAACGAGAACTGACGGAAGAGCAGCCGCATGCCTTCCTCGTCGAGCGACACCTCTGGGTAGAGCTCACTGTACGTGCCTTCGAGCCACGTGTTCGCGACGAGCGCGGGTCCGCCGTGCCCTGGACCCGTCACATAGATCATGTCGACGTCGCGCTCGCGAATGATGCGGTTCAGGTGCACGTAGATGAAGTTGAGCCCGGGCGTCGTGCCCCAGTGCCCGAGCAGCCGCGGCTTGATGTGCTCGAGCCGCAGCGGCTCTCTCAAGAGCGGATTGTCGAGCAGATAGATCTGACCCACGGAGAGATAGTTCGCTGCCCGCCAGTACGCATCCATTCGGCGCAGAAGCGCCGCCCGCGTCTCTTGGCCTTCGGACCGCATCTCTCCCATCGCCTCAGCGCGCTGTGCCATGGTCCATACCCGTTGTGCTGCCCGCAGGAATTGGCGTGAAAGGCAAGAAGTATGCCTCGTGAACGCCCGGCGTCGACACGCCGCCCGGCCGACCCCGGACGTTGCTCGACCCACACATTCGGCGTTGCGCCCTACTCTTGCTTGTCGGTCCTCTCCAACTTCTCCTCCGGTCCGCATTTGGCATGCAACTTGCTTCATTTCCCCCGCTAGGCTCGACTTCGAAACCCACACATGCACAGACCGGATAGTCGAGCGGCCGCATGTCGCTCGGCGCATATCACAGCCGTCGAGCCGGCTCCGAAAGCCGGAGGGCTTTTCGACTCCGGCAGTCGGACGGGCCGGCTCATGCAATCCCGCGATTGGTCGGCGACCTCGCTCGGGCCGGCGGAGACATGGCCGGAAAGCCTGAAGGCCGTGCTGCGCCTGATGCTTGCGAACCCCGCGCCGGCTTTCATCTGGTGGGGGCCGGAGCTCGTCTATCTGCACAACGACGCGTGCGGCCGCCTCTTCGGACGGCAGCGCTCGTTCGGCCGGCCGGCGGCAGAAGTGCGCGAGAGAATCTGGGACGCGATCGGCCCCGAGGTCTCCGACGTGCTCGATTCGAGCGCCGCGGTCGTTGCCGAGGAGCGCCGGGTCATCGCAGGAAAGAACGGGCGGGCGCGCGAGCTCTACTGCTCGTTCTCGCTGACACCGATCCGAGACGAGTGGGGATCGACGGTAGGCGTATTCGGCGTCGGCGCCGATCGAACGGCTGCCGTCGTGGCGCGTCAGCGGCTCGCTGCGCTCAGCAAGCTGCACGACGTCGCGAGGGCGGATACGCTTCGCAGGGCCTGCGAGTGGTCGGCGGCGGCGCTCGCCGCGGACGTCCGCGACGTTCCATTCGCGCTCGTCTATCTCGTCGACGAGTCCGGTCGCGTATCGCTCGCCGGTTCCGCCGGGTCGCTGCCGAAGGACGTCGAGACCGCGTTTCCCCGGAGTGCAGCGCCGTGGACGTTCGAGCCCGGCGCGGGCGGAGCCGTGCGCGTGCAGGCGGTCCCGCAGAGCATCTCGGAAGCGGCGGACGCGGACGAGGCCGCCGTATTGCCGCTGCGTTTTCATGCTGCCGGCGCTCGGGAGGCCTGGCTCGTCGTCGGGCTCGCAAGACGACGGCCGTTCGATGACGAGTATCGCGCGTTTCTGACGTCCGCGGCCGGACTCGTATCCGCCGGGCTTGGCGTGGCCGCGCTCGACGACAAAGCGCACACGCGAAGCGAGGACGAGGAGCGCAGGAACGAATTCCTTGCGATGCTCGCGCACGAGCTGCGCAACCCGCTCGCGCCGATTCGAAGCGCTGCGGAGCTCCTCGCATACGTCGACAGCAATCCGATGTCGCTGCCGCACGCTCGGGCCATCATCGAGCGCCAGCTCGCGCAGCTCGTCAGGCTCGTCGACGACCTGCTCGATGTGAGCCGCATCAGCCGCGGCACGCTCGAGCTGAAGCGAGGCCCGATCGACCTGCGCGCAGCGGTCGCGAGCGCCGTGGAGAGCGTGCGTCCGCTCGTCGATTCGGCCCGTCACGAGCTGCGCGTGCACATGCCGCGGACGCCGATCCCGCTGCACGGCGATCACGCGCGCCTTGCGCAGGCGCTGGCGAACGTGTTGACCAACGCGGCACAGTACACGAACGCCGGCGGGCACATCGATGTTCTCGTCGAGAGCAACGGCCGCGACGCGCGGATCCGCATTGCCGACGACGGCATCGGCCTTGACGGGAATTTTCTCCCGCGGGTATTCGATATGTTCACGCAAGGCGAGCAGCGCAGCGGCGAGCCAAGACGCGGGCTCGGCATCGGGCTGGCCGTCGCACGCCGCCTGATCGAGCTGCACGGCGGCGCGATCACCGCGGCGAGTCCCGGCCGGGATCGAGGCAGCGAGTTCGTCGTCACGTTGCCGTTGTCGGTCGCCCGTCCGGAGGCTTCGCGCACGAACGGGCGCGCGGAGCACGCGCACTCACGCAAGATCCTCGTTGCCGACGACAACTCCGACGCGGCGACGGCGATGGCCGAGATACTCGGCGTCATCGGCCACGACGTCCGTACCGCCGTGGACGGCCTCGAGGCGATCGAGGTCGCGGAACGTTTTCGTCCCGATCTCATCCTGCTCGATATCGGCATGCCGCGCGTCGACGGCTACGAGGCGTGCCGGCGGATCCGGCAGCGTGCGTGGGGACGCGACGTGCCGATCTACGCTGTCACGGGCTGGGGACAGGCGTCCGACCGGCGTAAGACTCGCGAGGCGGGATTCAATGCCCATCTCGTGAAGCCCGTGTCGATCGACGCGATCAACGAGCTGATCGCCCGGACCGAGCAGCAGAACGTCTAGACGGTAGAGAGCAGGCGTCGTCAACAGCCTGCGACTACGGGCCGCAGAGCTCGCCGGCGATCAGGATCGCAGTGCCGGTCCAGATCACGGCGACCATGAACAGCCCCGCGTGCAGCAGCGCACCGTACGCCAGAAAATGCGATTGATCGATCGGGCGGCCGCCGGCGTCGTCTCCGATGTCGCGAACCTTGCGCCATTCGGAGAACGCCCACCTGCCGACGGCTCCGATTGCGGCGGCCGCGAGCACGGTGAGCGCTCCGAGCACGACGCGCAGCAAGCTCGTGCCGACGAAGGTCGCTTCGTGGAGGCCGAGCTCGCAACCCGCACCCTGGACTGCGTAGAGCGCGACGAACCAGACGAACCACACGATCGGCGCGAAGAGGAATCCCTTGGCGTTTCCCGGGAAGCGGCGGCGGCTCTCGTCGAAATGGATCTGATCGGACATCCTTGTGTTCTCTTCGCCCCGTCCGCGTCTCCTCATCGCAGCCCGTAGATCACCGCCAGCACGAGCGCTCCCGTGCCGACTGCATAGTAGGCGAACAGCGCCGCGACTCGCGGCGCTAGGCTGTGCAGCGGCACGACGCCGCGCGCGAGTACTCTTGCGAGCGCGAATCCGGCCGCCAGCAGAACCAGCGCGCCATGCAGCATGTGCCACAGCAGCATCCCCGCGACGACAGCGCCGTACGCGTGCGTCCTGACGTCGAACGGCAGCTCGCCGATCGCAAGGTACTCGGCGTAAAGCAGCACGCCAGCGAGCACAATCGTCGCCGCGAGCCCGCTCAGCGCGAGCACGGGCCGTGCGCGAACGGTGCCGATGTTCGCGAGAACGGCGGACGGAACCAGCATCAGCAGCAGCGCGGCGACGGCCAGCACGGGCGTGCCCGCGTCGGGTGCATACCCGATCGGCGGCCACTGGCTCGACGACGTCCACAGGTAGAAATAGGCGTAGATCAACGAGACGAAGAGCGCGGCATCGACCAGCAGGAACATCACGGCCCCGGCCCAGCCCGCGGAGCGCGTGTCGCCGAGCGCGAGCGGCAGGCGGAGGCCCAGTCCGGCGTCCTTCTCGAGCTTCTCCGGCGCTCGGTCCCACAGCCAGACGAGCGCGATGACGGTGAGCAGCGCGATCCCGGCCAACGACCAGTCATAGCGCGAGACGAGCGTGCCGACGAAGATCGGCGCAGTGGCCAATGCCGCAAGCAGAGGGATCCACGTCGGATGCGCGAGGCGGTGCACGTACTCGGGGACGGCTCCGACCACCGTCGTTACGAGCGCCTCGCGCCGACCCTCCGGCGCGGTGCCAAGATACTCCTCGCCCCGCTCGATCCGCTCTGCGAGACCCGGCTGATCCCACAGTGGGTAGCGGGAGTCGATGCGCGGAATGCTGCGCACGTTGTAGGGCGGCACGGGAGCGGCGTTCGCCCAGTCGAGCGTATCGGCTGCCCACGGATTCTCCCCCGCGTCCTGCCCGCGGCGCGTCGACCAGATTACGTTGACGATGAACACGAGGACACCCGCCGCCATCACATACGCTCCGACGCTCGACGTCATGTTCAGGCCGCTCCAGCCGATTTCGTCCGGGTAGGTGAAGACGCGGCGCGGCATGCCGAGCAGGCCCGTCAGATGCATCGGCAGGAAGGCGACGTTGAAGCCGATGAACATCAGCCAGAACGATAACCGGCCGAGGCTCTCCGACAGCATCTTGCCCGTCGCCCGCGGCAGGTAGAACGTCATCGCCGCGAAGAGCGGAAAGACCATGCCGCCGATCAGCACATAGTGAAAGTGGGCGACGACGAAATAGGTGTCGTGGGCCTGCAAGTCGAACGGCACCATTGCGACCATGACGCCCGTCAGACCGCCGAGCACGAAGATCACGACGAAACCGATCACGAAGAGCAGCGGCGTCCGAAGCACGGGGCGGCCGTTCCACAGCGTCGCGATCCATGCGAAGACCTGGATACCGCTCGGGATCGCGACGGCGAGGCTCGCTCCCGCGAAGAACGACAGCGCGATGCGCGGGATGCCGGTCGCGTACATGTGATGCACCCAGAGCCCGAAGCTCAGGAAGGCGGTGCCCACCGCGGCCAGCACGATCAGGTGATAGCCGATCAGGCGGCTGCGCGCGAGCGACGGCAGCATCGAGCTTACGATCCCCGCCGCCGGCAGGAAGATGATGTAGACCTCCGGATGGCCGAAGATCCAGAAGAGGTGCTGCCACAGCAGCGGGTCTCCGCCGCGGGCAACGTCGTAGAACGGGATGCCGAACGCCCGCTCGACCTCGAGCAGGATGCTGCCGAGCACGAGCGGCGGGAATCCGATCACGATCATGAACGACACCGCGAGCATGTACCACGCGAAGATCGGCATCCGATTCAGCGACATCCCAGGCGCGCGCGTCTTCAGGATCGAGACGATCAGCTCGAGTGCACCGCCGATGCTCGAGATCTCGATGAATGTCACGCCGAGCAGCCAGAAGTCCTGCTCGATGCCCGGAGAGAACGCCTTCGTCGTCAACGGCGCATACATGAACCACCCTCCATTCGGAGCGCTGCCGACGATGAAGCTCGAGTAGAGGAGAATGCCGCCGAAGAGGTAGCACCAATAGCCGAAGGCGCTGAGGCGCGGAAAGACGAGATCGCGGGTGCCGATCATCCCCGGAATCAGATATACCGCGAACGCCTCCATGATCGGCACGGCGAACAGGAACATCATCGTCGTGCCGTGCATCGTGAAGAGCTGGTTATAGAGCCGAGCATCGAGGAAGCCGTTCTCGGGCGCGATGAGCTGCGTGCGCATCAACAACGCGAGCACGCCGCCGACGAGAAAGAACACGAAGCCCGTGACGATGAACCGGCGGCCGACGATGGAGTTGTTGACGGCGGTAACGCGCCGGATGCCGGTCGGCGCGTGCCAGATCTCGTCGAATTTCGGCGCGCCGCGCGCCTCGTCCGAGCGCGGCACGTCGCCGGCCGCGGCGATCATTCGAGCGTCTCCAGGTACGTCGCGATCTTCATGCGGACGTCGAGCGGCAGGTCGTAGTACTCGGGCATCCGATTGCGCGGCTTGACCGAGTCGTTGTGCGCGATCCACCACGCGACGTTCTCGGGCGTATTCGCGAGCGCGCCCGCGCCGATTGCGAGACGGCTGCCGACGTGGGTAAGGTCGGGCCCCGCATGCCCCCAGGCGCCCGTGCCCCGAACGGTGTGGCAGAGCGGGCAGCCCGTGGCGAGGAAGAGGCCGGCGCCCTCCTCCGCGTCGCCGCCGTCCGGGCGCGACGCGGGACGAAGCTGGCGCTCCGCCCACTCGTCGAATCGGTCCGGCCGCATCGCGACGACGTGCAGCGCCATCTGCGCATGCGCCATGCCGCAGAACTCCGCGCATTGACCGCGGAATACCCCTTCACGGTCCGCCTCGATCATGACGCGGTTCTCGCGGCCGGGAATCAGGTCGATCTTGCCCGCCAGCGAAGGGATCCAGAGGCTGTGAATGACATCCGTCGATCGAAGGCGCAGCTCGACCGGCGCGTTGATCGGGAGGACGATCTCGTTCGCGGTCGTGAACCGCGTGGCCGGCGAGCCGAGGTCGTACTCGACGTCCCACCACCATTGATAGCCGGTCACGTGGATGCGGATCGTGTGCGGCTCGGCCGGAGCCGACGCGCCCGAGCCGACCTGCACGCCGATCGGCATCAGCACGGAAAGCGCGACGACCGGGAGCGCGATGCCGCCCGCATAGATCAGCCGCCGCGGCGGGATGGGCTTGCGCCTCTCCGGAGCGCGCAGCGCGGCATACAGCAGTAGCGCGACGACGAGCGCGAAGATAAGTGTCGCCGCGATCAGCATGCCCCACCACAGGGCCGCGATCTCGCGCGCGATCGGGCCCGTCGGCGCAAGAGCGGATTGAATGCCTTCGCATCCCGAGATCGGCAGGCACAACAGCGCGCCGGCGAGACGGCGGACCATCACGAGCGGCCGAACGACGGCGCCGGATGGGGACGCGGGCCGCCGCTTCGTCTCTTTCGGCTCGGTCTCATTGCGGCTGCGGCGGAGTCTCCGGCGGCTGCTGCAAGCCTTGCGGCTGCGGCGTGCCCTGCTGCTCGGATTGCACGTTCCTGAAGCGTGAGCCGAGATAGACCGACGTCGAGTGCTCGGCGTCGAACCCCGCGTGCGTCGCGTAATCGTCGATCTCGCTCAACGTCTCGATATACGAGACGAGCTCCCACACCGTCCTCCGCGGCAGCATCGAGCCGAACGCCGGCATGCCCTCGGGCCGGCCGTGCACGATCGTCAGGTAGATCTGTGCGGGCTCGCTGCCGTGGATCCACTGATCGTCGCTGAGCGGCGGGCCCATGCCGCCGCCGCCGAGCGGCGCGTGGCATCCGGAGCAGTTGAACGCGTTGAAATGACGCTCGCCGGCAGCGATCGCGTCGGGATCGCCGCTGTACGGGTTCTCGATGCCGGGATCGAGCCGTGCCGAGCCCGGGAACAGAGTCGTGTTCGGCACGTAGACGGTCAGATCCCCGGGGGCCGGCAGCCGGCCCTGCAAGTCCGACTCCGAAGGCGGAGTCGTCGGCGAGAACGTGCCGAGCGTGATCGTATCCTCGACGTTCGCCGCGGCCTGCCGCGAAACGTCCCCGTCGGCCGATTCGTCGCCGCTCGAGCCGCCGCTCGTCGCTTGTCCGCTCTGCCCGGAGCCTTGCTGAGCGGCCGCGGTTTGCGCGCCGCCCTGTCCCGCTCCGCCGCCCGCGGGGGCCGTTCGGCGAATCGTGACGGTGCCCGCCGAATCCCGATCCGAATCGTCCCGAACGGAGGAAGTCTCACCGTTCGCCGATGACGCGGCGTCGTCCCGGCCGTCGCATGCAGCCGCGAGCGCTGCGACGATCGCGAGCGCGATCGGGCACGCGGCACGCGTGCGACGCGGCTCCGTTTGCGACGTGCGAGTCTGCTGCGCTTGCGTCGTCATGGCTCGACCTCCTCGTGCTCGGCCACGAGCGGCACGTCGTACTCGATTAGCACGGCGCGGATGTGATCACGGCGGCGGTCGAGCACCGCCTGAATGCGGTCACGAAACTCGGTATCGCCCCGCCGCACGCCCATCGCGATCGAGAACTCGAACGGCAGCCCCGTGAAGCTTTCGGTGCCCGTGATCGGAATCGCGACGAGCGGCGGAGCGGCACGGCTCGCGAAGTAAGCTCCGATAGGCCCCCAGACGGCCGCGACGTCGACGGCGCCCTCCGCGACCGCCTCGACCAGCCGAGCCGGAGGGTTCTCTTCGCGATAATCGCCGTAGATGAGGTAGCCGGATACGTTATCGACGATGCCGAGCCGGCCGAGCGCGTGCACGGGCGGCGGATTCGCACCGTCATCGCCGGTCAGATGCACGCCAATCGAGAGCGTCTCGAGCCGCGGATCGAGGATCGACGCCACCGGCGGCTCGAGCCCGGCCGGCTGCACGAAGACGTACGTCGAGCGGTAATACGGACGCGTCGTCGCGACGAGCTCGTCCTCCGCCGGCACGCCGATCACGAGATCGCACTGGCCGGCGTTCAATGTATTGCGAATAAAACCTCGCCGCTGCGGCCACCACGTGTAGACCACGCCGACACCGAGCTCGCTCGCGATCAGCTCCGCGATCCTGTTCTCGAAGCCCTGCTCGGCTTCGTTCGAGAACGGCAGGTTGTTCGGATCGGCGCAGACTCTGAGCTCCGCTTCCGGTTCGCGATCAGCGCGCGCGAGCCCGATCGCGGCAAGCGCTCCGATGAGCGCCGCGCCGATGCGGCGGCGCATGCTATTGCGCATCGTCGCCTCCCTGATCGCTCCGGCCCGCGCCTTCCCGGTCTCCCTGCCCGCTCTGGCCCCCGGCGCCCGCCTGCCCGCCGCCTTGGCGCGCCGGGCCGGGACGGGCCTGGCCTTCACCGCCCGGCGACGCTTGCGCGTCGTCTTCCGCCGGCTGCCCCGGAGACTCGCCGCCCTGCGCCCCCTGCCCGGGCTGCCCGGCCGCCGGTGCTTGCTGCCCGCCCGCGGCGGCGCCGCGCTCGGGCAGCGCGAACACGTACACGGTCCCGCCCGGGCCCGTCACGTCCGGCAGGTCCTGCGTCGCGCCGACGAAGCCGAGCGCGCCGAACGGCACGTCCGTATCGAGTCCGCCGGCGACGACCGCGCCCGACCAGCCGCCGACGCCCGACGCGATCGCGACGTACTGCCGGCCGTCCGGCCCCATGTACGTGATCGGTTGCCCGATGATTCCGGACTCGACGCGGAACTGCCAAAGCACGTCGCCGGTCTCGGCGTCGACCGCCTTGAACCAGCGGTCCATCGTTCCGTAGAACGTAATCCCGCCTGCCGTCGCGACGGTGCCGCTCCAGACCGGGAACTCTTCCTCGATCGTCCACACCTCTTCGCGCGCGACCGGATCCCACGCGGTGTACTCGCCGCGGTGCTCGCCCGGTCCGCCGTACATCGCGACCTCGGCGCCGACGAAAGGCGTGCCGGCGATATAGCTGACCTCCGATACCCGCATATCCATGCAAAGGTTCTGATGCGGGATGTAGAGATAGCCTGTGTCCGGCGAGTACGCGCTCGGCTGCCAGTCCTTCGCGCCCGGCGCGGCCGGGCAGATTTCCCGCGTGACCTCGCCCTCGCGAGGCGCCTTCTCGCGCACGTCGTTCGGACGTCCCGTCTCGAGATTCACGCCGCGCGTCACGGTGACGTGGTGATACGTGTCCGCGGAGAGGACTTGTCCGGTCTCACGGTCGAGTACGTAGACATGGCCGTTACGCTCGGGCCGCACGAGCGTGCGCCTCATTTCGCCGTCGATCTCGAGATCGAGCAGGACGTTCTCGTTGATGCCGTCGTAATCGAAGAGATCGTGCGGGCCCCACTGATACGCCCAGCGAGCAGACCCGTCGTCCGGATCGCGCGCGAAGACGCTCGCCGTCCACTTGTTGTCGCCGAGCCGCTGATTGTGGTTCCACGGCCCGGGGTTCGACGTGCCGTAATAGATCAGATCGAGCTCCGGGTCGTACGAGATCCAGCCCCAGACGGTGCCTCCGCCGATCTGCCACCTCCCCGGCGGCCAGGTCGTCACGCCGAGGTCGGGTTCGCGATCGGCTTCGTAGTAGGGCTCGAAGTCGTCGCCGATCAGCACGTCCTCGTCCGGGCCCGTCGAGTACGCGCGCCACGCGATCTCGCCGGTCTCGACGTCGAGCGCCGTCAGCCAGCCGCGTACACCCATCTCTCCGCCGCTGTTGCCGACGAGCACCTTGTCCTTCACGACGAGCGGCGCCATCGTCATCGTCTCGCCGACATTGATGTCGCCGAGCTTCGTCTTCCAAAGCTCCTCGCCGGTCTCGGCGTCGACCGCGACAGTGTGGTTGTCGAGGGTGTTGAAGAAGATCTTGCCGTCGAGATACGCCGCGCCGCGGTTCACGACGTCGCAGCACGCAACCCCCTTCGCGGCGCGCTCCGGAGTCGGCTCGTACGCCCAGCGCAGAGAGCCGTCCGCCGTGTCGAGGGCATAGAGCACGTTCGGCCACGGGGTCGTCACGTACATCGTCTCGCCGATCACGAGCGGCGCCGCCTCGAAACCGGACGTCGTACCGATCGAAAACGTCCACGCGACCGCGAGATCCTGGACGTTCTGCGTGTTGATCTGGTCGAGGCCGCTGTACCGGGTCGACGAATAGTTCTTCGCCGGCATGACCCACTGGGCATCGTCTCGCGAAAGCTCGACCAGCTCCTCGTTCGCGGTCGCGGCCGTCATCGCAATCTGACCGGCGATCAGGGTGGCCGCCATCGAGGCAGGCGTGCGGAAAGCGCCGCCAAGGGTGGATTTCGGCTCGTCGTGGCTCATCGTCGGCTCCCTTGTCTCGTCCGGCAGTGACGCGAAATCCGAGTGCCGAGGGGAGCAAGTTGTGTGCCACGCGCATCATTGAAATCTTACGCGCGTGCGAATCCGCGGGCAGAAAACTTGCATCGCGCACGCACGGTCTTGCGAGTCGAGGTGCACGATGAAGACGGCCAAGACGACGATGATCGGTGTCGGTACGCTGCTCGTGACCGCCGTCTACTCCGGCGGACCGGCGGCTCAGGTCGAGGACCTCGCGGCCGACGGCCGCACGAAGTCGCTGCAGTGCGTCGCGTGCCACGGCCCGACCGGCGTGTCGCCGAATCCGATGTTTCCGCATCTCGCCGGTCAGAACGCGTCGTATCTCGAGATTCAGCTCGAGCGGTTCAAGAGCGGGGAGCGGTACCACCCGCTGATGACGCCGGTTGCGCAATCGCTGTCTCGTGCGGATATCATCGCGCTCGCGACCTATTACAGCCGTATCGGCCCTCTGGCTGCAGCGACGGATACGGGAACGGCGCCATGAGCACCTCGGCGCGTCCAGGTTCAAAGCTTGGGACTCGCATGTCAACTGTGAGGACCGGGACCGGCAAGCGCCGCAAGCATGTGTTCGCGACCGTCGTCGTCGGCGTGTGCCTGGCGACGAGCCTGCATGTGGATGCGCAGCCGCTGCAGCAGCAGTCGCAAGCACAGCAGCAGCCGCCGCAAGCACAGCAGCCGCAGCCGCCGCAAGCACAGCAGCAACAGCAGCTGCCGCAGGTGCAGCAGCAACAGCAGCAGCCGCAGGCGCCGCCGCAGCAGCGAGGACCCGGCCAGCAACCTCTGGAGCCGACCGGGCAGCAGAGCCAAGCCGCCGCCGGGACCGACGGCTGCGCGGCTCTTCCGGATCACGCGACGTTGACCGATCGGCTCCGCGAGATCGTCGTTCCCGGCGATCGTCACGCCAATGGAGGGCTCGGCAACCATGTGTGGGCAGTGACGGTCGAGCGCGGCGGCGTGATCTGTGCGATCACGCGATCCGGGCAGCGCGTCGATGATCAGTGGCTCGGCAGCCGCGCGATTGCCGCGAGCAAGGCATTCACCGCGAACGCGTTCAGCTTGCCGAGCTTCGCGCTCTCCACAGCGAACCTGTACTGGCCTTCACAGCCGGAGAGCAGCCTCTACGACCTCGGCTTCGGCAACCCGATCAACCCGCTGGCGCTCTATAGCGGC
>Ga0079224_100000688_pt1 | contig 34895 bp, 30 predicted proteins | sample Stecom2015_FD_80414 | JGI IMG/M metagenome (GOLD analysis project Ga0079224, IMG submission 80414) | Agricultural soil microbial communities from Utah to study Nitrogen management - Steer compost 2015 | ecosystem: Environmental > Terrestrial > Soil > Agricultural land | place: USA: Utah... | reverse complement strand
CGCGCGGAACCAGGAGCCCCCCGGGCCGACCCGTGATGCAGCGATCGACGTTACCCAGGTTCCACTGGAAACGCTTCACCGCCAGCGCCGTTGCGGCACCGAACTGACCGTCGATCTTGCCGTCGTAACAGCCGACGACCTGCAGGTCGATCTGCGCTTCCTCGACCGGCTTGCCGCTTCCGATCGAGCGGTCCCCTCCGCTCCACTGCCCGCGCGGGTCCGAATCGCCCTGCCGAAGCGTGTAATGGCGGTAGGAGGCCGCATGGCGCACCTCGCCCGTCGCCAGCGTGATCCCGTTGCTCACCGCAAACCCTCCCCACCGGGATCGAGCGAGGCCGCCCGCCCCGATCGTCCATCGTGTCGTTGTCGTCGGCCCCGGGAGGGGCACGCGCCGGAGTGTACGCGGCACCGCCGAACCCGTCGAGCGGCGCGGTGCCTCGTCTGCAAACGTTCCGCCTTCGGGTACACCGGCCGAACGCTAATGCCGCGTCGCGGTGTGCCGCGGACGCACCGCCTGGCTGCAGAACGCTTCCGCGACAGCGCGGCGCCGATCAGCTGCGCAGGAACCGCTGCAGCTCGGCGAGCACCTCGTCCGGCGCGCCCTCCTGCATGTTGTGGCCGCCCGGCATCGGTCGGCCGGTCACGTTCGTGCCGCGCTCGCGCCAGATCGCGAGCACGTCGTAGAGCCGGTCCATCGCGCCGCCCTCGGCCCACAGAACGTGCAGCGGGCAGCGGATCCGCTCGTCGATGTCCGCCTCGTCGTGCACGAGGTCGATCGAAGCGCCGGCGCGGTAGTCCTCGCACATCCCGTGCACGCCTTCGGGCGTGCCGTTCGTGCGCTGATACTCGGCCATCGCCGGCGGCAACGGCCGCCCGGAGCGCGCCCGCTCGGCGTTGCGCTCGAGGAGCTCGTTCTCCGGGATCGGCGCAGGCCGCAGATAACTGAACCAGTGGTAGTACGCCTGCACGAAGTCGAGGTTGACGTGCGTGTACAGGTAGTACGTCGGCACGATGTCGATGAACACCGCCTTCGTCACTGCGTCCGGATGATCGAGCGCCATGCGGTGGCCGACGCGCCCGCCGCGGTCCTGACCGACGAGCGCGAAGCGCTCGAAGCCGAAGTGCCGCATCACGTCGATCTGATCCTGCGCCATCGCCCGCTTCGAGTAGTTCGAGTGGTCGGGAAGCCCCTGCGGCTTGCTGCTGTCGCCGTAGCCGCGCAGGTCCGCGGCGACGACGGTGTAGTCCTCCGCGAGGCGCGGCGCGATCTCGCGCCACGTGTAATGCGTCAGCGGCGCGCCGTGGAGCAGCAGCAGCGGCGGGCCGTCGCCGCCCTTGACGGCGTGGATCGTGACGCCGCCGCTCGTCTCGATGTCGTAGGGCGTGAAGCCCGGGATCGGCGGCGCGGCGCCGGTCTCGGCGTCCGCGGACGGCGGCGCGCCGCCGGGCGCGTCCGCGTCACGCCCGGCGGCGCGCTGTGCCTGCGCGTCGCCGAACGACTGCGCGAGCGCCGCGCCCGCAAACAGCATCGACGCGTTCCTCAGCACCGCGCGGCGATCGAGAGAAGCTTCGGGGCGGTCGGCATCACGGGGCGGAGTCGGGGCACTCATCGTCGGGTCCTCGCTGCAGTCGTTCGTTCTGGTTGTCATCCGAAGGCCGTCAGCGCCGCGAGCCCGGCTCGGACGCGAACCTCCCGCTCTCGCTCAGGAGCCGCTCGAGCAGCGCGACCGTCTCGGGCTTGCGCACCGGCGGATGGGTCGCGAGAAACACGCCCTCCGCCCAGTCGAGCGGGGTACGGCCCTGCGCGTCCGGCACGTCGAGCCGCGCGCCGTGCGCGGCGAGATACTCGATGATCTCGTTCGCGCCGCGATTCGCAGCGCCGTGGATCGCGCCGACGCCCATCGAGTTCACGGCGTTCACGTCGTTGCCGAGCTCGATCGTCAGCTTCACGGCGTCGAGCATCGCGTCGTCGCTCACGGTGTACGTCTCTTCCACGGCCCAGTTGACCCCGGCGGCGACCATCAGCGGCGTCGTCCCCGCGTAGGTCGGGATGTTCGGATCCGCACCGTGCGCGAGCAGCAGGTGCATCACGTCGAGATCCCCCGCCGCGGCGGCCCGCAGAAACGGCGTCTGCCCCGTCAGGTCCACCCATGCGACGGAGCCGACGACCTCGACGATGAAGCGCCGCTCGTGCGGAAACTCGCGCGTGCGTGCGTTCGGGTCCGCGCCGAGCGCGAGCAGCCGCTCGATCAGCGCGAACGCCTCGTCGCGCACGTTGTGATCGTTGTTGCGCGGCCCGAGCTCGAGATTGCGCATGTCGACCGCGGCCCACAGCGGCGTCTGGCCGTACCAGTCGATCGCGTTCGGGTTTGCGCCCGCATCGAGCAGGACGTTCGCGATCGCCATGTGATCGGTCTTGCCGTCGGGGCTGATGCGCACGCTGCTCGCGTTCACGATCGCGCTGATCAGCGGCGTGATGCCGTTACCGTCCGCGAGCTCGATATCGGCGCCGTGCGCGATCAGGGTGCGCACGATGTCGAGGCGGCCGTGCCGCGTCGCATAGAGCAGCGCGGTCTTCGAGCCGCCGGCCGGAAAGCGCTTGCCGCGGCCTTCCGGCCAGCCGGCGCGAATGATACCGACGCCTTTCGAGAGGCCGTCCGGCGACTCGCTAGGCGGGATGAAACGGGGCGGCTCCTCGGCGAAGGTCTGCGCGTCGACGTCGGCGCCGGACTCGAGCAGCAGCTCGGCCAGCTCGAGATGGCCTTCGCGGACCGCGACCATCAGCGGCGTCTGACCGTAGCGCGGCTCGCGCGCATCCGCGTCGGCGCCGTGCTCGAGCAGTGCCGCGGCGATCGCGGGCTCGCCGACCCGCGCGGCAAGCATCAGCGGCGGCTCCTGCGCGCGGTCGGGCAGGGTAGGGTCCGCGCCCGCTTCGAGCAGCGCGCGCACGAGCGCCGCGTCGCCCGCCTCGATCGCGACGTGCAGCGGCCGCAAGCCGTACCGGTTCGCCGCGTTGACGTCCGCGCCCGCCGCGATCAGCCGGTCGACGGCGTCCCGCGCGCCGAGCCGCACGAGCCAGTGCAGCGCCGGCGTGCCGTCGCGGCTCTCGGCGTCGATGTCGAGCCCGCCTTCGGCGAGGAGCTCGAGGACCTCCGCGACGTCGCCGCGGCGCGCGGCCTCGGCGAGCGGCGACGCGGGGACGTCCTCGAGCGCCGGCACGCGCGGCACGGGCCCGTCGGCGGGCGGCGGCAAGACGGGCGGCTGCGCGAGCGCCGGAGGCGCGGGGGCATACGCGATCGAGCACAGCGCGAGCAGCACGGCGGATCCGGCCCGCCGCGAGCGCGTGACTCGAGCCTCGCGCGTCATCCGTCAGATCTCGATCACGCCCGTGCTGTCGGCGAACGACTCGACCGGCACGTCCGCCTTGTGCAGCATCGCGAGCAGCAGGTTCGCCGCCGGCGTGCCCTCCGGCATCCGGATATGACGCCCGCCCCGGACACGCCCGGCCGCGCCGCCCGCGACGATCATCGGCAGCGGAACGTGGTCGTGCTGGTTCGGGTTGCTCATGCCGCTGCCGTAAAGCAGCAGCGAGTGATCGAGCAGCGTGCCGTCGCCGTCCGGCGTCGTCGCGAGCTTCTCGAGCAGGTACGCAATCGTCGTGCGCGTGTGGTAGACGTTGAGCTGCGCGAGGCGATCGATGTTGGCCGGCACCTCCGAGTGATGCGAGCAGTTGTGGAACCCCTCGCTCACGCCGCTCTTCGGATACACGCGGTTACTGAGCTCGCGCGCGATCAGGAACGTCGAGACGCGCGTCAGATCCGCCGCCCACGCGATCGCGAGCAGGTCGAACATCAGCGCGGCGTGCTCCTCGAAGTCCGAAGGCACGCCGCCCGGCTTGTCGGGCACGTCGAGCTCGGCGAGGGGCGAGTCCGCCGCCAGCGCGAGACGCCGCTCGAGCTCGCGGATGTCCGAGAGATAGCGGTCCATCCGCTCGCGATCGGCGGCAGGGAGATTACGCTCGAGCGAGGCGACCTCGCCGATGACGGCATCGAGCAGGCTCGACAGCTGCCGCTGCCGCGCCGCCCGCTCCTCCGGCGTGCTGCCGTCCCCGAACAGCCGCTCGAAGACGACGCGCGGGTTGACCTCCATCGGCAGCGGCGTTTTCGGCGTCGCGTACGAAATCGACGAGCCCGCCTCGAGCGCGAGCTCGAGCGACGGCAGCGGCGTGTCCTGGCCGATGTGCCGCGCCGCGATCTGATCGGCGGACGCGGGCGAGGGCCCCGTGCCGTCCGGCATGCAGGTCAGCCAGCACTTCGATGAGCGTGAGTGGTTCTCGGCCGCGGACGAACCGCCGACGTAGGCCGCGGCGAGCTTCAGGCCGCTGACGATGTTGAAGCGCTCGCGGTGCGGCTCGAGCGATTCGAGGATCGGCCCGAGCGTGAAGCCGCGGCCTTCGCCCGCCGGCGTGAAGCGGCTCATCACTGCGCCGTGCGGAATATAGACGAACCCGAGCCGGACGGGCCGCACGCCCGCCGCGGACGCTCGGCGCATGCCGGCCGGAATCATCGACTCGAGCAGCGGCAGGCCGATCGCGACGCCCGCGCCGCGCAGGACGGTGCGTCTCGAGAGGTGCTTCTTCGTCAGATACCGCATAGGCGCCTCCGCTCGGAGCTCAGTCGATGACGGACTCGAGAGCCGGGTCCGTGCCGGTTTTCACGCGTTTCTGAAACGTGTCGCTCGCGACGATCGCATGCACGATCGAATGGAGCGAGAAGCCGTCCTCGGCGGCCGCGCGCACGATGCTGCGCACGACCGGCTTGTCGTAGTGCTCGAGCTCGCGGCCGAGCGCATAGGTCATCAAGCGCTCGGTCAGCGCGGTGACGAATGCGTCGGCGCGGGCGAGCAGCGCGCGGCGCAGATCGGCCGGGCCCTCGAGCCGTGTGCCGTCGACCATCACGGCCCTCGGATCGACCGGGTAGCCGTCCTCGTGCTCGCGCCAGCGTCCGATGAGGTCGAAGTTCTCGAGCGCGAGCCCGAGCGGATCGAGCATCCCGTGGCAGCCCGAGCACGCCGTGCTCGCGCGATGCATCTCGAGCCGCTCCCGCACCGTGTTGCCGCGCAGGTTCTCGGACTCGGCGGCCTCGGCCGAAAGATCGGCCTCGGCCCCGGGCGGTGGCGACGGCACCGGCGCGCCGAGCAGGTTCTTGACGATCCATTGGCCGCGCACGACCGGCGACGTGCGGTTCGGCGCGGACGTGGCCGTCAGCAGGCTCGCGTGCCCGAGGATGCCGCGGCGCGGACTGTCCGCGGGCAGCGCGACGCGCCGCATGTGGCTGCCGCGCACGCCTTCGATACCGTAGTGCGCGGCGAGGCGCTCGTTCAGATACGTGTAGTCGCTGCCGAGCAGACCGAGCACGCTGCGCCGCTCGCGCAGGAGATCCGCGAAGAGCAGCTCCGTCTCGCGCCGCATCGCCGCGCGGAGGGCGCCGTCGAAGCCCGGATCCTGCGGCGCCGCCTCGTCGAGCTCGCGCAGCAGCAGCCATTGGCTCGCGAAGCCCTCGACCAGCGCGGATGCCCGCGGATCCGCGAGCATGCGCTCGACCTCGGCGGCGAGCACGCCGGGATCGCCGAGGCGGTCGTCGGCCGCGAGCGCGAGGAGCCGATCGTCCGGAATGCTGCTCCACAGGAAGAACGAGAGCCGCGTCGCGAGCTCGAGATCCGAGATGCGATAGGCCTCGCCGGCCGCGACGTCCTCGGGCTCGTGCTCGAAGCGGTACAGGAAGCGCGGGCTCGTCAGCAGCCGCGACAGCGCGTACTGGATGCCGACCTCGAAGCCGCCGCCCTCGCCGCGCCCGAGCCGATAGAACGCCATCAGCTCCTCAACCTCGTCCGGTGTCGCCGGGTGCCGGTAGGCGCGGGTCGCGAGCCGCGCCAGAATCTGCTGCGCGCATGCCGACTCCTCCGCGCCCCGATCGGGGTGGCAGACGAAAATCTCCCGCCGGCTCGGTGTGTCCCCCGCCCCCTCCGCGTCGAACGGGCCCGTGATCGTCAGCGACTGCACCGTGCCCGGCGAGCCGATCTCGCCGAGATAGAGCTCGTTGACGCCCGCGCAGCGCTCGTCGTCGACGAGCGCGACTGCGATGCGCTGCGGCCCGGCCGGCACGCGCAGGCGGAAGCGGCGCACGTTGCGCACGTCGACCGGCGCGCCGTTGAACGTCACGTCGACGGACGGACCGTCGCACCAGACCATCGCGCCGGTCGGATTCTCCCAGCCCTTGCGCGGCAACGACGCGCCGACGGCGAACTCGTAGACCGCATCGAGCGGGAAGACGTGCTCGACGACGAGGCCGCCGCGAGTGCCGAGCGGCAGCCCGTCGACGTGCCGACGTTGCGCCGGGCCGCCGGCCGCCGTGTAGCGGGTCTCGCCGTGCCCCATCGTCAGGTCGCCGACCGCGCGGCGGCCGATCCGCATCGCGGCCGTCGCGTAAGCTTCGAGCAGGGTCGGCGAGACCGTGAGCGCCGCCGCGTTGTTGTCGAAGCCGTCGACCGCGACGTCCGCGGGCAGCTCGGCGGCGACCGCGCCCGCGTCGAACCCGAGGAGATCACGGACCGCATTCGCGTACTCGCGGCGATTGAGCCTCGCGAGCGGCTTCACGCCGGGATTCGGCGACGCTTCCCACGCGCTGTCGAGCTCGCGCTCGAGCCAGGCGGCGAGGCCGTCGAGCACCTCGGGCTCCGGGCGGGGCGCGTCGAGCGGCGGCATGAAGCCCGTGCGGACCTTGCGGACGGCCGTCTCCCAAACCTCGGCGTGCCCCCGGAAATCGGTGCGATCGATCCGCTCGAACGAGAGATCCCCCGAGCGGTCGATGTCGTTGTGACACGTGATGCAATAGCGCTCGAGGACCTGCCATTGGGCGTCCGCCCCGGCGCGCCAGGGCCACGGCAGGCCGCCGCCGAGCACGACGGCGCCGGCTGCCGCAATGCCGACGGCTGCGCTGAACGCGCCAACGGCGGCGCCGATCGGCTTCGGGGACATGCGCTCGGTACCTCACCCTTTGCGGCAAGCATACTGCATCGAGCCCGCGAGTGTCCCTCGGACAGAACCTCTGGAGGCTTGCCGTCCTTCTCGGCGTCGATACCTACGCTCTGCGCCGCCCAGCGCCAGACCGGCGTCTCTCGGCAGTCGGCTTACGAAGCGGCGCGCTTGCGCAGCAAGGTGAGCCCTTCGCCGATTGTCAGCATCGCGTGATCCACCCGCTCGTCCTCGCGCAGGAAGGCGTTGAGCTCGAGCAGCGCGGCGGCGCTGTCCGAGCCTTCCGAGAAGATGGGCCCGCCGGCGAGCGCGATGGTGTTGTCCACCGCAATCAGCCCGCCCGGCCGGATCAGCCGCAGCAGCCGCTCATAGTACGCCCGGTAGCTGGTCTTGTCCGCGTCGATGAACGCGAAGTCGAAGCGCCCGGCTTCGCCCGCGTCGAGCAGCTCGTCGAGCGTTTCGATCGCGGGCTTGATGCGCAGATCGATGCGCCGCTCGACGCCGGCCTCGCGCCAGAACCGCCGCCCGATCTCGGTCCAGTCCGGGTTCACGTCGCAGGTGATCAGCAGCCCGTCCTCGGGCAGCGCGAGCGCGACGGCGAGCGCCGAGTAGCCCGTGTACGTGCCGAGCTCGATGCAGCGGCGGGCGCCGATCAGCTTCACGAGCAGCGCCATGAGCTGGCCCTGATCGGGACCGATCTGCATCACGCTGTTCGGCAGCTCGGCGGTCGCGTCGCGCAGCCGCGCGAGCACGTCGGGCTCGCGCGACGATTCGAGCACGTATCGATAGACTTCGGCAGGCAGGATCGTCGTTCTCTTCGTCATGACGGGGAGTCTAGCAAGGGGGGCCGGCCGGGGCGACGCGTCCCGCGCCGCCCCCGCTTGCGATACCGCCGCCGCGCTCAGAAGCGTGCGTCGATGCCGACGAAGAGCTGACGGCCCAGGATGTCGTAGAAGCCCGCTTCCGTGGTGCCCTGGCCCGTCGTCGGGTTCGGATCGGGCTCGACTCTCCCGCCGGTGATGACGGGCTCCCTGTCGAACAGGTTGTCGACGCCGAAACGCAGCGTCGAGCGTTCGCTCCAGTCCCAGCGCGCCGACAGATCGAACACGTTGTAGCTGCTCTCCGCGCCGAGGAACGGCACGGGTCCGACCGACGTCGCCGTCTGTGCCGCTTCCGCATCGGGCAAGTGCCGCCAGCGCAGCGACACGCTCCAATTGCGCGCGGCGTAGTTGGCCGTCGTGAACAGCCGGTAATCGAACGCGCCGTTGTTCAGCGACGTGCCGGGGTCCGGCCCGAGCGTGCCCTTCCAGTCGATGACCGGCGACGTCGGCGTCGCCTGCGTCTCGAGCTCGAGCAGCGTGGAGACGATGAAATTGAGCCCGAGCATTCCCGGACCGACGGGCCGCTGCCAGTCCACGGTGAGATCGACGCCGCTCACGGTCGCGCCGCCCGCGTTGATGTACGACACGTTCGACGCCGTGGCGCCGCCCGTCGCCGGGTTGCGGATGATTCGCCCGCACGCCGGATGATCGGGGTCGAACGTGGGATTGCTCGCGGGGCTCAGGCACGCCTCGTAGACCGCCGAGCCGGGCTCGACCGCGATCATGTCCTCGATCTCGATCCGGTACCAGTCGACCGTCGCCGAGAAATCGAGGCTCGCGTGCTGGTAGACGAAGCCCGCCGTCCAGGTCGTCGCCTCCTCGGGATCGACGTTCGGGTTGCCCACCGCGTTCACGAACCAGAGCGCCGAGTTGCCGTTCGGCTGCACGGTTCCGGGGTCGTAGAACACGGCGGCGCCGACCGAGCCCATCAGCTGCTCGCAAAGCGCGCGCGCCTCGGCGGCGCTCGTCGGATTCGTCGCCGGATTGGCGCCGAACGGCGCGATCGTCTCCAGCCCGCACGGGTCGCCGGGGCTCGCGGCCGACCAGGTCTGCGACTGCGCCTGAAACATCTCCGCGATGTTCGGCGCGCGCGTTGCGAGCTGACGTCCGCCCCGGAAACGAAGCTGCTCCGTGATGCCCCAGTCGACCAGCGCCTTGTAGGTGTCGATTCCGCCCTGGAAGAGATAGTCCGAGTAGCGATACCCGAGCTCGAGGTTCAGGTGGCGCGCGCCGCGCGCGCCCGACACGAGGGGCAGCAGCAGCTCGCCGTAGATCTCGTCGACGGATGTCTCCCCGCGCGTGCTGTTCGCCGGAAACGTGCCGAGTCCGAGATCGAGGAACGACGACTGCGTGTTGAGCGTATCGAAGTTGTAACGGTACGTGTTCTCGCGGGTATGAATGCCCGCGGAGAAGCGCGCCTCGCCGGCCGGCATCTGCGCGAGCCGGCCCTGCACGTTGGCCTCGATGAAATCCTGCTCCATCTGCGCCTGATGCTGCAGCTCCACGATCATCGCGTCGAGGCAGTCCTGAGTGATGTCCGAATGGGGACGAAACACCGGCACTCCCGACTCGCACGTCGCGACGCCGCCGGCAAAGCCGTTGCCGGGCGGCCCCGCATTGGCCTGCCTGAAGAACCCCTTGCCGAAGTTCGGCGACTGGATCAGCGTCCGCGTCCGCTCGAGCGACGCGTAGCCCTTGAGCAGCAGCCCGAGCGTCGACGTGCCGTGCGCGACCACGAAATCCCACCCGCCGTCGATGCCCTCGAGCCTCCCCTGAAGTCCGAACATGAGCTCCGTCGTCCGGTTGGTGCTGTCGACGGTCCTCGGCACGCCGAGCCCGTAGTAGGAGAAGTCGAGCGAGTAGTTCAGGTTCCAGGACGCGTTCGGATTCGCGCGCGAGTCGAGCAGCGCGGCGAGCTCGGGGCTGACCGGAAACGCCTCGGAGTTCGTGCAGCCGCCGACCGGCGGGCACGCGAGCCCGAAGGTGCCGCCCTCCTGATAGGCGGGCAAGGTCGTGCCGTCCGGCGCGAGCGACGGCGCGTAAACGTCGTCTCCGTACGGGATCGTCTGGCTCCAGCCGCCCGTCGCGGGCGACACCTGCCAGAGCTGCACGAGATCGGACTCGACGCTCGAGACGCGTGCATAGGCCCTCAGGTTGTCCGTGATCTCGTACTCCGCGCGGCCGAAGAGCGAATGACGCGTAAGCGGCACGTTGGCCTTGTGGCCGGGGATGAACTCCTCGAGCTCGCCGGTCGCGTCGATCTTCCGGAACTGAAAGTCGCCGATGCGCAGCGGCCCGTTGTAGCGGTAGAGGCCGGCGGTCGAGCCCGGCCCGGGCGGCGAGACGCCGTCGAAGATCGCGGCGCCGGTGTAGAGCGTATTGTCGTCGTTGAAGTAGACGCGCCCCGAGACTGCACCCGTCTGCGTGCGCAGGACGACGCCCGGCTCCGCCTGATCCCAGATCGCGTCGATCACGGCGCCGTCCGGCGGGTTTTCCGGGTCGATGTTGTAGTACGGATCCGTGACGATCGAGATCGTGCCCGCGACCGTCGGATCCTCCATCGCCTTGCGGTAAAACTCGACGTCCTTCCACTCGACGCCTTGGCGGTCGGCAAATTCGACGCCGATCATGATGTTGCCGCGATCGTCGGCGCTGTTGATGCCGAAGAGCGCGCTCGCCCGCAGCTCCGGCGCCTCGCCGTTCTCCATCGCGCCGTATTGCACGTCGAGATTCACGCCCTCGAAGTCCCGCTTCAGGATGAAGTTGACGACGCCGGCGACCGCATCCGCGCCGTACACCGAGGACGCGCCGCCCGTGATGACCTCGACGCGCTCGATCGCCGCCGCGGGGATCGTATTGACGTCGACGGCCATCGTCGCGTTGACCGGCATCGCACGATAGCCGTCGAGCAGCACGAGGTTTCGATTGGGTCCGAGGCCGCGCAAGCTCAACGTCGCCGCCCCGGCAGTGATCGTCGAGCCCGTATTGATCAGCTCGCCGTCGGCCACCTGCGTATAGCCCGTCGCGGCCGGCACGAATTGCGGCAACTGGTTCAATGCGTCCTCGATTGCGATCGACGTCTGCTGCTCGAATGCCATCCGGTCGATCGTCTGAATGGGGCTGTTGGCCTGGTAGTCTCGCCGCTGGATCCGCGAGCCGGTGACGAACACCTCCTCGAGCGCGGGCTGCTGCTCCTGCGCCTTTACGCCGTCCATCGCCGCGATCGGCGCGGCCAGCGCGAGCGCGATGCTTGCCGCGAGCGTGTCGAGCCTCGGCGGCTCGCCGATCGTAGCCCGCCTGCGCCTGTTGACTGGTCCCTTCGCTTCCATGACTTCCCCCGCGTGATTTCTTGCTGTGACGGCTCGGCGGCGCTGACCGGATCGCTCGCTGCGGCCCGACGCGCCCGCCCGATCCGCCCGATGGTGCGTACGGGCTGCGTCGCTAGACAGGCCCCTGAGCAGGGGCCTCCATCCGCAGTTCCGCTGCACGAACGGCACGGGTTGCGTGCGGACCTTTCGATGAGCGCGCCGGTCGGCAGCGGCGCCCACGCGGCAAAGGGCGGGAGACGAAAGACGTGCTGGGGTCGGTCAGAAGGTCGGCCGGTCGCGGACGAACTGGGAGACGATCCACTTCTCGCCGCCGCGCGGCGGCCTGCCGGCGTGCAGGGTCCTCACGTCCGCGCGGCCGTCGGCATGCGCGTTGACGAAACAGAGCGCCTCCGCGGCCTCGCCCTTGCGCGTCACGCCGAGCCGCGGGAACACGGTCTCGCCGCCCGCGTAGTCGTCGTTCAAGTACACGAGGAACGTGACGATGCGCTGACCCTGCACCGCGATCTGCGCTGCGTAATCGGGAACGTTCGGGTCGACGAAATCGAAGTGCTCGGTGATCTCCTCGCCGGGCGCATAGTGCAGCACCGACATCGGCTCGAAGTGCCGCAGCGGCACGCCGAGACAGGCGCTCATTCGCCGCTGGATCAGGGTCAGCACGAGGTCCGTGTCGAGCAGATTGAAGAAGGCGGACGTATTCGTCCGCGACTCGTGCGTCGTCGTCACCTTGAGCAGCGCTTCGTAGACGAGCGCGCGAGCGAGCCGTCCTCGGGATCGCCGGATCACCCAACGACAGACCTCGGGCGGCACGAAGCACGGGTACGCGCGGACGAGCGGCTCGGCATGAAGGTCGATCGCCGGCGGCGGCACGCCCCACGCCGCGAGGTCGATGCGCTCGGCCAAGGCGCGCCACGCGCGCGGGGATGTATCGGCCTGGTCATCGACGTCGCCCGCGAGGACACGGAGCTGAGCCTGTGCGGGTGCCCAGCCGCGCTCGGCGGCGAGCAGCATGCTCTCCAACGCGGATCCGAGATCGTGACGCGCGCTCGCCCCGAGCGCATACAGCACCGCAAGCACCGCGGCGGCTTCCGCTCCGCCGCGGCGGCTCGCGTCGACGAGAAGATCCGCGCCCTGGCTCGGAAGCCGCGGCGCCCGATCGCCCACCAGAAGACGCTTGCCGAGCCGGGTCAACGCTTCGACGTCGTTGTGGCCCGCGCCCGCGACGAGGTGCCGTATCGCTTCGTCGTGCCGGCCTGCTCGGTCGCACTGCTCGGCAAGCTCGACGTGATGCGACGGCATGGCGGCGGCGCCTCGATCAGACGCGGCCCGGATGGCGGACCATCAGACCGTCGTGCGGTACGCGCGGAACCGCCCGCAAGACCGCTTCATCGGGCTCGCGGGCGCGAGGACGGATCCGGTCGAGGACACGGGCGGTCGCCGGGTCGTGCGGCGTGAAGATCAGCACGCGATGGAAGACCTGCTCCTCGGGCACATAGGAGTGACGGTCGAAGATGAGGTTGCCGAGCTCGCCGTGCTCGACGAGCGTGATGCCGCGCAGCGACTCGCAGATCTCGACCTCCCGCCATAGCCGATCGAAGCCCGGCACGATCGTCTTCAGGTCGGCGACCAGCGCCTCGAAGCGTTCGTCGCCGGCGAACTGGCCGAAGTCGATGCGAAACTGGCGCAAGAGCTTGCGCGCCGTCTCCTCGAAGAACTGCGCGTCGCTCTGATACCGCTTGTCGGTCAGCACGATCCTGAGCAGGTTGCGCTGCTCGAGCGCAATCCGCGAGTAGTCGCGAAAGACACGGGCCGTCAGCTCGTTCCAGACCAGGATGTCCCAGCGCCGGTTCATCACGACGATCGGGACCGGCATGAAGCGCACCATCCGTCTTACGTTCTCCGTCGGCAGATCGTCGCGGAGCAGCCTGCTCGTTACCCTTCGGGTCAGCACGCGGAGATACGTCCGCTCGGCCGGAGAGAGTCTCAGCACCGACGCTACACGCTCGAGGACGTCCGCGGAGAAATTCAGCTCCCTGCCCTGCTCGAGCCACGTGTACCACTTCACGCTCATCCCGGCGAGCATCGCCACGTCCTCGCGCCGCAGTCCGGGCGTGCGCAACCTGCCGGCCCGGCGGATACCGACTTGCGCCGGATCGATACGGGCACGCGCCTTCATCAAGAGCGCCCTGATCTGCTCGCGCCGCGCCGCGTCCCCGGCCGGCTTGCACCGCGCGTGCTCGAGTTGTGCGACCATCGCCCGCCCTTGCGCGCCATTCGCGCGCCCCGCCCGAAGGTGCTCGAATCGTTTGTAAGCGACGATATCTTCGCGCCTTGCACCCGTCCAGGCGGCGCGAATCCCGAGAAAGGCACGAGGCCGGTCGACCTCGCCTATCGAGCTACGGGATCACTCGAAGCTGAAGATGTCCTCTTCGGAAGGGCGCCGCATGCCCTGCTCGTGGTATTTCTCCCACAGGGCGGCCCATGGCCGGCCGTAGAGGTCGGGCACCTCGAGCTCGATCGTCGTGCCGGGCGAGACCGGTGTCGCGCGGCCCGCGAGCGGGAAGATCGTCTGCGTGCATTCGATGAAGACGTACGGGTCGCCCGTCTCGAAGCCGCTCACTTTCTCGAGGTTGCGGACGATCCTGATCGGCACGACGAGCGCTTCGGGATCGTAGAAGATGCCCTCGTGGTTCAGGCCGACGAAGCGGCCGGCCTCATCCCGGTTCGGCGTGTAGATCTCGATCGTCTGCAGCCGGCTCGAGAACTCGGGGTTGCCGTGGACCATCCATCCCTGGATGTTCGACGTCCACGTGATCAGCACGTCCTCGTCCCAGAAGCCGATCGTCTCGCCGTACCAGCGCGGCACCTCGGCGCCGAGCCGCGGCACGTCGCCGTCCATCTCGAACTCGCGGCCGATGTGCACGTGGGTGACGAAGTTGTCCGCATCGCCCGCCATGATCTGCACGAGGGACGGCGTGACGAGGATCGTGTGCGGCTGATTCGTGACGCCGTGGTAATGCCAGCGGCGCATGAAGCCCTCCGGCCAGCAGTACTGCGCCGGCCACTGCGGGGCGTTGGTATGGCCCTGGTGATAGGCCTGCTGCACGAACCGCGTCTGATATTCCTCCGTGAGCAGCGACAAGATCGTCGGGAACTGATTCCAGAACAGCTCCGCGTACCAGTTCTGCCCGCGGGGCCAGACGTAACGGCCGCTCCATTCGCCCGGGACCGTCGCGTACGTGTGCTCGGTCGGTCCGCCTCGCGCGCGCGTCTCCTCGAGCAGCGCCTCGTAATGCGCCTGCGCCGTTCGGAACGGATAAGGGCTGACGATGGCCTCGCGCGGGTAGTCGCGATCGCAATGCCCCCAAGCGGCCGTCGCCGGCGGATCGTCGCCGATGACGCCCGGACCGCCGCCGAACGCCGCCCATTGCTGCTCGAGAGCACCCGGGCTGTTGCAGCGGAAGTAGCGGGGATCGCTCCACAGCGCGCGGTCCGCGTAAAAGTCCGTGGTCGTGAAGATGTCGACCGGCAGCGGCTCGACGCCGTCGGGAACGTCCCCGTTCCACGCGCCGCCTACCCGCTCCTCGTACGGCTCGCCGTCGGCGCCCGTCCGCACGACCCTGTACGGGCCAACCATCCAGTGCCGCTCGGGGTAGCCGTCGATCTCGGCGGGCGGATAGGCCTCGAGCTGATCGAGCGGCGTGCGCAGCGGGGCTGGGATCGCGGGATCGAGCGGCGCACCGCGGCCGACGCTGACGAAGTCGATCTGCGCCGTGCGCTGCGCTTCGGCGGCGGGCGCGGCCGCGGCGCATAAGGCGGCGAGGATCCGCAGCTTCGCCGGGAGCCTTCCGAACCGGTAGAGGAACGCACGTGTGCGATGCGCCGATGCCGACATCTTCTTCGCTGCAGCTCGCCGACGACGGCCCGGCCCCGGAGCTCGGGCCGAGCGGACCGCCTGCGACTATATAGCATCCGGGCAGGTCCGCGCTTCAGGCGGGAGCGAGGCCGGCGTCAGCCGGGGCGCACGCGCGAATCGGACCCGTGCTTCCACAGCCGGGCGCCCGCCCGGTCGAGCACATCCAGGGCACCCTTCAGCGTGACGAGGCCGGCGACGCGCACCTGATCGCGCAGGTCGAGATCGAAGAACCGGTCGACGCGGTGCATGTGCCGGCCGAGCGAGCGGTGCCTCCGGAGCCTTGCGTCGACCGAAGGCACGTGCCGGGCGACGACGAGCCCGGCCAGCGCGAGGAACAGTAGGCCCGGAATGACCGGGAGCACGAGGCCGATCAATCCCGCGGCGACGAGCGCGAGCACGGCCATCGCAGCGAGCAGCTTGCCGTGCGGCGCGCGCGCCCGCCCCCCGGACATCGCCGAGCGCCTCAACCGTAGTACGACCGGTATCGGTCGTAGCGCCGCTCGGCGCGGGGCTTGAGCGGCGCGAGCAGGAAGTAAAAGATCCACGCGAACCAGGAGAAGAACACGATCGCGAGCATCCACGCGAGCTTCTCGCCGCCGGTCGTCCTGTCCGAGCACAGGATGATCAGGATCGGCAGGAGCCAGATCACCAGGAAGCCGAGAGGCAGCGCGACCGCGAAGACCGCCCAGACCGCGGACGCGAGCAGCGGCAGGCCGATCACGACGAGGAGCAGGACGAGCAGGACGGTCAGGATCTTCATGTCACCTCCGGCAGCGGTCGATTTCGCGATGGGTTCGGGGCATGATTGCCAGTAGCGTGCCAAGTCCTTTTTCCTAGACTCTTCGGGGGCTTAAGCATCCGGCCCCGGGGCAGAGCGCCGCGCGCATCGCGATTCGGCGCCAAGGATTGGCGTTTCACGCCAAACGGAGCCGTGCGATGGACTCTCGAATGACGCCGATCATGACCTACCCGACCCGGGTGGAAGCCGACCTGGACCGCATCGCGCTCGAGGCCGAGGGCATCTCGTGCGTCGTGGTCGGCGTCGGCGCGGCCTGGGAAGGCGGCATCGAGGGCGTGCAGCTGCTCGTGCCGGACGACGAGGCCGAGCGCGCGCGGCGCATCCTCGCCCGCGAGTGACCGCCCGTACTGTAAGCATCTCCAACGCCGGCCCGTCTTGAATTCGTGCCCGGCGCCCCTAGTGTCGTGAGTCGGCGGCCGTCTTCGCGGACGCGCCGCTCTGCACGTGCAACAACACGAAGGAGGAGATCGAAAGCGCCATGGCAAGCAACTTGGCAATGATGAAGGACAAGCTGTTCAGTCTGTTCGTCGTCGGCGTGCTCGTGCTCGTCCATGCGGCCTTTTCACACACGGCCTTCGCGCAAGGCTCCGCGGACGCGGCCGAGGCGTACGAGTGGTCCGCCGAGCTCGTTGCGTTCGATGCAGGCTCCGGGATGGCGACGCTGAAGGCGCGCATGGACAACCGCGCCGATCGGTCGACCCTCAAGGAGCTCTCCGAAGGCGACGCGATCACGATCACGTGGACGGGCATCACGTGGGGCGCGGGCATCGCCGCGGTCGAGCGGGCCGGGTCGACGAGCTCCGCTGACCGGCTCGACATGCCGGCGGAGTTCGTCGGCACCGAGATGGACGACACATACCTCGTGTTCCGAGTCCCGGTGCCGCAGGCCTCCGCGTCGAAGATCCAGGCGCTCGACGCCGGCGCGTGGGTGACGGCGAAGACGGCTCATGACGCCTCCCGGCTCGAGCAGGCGGTCAGCGAGATTCGGCCCTACAACGAAGTGAGCTGAACGGCCCGCCCCGGGGCAACAAGAGATCGGGCCGGGCTCGCCCGGCCCGATTTCGTTGTGCTATACAAGACGTGCTCGAACGCGCAACAGTAGGCGGCGCCGAAACGATTGCGGCGTCCGCCGACCGGGGGGAGAACAGCGTGGACCGTCTCGACACCGCTAAGGGCGTCGACGCCGAGCGCAAACGAAGGACCCGGCGAATCGCGGTGAGTCTCGCTGCCGCCGCTGCCCTCGCCGCTCCGGGCGTCTCGCTCGCGCATCACGGCTTCGGCCGATTCGACCGCTCCCAGGAAGTCGAATTCACCGGCACGATCACCGGGATCGACTTCGTAAACCCGCATTCGTATCTGTATCTCGACGTCCTCGAGCCGACCGGGACGACGCGCACGATGCGGTGCGAGATGCGCGCCGCGACCCTCCTTCGGCGCTCGGGCTGGTCGGAGGAGATGTTCGTGATCGGCGCCGAGGCCGCCGTCTACGGCTTCGGGCACCGGGACGATCCGAACGCCTGCTACCTCGAGGACATCAGGATCGGCGAGACGCTCGAGATCAATCGCAACGATCAGCTCGAGCATCGGACGAGCGGCGATCTCGTCAATCGCCCGCTGCGCCTCGCCTCCGGCGAGCTGAACATCTCGGGCGACTGGGCGCAGGAGCAGTACGTGATCGCACGCGCACCGGACGGGCGCAGCAACCTCGTGCCGAAGAGCCTGATCGAGGCGGTAGAGTCCGGCGACGTCGCGCTCGAGGATGTGCCGTCGGCCGGCTGGGGGCCTCGACCGGTCACGCTTACCGAGCGGGGCCATGCCGAAGCGGACGCGTTCCGCATGTGGTCCCCGGAGGATAACCCGCGGCTGCGCTGCGAGCCGACGAGCATCCTGTTCGACTGGGTCTTCGACGGCGCGGTCAATCGCATCACGCAGCAAGGCGACCGCATCGTCATCCGCTACGGGCTGTACAGCTTCGAGCGCGTGATCCACATGAACATGGACTCGCATCCCGCGGACATCGAGCCGAGCTACGCCGGACACTCGATCGGGCGCTGGGACGGCGACGTGCTCGTCGTCGACACCGTCGGCTTCGAGCCCGGCGTGATTGCGCCGCCCGTCCGGCACAGCGACCAGCTGCGCGTGATCGAGCGCTTCTCGCTGAACCCGGAGACGCTGGAGCTGCGCCGCGACTACATCGCGGAGGATCCGGTCTACTTCGCCGACCAGTACGTCGGCTTCGACGTCGTGCTGCCGTCGGACGTGCCATACGTCGCGCATCCGTGCGACGAGCTCGCGCCGGAGTTCGTTCGGCAGGAGCCGGGCGTCGAGTAGCGGCCGGCCTCGCCGCCGGCCGCCGTCGAGCGCACGAGCCCCGCGAGCGCGGGCGGGCCGCTGCGACGCGGGACGGGGCGGCAGGCTGACCGGCGGCGCGCTGTCAACCGAATCGCCGTCCGCCCGTTAAGCTTGGATGAGCCCCGAGCATCGGATCGAGGCACCGTGTCGGACACCCTTTCGCCGGCGTGCGAGGACGCACGCGGCATCGTGCAGGCGGAGACGGCCGCGGATGCGGACCGCGATGCCGCGCGCGAGATGGATCGCTTCCTTCGAGATGTGGAAGCGCGCGCGTATCGCATTGCGCTGCTCGGCCTTCGCGACCGCGAGGACGCGCTCGACGCGGTGCAGGACGCGATGCTGCAGCTCGCGCGGCGCTACAGCCGCCGCCCGTGCGGCGAATGGCCGGCGCTGTTCTACCGGATCCTGCAGAACCGCGTTCGCGACATGCTGCGGCGGCGGCGGTTCCGGGCGTCGGTGCTCGGGCTCTTCGCCGGCGGGGATGCAGGGCACGAGCTTCTCGCCGACGCGCCGGCGCCGGGCCACGCGGACCCGCTCGAGCGGACGTCCGCGAACGACGCGCTGCACGCGCTCGAGCAGGCGCTGGCGGCGCTGCCGCCGCGGCAGCGCGAGGCGTTCGTGCTGCGCTGCCTCGAGGGACTCGATGTCACGGCGACGGCCGCGGCCATGCGCTGCACGGAAGGCAGCGTCAAGACGCACTTTTCGCGCGCCGTGCACCGGCTTCGGACGCTGCTCGGCGCGCACATCGAGGATGCCTAGATGAGCGACACACGTTCAACGGCCGGCCCGGCCCGCGACGCAGGCGGGCGCCCGCCCGGCCCGAGCGGCGGCAACACCATGCGTCCGCCGGCACCTGACGCGGCGGGGGTCCCGGATGACGCGCTGGAGCGCTTGGCGAGGCGCGCGTTCGCGGACGCGGTCGCGGGCGTCGATCCGGCGACCCGAGCCAGGCTTGCTGCCACCCGCCGCCGCGCCGTCGCGGCGATTCCGGCGCCGGCCGGGACGCCGGCCCGCCCCCTCCTCGTGCTCGGCGGGCGCCCGGGCTGGGCGGCCGCGGGCGGCGCCGCGGCCCTGCTCGCGGCCGCGCTCGTGCTCGCGCTTGGGCGGGGGCAGGACGCGGCCCTGCGGGATCCGGGGCCGCTCGCCGCGGCGGACCGCGGCGCGGCGGACGGTACGGCGGCGCGCGCCGCCGGATCGGACCGCGCGCCGATCGAGCCGTTCGAGCCGTTCGGGCCGCCGGGGGCGCTCGTGGGGCCCGCCGACCTCGAGCTCCTCGCCGGGGGCGTGCCGGACGTGCTCGACGTGCTCGAGGAGGATCTCGAGTTCTATGCGTGGCTCGAGCACCAGCCCGAGCTCGGATCGAGCCCGGAAGGATCGGGAAGATGACGCGGTTGCGCGGCCTCGGCCTCGTGCTGCTCGTCCTCGCGGGCACCGTTCGCGCGGACGGTATCGAGTGGACCGACCTCAGCCCCGCGCAGCGGCGCGTGCTCGCGGCGCAGGAGCAGCGGTGGGAGCGGCTGCCCGCCGAGCGGCAGGAGCAGCTCGCGGCGCTCGCCGAGCGCTGGCTCGAGATGAGCCCGCGGGAGCGGTCCGCGCTGCGCCAGCGCGTGCAGCGGTGGAGCGCGCTCGACGACGGCCGCCGCGCCGTCCTGCGCGAGCGGTTCAGGGCGCTCGAGCGCCTTTCGTCCGCGCAGCGCGAGCGGGTGATCGACGTCTATCGCCGCTTCAGCGCGCTGCCGCCCGAGCAGCGGGCGGAGCTGCGGCAACGCTTCGCCGATCTGCCGCCGGAGCAGCGCAGGCAGCTGCGCGAACGGTTGCTGGGCCGCTGATCCGCGCTCAGGGCGTACCCCCCGTGCGCAAGCAATGCCATACTTCGCAGAAAGTATCCCCGGGGGACCTTGTGATGCGAAGAACCGATCCAACCGTTGCAACGCTCGCCGCCGCTTGTGCCGCCCTCTTGGCCGGCCCGTCCGCGCTCTCGCAGACATCCGTTGCGAGCCTGGACCCGGTGCCGGCCGAGGCGACCGCCGCAGCGCACGTCGATCCGAGCTGGAAGGCGCCGCGCACGTCGTGGGGCGATCCGAGCCTCGAAGGCGTCTGGAGCACCGACGACCTGCGCAGCGTGCCGCTGAATCGTCCCGAGCATTTCGGCACGCGGACGAGCCTGACGCCGGAGGAGTTCGCGGAGCGCGCCCGCGCCGACCAGAGCGGGCGCGAGACGGCCGCGCAGGGCTCGTTCCTGCAGCATGAGTGGGGCGTGCGCACGTTCGGCTATACGTCGCTGATCATCGATCCGCCGAACGGCCGGATGCCGGAGCAGACGGAGGCGGGCCGCGCCTTGACCGCCACCCGTAACCGCGGCACGTTCGGGCCGGGGCCGTTCAACGATTTCTCCGATTTCACGTTGTACGACCGCTGCATCACCCGCGGTGTCCTCGGCTCGATCCTGCCCGTGATCTACGGCAACGGCGTGCGCATCACGCAGCATCCGGGCGCCGTCGCGATCAGCTACGAAATGATCCACGACACGCGCATCATCCCGCTCGACGGGCGGCCGCAGCTCGACGGCGCGATCCGCCAGTACATGGGCAGCGCCCGCGGCCGCTTCGAAGGCGATACGCTCGTCGTCGAGACGACGAACTTCACGAACCGGACGAGCATCGGCACGAACGGCAACGGCGCCGCGAACAGCGAGGCGATGAGGCTGACCGAGCGGTTCCGGCGCGTGGATCCGGAGATGATCGAGTACATCGCGACCGTCGACGATCCGGTCGCGTTCACCGCACCCTTCACGATCCGCCTGATGCTGACGACGCAGCCCGGCTACCGCGTCTACGAGTACTCGTGCCACGAAGGCAACGGGGCCGTGCGCAACTCGCTGAGCGGCGAGCGCGTCTACGAGCAGCAGGTGGCGGACGCAATCGCGAAGGGACTGCCGATCCCGGCGCGCGCGACGGAGCACAACCAGATCCGCAACGGGTTCGGCGACGACGTCGTGCCGTTCAACATCAACGCGGGCGAGTAGCACGGCCGCAAGACGGAAAATGGTGTCTGACACCATTTTTCGTCCTGCGGTCGAGCCCGCGGGAGGGCGGCAAGGAAAATGGTGTCAGACACCATTTTCCGGCCGCGCTACTGCCGCTCCGACGGCTCCGCCAGCGAGCGCTTCACCAGCCCGCCGACCATGCGTCCGGCGCCGACCAGCTGTCGCCAGGACTGACGCCAGCCGTCCTCGCCGATCGCCGAGCGGAGCACACGGACCCAGCGCGCGCGTTCCGCCTCGGCGACCAGCGCCTCGAGCCGTAGCCACAGGAGCTCGAGGTTGTACGGGGGCGTCGAGTCGAGCCGCATCGGGATGATCGTCTCGATCGGCACGACGAGATCGCCGGCGATCGCGTCGAGCGCGCCGCGAATCGACTGCTCCTTCGGCCGGCTCGGCGCGTCGACGTTGTACGGCGGCGTCCACTCGCGCGCGGGCGCAAGCCGGTCGATGTGGCTCGCGACCACGATAAGCGGCGGCATCTTGCGGGCGGGATCCGCCGCGAAGCGCGCGCGCATCGCATCGAGCGCGGCGCGGTCGAGCGCCCGGTCCGCGCGATGCGCCGGCACGACCCAGATGATCAGGTCGCACGAGTAAGCCCGCTTGACGAACTCGGCGACGCCCTCCTCGTCGTCGATGCCCGGCGAATCGATCAGATACGCGGGCGGCAGCCCTTCCTGGCGAAGCTCGTAGCCCTCGAAGCCCGCGGTCAGCGGCAGCACGTCGACGCCGGCGCGCAGCTGGCCCAGCATCCCGTTGACGAGCGTCGACTTGCCCGCGTTCGTCTGCCCGGCGATCAGGAGCCGCAGCGCGCCGGGCGGCGCGGCCGGCGCGGCGACGTCGCCGAGGCCTTCCTTCGCCGCGGCCGCCGCGAGCTGCATCGCGTCGACGCGCATCCGCCCGGAGTAGAGCTCGATCGACGCGCGCCCGATCTCCTCGATCCACAGCCGGACGATGCGGCGGCGCACGTTCACCTGCAGGCTGTCGAACAGGTCGCCGACGACGTGGTCGCGGATCTCGGCGACGACCGCGTGCAGCGGGCTCGCCGCGCGCAGCAGCCGCACGAGCGTATAGAGCCGCAAGCCGTGCCGATAGCCGGCCGCGACGAGGGGCCGATAACCCCATGCGCGCAGCAGCGGGCCGACCTTCAACCGATGCGAGAGCGGCACGTGCTCGAGCAGCACGAGCCGCAAGCGCGCGCTCACGCGCTCGGTCAGCAGCAGCAGCTCGGGCACCGTGAACTCGAGCGCCGGCTCCTTGCGGTCCGGGTGGTAGTGCTGCGCGACCACCTCGACCGTGCGCTGCGCCGCGGCGAGCAGCGCGTGGTGACTGTCGAGCTCCGAGCCGTCGGCGTCGGCGCTGAGGCGCTGCACGGCGGCCCACGCCGCCTGCTCGTGCGGCGCCCACGTCGGATCGGGCTGAGTGAGGGACGTCCGGCGCTCGCCGGGCGCCGTCGGCCGCCGTGGGCGATGCCGGATGCGGAGCGCGGTCCACACGAGGATGGCGAGCGACGCCGAGCCGAGCAGCCACCAGATCAGCCAGCCGCTCTGCCACATCCACGTGATGCCGGCGCCGAACAGCACGACCAGCGGGATCGCGAGCAGCACGACGGCGGCGATCTCGAGCCACCAGCGCGTCCAGAAGCGCCAGCCGGCCTTCGGCCGCGGCGGCGCGGGAGGCTTCGTCGGCGCGGACGGGCGCTCCGCGCCGGCCGGCTGGCGCGCCGAAGCGCTCTCGGCCGACGATCCCTCCGGCCCGCGGCGGCCGCCGCTCGGCTCGTCCCCGCTCACTTCGTCGCCCTGGCCTTGCGGACCATGTCGAGCGCCTCCTTCAGCGAGTCCCGGTAGACGCGCTTGACCTGCTCGACGTCGGCGCCGCCGCGGCGACGCGCGGTCGCGAGGTAATACGATGCCGCCTGCCCCAGCGCGTACGTCACGGAGAAGCTCGTCGCGCCCGCCGCCGCGGCGCCGACCGTCTGTCCATAGACGGGAACGAGCTTCGCGAGCTGCCGGAGCCCGAGGCTCACGCCGAGACCGATCGCGGTGCCGGTGCCGAGTGACGCGGCGAAGCGCCGCAGCGTGTCCCGGTCCCACGTCACGCCGTGGATGCGCCCGATGCTGTGCAGCATCTTGCCCTGTATCGTCGGCACGGTGACGAGCCCGACCATCGGCACGACATCGGCGGCTGCCGCGGCGATCGCGTAGCCGAGCACGTGCGGGCGGGTGCGCTCCATCATCCGCCCGGCATCCCCTTGCGTCAGCGCCCGCAGAATCACGTCCATACCGGCGGAGCCCGCATGCTCGAGCGCGTCGAGCAGCGCATCGAGCCCGTAATACTCCTCGCGGTAGCCCTCCTCCGGACGGGTGAAGTCGATCGGCACGGTATGGACCGCGCCGGTGCCGGGCAGCGCGCGGAACGCGGCCGCCTGCCGCTCGAGCGCGCGCCGCAGGTCGGCGAGCTCCGGCGCCGTCATCAGCTGCTCGTAGGGCGGATGGTCCGCGCCTTCGGGGTAGCCCTCGTGGAGCCAGGTCAGCGCGACGACGACCGCCCAGTCGGGGTGGCGCTCGCGCACGGCGCGCAGCACCCGCAGAATCTCGTCCTGCCGCGTGTCCATCGCCCGGACGACCGCGAGCACGACATGCGCACGGCTCTCGAGCTGCGCGAGGTCCTCGGTCGGATCGTAGCCGACCTCGCCGAGCCCGCTGCTGTCGAGAAACCGGATCACGGGCACGTCCTGCGGAAAGTCGAAGACGCGCGCCGTCCGCGTGCACGGCTTGAAGCCGAGGCCGATCTCCGCATCCGGGTGCCCCGTGATCGCGCGCACGATCGACGTCTTGCCGGACTGCACCTTGCCGAGCAGCCAGACGACCGGCGCACGCGCACGGGCGAGCTCGCCGATCCGGCTCACCTCCTGCGGATCCGGCTCGGGGTTCAGTACGACGCGACGTATGGTGCGCCAGGCGCGGCTCAGGCGTTCGCCGGCCATCATGTTCACGCGGACACTCCGGGCGGCGCAGCCCGCGTAATGCCGACCCTGTTCACGGCGCCGATACTACCAGCCCGGCGGAACTCGGTGTCAGACACCGTTCCACGCAAAAAAGGTGTCAGACACCAATTTCCGCGGAAAAGGTGTCTGACACCAATTTTCGCCAATTTTCGGGTCAGGGTTCGGAGCGGGGGCGCGGGCGGCCGATGCTCGTGACGTCGATGCGATGCTCGACGGGCTCCGCGGCCTGACGCCTGCGTTTCGCGTCGAGCAGCCAGTGGGGGCAGCGCGCCCGGTCGCCGTACAGGTGCTCGCAGTCGTCGCAGCGCACGCACTCCGTCACGACGATCTTGCGGGCGCGGATCGCGCCCCATTCGCACGCGTTCTCGCAGACCTTGCACTGGCTGCACTCCGACCACCGCTTGATGCGGAAGACGGACAACGTCGACAGCAGGCCGAGCGCCGCGCCGACCGGACACAGGAACCGGCAGTAGAGATTGCGGACGAAGACGCTCGCGACGAGCAGCGCGGCGAGGCCGATCCACAGCGCCGTGGACGCCTGGAACGTGAACATCCAGAACGGCTCGATGTAGCGATAGAACGAGATGTCGCCGCTCAGCAGAAACCATCCGACCGCGCCGGCGAGAACGGCGTACTTCACGTAGCTCGCGCGCCGCTCGATCCAGGGCGGCACCTCGATCTGCCATCGTCGCGGCACGATCGCATCGATGAGCTGCGTCAGCGCCCCGAACGCGCAGATCCTGCCGCAGTAGAGCCGTCCCCACAGCAGCGTCGCCGCGACCGCGAAGATTGCGAACGCATACCACGCCATGCTGTACGAGAAGATCGGCAGGCTCGCCGTCAGCGCGCCGAAAATGTTCGTGATCGACAGGAGCTGACTCTTGTAGACGCCGAGATAGAGCACCGACGCCCCGAGCGTCGCGTACTTCAAGGGGACACTTCGCCGCGAGAAGCCGATCATCGCGAGTCCCGCGAACGCAGCGAACAGCAGGATGTCGGGCCCCTGATCGCGCGCGAGCTCGAGGAGCGTGGGCTCCGCGTCGTCGAGATCCTCGAACCCCCACGGGTCCTCTTCCGCGGCCGTCTGAGCGAGCGCGGCGAGCGGCCCGAGCAGCGCGGCGGCAAGCGTCACGCGGGACGCGGCGAGGATCATCCCGGCGCGCGAGCCGCGCTCCGCGGTCTCGGGGCACCGAAGGCGCCGCCCGCCGCCCGCCGCGATCATCGTTCCGGCGGCGCGAGGTATGCGCGCGCGATGCGGCGGGCGCTGTTGCGCACCGCCCGGCTCGCGCTCGCGACGGTCACCGTCGCCCGCGAGATCGCATCGATGTCCTCCCCGACCCGAAACCGATCGCGCACGCTCTTGCCGACGAACTGCTCGGGCCAATGCGGGAGGTCCACCGAGAAGTAGCCGTACGGCTCCCGATGCTCGACGACGATCACGCCGGTGAGGACGCCGGACGTGTCCATGCCGACGAGCATCTTGATCGGACCGTCGTAGGCGCGCTCGAGCGGCTCGAGCTCCGTCGTCCAGAACGCGAGGCCGAGCAGCTCCGCTTCGCCGTCCGGACCGGGGGGACCGAACGCCTTGAAGTGCGGCGGATTGCCTTCCTTCGCCGAGAAGGCCGCCGCATCCGGAAACAGGCTTTCGAGCTGCCCGCGCAGGACCGGATCGTCCACCGATTGGCTGCGGACCGTCGCCGACGCGACCAGGCAGAGCACGACGGCGATGAGTCCGATTCGCAAGGCGGGCTCCCTCCTCTTCCCGCTGCGATTATCGCGACGCCCGACGCCGAGGGTCAAACTCGCCGGCGCGCGCCGCAGAAGCTCCGCGCCGCGCATCGCGCGTGACGCGCCGGCGTTTGGAGAAACCGCTCCCGGCGTGGTAAGTATTCACGCGGACGGGAAAAGCGACGAGTGCGGATCGTGCCGGGCAAGCGGACGAAGCAAATCTCGAGGCGCGCGGGCGAAGCGATCGCATCGGCCGCGCTCGGCACCGTGCTGCTGATGACGGGCGTCGATGCCGCGGCCCAGAGCCGGGCGCTCGAGCGCCGTCTCGAGTCGGCCACGCGGGTCGATTGCCGCTTCACGGCGCTGGCGACCGGAGACTGGTCGGGCGCCGAGGCGAAAGCGACGGTCACCGAAGTCGAGCACACGGCCGCGTTCTTCGACATCGACGTCGACGGCGGCACCGCCGAGGCGGAAGGCGCGTTCGGCACGACGTTTATCGTCGTCCGCTATGCGCGCGGCTACCTGCACTTCATGCAGATGAGCGACGGGGGACCGCTCTACCTCACGACCGTGCTCGCACAGGAATCGGGGATTGGGCGGCTCAAGGCCGTGCAGACGCGGCACGAATACCTGCCGACCGCGCTGCCGGGGTTCACCTCGCGGCCGGAAATGTACGTCGGCGACTGCGAGGTCACGGGCAGCCCGCGATAGGCGCCGCAGGCGCCCCGGCGCGGAAGGCGGCGCCGTCCCTGGCCGACGGCGCCCGTGAGGCGCCGTCTCCTTCATTCGGTCAAGCTGAACGCGGCGTGTCTTCGACCGCCGGCGAGGTCGGCGAAGAGTATAGGCGGACCGATCACTTTTGACGTTGTAGAATTCTCAAGACCGCATCATTCCTCAGCGTGACTTCGCACCGTCATCGGGGACATAGAGAGCCTCGATTCGAGCGGCGTCGCCCGCCGAGAGCCCAGAGACGTTCGCGATGTCGCCGCGGCTCCCGAGCTGCTCCCGGTAGCGGCGGAAAAACTCGAGGACGTCCCCGCCGTAGCCGAAGAAGTACATGATGTCGGCGTAATCCGCGGTGTGCTCGAGCCCGAACGCATGGCCGAGCTCGTGGACGCACGTCAGATAGACGATGCTGTCGCGCAGCAGCGGATCCGCGAGCGCCGCCGCGGCGATGTCGGGACCGAGCGCACGCACGTCCGGCCGGACGTACACCTCGGCGCCGCGCCGCCCGTTCACGAGGATCGGACGCATCTCGCCGTACTGGCCCGCGCTCGCCGGGACGAAGTAGATCCGCACGAGCGCCTCGTCCTCGGGGGCCTCGGCGAGCTCGATCGCGCCGCCGGCCGCCTTCCTCCACGCCTCGAGCGCCCACCGCGCGAGCTCGCGGTCGGACTCGCGGTACATCGAGCCCGGCGCGCCCTCCGCGATGTGATACGTGACCGGCCCGTCCGCTTCGAGCGGCGCGATCAGGGCCTGCTGCGCGTGAACGGCTGGCGCGGCCGTGACCACGAGGAAGACCAGCCGGAGCGCTGCCCGGCGGGCCCCCGCCCGGAAGTCGGCACGGGCTTGGCGAGGCCGGCGGGCCGCGGAGTGCGGCGACATGTGCGCGGTCATGCGGCGTCGTCTCGATGTCATGCAGCTCGTGCTCCTGACCTCATGGCAGCTCATCCGCTTCCTGCTCCGCGAGCGCGTCCGCTTCGACGAGCTCGCACTTGATCGTCGGGGGCACTCCTTCCGCCGCCATCGCGGCGGTCTGGACCTCCGTGCAGACCGGCCGGGAGCGGAGATACGCCGGCTTGATGTGAGCGAACAATTTCGCCGATTCGCCGGGGTCGGCGCAAAACGTGGCGACGCCGACGCCGTTGAGGCCGACGCCGAAGCCGCCGGTGAGCGCGTTGCAGAGCTCGGCGATCGCGCGGCCGACGCGCGTGCGCGCGTTGCCGGGCGACATGGCGGACGGACCGCCGCGGCCTCGATAGCGCTCGGCCGCCTCGAAGATGCTCTCCGACGGACCCGGTTCCTCGGGGGGCGGCGCTTCGACGAGATCGTCGAGCGAGAACGTCAGGTAACCCTCTTCCCGCTCGCGCTGCTCGCGAGCCTCCTCGATCGCGCGGCGCCAGGCCTCCTCGAGGTCAGCCTCCGTCACGACGAAGCTGCGCGCCGCGTTGTCGGCGGCCGGCTCCGGAGGCGGCCTCTCGGGAGGCGTTTCGGGCGCGGGCGCCGCGGGCGCAACGTCCGCCGGGGCCGGCTCCTCGGACGGCTCGGCCGGAGGCGCCGACTCCGCCGCCGGCTCGGGCTCGGAAGACTCGGGCTCGAGCGTCGGCTCCGGCTCGAGCGTCGGCTCCGGCTCGGGCGCCGGCTCCGGCTCGGGGGCCGGCTCGCGCTCCGGCGGCTCGTGCTCAGGTGCGACGTCGGGCACGGGCGCCGGATCCGCCGCCGGCACGGCTGCGGGATCCGGCAGCGGCAGATCGGCGAGCCACACGACCTCGACCGACCGGACCGGCTCGGGCTCGACCGGTTTCCACGAGACACGCAGCACGGCCCCGAGGACGAGCGCATGGAGCGCGAGCGAGCCCGCGCATGCAGCGATGAGCCTCCTCGTCCTCGCGCTCAGCCGTTGCACGTGAAGCTCACGACGCGGACGCGGAGGAAGATGCGGCGAGCCGGGACATCACGTTCTTCTTGTCGGGGGGCGTCATGCTCCTAGACCGGCCGTTCCGGACGAAGTTCTGGGTCTCCGGCGAGTTTCCGCTACACTGACGCGCCTGTGCCACCTGTCCTGATCCGGAGTATTGCATGGTCACGCAACACGTCAGGCGCGGGCTCCTGATCGGCGCTGCTCTGCTCTGCCCGGCGGCGCTGGCCCAATCCGGGCCGGACCCGCAGAGCTTGTCCGCCGTGCTCGCCTGCGCCGATATCGAGCGCGAGATTCTGCGGCTCGAATGCTACGACGACGCGGTCGCGGCGCTGCGCCGCGGCCCCGCGGCGAATGCGGCGAGCGCCCGAAGCCAGGCGGCCGCGGCAAGCCCGGCCGCGCGCGGCCCCGCCGCAGCGCCCGCGGAGCGGGCCGCCGAGACCGATGACGTCCGTACGCCGCCGCCCCGGGTCGTCGCCGAGCGCGAGCTCCCCGCGGCCCGCGGAGCCGGCGCCGCACGCAGCAGCGGCGGCGCCGAGAGCACCGGCGGCGACAGACAAGTCACGATCGTCGAGGTCCGGACGCAGGTCCCGGGACGCGCGGTGTTCATCACGTCCGAAGGGGAAGAGTTCGTGCAGACCAGCGGCCGCCTGAGGCTCTTTCTGCCAGAAGTGCCGTTCCAGGCCAATCTGCGCTCGGGCGCCGTCGGCGGCAGATTCCTGACGCCCGAGGGCACGCGCCGAAGCATCCGAATCTCGGTGCGGGACTGAGCCGATCAGCGCTCCGGCGGCTTCACCGCCCAGAGCACGAGGGCATACGCGTATCGATCGTCCCAGCGCGTGCCCTTCTCCCGGCGCGGCAGGCGGCGGCGCCGGCGGCCGCCGCCCGCCGGGGCCGCATCGCCCGCAGCCGCCCCGGTGCCCGGCGCGGCGGGCGGTGGTGAGCCGGAAGCCGCCGTGCCGTCGTCCGCTCGCGCGCCTTCCGGCCGGACCTCGGCCTCACCGGCCGCGGCTGCGGCGTCGCCGGGCGTCCGCAAGCCGGGCTCCGCTTCCTTCCGCTTGCGCTTGCGCCGCGGAAACCACTTGAGCGGATTGAGGAACTTCTTCGATCGCCAGAGCGAATCGCCGAAGAAGCCGTACTCGGTGATGCCGAGCCGCTCGCAGTGCTCCTCGAGCTCTCGGCGGGAGAACGGATATTCCTCGCCGATCGTCCACCTGCCGGTGCGCTCCGTGATCCACTTGTAGAGCCGATAGGGCGGATTGTGCGCGTTCGGCACGGAGATGAACGCGAGGCCGCCTTCCTTCAGCACGTCGAAGTGCGCCTTGATGATCGCGTGCCTCTCGTCGCCGAGGAAGTGCTCGGCGAGCCCGAACGACATGGACACGTCGTATCTGCCGCGCAGCTCGTCGGACAAGCCGAGCGCGTCCTGCAGCACGAGCGAGACCGGCAGCCCGAGATTCTCGAACACGCGGCGCGAGCGCTGCAGCGCGATCTCGGAATAATCGAGCACCGCGACGCTCGCGCCGCGGCCTGCCATCAGCGCGGCGTTCGTTCCGCGCCCGGCGCCGAGCTCGAGGACGGAAAGCTGATCGAAGCCCGGGAAGCGCTCGAGGATCTTCGCCTCGATCCGCTGCCAGCGGACGAGCCGCTCCTCCTTCGCGACCGCGTAGAGATCCTTCTCGACCGAAGGGGAGCGGGTCCAGACGCTGTCCCAGAGCTGTGCAGTGTTGCGTTCGGCCATGTGCAGACGCGGGCTCCTATCGATCAGGGCTCGGGCCGCAAGTAGTAGTTGAACGCCGCCCCCCGCGCGCGTGCATTCGCCCAGACGATCAGCATCTCCTCGAGCACGTGGGCATAACGCAGCGGACCGAAGTCGACGACCTCGAGGCCCATGCCTTCGATCAGCCGCGCGATGACGGCTTTCGCCTCCTCGTCGTCGCCCGCGATCGGGATCGTGACGGGGCCGCCCGAGCTTTCGGGATCGATCATCGTCCGGTAGTTCAGCGTGTTGAACGCCTTCACGACGCGCGCGCCCGGCGCGGCCGCCTGAATCAGCTCCGCGTTCGAGCCCTCGCCCGGGACGTCGTGCACGAGCCAGCCGTCGTCGCCGCGCCCGACCCGGTTCGTCGGATCGAGGATGATCTTGCCGGAAAGATCGCCGAGCTGGCGCGTGACCTCCTCGGCGACGCCGCCCGGCACGGCGAGCACGACGATATCGGCGCCGGCGGCCGCGTCCTGCTGCGTCGTCGCGGTGGCGTTCGCGCCGGTGCGCACGACGAGCTCGGCGACGTCGTCGCGTTCCGGATTGCGCGAGCCGTAGACGATCGTGTGGCCCTGAGCGGCGAATTCCGGCCCGAGCGCGCCGGCCACCTGCCCCGTCCCGATGATGGCGATCGTCTCCGCGGCCGCGCCCTTGGGGATCGCGGCGACGGCGCCGGCGGCAAGCGCTGCGGCAATCAGCTTCACGTGCATGCGCATGAAAAGTCCCCCCGTTCGTTCGATCGAGCGGGCACGGCCCGCGGGCCGGCCGTCGAGAAAGCGTGCGGAGGCCATCATACGACAGCCGGGAGCGCGGAGAACCGCCGTCGACCGCCGGGCGGCGGGCCGGATTCTCCGCGGATTCCCTCTATAATCCGGGTCGAGTCGGGACGCCGCCCGCGGGTGTAGGGGGAATAACAATGCAACACGATCGTCACTCGGGCCTGGATCGCAGAACCTTCATCGGACGGAGCGCAGCCGCCGCGGCGCTGACCTTGGCCGGCCTGCCGCTCAAGTCGCTCGGTCAGGACCGGCGCCTTGCGTCGATCGGCGGCATCGCGAAGACGCGCGTCGGCCGGGTCCGCGGGCTTCTGAAGGACGGCGTTCATCAGTTCTGGTGCGTGCCGTACGGAGCGCCGACCGGCGGCGCGAATCGCTTCATGCCGCCCGCGCCGCCCGCGCCCTGGACGGGCGTCAGGGACCACTTCGAGATCACGTTCGCAGCGCCCATCGAGCCGGGCGCGGAAGAGCCGGCGCCCGTCGTCACGGCGCTGAACCGCCACACGCCGCAGAGCGAAGACTGCCTCACGGTCAACGTCTTCACGCCCGGCCTCGACAACAAGGCGCGGCCGGTCATGGTCTGGATGCACGGCGGCGGGTTCTCCGTCGGCTCCGGCAACTACCTGCTGTACGACGGAACGAATCTCGCGAAGAAGGAGGACGTCGTCGTCGTCGCCGTGAACCATCGGCTCAACATCTTCGGGTTCCTGCATCTCGCCGATCTCGGCGGCGAGAAGTGGGCACGGTCGACGAACGTCGGCATGCAGGATCTCGTCGCGGCGCTCGCCTGGGTCCGCGACAACATCGAGAATTTCGGCGGCGACCCGGACCGGGTGACGATCTTCGGGCAGTCCGGCGGCGGCGGCAAGACGACGACGCTGATGGCGATGCCGTCGGCCCGCGGGCTTTTCCATCGATCGATCGCGCAGAGCGGCTACGCGTTCCGGGGGCAGACCGCGGACGATGCGACCGCGGGCGCGGAGCAGCTGCTGCGCCGGCTCGGGCTGCGCAACGATCAGCTCGATCGGCTGCAGGCGCTCGACTTCCGGCAGATCCAGGCGGCCTATTACGCGCAGCCGCGCATCCCGCGCCTCGGCACGGGGCCGGTGATCGACGGCCGCATCCTGCCTCGGCACCAGTGGGACCCGACGGCGCCGTCCTATTCGGCCGACGTCCCGTTCATGACGGGATCCACCGAGACCGAGGACGGCTGGCTCGGGCCCGCCGAGTACGATCTCTCGGACGAGGACATGCTCGAGCGGTTCACGACGAGGATCGCGAACGGCGACGCGGCGGAAGCACGCCGCCTGATCGATCTCTACAAGCGTCTCTATCCGAACCGGCGCAATCAGATGCTGTGGCTGACCGCCGACGCGGACAACACGCGCCGCTGGAGCGCGCAGGAGATGTGCCGCCTGAAGCACGCGCAGAACGGCGCGCCGGCGTACCTGTACTTCTTCGACTGGCACTCGCCGGTGCACAACAACCGCATGGGCGCGTACCACACGCTCGACATTCCGTTCGTCTTCTACAACCTCGACATCGGCGCATCGATGACGGGCGCCGCGCAGTCCCGCTACGCCCTCGGGCACGTGATGAGCGCCGCGTGGGCGGCGTTCGCGCGCACCGGCAATCCGAACCATGCGGACATGCCGCACTGGCCGGCGTTCGACCCGGAGCGCTACCCGACGATGATGTTCGGCGAGACCGTGCGCATGCAGAACGACCCGAATCGCGAGACGCGCCTCGCGATCGAGGCCCTGAAGCGGCGCGCGTCTTAGGAAACGGTGTCGGACACCTTCCCGCAAGAACGGGGTGTCTGACAGCGCTTGTCGAAAATCGGTGTCGGACACCGATTCTGGAAACTGGGTGTCAGCAGGCGATCCTCCTCCGAGAAGGACGCGGAGGCGCCGCCGGAAGCTCTGGGGAGAACAGACGAATGACCGAGAAAAAGACCGATCGACTGGCCTTCGCTGTGCGCGCTGCGATCGCCGCGGCGGCGCCCGCCCTCGCGGCGCCGGCCTTCGCCCAGATGGAATGCGCGGACCTCGCCGGCCTCGACCTGCCGGACACCGAGATCACGCTCGCCGAGCGGGTCAACGCGGGCACGTTCGCGGCGCCGGGCGGCGGTCAGGCCCTCGAGGTGCCGGCGATGTGCCGCGTCGCCGGCGTCGTCGAGCCCGCGATCAAGTTCGAGGTCTGGCTGCCGGAAGGCGAAGCCTGGAACGGGCGCTTTCAGGCGGTCGGCGGCGGCGGCCTCGCGGGCGTCATCAGCTATCCGGCGATGGCGCAGGCGGTGCGCGGCGGATACGCGTCCGCATCGACGGACACCGGCCATGAAGCCTCGGACAGCACCTGGCTCGGCGATCGTCAGCGGATCATCGACTACGGCTACCGCGCGATCCACGAGATGACGGTCAAGGCGAAGGCGTTGATCGACGCGCACTACGGCACCGCGCCCGAGTACTCCTATTTCAACGGCTGCTCCACCGGCGGCCGACAGGGGCTGATGGAAGCGCAGCGCTTCCCGGACGACTACGACGGCATCGTTTCCGGCGCGCCGGTCAACCGCTTCACGCACTTGCACATCGGGCAGCTGTGGACCGCCCATGCGACGCTGAAGAAGCCGGGCGCCGTGCTGGCGCCCGAGGACTTCGCGCTCGTCAGCGCCAAGGTGCTCGAGATGTGCGACGCGAACGACGGCGTCGAGGACGGCATCCTGGCCGATCCGCGCACGTGCGATTTCGATCCCGGCGTGCTCGAGTGCAAGGCCGGGCAAACGGAAGGCTGCCTTGCGGAGCCGAAGATCGAAGCCCTGCGGATGGTCTATCAAGGCGCGGTGAATCCGCGCACCGGCGTGCAGATCTACCCGGGCCTCGAGCCGGGCGGCGAGGCGGCCCAGCCGGGCAACCCCGGCTGGAGCATGCTGATGAACGGGCGCACGCCGTTCTTCATCGACCAGGCCGTCATCGGCGGCATGGTTTTCGAGAACGACGACTGGGACTGGACCACGTTCGACTTCGACAAGGACGTCGAGATCGTCGACGCGAAGCTGTTCGGCGTGCTGAACGCCGTCGATCCCGATCTGCGCGACTTCAAGGCGAACGGCGGCAAGCTGATCATCTACCACGGCTGGAACGACCCGGGCGTGATGCCGCAGCAGACCATCGACTACTACGAGAGCCTCATCGACTTTGCCGCGAAGGCGACTGGCGAGGACGGCGCCGCCTTCACGGACGAATACGTGCGGCTGTTCATGATGCCCGGCGTGGGCCATTGCCGCGGCGGCGCGGGACCCGATCAGGCCGACTTCATGAGCGCGATCGTCAACTGGGTCGAGGACGGCAAGGCGCCCGAGCAGATCGTCGCGAGCAAGGTCGAGAGCGGCGAGGTGACGATGACGCGGCCGCTCTGTCCGCATCCGCAGGTGGCGCGGTATGCGGGCAGCGGCGATCCGAACGACGCCCGCAACTTCCACTGCGCGCTGCCCGAGTAGCGCCGGGGGCATCAGGCAGGCTCGGCGCCGGACGACCGGCGCCGAGCTCGAGCGGCGCGGCCTAGCCCGGATTTCTCACAGCTGAGGTAGTGCATCGGGCTCTGAAGTGAGCAAAACTTGAGTTGCAACAACAAGTTTTCG
>Ga0079224_100000686_pt1 | contig 34915 bp, 26 predicted proteins | sample Stecom2015_FD_80414 | JGI IMG/M metagenome (GOLD analysis project Ga0079224, IMG submission 80414) | Agricultural soil microbial communities from Utah to study Nitrogen management - Steer compost 2015 | ecosystem: Environmental > Terrestrial > Soil > Agricultural land | place: USA: Utah... | reverse complement strand
TGGATCAGGAACAGCTCGTCGAAGAAGGCCTTGAACTCCTCGTCCTTCGCGCCGATCTCGCGCACGCCCTGCGTCATCAGCCGGATCAGCGGCGGAATGCGCTGCGCCAGCTCGCGCCGGCTGTGCCGTTCGCCGCTCTCGTCGAGACTCCACAACAGGTCGTCGACCACGCGCATCGACACCTGGAACTCGGCGCTCTCCTCGCCGTCGCGTAACGCCGCGGTGCGCAGGTGGCGCAGCCAGACGTTCATCAGGAAGTCACGTACCGACTCGGGCGCCGGATGCTTTCGCAGCCGCTCGGCGAGCATCGCGTGCAACTGGCCGGTGACCTCCTCCTCGCGCTCGCGGCTCGGGCGGCGCGCATAGTCGCGCCGGTTGCGTCGGCCCGGCGTCTCCTCGAGCGTGCGCCGCTCGCGCACGACGTGCTCGACCAGCTGCCCGACGTTGCGCGCCGCGCGTGCGTACTCCTTCTGCACCTGCTGCGCCATCACCGCCGAGCGGGCCTGCAAGGCGCTCGTCACGATCTCGACGGCGCGCACGACGGTCTCGAGCCGGCGGTGCAGCTCGCTGCCGCGCGTGATCTCGTCGGCGAAGGCCGAGGAGATCGCACCGAGGTGCTCGATGAGCCGACGCAGCGACCGCGGCTCGTCGCCCAGGTAGCCGGGGTCGAGCAGCGCCAGCGACAGCGTGGGCTGCTGCAGGCGCCAGACGAGCGGGCGCACCGCCTCCGGCACCCGACGCTCGTCGATCACGTAGTCGAACATCGCGGCGACGACGTCGACGATCGCGAGCTGTGCCGACGACGCGCCCGCGTCCCGCAGGCGGGTGCGCACGTTGCCGAAGAATTTCGCACGCGCCTCCCGGCTGTAGGGCATCGCGCCGATCGAATGCGCGAACGCGACGGCGTCGCGTTCGAGATCGAGCACCGGCTGCAGCGTGGGCAAGGCGCGCAGCCGCGGCCCCGACGGCTCGCCCGCGAGCGGCGAAGTGCCGAGCGTCGCCGCGTCGCGCTCGGCGCGGGCGGCCAGGTCGATCGGACGGGCGGGCTCGGGCGGGCGGGCGTCGACACCCTCGTCGGCAGAGCCGGCACTCGGCGCGGCGGCGGGCGCGGCACTCGGCTCCGCGGTAGCGGACACGGCGCCGGGCTCCACGGTAGCGGACGCGGCACCGGGCTCGGCGGCAGCTGTCGCAACGCTCGGCTCGATGGCGGGCGCGCGCCCGGAGACGCGGGTGGCCGCACGCGAATCGGAACCGCCGGCTTCGCGCCAACGCTCCTCGTCGGACCCCCGCCCGCTCGGCTCCGCCGGGGGAGACGGCCGTTCGTCCGATGCGCCGTCGAGCGCTTCGTCCGAGACACCCATTCGGGCGAGGAAGCGTTCGGCCGCGTCGATCGCATCGGCCATCGGCTCGGCGAAGCGCTTCCAGGCGAGATGGCGGAGGCGATCGCGCGCACGGTCGCCTTCGGCAGCGCCCGCGACGCCGGCCAGCAGCGCCGCCGCCATCGTGCGTGCGCCGAGCGGATTGCGCTCGTCGTCGTCCCACGAAAACGAAGCGCCGAGCAGCCGGCGAAGGCGCGCGACGTATCGCGGATAGACGGCGCCGACCTGCTCGCGCGCTTCGCGTGCGAGTTCACCGGCGGCGATCTGCTGCTCGAGCTCGTCGTCGTCGACGAGCTCGAGCGCACCGGTCGGCTCGTGGGCGGCCTCGAGGCAACGCTGCACGCGTCGCTCGAATGCGCGCTCGACCTCTTCGACCCGGTCGGCCGCCTCGCGCCGAAGCCGCATCGCCGCGGCGAACAGTGCCTGGCGGTCGCGCCCGTCGAGCGCCCCCTCGGCCGCCTCGTCGAGCGCGTCGGCCAATGCCGGAAGCCCCCCGGAAGCGGCCGCGCGCAGCGCCTGCGCGATCCGATCGCGAAGATGCTGGAACAGCGGCGAAGGCTGCGGCGACCCGGCAGGAGAGAGAAGCGGTGCGGGCATCGAGGCTCATGGGGCGCACCCCGCGACCGGGACGAACCAAGACCGGGCAGGTCGTGCGAACAGGCGCGATGCTAGCGGATCGGTCGGCGTGTTCGCGTGAACAAATCGTCGATGCGCGTCCGCCGGACGTGACGATCGACGCGAGCGGAACGAATGCGCACGCCGGGTGTGACGAATCGCACGGCGGAAGCGCGCGAATCGTGTTCGTTCGTCCGGCAGGCGAAGCGGCGACGTGCGGTGGGCGGGAGGTGCGGGAAGGTGCCGGATGCGGCACGGTGGCGGAGAGGGTGGGATTCGAACCCACGGTACGGATGGACCGTACACCGGATTTCGAGTCCGGCGCATTCGACCACTCTGCCACCTCTCCGGGCCCGCGCGCATCGCACGCGCGAAGCCGGCGAGTATAGCAAAGCGACGACGACGAAGCGGCGGCCGCGGGCCGCGCCGTCGGTCCAGCGCCGCACCGCGCAGGGCGCGATCAGCCGATGCGGTCGATCCCGCCCATGTACGGGACGAGCGCTGGCGGCAGACGGATCGAGCCGTCGGCCTGCTGCCCGTTCTCGAGCACGGCGACGAGGGCGCGTCCGACGGCGAGCCCCGAGCCGTTGAGCGTGTGCACGAACGCGGGCTTGCCGTCGGCCTTGCGATAGCGCGCCTGCATCCGCCGCGCCTGGAAGGCCTCGCAGTTCGACACCGACGAGATCTCCCGGTAGCCACGCTGCGACGGCAGCCACACCTCGAGATCGTAGGTCTTGGCCGCCGAGAAGCCCATGTCACCCGTGCACAGCAGCACGACGCGGTACGGCAGCTCGAGCTTGCGCAGCACGTTCTCGGCGTGGCCCACCATCTGCTCGAGCGCGTCGTACGAGCGCTCCGGCTCGACGATCTGCACCATCTCGACCTTGTCGAACTGATGCTGGCGGATCATCCCGCGCGTATCGCGGCCGTGCGCTCCCGCCTCCGAACGGAAGCACGGCGTGTGCGCAGTGAGCCGCAGCGGCAGCGACCCGGCCGCGACGATCTCGTCGCGCACGAGGTTCGTCAGCGGCACCTCGGAGGTGGGGATCAGGTACAGCGGCTCGCCTTCGCCCTGCTGGCCACCCTTGCGCGCCGCGAAGAGATCGGTTTCGAACTTCGGCAGCTGGCCGGTACCGCGCATCGTCGTCGCGTTGACCACGTACGGCACGTAGCACTCGACGTAACCGTGCTCGAGCGTCTGCAGGTCGAGCATCAGCTGTGCCAGCGCGCGGTGCAGGCGCGCGATCGCGCCGCGCATCACGACAAAGCGCGCGCCGGAGAGCTTCGTCGCGGCCTCGAAATCCAGGCCGAGCGGCGCACCGAGATCGACATGATCGCGCGCCTCGAAGTCGAAGGCCGCGGGTTCGGTCCCGGTCGGGCTCCAGCGCCGGATCTCCACGTTCGCACTCTCGTCGGCGCCTTCGGGAACGGATTCGTGCGGGAGATTCGGCCACTGCAGCAGCCACTGCGCGAGCTGGTCGCGAACGGCGTCGTTGTCGCGCGCGATCGCGTCGAGCTCGGCGTTGACCTGCGCGGATTCGGCGAGCGCCGCCGAAACGTCCTCGCCGGCAGCCTTGCGCCGGCCGATCGACTTCGACAGCGCATTGCGCTGCGCCTGCAGCGCCTCGGTGCGCGTCTGCAGCGTCTTGCGCTTCGCCTCGAGTGCGCGGAACGCCGCGAGATCGAAGTCGACACCACGGCTGCGCAACCGTGCGGCAACGGTCTCGGGATCTTTTCGTAGCTGGTTCAGGTCGAGCACGGCGGTCGGAGTGCGAAGCGTCGATCGAGTGTATCAAGGCGCGCCGGGGCCGCCTCGACGGCGGGGGCGGCCGAACGCCGCGGCCGCAGCGCGGTCCGACCGTCGGCCAGCGCGTGACCGGTCATTCCGGGACCGTTCCGCCTTCCCCCTTCTCCCGCCGCGCTTCGCTCCTTCCTCCTTCGCCTCGCGCGGACCGATCGAGCGCGCGCAGCGACGCGAGCTTCTCGCCGATGCGCAGCTCGAGTCCCCGGTCGACGGGAACGTAGAAGCGCTGCGGCTCGACGCCGTCGGGGAAATAGCGCTCACCGGCCGCATAGCCGCCGGGTTCGTCGTGCGCGTAGCGGTACGAGCGGCCATGGCCGAGTCGCTTCATCAAGGCGGTAGGCGCGTTGCGCAGGTGCATCGGCACCGGCGCCGAGCCGTGCTCGGCGACGAAGGCGCGCGCCCTCTTCCAGGCGACGTAGACCGCGTTCGACTTCGCCGCACAGGCGAGATAGACGACCGCCTGCGCGAGCGCGAGCTCGCCTTCCGGCGAGCCGAGCCGCTCGTAGACCTCGGCGGCGCCGAGCGCGAGCTCCTGCGCGCGGGGATCGGCCAGCCCGACGTCCTCGTTGGCCATGCGCACGATGCGCCGCGCGAGGTAGCGTGGATCGGCGCCGCCGTCGAGCATGCGCGCGAGCCAGTAGAGCGCGGCGTCGGGGTCGGAGCCGCGCACCGACTTGTGCAGCGCGCTGATCTGGTCGTAGAAGGCTTCGCCGCCCTTGTCGAAGCGGCGCAGGTTCTGCGACAGCGCGGTCTGGAGGAAATCCGCGTCGACCGTTGCACGCTGCGCGCTGCGCGCCGCGTCGGTGACGACCTCGATGGCGTTGAGCAGGCGCCGGGCGTCGCCGTCGGCCCATCCGATCATCCGCTCGCGTGCCCGCGGCTCGAAGGCGACGCCGTTGCCGTCCTGCGCGAGCACCGCGAGCGCACGTTCGAAGAGCGTGGAGAGCTCGTCGGTCGACAGCGGCTGCAGCACGTAGACGCGCGCCCGCGAGAGCAGCGCGCCGACGACCTCGAAGGAGGGATTCTCGGTGGTGGCGCCGACGAAGACGAACAGGCCGCTCTCGACGTGCGGGAGGAACGCGTCCTGTTGCGCCCGGTTGAAGCGGTGCACCTCGTCGACGAAGACGATCGTGCGGCGGCCCTGCTCGCCTGCGGCCTGTGCGGCGGCAACGGCGTCGCGGATGTCCTTCACGCCGCCGAGCACGGCGGAGATCGCGATGAACTGCGCGTCAAAGGCGTCGGCCATCAGCCGCGCCAGCGTCGTCTTGCCGACGCCGGGCGGACCCCAGAAGATCATCGAGTGCGGCCGGCCCGACTCGAAGGCGACGCGCAACGGGCGGCCGGCACCGAGCAGATGCGACTGCCCGATCACCTCGTCGATGGAACGCGGACGCAATCGCTCGGCGAGCGGCGTCGCCGCCCGTTCCGTGGGACGGACGGCGCGTACGGCGGGGACGGCGGGGTCCGCGCCCGCCGCTTCAGACGGCTTCCGCGGCGACACTGCGAACCCGCGTCGCACGCCCGGCGCGGAACGCGCCGAGGATCAGCAGCGCCAGCGCGGCGGCGATGCCGACGAAGACGAGCTTCGGCGAGTTCGCGTCCATCAGCATCCCGAAGAACAGCGGCGAGGTCGACATGCCGATGTCCAGGCCCGAATAGACGACGCCGTAGACGCGCCCGGTGGCGCCGGGCGGCGTCGAGCGCCGGATCAGCATGTCGCGCGACGGATTGGCGAGCCCGCCGGAGATGCCCATCGCCGCGAAGACGAACGGCACCGCGACGCCCGGCCACGGAAGCCAGGCGAGCCCGAGCGCGAGGATCGCGGCCACTCCGAAGCACACGGCGATCACGCGCTCGGCGCGCTCCGGGTCGCCGGCGAGGAAGCCGCCGGCCAACGTGCCGGCCGCGCTGCCGAGCATGTACGCCGTCAGGCACCAGGCAACCGCCTCGAGCGGCACGCCATGCAACAGGCGCGCCGCCTCGGGGGCGAAGCTCTGCACGCCGCCGAGCGCGAAGGCGAACGCGCAGAAGAACGCGAAGCCGAGCCAGACCGCGGGCAGCCGCAGGAAGGCGAGCGCGCTCTGCCCGTTGTCGGCCGCCGCATGCGGCTGCGTGCGGGGCACCTCGAGCGCGGCGCGGTTCCACCAGACGATCGCAAGCACGACGAGCGAGACGAGCGCCGCGCCGACGTACGCCGCACGCCAGCCGGCGAACTGCGTGATCGTCACGAGAAATACCGGCGCGAGCGCCCAGCCGAGGTTGCCCGTCACGCCGTGCACGGCATAGGCGTGTCCGATGCGGGCAGCCGAGATGCGCGCGTTCAGGATCGAATAGTCGACCGGATGGAACGCCGCGTTGCCCAACCCGGCGAGCACCGCCCCGAACGCGAGCATCGCCGGGCCCTTGCTGACGGCGAAGACGAGTGCCGCGACGACGAACAGCGCGATCGACCCGAGCAGCACCGGCAGTGCCCCGACCCGGTCGACGAGGAAGCCGGCGAGCGACTGCCCGATCCCCGAGACGACGAAGAAGATCGTCATCAGCAGGCCGAGCTCGGCGTACGACAGCAGGAACGCGTCCTTCAGCCAGGGGAACAGCGGCGCCAGCAGCAGCTGCGAGAAGTGCGAGAGCGCGTGTGCGATGCCCACGACGGCAACGACGCGCGCATCGTCGGCGCGCGATGCGCGCGCGGCGTGCGTAATGGTGCTCATGGGCCTGATTCTACGCGGGGGGCCCCCGACCGGCCGTTGCCGTGCTCCCGCGACATGTCACTGCTCGACGACGTCGGCCCCCGGCGGCGGCTCGAAGCGGAATGTGTTCGCGGGCAGCGGCGGGTCACGCACGACGTCGTGGAACTCGAAGCGCACGGTGCGTCCGAACGCATCCTGGACCTGCATCGCCGCCGGCAGCCCCGCGCGAAAGCCGAACTCGATGCGCTGATAGCCGGTTTCGGGACTGTGCGGCACGGCCTCGACCCACGCGAGTCCGTCGCGCTCGGGCAGCGCGCGCAGCGTGAATCCGCTTTCGACGTCGCTCGAGCCGAACAGGATCGCCGCCGGCGTCGAGGCCAGCGCGTCGCGCAACCGGCGCACCGTCACCTGGTTCAGGTCCTTGTCGTGGAAATACAGCCGCTCGCCATCGGCGACGAGCAGCTGCTCGTAGGGCTCTGTGACCTCCCATCGGAAGCGGCCGGGACGTTCGAAGGCGAAGCGCCCGCTGCTCGACTCGACGACGCGGCCGTCGCGCAGCACCTGCTGCCGGAAGGTGCCGCTCGCCGCTCGCGTGCCCGACAGGAACTCGTGCAGCGGATCGGAGGCTGCCGGCTGGGCGTGAGCCGCGGCACCGCCGAGCAGCGCGACGGCCGATACGAGCAGCGCCGCACCGAATGCGAGCAGCGCGGCGAGCGACGCGCGCGATACCGCGCAGCCGAGACGGCGCGAGCCGGGACTGCGCGCCGACATCCCTCAGGCGTCCTCGGGTGCGGGGACGAGCAGCTCGCGGTTGCCGTTGGTCGCCATCGCCGAGACCAGCCCCGAGCGCTCCATCTGCTCGAGCAGGCGCGCGGAGCGGTTGTAGCCGATACGCAGATGGCGCTGCACGAGCGAGATCGACGCACGCCGATGCTTCATCACGACGGCGACCGCCTGGTCGTACAGAGGATCGGCCTCGCCGTCGACGCCTGCCTCGGCCAGCGTCTGCGAGAGCCCGCCGAAGCCGACCGCACTGCCCGCGTCGACCTCGCCGGGCACACCGCCCTCGAGGATGCCCTCGACGTACTGCGGATCGGCCAGTTCCTTCCAGTGCGCGACGACCTTGTGAACCTCCTCGTCGGCGACGAAGGCGCCGTGCACGCGCATCGGCACGCCGCCGCCCGGCGGCAGGTACAGCATGTCGCCCTGCCCGAGCAGCGACTCCGCGCCCATCTGGTCGAGGATCGTGCGCGAGTCGATCTTCGAGGAGACCTGGAACGCGATGCGGGTCGGGATGTTCGCCTTGATCAGCCCGGTGATCACGTCGACCGACGGACGCTGCGTCGCGAGAATCAGGTGGATGCCCGCGGCACGCGCCTTCTGCGCCAGGCGCGCGATCAGCTCCTCGATCTTCTTGCCGACCACCATCATCAGGTCGGCGAGCTCGTCGATGACGACGACGATCTGAGGCAGCGCGGTCAGCGGCTCGGGCTCGTCGGGCGTCAGCGAGAACGGGTTCGGAATCGACTCCTCGCGCCGCGCCGCATCGGCGATGCGGCTGTTGTACCCCGAGAGATTGCGCACGCCGAGCTTGCTCATCAGCCGGTAGCGCCGCTCCATCTCGGCGACGCACCAGTTCAGCGCGTTGCCCGCCTGGCGCATGTCGGTGACCACCGGCGCGAGCAGGTGCGGAATGCCCTCGTAGGTGCTCATCTCGAGCATCTTCGGGTCGATCAGCAGCAGCCGCACCTGCGCGGGGTCGCTCTTGTAGAGCAGCGAAAGCAGCATCGCGTTGATGCCGACCGACTTGCCGGAGCCGGTGGTGCCGGCGACGAGCAGGTGCGGCATCTTCGCGAGGTCGACGATGACGGGCATGCCGGCGATGTCCTTGCCGAGCGCGAGCGTCAGCGGCGAGGCGCTCGTCGCGTACACCTGCGACGCGAGGATCTCCGACAGGCGCACCATCTGCCGGCGCGCGTTCGGCAGCTCGAGCCCCATCAGGTTCTTGCCGGGGATCGTCTCGACGACGCGGATCGACACCAGCGACAGCGCGCGCGCGAGGTCCTTAGACAGGTTGACGATCTGCGCGCCCTTCACCCCGGTGGCCGGCTCGATCTCGTAGCGCGTGATGACCGGCCCCGGATAGGCCGCCACCACGTTCGCCGCGACGTTGAAGTCGGACAGCTTCTTCTCGATCAGGCGCGACGTGTACTCGAGCGTCTCGGCCGAGACCGTCTCGGTGGACACCGGCGGCTCGTCGAGCAGCGAGATCGGCGGCAGCTGCGTGTCGGCCGGCAGGTCGACGAACAGCGGCGTCTGCCGCTCCGCCTCGGCGCGCTCGGAGCGCTCGATGCGCGGCGGCGGCGGCTCGATGCGCACCGGCTCGGGATCGTCGTCGAGGATGCGCCGCTTGACCTGCACCTGCTCGTCGCGCACGGTGGCCGCCGCCTCGCCGATGCGGCGGTCCTTCCAGGCGGCGACCGCGTCGACCGCGCGCTGCACGAGCCATTCGACGGCGAAGCCGACGCGCTCGAAGATCGACAGCCACGACCACCCCGACCACAGGCTGAAGCCGGCGGCGACCATCACCAGCAATGCGAGCGTGCCGCCCACGGCACCCAGCGCGACGAACAGCGGATCCGCGAGCAGCGCGCCGACGATGCCCCCCGGCCCCATCGGCAGCTCCGCGCGCACCGAATGCAACCGCGCCGACTCGATGCCCACCGAGCCGAGCAGCAGCAGCGCGAAGCCGAGCCAGCGTTCCCAGGGGAAACGATGCGTGTCGCCCGCCTCCGACGCGACGCGCAGCGCGCGAAAGCCGCGCACCACCGCCACCGCGAGCAGCGCGACGAACAGGTACGCGCTCAGGCCGAACAGGTACAGCAGCAGGTCGGCGAACCAGGCGCCGACGCGCCCGCCCGCGTTCGAGATCGACTGCGTCGGAACCGCGTGCGACCAGCCCGGATCGGCCTTGTGGTAGGTGGCGAGGATCAGCAGCAGGAATACGCCGAGCGCACCCATCGCGATCCAGCGCGCCTCGTGCAGCAGCCGCAGCGCGCGCTCGGGAATGCCGAAATCTCCGCCCGCGGAACGCGCCGCCGTACGACGCGAGACAGCGGCGGCCGCGCCCTTCCTGGCCATCTGGTGTCCTGCTTCCTTGTCGTTCAGCTCAGGTACGAGGCGATCTTCTCACGCAGCATCAGCCGACCCTCGGGCATCGGCACGATGTAGCCGTCGATCTCGAGCCCCTTCATCACCCGCGAGACCATCTCGCGCGAGGCACCGATCATCTTGGCGATCTCCTGGCGCGGCAGGCGGTTGCGCACGATGCGCTCGCCGTCGACCTGCTCGGAGAAATCGAGCAGCACGCGCGCCACGCGGCCGTAGACGTCGAGCAGCGCGAGCGTCTCGATCTTCTGGTCGGCTTCGCGCAGCCGCCGTACGAGCCCGCGCATCACGGCCATGCACATGTCGTTGCTCTGCAGGAGCATCGCCTTGAAATTCTCCTTGGCGATCGACATGAAATCGCACGACTCGAGCGTGATCACGCTGGCCGAACGGGGCGCCTCGTCGATGAGGCTCATCTCGCCGAAGAAGTCGCCCGAGCCGAGCACGGCGAGGATCACTTCCTTGCCTTCGGAGTCCGAGCGCTGCACCTTCGCACGCCCGGAGAGCAGGATGTACAGCGACTGCGACGGTTCGCCCTCGGAGACGATCGTGCGCCCCTTGGGAAAATTGCGCCGCACGCTGCCGGCGGCCAACGATCCGATCTGCTGCTCGTTCAGGCCCGACAGCAACGGCACCCGGCGCAGGAACGCCTTGTTTTCTTCGTGAGCCATACCCACCTCTGGAATCGAACGCAGGGGCGCCTGCTCGAAAGCACCGCACTCCTATAATTCTGCACTACCCGTGCGGAATATCACGAAACGCATCGAGAATCATCGCGTAAGTCGATGATTCATTGAGTTTTTTACAACGTCCACGCCATCCATCCGCCTATGTCCGCCATTCGCCACGTCCGCCTGCTCATCCTCGGTTCCGGGCCCGCCGGGTACACCGCCGCCGTCTATGCCGCACGCGCCAATCTCCAACCCGTGCTGATCACCGGCCTGTCGCAGGGCGGACAACTGATGACGACCACCGAAGTCGACAACTGGCCGGCGGACGCCGACGGCGTGCAGGGTCCCGAGCTGATGGCCCGCTTCCAGCGGCATGCCGAGCGCTTCGGCACCGAGATCGTCTTCGACCACATCCACGGGGTGCATCTGAACGAGCGACCGATGCGCCTGGTGGGCGATGCCGGCGAGTACACCTGCGATGCACTGATCATCGCGACCGGCGCGTCGGCGAAATACCTGGGGCTGCCCTCCGAAGAAGCCTTCATGGGACGCGGCGTGTCGGCGTGCGCGACCTGCGACGGATTCTTCTACCGCGGCCAGGACGTCGTCGTCGTCGGCGGGGGCAACACGGCCGTCGAAGAGGCGCTGTACCTCGCGAACATCGCACGCAAGGTCACGGTGCTGCACCGTCGCGACCGCTTTCGCGCCGAGCCGATCCTCTCCGACCGCCTGATCGCACACACCGAGGAACGCGACGGCAAGGCCGGCAACGTCGAGATCCGCTGGTTCCACGAGCTCGACGAGATCCTCGGCGACGACTCCGGTGTCAACGCGGTGCGCGTCGTCGACAACCGCACCGGCGAGAAGAGCGTGATCCCCGTGCAGGGCGTGTTCATCGCGATCGGGCACACGCCGAACACCGGGATCTTCGAGGGCCAGCTCGAGATGCGCAACGGCTACATCCTCACGAAGGGCGGGCAGGACGGCGACGCGACATCGACCAGCATTCCGGGTGTCTTCGCCGCCGGCGACGTGCAGGACCATGTCTATCGGCAGGCGGTGACGAGCGCGGGGACCGGCTGCATGGCGGCGCTCGACGCGCAACGCTACCTCGAGTCGCTTTCCGGGCGATGACGCGCGCGTCGGGCGGTCGGACGACGGCGCGCCGGCCGCGCGAGCCTGCGCCCGAGCGTCTCGACGGCTTCGCCGCGCTCGAGAGCCTCGCGCACCGGCTGCGCGCCCAAGCGCAGGAACGCGCACGGCAGGCCCGCGAGCACGAGCAGCGCGAGCGCGCCCGCCTGCGCGAGGCGAACGTGTTCCGCGACGCGGTCGCCGACGTCGTTCCGCTGCGCGACACCGGGCGCATCGACCCGTACCGACGCGCGATACCCGCCACCGCCGTGCAGCGCGAGCTCGACGAGCGCGCCGTGCTCGCGGCCTCGATCTCCGACGAGATCGGCATCGAGCAGCACCTGGAGACCGACGAGTCGCTGTCGTTTCGCCGCGCGTCGATCGGCCCCGACGTTCCGCGCCGGCTGCGCCGCGGCGAGTGGACGATCCGCGGCCAGATCGACCTGCACGGCCTGCGCGTCGACGAGGCGCGCGAGGCGCTCGCCGCGTTCCTCGACGAGGCGCTGCGGCGCGAATGGCGCTGCGTGCGGATCATCCACGGCAAGGGACTCGGTTCGATCGGTCGCGAGCCGGTGCTCAAGGCGAAGGTCCCGCGCTGGCTGGCGCAACGACGGGAAGTGCTCGCCTTCTGCCAGGCACGACCCAACGACGGCGGCGCGGGCGCGACGATCGTGCTGCTGCAATGAGCGAAGGAGGGAGATGACGGTGCCGAGCACCTACGTGCTGCTGCACGGCGCCTGGCACGGCGGCTGGTGCTGGAAGCGCGTCGCCGAGCCGCTGCGCGCCGAAGGACACGCGGTGTACGCGCCGACGCAGACCGGGCTCGGCGAGCGTTCGCATCTGCTGTCGCACGAGCTGACGCTCGACGTGTTCGTGCAGGACGTGGTCCACGTGCTCGAGTTCGAGGACCTGCGCGACGTCGTTCTCGTCGGGCACAGTTTCGGCGGCTTTCCGATCAGCGGTGTCGCCGAGCGGCTGCCCGATCGCATCCGTCATCTCGTCTACCTGGACGCCCTCGTGCCGGAAAGCGGGCGCAGTCCGATGTCGCTCGTCCCGCCGGAGACGGCCGCCGAACGACGGCGCCTCGCGCAGGCGTCCTCCGGAGGACTGTCGATCCCGGTGCCCGATCCGTCCGCGTTCGGCGTCACCGACGCCGCCGATGCCGCCTGGCTGCGGGCGCGCTGCACGCCGCATCCGCTGTCCGCCTACGAGAGCACGCTCGAGCTGAGGCACCCGCCGGGCAACGGGCTTCCCGCGACCTACGTCGCCGTCACGCCGTATTACGCGCCGACCGCGTCGTCGCGCGAGCGCGCGAAGCGCCTCGGGTGGCGGTACCTCGAGATGCAGGCCGGACACGACGCGATGGTCACGTCGCCGCGGGCGGTGATCGAGCTGCTGCGCACGCTCTGAGCGAAGCGGTCGGCCGGCGCGGGCACGTCAGTCGACGCGAACGCCCCGCGCGACCAGCCGCCGCACATCCTCCGGGCGGTCCAGGTCGACGACGAAATGATCGTTCGGCGCATCCACCCGCACCACCCGACCGGGGTTCGCGGCGAGCCAGCCGCGACATCCGATCGCAGGGCCGAGCTCGAGCACTTCGCTTCGGATCGATCCCGGAATGACGACGGGATTGCCGCGCACGCCGTCGCTGAACGGGATCAGCGCACTGCCCGCGGGCAATTCGCGCCAGCGCTCGAGCAGCCACCGCAGGTCGTCCGTGTCGAGGAGCGGCTGGTCGGCGAGCGCGATGACGATCGCGTCGAGCCCGTCCGGAAGCGCGCGCAGGCCGGCGTCGACCGACCGCTGTTGATCGCAGCCTTCCTCGACCCGGCAGAACGTGCGCACGGGGAAGGTGTCGAGCTCGACGCGCACGCGTTGCGCGTCGCGACCGAGCACGACGACGAGATGGCCGATCGGCACCGCCTGCAGCGTGCGCAACGAGCGCCGCACCAGCGGCTCGCCGTCGATTCGCATCAGCAGCTTGTTCGGCCCCCCCATCCGGACGGAGCTCCCGGCCGCCAGCAGCACCGCGCCGACGCGTCCGGCGGGCAGGCGCCGCATGCCCGCTGCGATATCCTTGTCCGCTGGGTCGTGCATCGCCCGCGTTTCGCTTCCGGAGGCCACGATGCGACCGAGTGTAGCCGAGCGCGTCGCCTCGCCCTCTCCCGCCGCCCGCAAGGCGCGATGAACGGATGAACGAATGGGCCGCGCAATGGCTCGCGCTGCTGCCCGCGCCGCTGGCCCAGCACGCACCGACCCTCGCCCTGGCTGCGGCGCTCGCGTGGGGCGCGGGCCTGCGCCTCTACCTGGTCGTGTTCCTATTCGGACTGCTCGGGCGGCTCGAGTGGTGGCCGTTGCCGGAGAATCTCGAGGTGCTCGCGCACCCGGCGGTCCTCGCGGCTTCCGGCTTCATGGCGCTCGTCGAGCTCTTCGCCGACAAGGTGCCGTGGATCGACAGCGCCTGGGACGCGCTGAACACCTTCGTGCGGATCCCGGGCGGCGCGGCGCTCGCCGGCGCCGTGTTCGGCGACTCGGGCGCCGCCTGGGCGCTCGCCGCCGCACTGCTCGGCGGCACGGTGGCGGCGACGACGCATTTCGCGAAGTCCGGGACGCGCGCGGCGGTGAACGGATCGCCCGAGCCGGTTTCGAACGTCGCACTGTCGCTGGGCGAGGACGCGAGCGTGCTCGGCGGGCTGTGGCTCGCGCTCACGCACCCGCTGCTCTTTCTCGCCGCGCTCGTCGTGTTCCTCGTGCTGGCCGTGCTGTTGCTGCGCGCGTTGGCACGCGGCGCACGCCGGCTGCTCGGGCTCGGCCGCCCGCCCTCGGCGCCCGATCGCCCCTGACCGGCTCCTTCAGACCGCCGCTTCGCCGGTCTCTCCGGTGCGGATGCGCACCACCTGCTCGACGTCGGAGACGAAGATCTTGCCGTCGCCGATGCGACCGGTGCGCGCGGCACGCACCACCGCGTCGATCACCGCCTCGACCACGGTTCCGGGGACGATGACCTCGACCTTGACCTTGGGCAGGAAATCGACGACGTACTCGGCGCCGCGATACAGCTCGGTATGTCCCTTCTGGCGGCCGAAACCCTTCACCTCGGTCACGGTCAGACCCGTCACCCCGACCTCGGCGAGCGCTTCGCGAACTTCGTCGAGCTTGAACGGTTTGATGATCGCCGTGATCTTCTTCATGCTGGCTCCGAGGGCTGCCCGCCCATTCTTCGCGGTTCCGGTTTCGTACGCGGGGACGGTGACAAAGGGTGAATCCTACCCGAGACGCGCCTCAGTCGCGAAAGCGCGAGGTGACGGGATATCGCCAGTCGCGGCCGAACGCACGATGCGTCACGCGGATGCCGAGCGGTGCCTGGCGGCGCTTGTACTCGGCGCCGCGGATCATCCTCGTGACGCGCCGCACGGTGGCCTCGTCGTGGCCGGAGGCGACGATCTCCTCGACGCTGCGGTCCTGCTCGACGTACTGCTCGATGATCGCATCGAGCACGTCGTAAGGCGGCAGCGAGTCCTGGTCGAGCTGCCCCGGCTTGAGCTCCGCGGACGGAGGCCGCGTGAGGACCCGCTCGGGAATCACCGCGCCACGGCCGTTGCGCCATCTCGACAGGCGCCAGACCATCGTCTTCACGACGTCCTTGATCACCGCGAAGCCGCCCGCCATGTCTCCGTACAGCGTGCTGTAGCCCACCGCGAGCTCGCTCTTGTTTCCGGTGGTGAGCACCAGGGCCCCCGTCCGGTTCGACAGCGCCATCAGGTAGACGGCGCGAATGCGCGCCTGGATGTTTTCCTGCGTCGTGTCGGGCGGCCCGGGCAGGTGCGGCGCGAGCGCGTCGAGAAAGGCGTCGAAGCAGTCCGCGATCGGGATTTCGTCGTAGCGCACGCCGAGCCGCGACGCCATGTCGCGCGCGTCGGCGAGCGAGATGTCGGCGGTGTACGGCGAGGGCATCATCACCGCGCGCACGCGATCGGCGCCGAGCGCGTCGACGGCGATCGCGAGCGTGAGCGCGGAATCGACACCGCCCGACAGGCCGAGGATCACACCCGGAAAGCCGTTCTTGCCGATGTAGTCGCGCACGCCGAGCACGAGCGCCGAGTACAGCTGCGCCTCGATGGGCGGCTCGGACGGCACCTCGCCGACGGCGAAGGCCGGCGTCGGCCCCGCAACGAGATCGGCGACGAACAGCGCCTCCTCGAAGGCGGGCGCCTGCGCCGCCAGCCGCCCGTCGGCATTCAGCGCGAAGGACCGTCCGTCGAAGACGAGCTCGTCCTGCCCACCGACGAGATTCGCCGCGAACAGCGCCACGCCGAGCGTCGAGACGTTCGCGCGGGCGGCATCGAGCCGCAGGTCCTGCTTGCCGGTCTCGTAGGGCGAGGCGTTCAGCGCGAGCAGCACCTGCGCACCGGCCTGCACCGCGCGCCGCGGCGCATCCGCCACCCAGTAGTCTTCGCAGACGAGCACGCCGAAGCGGATGCCGTCGACCTCGAAGACGAGCGGCTCGGTGCCCGGCGAGAAATAGCGAACGTCGTCGAAGACGCGGTAGTTCGGCAGTTCGTGCTTGTGATATTCGGCGAGGACGCGGCCGCGATGCACCAGGCTCGCCGCGTTGCCACGCCCGGCGGCGCCGGCGGCCGGATGGCCGACTAGCAGATGCAGGTCGAGCGACGCCGTGGCCTCGCACACCGCGCGCAGCGCACGCTGCGAGGCTTCGAGGAATGCCGTGCGGAACAGCAGATCTTCGGGCGGGTAGCCGACGAGGACGAGCTCGGGCGTGACCAATACCCGTGCCCCCGATGCGGCGGCCTCGCGCGCCGAAGCGATAATCCGCTGTGCGTTGCCGTCGAAATCGCCGACGACCGGGTTGATCTGGGCGGCAGCGATGCGCATCGAAGGAGGTTCTTCTGGCGAACGGTCGGGTGCGAGACGATTATCGCACGCAGATTCTGGCGAACTCGGCGGCGATCGACGCGCAGCAATGGAACCGGCTCGCCGCCGCCGGCGCCCAACGCGAACGCGCACAGCCGTTCCTGCGGCACGAGTTCTTCGACGCGCTCGAGCGCTCCGGCTGCGTCGGCGCAGACACTGGATGGCAGGTGCAGCACCTGCTGCTGCGCGATCGAAACGACGCGCCCGTGGCGCTCGTGCCGCTGTACCGGAAATCGCATTCGTACGGCGAGTACGTCTTCGACTGGGCCTGGGCCGATGCCTATCGCCGCAGCGGGCTGCGCTACTACCCGAAGTGGCTCGTGGCCGTGCCGTTCACGCCGGTGCCCGGCACGCGCATCGCCGCACGCGACGCCGGCGCGCGCCGCGCGGCGATCGACGCGCTGCTCGACCGCGCCCGTGCGTCGTCGCTGTCGTCGCTGCACGTGCTCTTTCCGCGCGACGACGAAGCCGAGGCGCTGCGCGCGGCGGGAATGCTGCTGCGTCACGGCGTGCAGTTCCACTGGCGCAACGACGACTACGCGGACTTCGACGCGTTCCTCGCGACGCTCGCACAGCCGAAGCGCAAGAAGATCAGGGCCGAGCGGCGCCGGGTCGCCGACGCCGGCATCCGGATCCGCCAGCTGCACGGCAGGCAGATCCGCCCGGCCGACTGGCGCTTCTTCGTACGCTGCTACGAGGCCACCTACGATGCACATGCATCGACGCCGTATCTGAACCTCGAGTTCTTCGAGCGCATCGGCGAGACGATGCCGGAGCACCTGCTGCTGGTCGTCGCCGAACGCGACGGCGTGCCGATCGCGTCGGCGCTGTTCGTGCACGACGAGGAACGGCTGTACGGGCGCTACTGGGGCGCGCTCGAGCCGGTTCCGCTGCTGCATTTCGAGCTGTGCTACTACCAGGCGATCGAGATCGCGATCGCGCTGCGGCTGCGCGTCGTCGAGGGCGGTGCGCAGGGCGAGCACAAGCTCGCGCGCGGCTTCGAGGCGGTGCCGACGACCTCCGCGCACTGGCTCGCCGAGCCTGCCTTCGCCGACGCGGTCGAGCGCTTCCTCACGCGCGAGGACGTCTGGGTCGACGACTATCTCGACGAGCTGCGCGCGCGCTCGCCGTATCGCGCCGACGCGCCGCCCGGCTCGTCGTAGGCGGCGACGCGGCCCGGACCCGGCTCCCCGCAGGCGCCGGCTCGGATCGGGTCCGGCGTATCGCAGCCGGCGACGCGGGTCACGCTCGCGCCGCGCACGGCCGACTCACCGGCCGCCGCCCGGACCGGATTCGACGGCCCCGCCCGCGGCACCGGGCGCGGGCGGCATCTGCGCAGTGCCGCCGTGCGCCATGCCGGCGGGCGCGACCGGTGCCGTACCGGACGCCGACGCGACGTGCGTGCCCGCGTCCGCGGACGCCGAGGCGGCCTGCGCGCCGCGCGACCCGCGGCGCCGCGCGGTGAGCACGAAGAACAGCGGGACGAACATGGTGGCGACGAAGGTCGCGACGATCATCCCGCCGAAGACTCCGGTGCCCATCGAGCGGCGTGCGGCGGCTCCGGCCCCCGAGGCGAGGACCAGCGGCGACACGCCGAGAACGAAGGCGAGCGACGTCATCACGATCGGACGGAAGCGCAGGCGCGCCGCCTGCACCGCCGCCTCGGTCGCGTTCCTGCCGGCGAGGAAGGCCTGTTGCGCGAACTCGACGATCAGGATCGCGTTCTTCGCGGCCAGGCCGATCAGCACCACGAGGCCGATCTGGAAGTAGATGTCGTTCTCCAGCCCGCGCAGGAACACGAAGCCGAGCGCGCCGGTGATCGCGAACGGCACCGCCAGCAGCACCGCGACCGGCAGCCCCCAGCGCTCGTACAGCGCGGCGAGGATCAGGTACACCATGACGATCGCGAAGCCGAAGGCGAACACGGACGCGCTGCCGGTGCGCTTCTCCTGGAACGCCTGGCCGGTCCACGCGATCTCGTATCCGGAAGGCAGCGCGCGGGCGGCGATCTCCTCGACGGCACGGATCGCGTCGCCCGAGCTCACGCCCGGCCGTCCGCCGCCGAGCACCTTTGCCGCGACGTATCCGTTGAAGCGTTCGAGCTGCTCGGGACCCACGATGCTGCGCGTGGTGATCAGCGCCTTCAGCGGCACCATCTCGCCGCCGGCCGAGCGCACGAAGACGCGCCCCAGATCGTCGGGTTCGGCGCGAAACGGCGCATCGGCCTGGACCTGCACGCGGTAGGTTCGGCCGAACTTGTTGAAGTCGTTGACGTACAGCGTGCCCATCGTGCTCTGCAGTGACTCGAAGACGTCCTGTACCGAGACGCCGAGCGACATCGCCTTCTCTCGGTCGACCTCGACGAGCAGTTGCGGAACCGTCGGACGATAGAAGGTGTTGATGCCCTGCAGGCGCGGATCGGCCGACAGCGCACCGATCAGCTCCTGGACGACCTGTTGCAGCCGAACCGGGTCGGTGTCGGTGCGCGCCTGCACGTACAGCTCGAATCCGCCCGCGGTCCCCAGGCCGCGGATCGGCGGCGGATTGAACGCGAGCACGATGCCGTCGGTCAACCGGGTGCCGGCCGCGAAGATGCGCCCGGCGACCTCGGAGGCGCTCTCCTCGCGCTGCGACCAGTCCTTCAGCGGCACGAAAATCGTCGCCGCGTTCGTCTTGTTGCCCCCGCCGATCAGGTCGAAGCCGACGACGACGAACATGTGCTCGATCGACCGATCGCCCTCGAACATCTTCTGCAGCCGCGCGCCGGATTTTCCGGTGCGCTCGAGCGTGGCGCCGTCGGGCAGCACGATCGCGCCGAGCACGTAGCCCTGGTCCTCGGGCGGCACGAAGCTGCCCGGGACGCGCACGAACAGCAACGCGAGCACGACCAGCACGCCGGCGAAGGCGAGCATCGACAGCACGCGCCGGTGCAGCGTGAATCCCACCGCGCCGAGGAACAGCCGCGTGAGCGCCGCGAAGCCGCGATTGAAGGGACGGAACCAGCGCGACTCGTGCCCGCCCGCGCGCAGCATCACCGCGCACAGCGCCGGCGTGAGCGTGAGCGCGACGAAACCCGAGAGCACGACGGCGATCGCGACGGTGACGGCGAACTGCTTGTACAGCTGGCCGGCGATGCCGCCGAGGAACGCCACCGGGACGAAGACCGCGCACAGCACGAGCACGATCGCGACGATCGCCCCGGACACCTCGCGCATCGCCTCGATCGCCGCGTCGTGCGCCGACATGCGCTCCTCGCGCATCAGCCGCTCGACGTTCTCGAGCACGACGATCGCGTCGTCGACGACGATCCCGATCGCCAGCACCATCGCGAACAACGTCAGCGTATTGATCGAGAAGCCGAACAGCCACAGCCCGGCGAAGGTGCCGATCAGCGATACCGGCACCGCGACCATCGGAATCAGCGTCGCGCGCACCGTCTGCAGGAAGACGAAGACGACGAGCACGACCAGCAGCGCCGCCTCGACGATCGTCTTGACGACCTCGGCGATCGACGACTCGACGAAGCGCGTCGTGTCGAACGGAATGACGAAGTCGAGCCCTTCCGGAAAGCGTTCGGCGAGCTCGGCCATCTTCGCCTTCACCGATTGCGCGACGTCGAGCGCGTTGGCTCCCGACTGCAGGAAGACCGCGGTGCCGATGGTCGGCCGGCCGTCGAGCGTGTTGAAGGCGTCGTAGCTCTGCGCGCCGAGCTCGATGCGCGCGACGTCCTTCAGCCGCAGCACGCCGTCCGACCCGTCGGCGCGCAGCACGATCTCGCCGAACTCCTCGGGCTCGACCAGGCGTCCCCGTGCGGTGACCGTATAGACGAGACTCTGGCCGGGCAGCGCCGGTTCCGCGCCGATCTTGCCGGCGGCGTACTGCGCGTTCTGCGCGCGGATCGCGGCGGCGACGTCGGAGGCGGTGAGCCCGAGCTGCGCCATCCGGTCGGGACGCAGCCAGATGCGCATCGAATAGTCGCGCGCGCCGAAGATCGTCACGTCGGCCACGCCGGGCAGGCGCTTGAGCTCGTCGACGAGGTTCAGCGACGAGTAGTTCGACAGGAACAGCGTGTCGTAGCGGCCGTCCGGCGAGCTCAGCGCGACGACGAGCAGGATGTCGTTCGAACGCTTCTGCACGGTGACGCCGTTGCGGCGCACCTCGTCCGGCAGCCTCGGCAATGCGAGCTGGACGCGGTTGTTGACGTTGAAGGTCGCCTGGTCGACGTCGGTGCCGACCTCGAAGGTCGCCGTGATCGACATCGCGCCGTTCGACGAGGAGCTCGACGAGAAATAGAGCAGCCCCTCGACCCCGGAGAGCTGCTCCTCGATCGGCGCGGCGACGGTGCGCGCGATCGTCTCGGCGCTCGCGCCCGGATAGGTGGTGGAGACCGTCACGGTGGGCGGAGCGATCTCCGGATACTGCGCCACCGGCAGCACCTGCGAGGCGACGAGCCCGGCGAGCACCACGACGATCGACAGGACACCGGCGAAGATCGGCCGGTCGATGAAGAAGCGCGACACGGCCGGCGCTCAGTGCTGTGCGTCGGCGTGCGGCGCGCCCGGCGCCGACGCACCCTGCGATACGCCCGGCGCGGCGGGCGTGGGCTCGCCGGAGGCGGCCGCCGTCCGGGGCTCGACCGAGGCGCCGGGACGCAGCCGCAGCAGCTGGTCGATCGCGACGCGATCGCCGGCGTTCAGGCCTTCGCGCACGATCCAGTCGCCGCCGTGCCAGCCGTCGGTCTGCACGAAGCGCTGCTCGACACGGTTCGACGGATCGACGACCCAGACGAAGCGGCCCCGCTCGCTCTGCTGCACCGCCGACTGCGGCACGAGGAAGGCCTCGCGGGTGCCGACCTGCACGAGCGCCTTGACGAACTGGCCGGGCAGCAGTTGCAGCGACGGGTTGGCGAACTCGGCGCGCAACTGCACGGTGCCGAGCTTCGCGTCGATCGTCGAGCCGGTGAAATTGAGCCGGCCGGGTCGCTCGTACACGGCGCCGCCGGGCAACGCCACGCGCACTTTTTCGGCCTCGTCGCCCGCCTCGCGCAGGCGCAGGTATTCGCTCTCGGACAGCGCGAAGCGCACCCAGATCGGATCGGCGCGCGTCACGGTGGTCAGCAGGCTGCTCTCGGTGCCCGCCTGCACGAGGCTGCCCTGCGAGCGAAGCGCGCGACCGGTGATCCCCGAGATCGGCGCGTTCACGGCGGTGTAGGACAGGTTCAGCTCCGCCTCGCGAACGCGCGCCTGCGCCAGCTGCACCGCCGCGCTCGCCGTGCGCTGGCTCGACGCCGCGTCGTCGTACTCGCGCTGGCTGATCGCGCGATCGCCGACGAGCGCCTTCGCACGTGCGGCCTCGATGCGGGCGCGCTCCAGGCGCGCCTGCTCCTGCGCGAGGACCGCCCTCGCCTGCGCCAGCGCAATCTCGAAGGGAGCGCGCTCGATGCGGTACATCGGCGCCCCGGCGCGGATCGTCTCGCCCTCGCGAAAGAGCTGCTCCTCGAGGATGCCCGAAACGCGCGCGCGCACCTCGACCTCGCGCGACCCCTCGGTGCGCGCCACCGCCTCGAGCACGATCGGCACCCGCTCGGGCCGGACCTCGAGCACGTGGACCTCGAGCGGCGGCGGCGCGCCGGACGGGCCGCCGGAGGCGGCGCTCGTCGAGCCCTCGCAGCCGGAGAGAACGACGAGCGCGGCGACGGCGAGCAAGCCGGAAAGGGGGGCGAGGGTCATCGTTCGATGCACCGTGTAGAGGAACGCGGATCGCGGAAAACCCGGCATTATGGTCGGAAGACGAGCTGCGAGCGCCCTCCGGCCGAAGGACGGTCGTGCGCCCGTTGCGTCCGAACGCCACGAGCCCAACGCGAATTCCGGGAGTGCCGCCTCCGATGTCCAGCCTCGTATCCCACGCGCTCTTCATCGACAACGAGCCGGTCGCCGCGCACGACGGCCGAACGATCGACGTCGTCGACCCGTCGGATGCCCGGGTGTTCGCAACGATCGCCCGTGGCGCCGCCGCCGACGTCGACCGCGCGGTGCGGGCCGCACGGCGCGCGCGCGACGGCGACGGCACCGAGCCGGGCGCGGGTGCCTGGGGCCGGCTCGACGCGGCCGAACGCGGCCGCCTGCTGCTGCGCGTCGCCCGCGCCGTCGCCGACCACGAGGAAGAGCTCGCGGCGATCGAATCGCGCGACACCGGCAAGCCGCTGTCGCAGGCGCGCGCCGATGCCCGCGCACTGGCGCGCTATTTCGAGTTCTACGCGGGCGCGGCCGACAAGCTGCACGGAGCGACGATTCCGTACCGTGCGGGCTTCACCGTGCTCACGCTGCGCGAGGCGCACGGCGTCACCGGCCACATCGTTCCGTGGAACTACCCGATGCAGATCTTCGGGCGCTCGGTGGCCGCGTCGCTCGCAGCCGGCAACGCCTGCGTCGTCAAGCCCGCGGAGGACGCGTGCCTTTCGGTGCTGCGGGTCGCGCGGCTCGCCGCGCAGGCCGGGCTGCCGGCCGGGGCGCTGAACGTCGTCACCGGCCTCGGCACGGAAGCCGGCGAGGCGCTCGCGGCGCATCCCGGCGTCGACCACCTGTCGTTCACCGGTTCGCCGGAAACGGGAAGGCGCGTAGCGCAGGTGGCGGCCGCGCACCACTGCCCGACGACGCTCGAGCTCGGCGGCAAGTCGCCGCAGCTCGTCTTCGCCGACGCCGACCTCGACGCCGCGCTACCGGTGCTCGTGTCGGCGATCGTGCAGAACGCCGGACAGACCTGCTCGGCCGGCAGCCGGCTGCTGGTCGAGGCGTCGATCCACGACGCCCTGCTCGAGCGGCTCGCCGAACGCTTTCGCGCGCTGCATGCGGGCCCGCCGCAGCGCGATCTCGATCTCGGTCCGCTGATCTCGGCGCGCCAGCACGAGCGCGTGCGCGGCTACCTCGAGGAAGCCGAGCGCGACGGACTGCGCTGCGTCGCGCACGGCCGCGTGGTCGACGACGCGCCACGCGAAGGTTTCTACCTGGCCCCGATGCTCTTCGGCGGCGTGCCCGCGACGCACCGCCTCGCGCGCGAGGAGGTGTTCGGGCCGGTGCTCGCGACGATGTCCTTCGAGGACGAGCGCGAGGCGGTCGCGCTGGCCAACGGCACCGAGTACGCGCTCGTCGCCGGGGTGTGGACGCGCGACGGCGCGCGCCAGCTGCGGCTCGCGCACCGGCTGCGCGCCGGCCAGGTCTTCGTCAACGACTTCGGCGCCGGCGGCGGCGTGGAGCTGCCCTTCGGGGGCGCGGGCCGGAGCGGCTACGGACGGGAGAAGGGCTTCGAAGCGCTGTACGGCTTCACGAAGTTGAAGACGGTGGCGCTTCGGCACGGCTGAGCGCGGCCAGGCGGAAGCGCCGGTTCGCGTCGTCGGTGCGCCCCATCGCCTCGTACAGGCGCGCGAGCCTCAGATGCGCCTGCGCGCCCGGCGCGGCGTGCTCGGCGAGCAGCAGGAACTCCTCGGCCTTTCCCCACAGCTCCTCGGCCGCGCACAGGCGGCCGAGCGTCGCCAGCAGCACGGCGTCGTCGCCGTAGCGCGTGCGCCAGCGCTCGGCCACGCCGAGGCGCTCGCGCGCCGGCACCCCGTCGAGCTCGGCGTAGAGCGACACCAGGCCATCGGCGAAGCGCGCCTCGAGCGCCCGTTCGATCGCCCGCGCCGCCGCCTCGGGGCGACCGACCCGCACGAAGGCACGCGCGGCCGCCTCGACGATCTCGTCGACCGCGAGCTCGTCGGGGGCGAGCGACGCGTACAGCCGCTGCACGAGCGCCGCATCGGCGTGCGGCGCGCCGAAGATCGCGCGATAGGCACGGATCTTCAGGCCGCGGATCGCCGCCGGGGGCAGCGCGTCGCGCTTCTCGAGCTCGCGCAGCGTCTGCAGCAGCGCCGGCCAGTCTTCCGACTGTTCGTAGGCGCGCAGCGACAGGCGCATCGCATGCAGATGGCGCGATCCGCCGGCGCGCAGCGTGTCGATCGCGGCGAGCGCGTCCTGGGGCCGCTCGTCGTCCAGGGCGAGCTCGGCGCTGGTCACGAGCTGTGCGTGCCACGCCCCAGGCTCGTCGCGCGCCGAATCGAGCCAGCGGTCGCGACGCTCGACCTCGCGCATGCGGTGCGCGGCGCGCGCGGCGACGAGCGAGGCCACGCCGGCGAGCGACGGGTCGACCAGCGCATTGCGCGCGAGACGCTCGGCGCGGCCGAAGCGCCCCTCGAACAGCGCGAAGAGCCCGTCGCGCAGCGACGCGAGCGCCGTCTCGCGCCGGCGGCGTTCGCGATACTCGCGCACGCGGGTGGGCAGGCGCCAGGCTCCGGACAGCGCGACGAGCAGCCAGTGCAGCGCGACGAAGGCGAGCAGCACGATCAGCACCGCGAGGTTGGCCGAGACGTCGATGCGGTACGGCGGCCAGAGGATGGCGACGTTGCCGTGATTGAAGCGCATCAGCATCGCCAGCCCGACGGCGGCCGAGACGACCAGCAGCGCCCAGACGATACGTCGCATCCGCGGCCCGTGACCCGGTCAGCGCGCGGGGTCGCGCGGAGCGCGCGCCGCACGTGCGGCGCGCACCGCCGACAGGCTCTCGGCGAGCGTCGGCGGATCGATCACGATGCGCGTGCCGAGCAGCTGGCGCAGCTGCGCGATCGCCGACGCCACCGCGCGGTCTTCGTCGTCGAAATACGAGCGCAGCCATTCGATCGTGCGCTCGACGTCGCCGCGGAACAGCTTCTCGTTGCGCGACAGCAGCGAGAGCCGCGCGTTGAGCAGCAGCAAGCGCACGTTCTCTCGCACGAAATACGCCTGCTCGGGCGCGAGCAGCATCGCGTCGGGACGGTCGACCCGCCGCACGCGAAACAGCGTCTCGAGCTCGTCGCGCAGCGCGTCGAGCCCCCCGCTGCGCGGCTCGGCGGGCTCGCGCCGCGGCGCCGTCACCGACGACAGCAGCGGATAGCGGTCGATCGACCGGATCAGCGCGTCGAGGCGCAGCGCGAGCGAACCGACGTCGGCGGACGGATAGGCCTTCACGCGCTCGATGTCGTGCAGCAGCGATGCACGCAGCGGCTGCAGGCTGGGGTCGTCCTGGCGCTCGAGGCGCGCGTCGATTTCCTCCAGTGCGGTCAGCACCGCCTGCGCGCCGGCGCCGAGCGCGAGCTGCTGGTTCGCGAGCACCAGCGCGGATTCGACTTCGGCGAGCAGGACGTCGGTGGAGTCTTCGGCGAGACTGCGATAGAGCTTCTCGACCTGCGCCTGCAGCCCCGCCGCGTCGAGCGTACGCCGCTCGAGCACTGCGATGCGATCGCGCAGATCGCGCAACTCGGCACGCATCGGCTGGTCGGCCGATTGCAGATCGTCGAGCCGCTGTTCGATCGCCTGCAGGCGACGTGTCGCCTCCGACTGCAGCGACTCGACGCGCGGTACGACGATCAGGAACCCGAGCAGCGCGGCCGCCAACGCGGCGATCGACAGCCACAGCGCGCCACGCCGGACGGGAACCCGACGCGGCCAAGTGCGACGGCGCCGCGAACGCGGGTCCGCAGCCGTCGATCCGGAGGAATCGGCCTCCGCAGCGACCTGCGCTGCACTGTCGCGTTCCGTGACCATCACCGGCTCGAGGAGTGGGATGCGGATTCTAGCGCGAGCATCAGGGCCGCTTCCCCAGGGTCGACCTGCCGTACGTCGGACCACCCGGCGTCGCGCAATGCATCGGCGATGCGGGGGTGAATCGCCAGCGCAGGCGCGCGCTTCGCGCGTTCGTGCAGCCCCGCGCCGCGCAGCACACGCTCGAGCCGCCCGACGCTCGACGCCTGGGTGACGACGAAGCACGGCGCGCCGGCGTCGCCGCTCTCGAGCCAGCTGCGCAGCCGGGCCAGCGCATCCGGACGCGGTTCGACCGGCTCGTGCCGATACGCGGCGCAGACCTGCACTTGCGCTCCGCCCTCGCGCAAGGTGCGGATCCACGCCTCCGAACCGGTCTCGCCGCGCAGCACGAGCACGCGCGCCGCGGGCGGCACCTCGTTCGCCAGGCGCGCCGCCAGTGCGTCGCCGTCGTAGGGCGGCGCGTCGGGCGCGAGCACCCGCACGGGCGCGCGACGAAAACCGGCGTCGGCGAGCGCGGCACGGCTACCCGGGCCGACCACCGCCACGCCCACGTTCGCGGGCCATTCGGGCGCGAGCCGGGCCGCCGCAAGGGCGGCGGCGGGACTGACGAGCACGACCCAATCGAAACCGGACAGGCGCGCGATCGCGTCGCGCAGCTGCGCATCGTCGAGCCGCTCGACGATGCGGGTCAGGCCGAGCGCGAGCGTCTCGTGGCCCCGCGCGCGCAGGCGCTCGGCGAGCGCCTCGACGCGCGGAAGCGGCTGCGTCAGGACGACCCGAGCCACTGCGCAGCGCCCTGCTCCAGCAGCGAGCGCGCGGCGCGCTCGCCGAGCCGCAGCGCGGCGTCCGCATCGGCGGTGTCGCTGTCGACGACCGCCTCGGCCATCGAACGGCCGTCCTCGGAGGCGACCCGCGCCACGAGCCGGAGCCCCCCGGGCGGCGTCGACACGCACCAGGCGGCGAGCGGGACCCGACAGCTGCCGCCGAGCAGTCGCGAAACCGTGCGTTCGGCGTGCACCTCGATCGCCGTGCGTGCGTCGGCGAGCGGCGCGAGCCAGCGCGCCAGATCGTCGCGCCCGGCGAGGGTTTCGATCGCGAGCGCTCCCTGCCCGGCCGCCGGCACGCACAGCGTCGGTTCGACGATCGCGCGAATGCGCGCCGCCAGGCCGAGGCGCTTCAGACCTGCGGCGGCGAGCACGATCGCGTCGTACCGACCCTCGTCGAGACGCGCCAGACGCGTGACGACGTTGCCGCGCAGCGGCAGCACCTCGAGCGCCGGGAAGCGATTGCGGATCTGTGCGGCACGGCGCAGGCTCGACGTGCCGACGCGCGCGCCCTCGGGCATCGCTTCGAGCGACGCGTAGCGCGTGGAGACGAAGGCGTCGCGCGGATCCTCGCGCGTCAGCACGGCGGCGAGCGCGAACGGCTCGCCCAGCTCCATCGGCACGTCCTTCAGCGAGTGCACGGCGAGGTCGGCGCGGCCGTCGAGCAGCGCGCGCTCGAGCTCCTTGGTGAACAGCCCCTTTCCGCCGATCTCGGAGAGCGCGCGGTCGAGACGGCGGTCGCCCTCGGTCGTCATCCCGAGAATGCGGACGTCGCAGCGCGGATAGAATGCCTGCAGGCGTTGCTGCACGTGCTCGGCCTGCCACATCGCGAGACGGCTCTCGCGCGACGCGATGACGAGGCGCTCCGGGGCCTCACCCGAATGTACTTCGCTCAACTTCTCAGGTGACCAGGTTTTTCACGGTCGACCATTGTCGCCGGCTTACCGGCAGTCGCTCCGGAATGTCGCGCAGCACGACCTGCCAATAGGGATCGCCGCCTTCGTTCTCGCCGCTGGGCATCACGCGCTCGAAGCCCGCGATCGACGGCCGCGCGACGAGCGCGTTGCGATGGATGCGCACGAAGCGATCGCCGAACTCCTCCTCGAGGGAGGTGAGCGATTCCTCGATCAGGTATTCGCGCTCCTTCGAACGCACCGTGATGTATTTCAGCTCGGCCTTCAAATAGATGACCTGCTCGAGCGGAACGAGGATCACGCGCCCGCGCTCGTGCACCGACAGGTGGCGGCGGCGGGTGTTCGTCGCACGCGCGAGCTGGTCGATCGCCTGCGCCTGCTCGAGCGGAATGCGCGTGAGCGCGCGCTCGAGCGCCTGGCGCAGCCGATCGGCGCGCGCCGGCTTGAGCAGGTAGTCGATCGCGCGCACCTCGAAGGCGTCGACGGCAAATTCGTCGTGCGCGGTCACGAAGATGATGAGCGGCATCGGCCGCGGCGGCTCGGACTGCGCGCGCGCCGAGATGTGCCGTGCCAGCTCGATGCCGGTCATGCCCGGCATCTGGATGTCGAGCAGCACGATCTGCGGATGCGCAACCTCGATCTGCGACAGCGCTTCGGGAGCGTTCGGCGCCTCTCCGACGATGCGATGCGGGAATTCCGGGGCGAGGTCGGCGAGCAGTTCGCGCAGGCGCGAGCGTGCGACGGGTTCGTCGTCAACGATCAAAATCGATGGAACGTCTGACATCTCGGCGTCTTCTCTCTTTCTTGTAGGGAAACTGCACGGTCACGCGAAAACGTCCGTCCGCTTCGGAGGTCTCGAGCTGGCCCTCGACGTCGAAGGTCAGGTCGAGCCGCTCACGCACGTTCGACAGCGCCATGTGGTTGCCGGGCCGCTTCGGCGCGGACTGCGGCATCGGGTTCTCGATCTCCACGCGCACGCGATCGCCCGAGCGCGAGATCGACACGACGATCTCGCCGGCGCTCGAGCTCGGTTCGATGCCGTGGTGCACCGCGTTCTCGACGAGCGGCTGCAGCAGCAGCGACGGCAGCAGCGCATCGCCGGGCATGTCCTCGATCTCCCAGCGCACCGCCAGCCGGTCGGCCAGGCGCAGCTTCTCGATCGTCAGGTACTCCTTGCACAGCAGCACCTCGTCGTCGAGCGGAACGAGCTCGCGGCTGTCCTTCATGAAGACGCGAAAGAGGTCGGCGAGGTTCTCGAGCGTGCGCTCGGCCTGGCGAGGGTCGGTACGCATCAGCCCGAGGACCGTGTTCAGGCTGTTGAAGAGGAAATGCGGCCGGATGCGCGCCTGCAGCGCCTGCAGCCGCCCTTCGGCCTGCGAAGGCTGCAACGACAGCTGGCGCAGCCGCAGGAATTCGATCAGCGCCCAGCCGATGGCCAGGGCGGACAGCACGCGCGGCACGAGGCTCGCGAGCGGGGAGTCGAGCGCGGCGCGCGCGTCGGCGTCGACCAGCGAGACGGCGACGGTGAGCAGTGCAGGCGTACCGAGCGCGACCGTCCACTGCACCGGACGCGGCGCACCGTTGACGAAGCGGCGAACCGCGCACAGCAGCAGCAGCGACGCGGCCGCGGTGGCGTTGACGTTGAGCACGGTCTCGAGTGCCGGCCACGGAGACGCGCCCCGCACCTGCGCCAGCCACAGCACGAGCAGCACGCCGAGGTTCAGAGGAACGAGCACGCGCGTGACCGTGCCGAGGTTGCAGCAGTCGGGAATGACCGGAAGGTCGGCGCCGTCGGTGAGGCGACGGCGCGGCAGCAAGGCCGCGCCGTGGATGGAAGCGCTTCCTGCGCCGGACGAAAGCGTGAGGTCCGGCGAGGCCGCGTCGCGCGGTCCCGGACTGCGATCGCTCATCGACCTCCTCTACGGCAGCACGTACGGCACGGCTCGTATAATCCTCCGGCTCGATCGTTACGTGCCGGCCGATTATGACAGATCAACTTTCCAAAAAATCCGAAGCGTGGTCGGCACGCTTCTCCGAACCGGTCGATGAGTTGGTCAAACGCTACACCGCGTCGGTGGGCTTCGACCACCGCCTGGCACCTTTCGACATCGAGGCCTCGCTCGCGCACGCGGCGATGCTCGAGGCGGTCGGACTGATCGGTGCCGACGACCTGCGCGCGATCCGCGAGGGCATGGCGACGATCCGCGGCGAGATCGAGCGCGGCGAGTTCGAGTGGTCGGTCGACCTCGAAGACGTCCACCTGAACATCGAGAAGCGGCTCACCGAACTGGTCGGCGAGCCCGGCAAGCGGCTGCACACCGCGCGTTCGCGCAACGACCAGGTCGCCACCGACCTTCGCCTGTGGCTGCGCGCGACGATCGACGACACGCTGCGGCTGCTCGCGTCGCTGCAGCACGCCCTGCTCGACCTCGCCGAGACGCACGCCGAGACGATCCTGCCGGGCTTCACGCATCTGCAGGTGGCGCAGCCCGTCACCTTCGGCCACCACCTGCTCGCCTACGTCGAGATGTTCGCGCGCGACGGCGAACGCTTCGCCGAGGTGCGCCGGCGCGCCAACCGCTTGCCGCTGGGCGCCGCGGCGCTGGCCGGCACCTCGTTTCCGATCGATCGCGACATGGTGGCCCGCGCGCTCGGCTTCGACGCGCTGTGCAACAACTCGCTCGACGCCGTCTCCGACCGCGATTTCGCGATCGAGTTCTGCGCGGCCGCCAGCCTGGCGATGATGCACGTCTCGCGGCTGTCCGAGGAGCTCGTGCTATGGATGTCGCCCCGCGTCGGCTTCATCGACCTCGCCGACCGCTTCTGCACCGGCTCGTCGATCATGCCGCAGAAGAAGAATCCCGACGTGCCCGAGCTCGCGCGCGGCAAGACCGGCCGCGTCTACGGACATCTCGTCGCGCTGCTCACGCTGATGAAGGGGCAGCCCCTCGCCTACAACAAGGACAACCAGGAAGACAAGGAACCGCTGTTCGACACCGCCGATACGCTCGGCGACACCCTGCGCATCTTCGTCGACCTGGTCGGTGGCGTACGCGTGCGCGCCGATCGGATGCGCGCAGCCGCCGAGGAAGGCTTCTCCACCGCCACGGATCTCGCCGACTACCTGGTGCGCAAGGGGCTGCCGTTCCGCGACGCGCACGAGGCGGTGGCGCGTGCGGTACGCGAAGCGGCCGATCGCGGCGTCGATCTCGCCGCGCTGGGGGTCGAGGCGCTGCGCCGCTTCAGCCCGCTGGTCGACGACGACGTCCTCCGGGTGCTGGAGCCCGAAGGCTCGGTCGCCTCGCGCGACCATCCCGGGGGCACGGCGCCGGCGCAGGTGCGCGCCGCCGTCGCCGCGCACCGCGCCCGGCTCGCGGCAGGCGGCCGCTGAGCCGCGGTCGCGGCGGCAGACGGGTCCCGGGCCGGGCGCGACGGATAGAATCGGTTCGTCTTCCAGCCCGGCAGGTCCGGACGAATCCCTCTCCAACCCCGCCTGACTGAATGAACGAATCCGAGCCTCGATGGCGTCGTCCCGGCGCCCGCTTCCCGCTTCACCCGCCTGACCGAAGGGTGCGCGACTCCTGATGGAAATCGCCATCCTGTTCGCACTGATCGTGCTGAACGGTCTGTTCGCGATGTCCGAGATCGCGCTCGTCACGGCGCGCAAGGCCCGACTCCAGAAGCTCGCCGACGACGGAGATCGCTCCGCGGCGATCGCGCTGGCGCTCGGCTCCGACCCGAATCGCTTCCTGTCGACGATCCAGATCGGAATCACGTCGATCGGCATCCTGAACGGCATCGTCGGCCAGGCCGCGCTCGCCGACCCCTTCGCCGACTGGCTCGAGACGCTCGGCGTGGAGCAGCCGTACTCCGACTGGGCGGCCACGGCCCTCGTCGTCATCGTCGTCACCTACGTGTCGATCGTCGTCGGCGAGCTCGTGCCCAAGCGCCTCGGCCAGATCAGCCCGGAGAACGTCGCGCGATACGTCGCGCGCGCGATGACGGTCCTCGCCAAGCTCACGCGACCCTTCGTGCGGCTGCTGTCGTGGTCGACCGAGGTCCTGCTGCGCGCCTTCGGCGCGAACCGCTACACGACGCCGTCGGTCACCGAGGAGGAGATCCACGCGATGCTGGCGGAAGGGTCGGAATCGGGCGTGATCGAGCGCAGCGAGCACGCGATGGTGCGCAACGTGTTCCGCCTCGACGACCGGCAGATCTCGTCGCTGATGGTGCCGCGCCCCGACATCGTCTGGCTCGACGTCACCGACAGCATCGACGTGAATCTCGCGCGCATCGCCGACTCGGAGCACTCGCGCTTCCCGGTGTGCCGCAACGGGCTCGACGAGGTGCTCGGCTTCGTGCACACGAAGCAGCTGCTCGCGCAGTCGCTGCGCGGCGGCAAGATCGATCTCACCGCCCATCTGCAGGAGATGCTCTACGTGCCGGAGACCCTCACCGGCATGGAGCTGCTCGAGAACTTCAAGACCTCGAACACGCAGATCGCGCTCGTCATCGACGAGTACGGTGAGGTCCAGGGACTGATCACGCTGCACGACCTGCTCGAGGCGATCACCGGCGAATTCTCCACCGGCGACGCCGAGGACAGCTGGGCGTACCAGCGCGACGACGGCTCCTGGCTGCTCGACGGCCTGATCCCCACGCCGGAGCTGAAGGACCGACTCGGGCTGCGCACGCTGCCCGAGGAGGAGCGCGAGCGCTACCAGGCCTTGAGCGGAATGCTGATGCTGATGCTCGGGCGCATGCCGCAGACCGGCGACACCGTGGTCTGGGAGAACTGGCGCTTCGAAGTCGTCGACATGGACGGCAAGCGCGTCGACAAGGTGCTCGCCTCGCCGGTGCCGCTCGCGCCGTCCGCCGAAGAAGCCGAGGTCGCGCCGCCACCGGCCGGGTGACGACGGGGTTTCGCGCATTGCACGCCGTCTGCCCGCTGATGGACAATGGCGCGCTTTACGCCTGTGCCACCCCCGGAACGGTCGAGGTGATCCCTTGAATGCGCTGCTCGCGCTCTCGCGCGCAATCGACTGGCTGAACGACCGCGTGGGCCGCACGGTGCTGTGGCTCGTGCTCGCGTCGACGCTGATCAGCGCCGGCAACGCCACGGTGCGCAAGATCTTCCACATGAGCTCGAACGCACTGCTCGAGATCCAGTGGTACCTGTATGCGGCGGTGTTCCTGCTCGCCGCCGGCTATACGCTGCTGTCGAACGAGCACGTGCGCATCGACGTGCTCAGCGGCCGGCTGTCGCCGCGGGGACGCGCCGTCATCGACCTCGTCGGAGCGGTCGTCTTCCTGCTGCCGTTCGTCGTGCTCGTGGTCGCGCTGAGCTGGAACTTCTTCTGGAACGCCTTCGTGTCCGGGGAGATGTCGTCGAACGCCGGAGGGTTGATCCGGTGGCCGGCCTACCTGCTCGTTCCGGTCGGCTTCACGCTGCTCGGGCTGCAGGGCATCTCCGAGGCGATCAAGCGGATCGCGTTCCTCGCCGGCCGCGGGCCGGATCCGACCGCGCGCGCGCCGGAGCCGAGCGCCGAGGAGGAACTCGCCCGATTCGTGCGCGAGCAGCAGGGGGACGCCGCCGCCGACGCGCCGGCAGCGCCGCGGTAGCCGTCGATGAGCTCGTTCCTCGTCGCGAACATCGCACCGATCATGTTCGGTGCGCTCGTCGTCTTCCTGCTATCCGGCTATCCGGTCGCCTTCGCGCTGGCCGCCTGCGGATTGGCGTTCGGCGCGATCGGCATCGAGCTCGGGCTGCTGCCGCCGCTGCTCTTCCAGGCGCTGCCGCTGCGCATCTTCGCCATCATGGCGAACGAGACGCTGCTGGCCGTGCCGTTCTTCACGTTCATGGGACTGATCCTCGAGCGCAGCGGCATGGCCGAGGACCTGCTCGACACGGTCGGCCAGCTGTTCGGCCCGGTCCGCGGCGGACTGGCCTATGCAGTCGTGCTCGTGGGCGCGATGCTCGCCGCGACCACCGGCGTCGTCGCCGCGTCGGTGATCTCGATGGGGCTGATCTCGCTGCCGATCATGCTGCGCTACGGCTACGACCGGCGGCTCGCCACCGGAGTCATCGCCGCGTCCGGCACGCTCGCGCAGATCATCCCGCCGTCGCTCGTGCTGATCGTGCTCGCCGACCAGCTCGGACGCAGCGTCGGCGACATGTACAAGGGCGCGTTCATTCCGGGTTTCGTGCTCACCGGCCTGTACATCGGCTACGTCGCGCTGATCGCGCTGCTCAAGCCGTCGGCGGCGCCGGCACTGCCGGCGAGCGCACGCACGATCCGGGAGGACGACGGCAGCAGCGGGACGCGCTCGGTCGTCGTGCTCTTCGTGCTGTCGCTCGCGCTGGGGATCTTCTTCGCGTACCGCTACGACTCGATCCGCGTGCTCTTCGGCGCCGACCCGACGACGTCGGCGGCGCTCGACGAGACGATCATCGTCTCGCTGTGCGCCGCCGTGCTGTTCGCCTTCGTCGTCGCCGTGCTCAACCGGCTGCTCGGCCTGCGGCTACTCTCGCGGATGGCCGAGCGGGTCACCTTCGTGCTGATCCCGCCGCTCGCGCTGATCTTCCTCGTGCTCGGAACGATCTTTCTCGGTGTCGCCACCCCGACCGAAGGCGGCGCGATGGGCGCGGTGGGCGCACTGGCGATGGCGATCGCGCGCGGTCGGCTCACCTGGTCGCTCACGCGCCAGGCACTGAACACGACGACGAAGCTCTCGAGCTTCGTGATGTTCATCCTCATCGGCGCGACCACCTTCAACCTGGTGTTCCAGGGCCTCGACGGCGGCCTGTGGATCGAGCACCTGCTCACCGGCCTGCCCGGCGGCGAGCTCGGCTTCCTGATCGTCGTCAACCTGATGATCTTCGTGCTTGCGTTCTTCCTCGACTTCTTCGAGCTGGCGTTCATCATGATCCCGCTGCTCGGGCCGGCCGCGGAGAAGCTGGGCATCGACCTGATCTGGTTCGGCGTGCTGCTGGCCGTCAACATGCAGACGTCGTTCATGCACCCGCCCTTCGGCTTCGCGCTGTTCTACCTGCGCAGCGTCGCGCCGGCCACCGAATATCTCGACCGCGTCACCGGCCGGCGCATCGCCCCGGTGACGATCGGCGACATCTACCGCGGCGCGATCCCCTTCCTGGTGATCCAGCTGCTGATGGTGGCG